>Ga0136589_1000278_pt1 | contig 26951 bp, 30 predicted proteins | sample AntRauMFilla3764_FD_104640 | JGI IMG/M metagenome (GOLD analysis project Ga0136589, IMG submission 104640) | Saline lake microbial communities from Rauer Islands, Antarctica - Metagenome Filla 3 #764 | ecosystem: Environmental > Aquatic > Non-marine Saline and Alkaline > Saline | place...
AACCTACGTCTACCGGTGGTCACGGCCATGCGCTATCGGCCGGGAGTGTCCGCATGACCGCGACCCCGACGACTGCGAAGCCGCCAACAACGAGGCACGAGCCGCGCGCTGTCCGTCGAGCGTGACGCCCCGCCCGATTCGTCGGGGGTACATCACGCAGTTGCTCCGGGCAGGCGTTCCGGTCGAAATCGTCAGCGACCGATGTAACGTCTCGCCGACGATTATCGACCAGCACTACGACGTCCGGTCGAAGGAGGACAAAATGAAGCAGCGGCAGGAAGCCCTCGACGATGTCGACGGTCGTGGCTCGTCGTACACCTAGTCGTCACGTCCCGACTATCGAGTGTCGCAGACACAGACGCCACCTTCCCGTATCTGGTCCGTGACGTACTGGTGAACGCTGCGAGAGAGCGCGTACAGACTCTCCGCTTGCTTCTCGGTGGGGCGCTTGCCGCCGTAGTAGCTATCCGTCCTGTTGTCGTCGTACAGCCCCCGAAGCTCCCGTGTCGCCGTCCGGGAGAGCAGTCCGAGGTCCGCCGCTCAGTCGTAACAGTGCGTGTGGTCGTGGAAGTCGTCCAGCTCGTCACCACCGACTGCGAGGGCATAGGCCTCGATAGACCGCTCGGTTGCTCCGAAGCAAGTTCGATGACAGCGGTGTAGTGTCCCTCTCCGTCGATTCGTGCGACTGCGTCTAGCAGCCGACACGCCTTCGTAAGCTGCGTCTTCCACTCGTCGTCGGTCGCGATCGCGTCCTCGCGGGTCGGGACGCCGAATCCCTCCTCGTTGAACGCGTCGATAGCCGCATCGAGAGCCGTCCTGATGTCCCGCGGATCGGACTCCTCACTCATCGAGATCACCGTGGAAAACCATGTTCTGGACCGTCTGGAACTTCTCCGTCTCGTGGATTACGATCCCGTCGCTGAGCACCTCCCGTATCTCGGCGATGTACTTCGGGACCGCCTGAAGCGCCTCGACGTCGATATCGTATTCGTACCGACCGTTCTCGAACTCCTCGTCTTCGAGCGCCTGTTTGATCTGATTCGCCGCTCGCTGGTTTGCCATCCGGTCTTCCTCGACGAGCACCCAGAGATCGATGTCGCTCCGCCGGTCCGCTTCGCCTCGCGCGACACTGCCGTACAGAACGATCCCGATTACGCCGTTGAGTTCTTCACAGAGTTCGGTTACTACTGCTTTCACCGGTTCGTGGAACTCTGATTGAGGAATCTGTAGATACGGATCGGTTGGGACGTGGAGTCGTTCGAGGTTGATCCGGACCCATCGCGTGTTGCCCTCGCGTCGTTCGACGACGAGATCGTTCTCGGAGAGTACGGTTACCGCCTTGGAGACGCTCGGCTGCGAATAGTCCACCGCCTCGACGAGGTCACTAATCGAGAACTCCTCGGTATGATGGCGAGATAAAAAAGAGAGAACTCTGTCTGTGGCCGTACTACCGAATAATGCTCCGCTTTGGGCCGGTATATCGAGAAGTATCTGTAACCCGTCTTCGGCCGCAATATTCGAGCTACTTTTCATAGCAAAAGATCTATTCTCCTACCTATTTAAATTTTATATGAATAAGGCGGCTTAGTTTATACCAGATAGTCTTGTGGGCGATGAGCGACGGCGGCCGGGAGTGGCTCTAGATATCGTCGAGGTATCCTCCGTTGTTCCATCTTCTCTTTCTGCGAGCGCTGGTCGTAATGCTGGTCGATAACGTCGGACGTCACGTACACCCGTGCTTTCGCGAAGGGCTACGCGACCGATGGAGGTGTGACCGTGCGTTTACTGTTCGTTTTCGACGCGAGCGACAAGGAACGGAGGAGTCGTCCGAATAGGACCATATATCCAGACAGGTCGCTATATATCGATCAGTATCGGTCACGACGGATACTGCGAGGTAGTAGTCGCACCGTACTGGAAGGCATCAGTATAGTAACCTATTATAAACGTGTTTAATAGAATCTTGCTTGGATTCACCTGATGTCACGTGATTCGGGGCGTCAGGGCGAAACGGTATCACGCCGAAAATATTTGCTTACGTCGGCAGTCATCGGGGCGGCCGGTCTCGCGGGATGCAGCGGTAACGGCGGCGACGGCAGCGACGGCGGCGACGGCGGGAGCGATAGCGGCAGCAACTCCATGAACTCCGGTTCGTCGGAACCGGCGACCGTGACGGCCGAAGGGTCGTCGACGGTGTACCCCATCTCGAACAAGGGGAGTTCCTACTGGAACTCGAACTCGCCGGCGAGCGATGGCGAGTACTGGGGGTCCAACGACGAGTCGTCAGTCGCCGGCTGGGATCAGCTGGACACCGACCAGAACATCGCGGACTACTTCGCCGGTCTCTACGGCTTCGAGACGACCGGCGAACGGTCGAATCCGCCGTTCGCCACTCGCGTGGCACTGAGCCACTCGGGAACCGGCTGTGAGGCGGTCCGAGACGGGCTCGTCGATATCGGGAACTCGTCGGGGCCGATCACTGCGGAACTCGACATCAGCGAGGAGCAGCGCGACGAGAACTACGTGGACCACGTCGTCGGCCGCGACGGCCAGCCGGTGTTCGTCAGTCAGGCAATCTACGACGCCGGCGTCGAGCAGCTCACCGGCGATCAGATCCGCGGTATCTACCAGGGCGACATCACCAACTGGAGCGAGGTCGGCGGCCCGGATCAGGAGATATACGTGGTCGGCCGCGCCGAAGGCTCCGGGACCGACACGTCGTTCCGACTGAACATGCTCGGCGACGCCGACGCGCCGATGGACGTCGACACGCGTCTCGGGCAGAATCAGCAGGTCCAACAGGTCCTCCAAGACAACGACAACGCCATCGGCTACATGGCGCTCGCGTTCTCCGGCTCGGGGATTCAGGCGATCGCCATCGACTTCGAGGGCACCGTCTACCGCCCGGACCCCGACGCCGAGAACACCATCTTCGACTCCGAGTACCCGCTGAACCGGGACCTACACATGTACACTCGAATCGACGAGGAGACCCCGGAGGGGACGGACATGCGCGAGGCCGCGTTCCTCAACATGTTCCTGACCAAGTTCGGCCAGAAGACGTTCGTCGAGGACGTCAACTACATCACGCTGCCGACGTCCGACATCGAGGCCGAACGCGAGAAGCTCCCCGATCAGGCGTAAGTCTCCGTCTTCGGTCCCGCGAGCGGTTTCGCGGCCCGGCCCCCATTATATGTCATTCACTACCTCTCAAACTGATTGGCGCGCTGGCATCGAACGACGGCTGGCGAGGACGCGAGCGTTCGTCGACGATACCGACCCGGAGGCGCTGGCGGTGGTCCTCGTGTCGATGGGGTCGCTCCTGACCGCGTTCGTCGGCTTCCTGCTGGCGTCGCCGTGGACGGCCGTTCCGCTCGCGGCGTTCCTGATCGCCACCGGCTACGGCTGGGCGCGCCATCAGGCACTCGTCGCCCGTGCGGTCACGTTCGCGATGACGACGGTGACGCTCCTGACGCTCGGGCTCATCGTCGTGTTCATCTTCGCCGAATCGATCCCCGCGTTTCGGTACGAGACGGCGAGCGTGTTCGGCGTCTCCGTCCCCGGACTCGGGATGTTCACACAGGCCCGCTGGGACGCCGTCTCGGAGCCCGTTCGCTACTCGCTGCTCCCGATGGTCCACGGGACGGTGATGGTGACGACCATCGCGACGCTCGTGGCGGCCCCCCTCGGCGTCGCCGCGGCGCTGTTCATCGCTGAGATCGCCCCGCCTCGGGTTCGCGAACTGGTCAAGCCGGGTATCGAGGTGTTGGCGGGGATTCCCTCGATCGTCTACGGGTTCATCGGCTTTACCGTCATCAACCCGTGGGCGGGCGACGCGTTCGCCCTCAACGGCGGCTCGACGTACCTGTTCGTCGGGATCGTTGTCGGGTTGATGGCGTTACCGACCGTCGTCTCCGTCGCCGAGGACGCGCTGACGAGCGTTCCCGACGTGATGAAAAACGGGTCGCTCGCGCTCGGCGCGACCGACTGGCAGTCGATGACCTCGATCACGCTTCCCGCGGCGTTTTCGGGCGTCTCGGCGGCCGTCCTCCTCGGCGTCGGGCGGGCCATCGGTGAGACGATGGCCGCGACGGTGATGCTGGCCGGGGTTCCGCGGATCAGCGAGCCGCTCGTGAACGTCTTTTACGGCTACGAGACGCTCACTTCGCTCATCGCGCGGGGATACGGCAGCGCGAACGGCGTCCACGAGAGCGCGCTGTTCGCCGCCGGCGTCGTCCTGTTCGTGACCGTGTTGTGCCTGAGTATCGGTTCACAGTACATCGAGGCGCGGATGCGTCGCCGTCTCGGAGGTGTCGAATGAGCCGCGCCACGCAGACCGCGCTCGTCCGCGACGATCGCACGGTGTACGAGGCCGTCGCCGGATCCGCGGTCGGGGTCTCCGGGGTCGCGTTCGCCCTCGGCTTGGCGGCGCTACTGGACGTCGTCGCGATCGACGAGTCCGTCGCCGGAATCGAACTGTCGGTCGCGTTCGGTGTATTGTTGCTCGCGCTCGGAACGGCAGTCGTCGGGTTCGGGGTCACTTCCCGACTTGCGTACGTAGACACGAACCCACAGCCCAGCGCGGGGATCGTGGCGGCGGTGGCGTTCACGGCGGTCTGGTTCGCCGCGGGCGCGGTCGCGGCCGGTGCGTGGGGGCTCGGAACGGTCGGTCGACTCGGAGCCGGTGCGGTCCTCGGCGGGATCGGATTCGCGACGACCGCGTTCCCGCGTGAGGACATCGGATCGACAGCGCCCGCGGGAGCTATCGCCGGCCTCTTCGGGCTGTTGCTCGGCGGCGGCGTCGTCGGTCCCGGCTGGGAGCAGGTGCTCACCGGGTACAACGCGACGCTGTTCGGGGACACCGTCGTCCCCGTCGTCGTGCTGTTCGCATCGCTGGTGACCGGGTGGAGCGCTGCGAAGGCGTACGGCGGGTTCGGCGCTCGCGGACGGAACGTCGGCGCGTACGTACTCATCTACCTCGTCGTCGGCTCGATACTGACGGTCCTCGTCGGGCTCGTCGCCTTCGTCACGGTGAAAGGACTTCCCGGGCTGTTCAACGGCTTCGACGTCGGCGGTGCCGGGCTCGTCAGGTGGCCGTTCCTGACCAACGGTGCCGGGCTGTTGGCCGACATCGCGGGCGTGTTCCCCGCGCTCATGGGCACGATCTGGCTGGTCGTCGGGGCCGTCCTCTTCGCCGTGCCGACCGGTGTCGGTGCCGCCGTGTTCCTCAGCGAGTACGCCGAACAGGGCCGGTTCACGGGGGCCGTCGAGGTGGCGACCAACGGGCTCTGGAGCACGCCGAGCATCGTCTTCGGGCTGTTCGGTGCCGCCTTCCTGATCCCGCGTTTCGGCAACCAGAAGTCGCTGATAGCCGGGATGTTGACGCTCGGCTTCATGCTGTTGCCGTTAGTGTTGATCACGAGCCGAGAAGCGATCCTCGCGGTGCCGGACGACTACCGCGACGCCAGCGCGGCGCTGGGCGTCTCGAAGTGGCAGACGATTCGCAGCGTCGTCCTGCCCGCGGCGATTCCGGGAGTCACCACCGGCGTCATCCTCGGCGTCGGTCGTATCGCCGGCGAGACCGCCCCAATCCTGCTGACCATGGGTGGCGGCGTTCTCCCGGCGAGGTCGGCCGCGCCCGACGTGTTGGGCGGGTTCCGGCTGAGCGCGTCGCCGCCGTTCGTCAGCAACCCCGCGCTGCTGGAGGCGACCAGCGCGCTGCCGTATCAGCTGTACGCGCTCATCACGGCGGGCCTGAGCGGCAACATCCGGAACCCACAGGAGTACGCGTGGGGACTGGCGCTGACGCTGCTTCTCGTCGTGTTGGTCTTCTATGCAATCGGCATCGCGACGCGCTACTACTTCAGACGGAAACTTCACCAATGAGTCAGACAGACACCGCAGAGACCACGGCGAACCGCACCGACGGCCAGGGGGCCTCCACGACCGCCGGCGAAACCGTCGAGACGACGCGTCCGGAGTGGACGAACTACGAGACCGGCGGCGAGACGAAACTCGCCGTCGAGGACCTCGACGTCCACTACGGCGACGACCACGCACTGAAGGGCGTCTCGATGGACATCCCCGAACGGAGCGTGACGGCGCTCATCGGCCCGTCGGGCTGTGGAAAGTCGACGTTCCTCCGGTGTCTCAACCGGATGAACGACCGTATCCGAGCCGCGACCGTCGACGGAACCGTCGACCTCGACGGCGAGGACATCTACCAAGACGGCGTCGACCTCGTCGAACTCCGCAAGCGGGTCGGGATGGTGTTTCAGAGTCCCAACCCGTTCCCCAAATCGATCCGCGAGAACGTCTCCTACGGCCCGCGGAAACACGGCGATATCGAAACGGGTCTCCTCGCCCGGCTGACCGGGCGCGCGGAGCCCGATCGCGAGGAGACGCTCGTCGAGCGCTCGCTCGAACGGGCCGCGCTGTGGGACGAGGTAGACGACCGCTTAGACGACAACGCGCTCGGGCTGTCCGGCGGCCAGCAACAGCGGCTCTGTATCGCGCGGTGTCTCGCCGTCGATCCGGAGGTCATCCTCATGGACGAACCGGCCTCGGCGCTCGATCCGATCGCCACCTCGAAGATCGAGGACCTCATCGAAGACCTCGCGCAGGACTACACGGTCGTCGTCGTCACCCACAGCATGCAGCAGGCCGCTCGGGTCTCCGATCAGACCGCCGTCTTCCTGACCGGCGGCGAACTCGTCGAGTACGACGATACGGAGAAGATCTTCGAGAGTCCGGAAAGCCAGCGCGTCGAGGATTACATCAGCGGAAAGTTCGGGTGATTCCCGTGCCCCGTGAAGAGTTTCGCGAGTCGCTGAAGGAGTTACGGGTCGACGTCGAGTCGATGGCCCGAAACGTGTTGGGCCAACTCTTGCGAGCGCTCGACGCGTTGGAAACCGACGACGACGAGGCGGCCCGTGCGGTGATCGACGGCGACGTTCGCATCAATCAGCAGTATCTCGCGCTCGAAAGCGACTGTATCGACCTAATCGCGCTCCAGCAGCCGGTCGCCTCGGACCTCCGCTTTGTCGCCGCCTCGTTCAAGATACTCACCGATCTCGAACGGATCGGCGACCTGGCGACGAATCTCGCCCGATATGCCCTCGCCGGAAGCTCGGAAGTCGTCTCCGAAGTCCGGATCCGGAAGATCGGCGAAACCGCCTACAGTCAGCTCCGAGACGCCGTAAACGCGTACGTCGACGCCGATTCCGAGGCGTGTCGAGCGATCGCCGACCGCGACGACGAGCTCGACGCGTCGTGTCAGAACGCCAGCGAAGCCGTCGTGCGCGAGGTCATCGGGAGCGAGTCCGATCGCTGGGACGTGGAACGGCTGCTCGACGACGTGTCGCGACTGCTTCTCACGATCCGCGATCTGGAACGAGTCGGCGATCACGCCGTCAACATCGCCGCGCGAACGCTGTACATGGACGACGGCGACGCCAGCCTGATCTACTGACCATGGAGACCAGAAAGCTGCAGGAGGTCGGCGGCGGAACGTTCACCGTCTCGATTCCGAAGGAGTGGGCGACGAGCCACGGCTTCGAGGTCGGGATGGAGCTACGGCTGTACACCCATCGCGACGGGTCGATTCTCGTCCGATCCTCGGCCGCCGACGTCGACTGTCTGGACGACGCGACGGTCGACGTCGACGGCGGCACCGAAGCCGTCAAGCGTGCCGTCCGCTCGGCTCACGGACTGGGATTTGAGACGATCAGGCTGCGTCGTGCGAGCCCGTTCCCCGACTCGGAGCGCAGGGCCGTGCGGTCGGCGGTTCGGGATCTGGTCGGGACGAACATACTCAGCGAGTCGGACACAGAGATCACGATCAGACACCTCTTGGATACCTCGTCGGTCTCCGTCTGTCAGTCGGTCGTGCAACTCCAGTACCTGGTCGCCGCCCTCCTCCGCGACGCGACCCGGGCCTTCGTCGACGCCGCCGACGCGCGTGCGAGAATCCGTGATCGCGCCGACGAGGCGCATCGCTCCGCGGACATGGTCACGCGGCACTTCTCGCGATCACTGGTCTCGCACGCCGAGCTCGACGAGTTGGACGTCGCTCGTGCCGAGCTGTTCGCGTACTACGCGACCGCTCGTCGTCTCAAGACCGCCGCCGACCAAGCCGTTCGGATCGCGAGCGTCGGCGAAACGCTGTCCGAGCCGCCTGCGAACGAGACGGCCGCGGACGTGCGCGCCGCGGCCGACGACGTTGCAGGGGCCGTCGACGACGCCGTGACCGCCGTCCTCTCCGGAGACGCGGCGGAGGCGCGGCGGGCGAGAGTCGAATGTGACGACGCCGCGGACGGTGTCGAGGCGATCAAGCGGCGGGTGTACGACGGATCGGTTTCGACGTCGGTGCCCGCGGCGGTCGCGCTGTCTGACGTGCTCTCTCACCTGCAGCGTGCGGCTGAGTGCGGTCGGGGCGTAGCCGACGTCGCCGCGAGAACCGCGATACGTGCGGCGAACACCGATGGCTGACTCCCGAAACCGCGAGAACAGGCGGCGTCGTCTCGGTGGCGTTCGCTACTCGTGAGCGGGGCGGTGCTCCGCGACGACGGCTTCGACCTCGCCCCACACGACCGGGGGTTTCAGGTCGTCGAGCGCGTCGTCGAGCGCGGTTACCCGGTCGTCGAACCGCGCGATCCACTCGGGGTCGGCACGTGCGGTGAGCCGTTCCATGACGGCCTCGTTGCGGGCCTGAATATCGTCGAGTCGCGGCTCGACGTTCGCCGGCGGACTTTCGCCCTCACGCTCGGCCCACGTTCGAAGGGCCTCCAACTCTGCCCGGAGGTCCGCGATCATCAACGACGCGACGCGGTGGCGTACCGTCGCTGTCGCCCATCGAACCGCCGCCTCGCTCTCGGGGTCGCCGTCGGCGGCGGGGAGCCCTTCGACGACGTCACCGAGTTCCGCCACCGACTCGTCGAGCGCGTCGACGTCCGACGTGAGTTCCTCGACGCGCCGATCGGCGTCGGTGAGCCACGCTTCGAACGAGTCGAGCTCGAACTGAACGTCGTCGGCGGCGCGTTGGACGTCGGTGGCAGCGGTCGTGAGGCGTCTGATCCGCCTCGCGATCTCGTAGAGATCGCCGTCGGCTTTCATCCCGAGCACGTCCTGAATCGCGTCGCCGAGGTCGTCTGCTCGGGTCTCGATGGCGTCGAACCGCGCGTCGAAATCGTCGAGACGTGCCGATACGAGGCGCAGATCCGATATCGGAGCGGCCGTCTCCCGTGCGCCGTCCAGTTTCTCCGCCGCGAGTTCGGTCCGCGTCTCGGCGGTCGTCACGACCTTCGACGCGTTCGCGAGCGCGTCGTCGACGGCCGCCCGGCGGACGACGCCATCCCGAGCGACGATCGCGAGTGTCTCTCGCAGCTCGGCGGCGTTCTCCGCGTCCTCGACGACGATGTCGGCCGCCCCTTCGACGGGCGATCCGTCGAGGTCGGGCCGATCGTCGGCCGGCGCTCCTCGCATCGTCACTCCACCGACGCGGTCTCTGGCAGGAGTTCGTCGAACAGCGCGATGACACGGTCCTCGATGTCGTCGCGGATCTCGCGAACGGCTTCGATAGAGCGACCGTGGGGGTCGTCTAACCCCCAGTCGCGGCTCTCGCCGTTCCACGTTGCAGGGCAGACGTCCGACGCCGAACAGCCCATCGTCACGACGAGGTCCACGGCCTGTAGCTCCGCCGGCGTCACTTCCCGCGGCGTTCGGTTCCCGAGGTCGATGTCCAGTTCGCGCATCGCCTCGACGACGACGGCGTGGACGTGATCTGCGGGCCGCGTCCCGCCCGAAACGATCTCGATCCGATCGCCCACGTCGCGGCGGTCGCGCTCGCGTTCGGCGAACGCCGCCGCCATCTGACTCCGGCCCGCGTTCTGCACGCAGACGAGTGCGATGCGGTGGTCCGGGTGCCCGCTGTGGTGGCTCACACCTCCGTATGCGGAAGGTGGTCGTAAAGTCGTTACTTCAGATTGATATTGAGTGCTATAGAGTGCTCTATTGAATCCGATGACGGCGTCAGGGTCGCTGTTCGAGAGCCTATTGGAGCGTGTAGCCGGCGGCGACTGACACGAGTTCGCGGTCTATTCCGTACCGGACGCGAGAAGGAACGTGGAGGAAACGGATTTTTAGCACCGAAGCCGTCCGCCGTCCGAATCGGGATTTTTACCCTCCGCCGCCAACGTCAGTTTATGACCGGCCAAACGACCCTCCCGAAGTGGGTGACGGACGTCCTGTCGGTGTACAGCCAAGTGCTGTCGGAACTGCTCTGGTTTCTCGTTGGATTCGCGATCGTCTACCTCGTCGGCCACGCCGTCCTCATTCCGCTCGCGAGCCAAGCAGTCAGGTCACGCAACCGAAACAACCCCACGATCGAGACGGCGACCGAAACGTATCTCCGAGTCGCGCTGATCGGGTTCGCGACCCTCACGGGCGTCATCGCCGCCGGCTACGGGCGCGTGTTCTCCGACTCGGCCGTCATCATTGCGGCCCTCACGTTCGCCCTCGGGATCGCCGGTCAGCAGGTGTTTGGGTCCCTAATCAGCGGGATGTTCCTCGTCGCCGACCCGGACTTCAACGTCGGTGACTGGATCGAATGGCCGGGCGGGAAAGGGACCATCGAAGCGGTCGATTTCCGCGTCAGCCGTGTTCGGACGCCGGACCACGAGACCATCTCGGTGCCCAACACCGAACTCACGACCAACGCGATCACCAGACCGTACGGTCGGGACCGGTATCGGATCACGGAACAGGTGTTCGTCGCCTACGACGATGACACCGAGCGGGCCCTCCTGACCCTCCAACAGATTCCCGCGATGCTCGACGCGATTCTCGGCGAGCCGTCGCCGAACACGCGCGTCATCGAACTCGGAGAGAACGCCATCACGATAGAGGCGGAGTTCTGGGTCGAGGACCCGAGCAACAGGGACATCCTGTCGATTCGCTCTGATTTCCGCCGACTGGTGAAACGGGAGTTCGACGAGGAAGAGATCACGATCGCACCCCCATCTGAGCAGTCGCTGTCGGGAGAAGTGAGGGTGAAAGGGGACAGCATCGAACCGACTGATCGGGAGAGCGAGTGAAACGGAGATAGTTGATTCTATAAGTAAATACACTACACAGACCGAGATGCGAGACACGTACGCGTTCGAGATCGGAGAATACTGGTCACCGAAAGAAAATCCTCACATCTGCATCACACTGCCAAACTAGGTGCGACTACCTCCGTCGATCTTAGGTGGAAGGTAGCTCCTGTGTTGTGTTTGTTCGAAGTTGGTAGACATCGAACAACAAAATGAATACCCGGAAGAAAGCAGTTGACGAGATTACCGACACGATCGATTGGTATCAAAAATGATAATCTCACAAAAAAGTTTATATCTCTTGTGCGAATTTTTTTAAATAGAATACTACGGAAAGGTAGTGTCGCGAGATCAAAAGAATGATGGAAAAATTCAAATCGATGATAGAGAATGACCGTGGTGTATCGCCCGTTATCGGGGTTATCCTGATGGTGGCAATTACTGTGATCCTTGCTGCAGTGATCGGGACCTTCGTACTCGGGCTCGGTGACTCGCTCGGCGCCAGTCAGCCATCGGCGCAGATTGGTGTGAGCTTGAACAGCAGCGATAACGTGACACTGTCTCACAACGGAGGCGACTCGATTCGAACGGGAGACCTCACAATTAATGTGAACGGAAGTAGCACCACATATGACTTAGAAGATGTTGTGAGTAGTGCAGGTGCGGACGACCAGTTCTCAGTTGGGAACACATACACGACGAATCAAACTGGTGCTACGGACCAGAGAGTAGTCGTTATCCACGAGCCGTCCGACTCGATAATCATCGATCGGCTGCTCTAAGACGGACGCTACTACCAACCGATTTTGTTTTATTTACGGACAGACAGCGACGGATCGGTCTTTTTGTTTGTGGTTTCTGAGGAACGCTAATTTTATTGCCATCACATATTTGCTTTCTCATAAGCGATCAGTAATATTCTATGATGAAATTCAAAGACATTATTAACAGCAGATGTACTGAGAAAATGCCAGAATATGTCTCGGCAATTGCTTACTCAATTCGAAATCGCGGTGGCGGTCGCCAACGAGCAGTGAGACGCTGGGCGGTGCACCATCCCCGTCGACTACGAGGACCATGTGGAGTAATGACGCGGGAGACCGAACTCCGAGTTGAATGTCGTTCGACCCTGAGCGCGTCCGGACGGTGACGTTCGACTCGTACAGCACCCTCGTCGACGTCGAGGCGGCCGAGGCGGCGCTGGCCGACCGCGTTGCGAATCCAGAACCGGTGTCGCGGCTCTGGCGGTCGCGGTCGCTGGCGTACACGTTCGTCGCGAACGCAATCGACGCCTACCAGCCGTTCTACGAGATGAACCGAGACGCCCTGACGTACGCGTTAGCGGCCCATGACATCGATCTCGCGGGGGCGGAGCGCGACGAGATTCTCGCCGTGTATCACGAGTTGGAGGTGTTCGACGACGTCCGGTCGGGGATCGAGCGCTTGCGCGAGGGCGGGTACGAGCCGTACGTGCTCTCGAACGGTAACCCGGAGATGCTCGAATCGATGGTGGCTCACGCCGACATCGGTGACCTCGTCGTCGACACGATAAGCGCCGACGAGGTGGAGACGTTCAAGCCGGCCGCGGAACTGTACCGCCACGGTGCCGCTCGGACGGGGGCCCCGATCGACGAGGTCGTCCACGTGACAGCTGGCTGGTTCGACGTGATGGGCGCCGCACACGCCGGGATGCAGGCGGTTCGCCTCGACCGGAAGGGAACCCCGTGGGAGCCGTTCGGCGACGAACCGGACCACACGATCGAGTCGATACACGAACTGGCGGACGCGTTGGGGGCCTGAACCGCGATGCCCGACAGCGACGCGACAGTCGAGGCGACGGACCGCTCCCCGACAGACGCGTTACCCGATCTCTCCGGGCGCGTCGCCGTCGTCACCGGCGGCGGGCGGGGGATCGGGCGGGCGATAACGCTCGGACTGGCCGCCGCGGGCGCGACGGTCGTCCCGAGCGCGCGGACTGCGTCGGAGGTCGAAGCGGTCGCCGAGGCGGCCCGCGAACTGGGCGTCGACGCCCGGGGGATCACCGTCGACGTGACGGACGACGACGACGTAACGACACTCGTCGACGAGACCGTGGAGGCGTTCGGCTCGCTCGACGTACTGGTCAACAACGCGGGATTCAACCCCGACGATGCGCTCGGCGACCCGGCGGATATCGGGCCGAAGGCGGTTGACGACGTGCTCGACGTGAATCTGCGGGGCGCGTTTCGGACCCTGCGAGCGGCCGGGCCCCATTTAAAATCAGCCGAGGGGAGCGTCGTCAACGTCGCGAGCGTCGCCGGTGAGGTCGGCCTCCCGAGACAACACCCGTACGTCGCCTCGAAACACGGGCTGGTCGGGCTCACGAAGAGCGCGGCGATCGACTGGGCGCCCGACGTGCGGGTGAACGCGGTCGCGCCGGGGTACGTCGCGACCGACCTCACCGCGGCGCTACAGGAGAACGAGCGACTTCGACAGTCGATTCGCGATCGGACCCCGCTGGAGCGCTTCGCCGATCCGATGGAGATCGCCGGCCCGGTCGCGTTCCTCGCCAGCGACGCCGCGAGTTTCGTCACGGGCGAGACGCTCGCGGCCGACGGCGGCTGGACGGCGCGGTAAGCGCTCTCTGCGCTCGCTTCGCTCCCTGCTTCGAACCCGTCGTCAAACAGTCACAGCGGCGCCGCTCAAGATGTGTTCGCGGCATCAACAATGGGCTCGGGCGGGTTCGAACCGCCGACCTCAGCCTTGTAAAGGCCGCGTCATAACCAGCTAGACCACAAGCCCTCACGCGTCTGAACCCGCCGGGAGCGGAAAACGGTTTCTTTCTCCGGCGCAACGATCGGCCGTGAACCGCCGTCTCCTCGGGGTCGCCGTCGGTCTCGCGCTCTGCGTCCTCGTCGGTAGCGCCGCCGTCGCAGCGAACCCGACCTTCCTGATCACCGGCTACGAGACGACGACCGTCGAGGCCGTCGACGGCGACACCGGCGAGTCGCTGGCGACCGTCGAAGCCCGCGTCGCCGACGGTTTGGTGAAACAGTACGTCGGACTCTCGGCGACGGACGAACTCGACGAGGGCGAGGGAATGCTGTTCGTCCACGACGACGAGCGCGAACGCGGCTACGTGATGCGAGAGATGGCGTTCGCGCTGGACATCGTGTTCGTCGACGCGGACGGGACGGTGACGACGATTCACGAGGCGGAGCCGGAGTCGCGCCCCCTCATGCGGTATCGCGGGACGGGCCGGTACGTCCTCGAAGTCCCGAAGGGGTGGAGCGAGCGCAACGGCGTCGAACCGGGCGATCGAATCGTCGTCGACCGCGGATGATCGTCGCCGGCCGCAGTGAAAGGTAGCTAAACCCTCTGTGACCGGTCGGACACGCAAACTCGCTGAGCGCCTCGCTCGCTTGGCGACGAAACCGATTTCAGCCTCGCTGTCGTCGTCTCAGGCATGACCGAGCTCCCCGCACGGCTCGCGTGGAACCTCCGCCACCGCTGGCGGCGGGTGTTCGCGCTCCTCGTCGTGGGCGTCGGCGTCGCCGCCCCGTTCGTCACCGGGCTCTGGTGGACCCTCCCGCTGATCTGGTTCCTCGGGCTGTTCATCGTTCTCCCCGTCCTCCACACGTTGACGCGACCGCTCCCGGATCGGGACGACGGCGCCGAGGAGCGAGACGCCGACCCCGCCCTCTACGCCCTCCGAGAGCGCTACGCGCGCGGCGACATCGACGAGCGGGAGTTCGAGCGAAAGCTCGACCGCCTGCTGGAGACCGAAGACGTCGAGACCGTCGATCGGACGGGCGACGACGTCGGAGATCGCGTCCGCGAAGGGATCCGGCGCGAAGTCGAACGGATCCGGGAGTGACCGACGAGTGACCCCCCGAACGCCCCGGCGAAGCGTCTCCGACGCGACGTGTCGTGTGACTCTAACGTGATCCCGACGTGATTCCGACGTGATTCCGACGTGATTCCGACGTGATTCCAACATGATTCCGAGCATCCTGACGTATCCGGTCCGCGGATCGAGGCGGGTCGACGCCGTCGTCGTCGGCGGCGGACTGCATCTGCTCGCCGTCTGGCTCCCGGTGCTCCCGTTCGTCGCGGTGGGCGGGTACCTCGCGCGGGTCCTCGTTGCGACTGCCGCAGCGGGGCCCGACACGAATCCCCAGCGCCCCGACTGGCGACCGATCGGGCCGCTGCTCCGCGACGGTCTGCGGGCGACTGCAACCGTGGTCGGCTACCTCGCGGTCCCGGTCATCCTGCTGACGGTGACGCTCGGCGGGCCGTTGGAGGGAATCGATCCGACGGGCACCACCGACGGAATTTTCTTCATCGTCGGGACGACCGTCTCGACGCTGCTGGCGTTCGCGCTCTGTTACCCGCTTCCGGCCGCGCTCGTCGCGGTGTCTCGCGAGCGCTCGCTTCGCGCCGCGGTCGACACGAGGCTCGTCGGGGCGGCGACCCGCGACGCCGGCTACCTCGTCGCGGTCCTGCTCGCCGCCGGCGGGCTCGCACTCGTCTTCGCGGCGTACGCGGCGCTCAACGCGGTCGCACTCGGGTTCTTTGCCGCCTTCTACGCCGAGGTCGTCGCCGCGGCCGCGGTGGGACAAGCGACCGCTCGGGCCTGGGAGCGACGCGGTATATAAAAGACGGCAGGCGGACGAACGGTTCGGAACGGCCGATCCTATAAAAAGAGACGCGGGGATCAGACCCGCGACTCGTTCAGTTCCGCGTCGGCGAGCGACCGGCTGTGGATCGCCTCGCCGGTACCGCCGTCGAACACGTGAATCGCGTTCTCGGGAAGTTCGACGACGACCTCCGTCCCGTCTTCGAGCTGACGGAGGCCGTCGACCGTCGCGACCAGGTCCGGGCCGTCGTCGAGCGAGAGGTGGACGACGTTCTCGTCGCCCATCGGCTCCACCACTTCGACGGTGGCAGCGTAGGCGTGCTCGCCGGCATCGGCGGCGTCCGCGCCGGCGGTGACGGCGATATCTTCGGGTCGGATTCCGAGCGTCACGGTCCCGGCGTCGGCGACCGCGGCGGCAGCCGATCCGGCGAGCGGGTAGCGGAACGCGTCGGCGACGAGGGTCTCGTCCTCGACCGCGCAGTCGACGAAGTTCATCGACGGCTCTCCGATGAATCCCGCGACGAACTGGTTCGCGGGGCGGTGGTACGCCTCGAGCGGCGTCGCCACCTGTTGGAGTTCGCCGCCGTCGAGGATGGCGATCCGGTCGCCCATCGTCATCGCCTCCGTCTGGTCGTGGGTGACGTAGACGGTGGTCGTGTCCAGGTCGTGTTGAAGCTGCTGGAGCTCCGTGCGCATCTGCGAGCGGAGCTTCGCGTCGAGATTGCTGAGCGGCTCGTCCATCAGGAACGCCTTTGGCTCGCGGACGATGGCGCGACCGAGGGCGACGCGCTGCTGCTGGCCGCCGGAGAGCGCGCCGGGCTTGCGGTCGAGCAGGTTCGTGATGTCGAGGAGCGCGGCCGTCTTGTCGACGCGCTCGTCCATCTCGTCGTCGTCGAGGCCGGTCGACTCCTCGAGACCGAACCGCATGTTCTGCCGGACCGTCATATGCGGGTACAGCGCGTAGCTCTGGAACACCATCGCGATGTCCCGCTCTGCGGGCCCCTGTTCGTTCATCCGCTGGCCGGCGAGTCTGATCTCGCCGTCCGTGATCGATTCGAGGCCGGCGATCATTCGGAGCGTCGTGGACTTGCCACAGCCCGAGGGGCCGACCAGGACGAGGAACTCCCCGTCCGCGATGTCGATATTCACGTCGTCGACGGCGAGGACGGAGCCGTCGCCTTCGCCGAATCGCTTCGTCACCGAGTCGAGTTCGAGTCGTGCCATTATGTATCACCTGCGACGCCTTTCGCGAACTGCTCTCCGAAGAGGACGTACACGACGAGCGTCGGCAACGCCGCGACGAACGCGCCCGCCATCTGGAGGTTGAACTGCTGGACGAACGACCCCTGAAGCTGGTTCAACGCGACCGTCACCACTTGGTTGGACGGGTCGCTGACCAGCACGATAGCGAACAGGAGGTCGTTCCAGATCTGCGTGAACTGGTAGATCAGCGTGACCGCGAAGATCGGGACGGAAAGCGGGAGGATGATCCGGCGGTAGATCGTCGCCGCCGAGGCACCGTCGAGCCGGGCCGCCTCCAGCATCTCGTCGTCGATCGTCGCGTAGTACGAGCGGAAGAGAACGGTACAGATCGGGATCCCGTACGCGACGTGGGTTATCCCGAGATTGATCAGTCCCTCGTTGTCCGCGACGAGTCCGAGCGGGATCCGACCGCCGAGGTCGACGAACGACCAGAACTGCGTCAGCGGCACGAGCACGGCCTGATACGGGATGAACACGCCGGCGACGAACAGCATCAGGACGCCGACTTGGCCGCGCCAGCTGAGGTTCGTCAGTCCGTACGCCGCGAGCGAGCCGAACAGCGCGGACAGCACCGTCGCCGGCACGGCCATCGTCGCGCTGTTGAGGAGCCCCGCAGAGAGCCGGTCGAACGCCGTCCCCCACGCTGAGAGGGTGAACTCGCCGAGCGGCGGGAGCGCGAACGGCGTCGTCGACCGGAAGCCGTCCGGGGTCTTGAACGCGGTCATGAATCCGGACTCCAGCGGCGCGAGGTAGAACGCGACCATCGCCAGCAGGACCGCGTACAGCGCGACCCGCGAGGCGTCGACGTCGAACGAGCCGCCCGCGTCGGTGCTCATAGCTCACCCCGCCGGTACTGGACGAACAGGTACGGTCCGATCACGCCGAGCGCCATGGCGAAGAGCACCATCGCGACGGCGGAGCCGTACGCCCACTGAATGCGGTCGAAGGCGACGCGGTACATCATCACCGAGAGGATGTCCGCCGACTGTCCGGGGTTGACGCCGAACAGCACGAACAGGAAGTCGAACGCCTTCAGCGCGAAGACGACGAGCACGACGGTCGCCGACATCGTCGACGCTCGTAGCTGCGGGATGATCACGCGCCAGTAGAGCCGGACCGTCGACGCGCCGTCGATTCGGGCCGCCTCGTACTGCGCGTTCGGAATCGCGCGAAGTCCGGCGAGGTAGACGACCATGCAGTAGCCGGAGAACTGCCACATCAGCGCGAAGATGATCGCCGCCAGCTTGAACTGCGGGTCCGAGAGCCACGCCTGCGTGAGCGACTCCAGTCCGATACCGCGGAGCACCTCGTTGACGAGGCCGATCCGCGGGTTGTACATCCACGACCAGAAGATGGCCGTGACGACGAACGAGAGGCTCATCGGGAGCAAGTAGATCGTTCGGAGCGTGTTCTCGAGTCGGATCTTCTGGTCGACGAGGATCGCGACCAGCAGTCCGACGATGAGCGAGAGGACGGTGAACGCGAGCAGCAACACGAGCGTGTTCCGGAACGCGGCGTGGAACGACGCGTCCGTGAGCAGCCGCGTGTACATTTCGGTCGACAGCGACGAGTAGTCGGGCGAGCCGAGCCCCTCCCAGCCGGTCAGGGAGATGACGAAGTTCCAGCCGATAGCGCCGTACACGAAGAACAGCACGAGCAGCCCCGGTGGCCCCCAAAAGGGGAGCGACTCGAGGAACCGGCTGCGTCGGAACCGCGAGCGAAGCGACTCGCGGGGCGCGTCCGTCGACGACGCGACGTCCTCGGTCCCGTCGGCGACGGTCCCGCCGTCGGTCCGGGCGGGTGACGTGGTCGCGTCGCTCTCGGTGGCCGCGTCGCTGCCGGCGGCGTCCGATCCGCCGGTGTCGCGCGTCAGTGCGGCAAAAATCCGTGAGGACATCGGAGATCAGAACGAGTCGCGGATACCCTCGTACGCCGCGTCGACGTTGAGGCTACCGTTGAAGTTCGCGAAGACCTCAGAGAGCGAGGACTGGATGGCCGGCGCGACCGCCGTCCCGTGCGCGATGGCCGGCGGCTGAGTGTTCGAGTTCTGGAAGTCCTCGAACTGTCGGGTGAGGAAGTCGCCGAACTCGTCCATCGGCACGTCGGTCCGCGGCGGAATCGAGCCCTTGATCGGGTTGAATCGCTCCTGTGCGTCGACGGTGCCGGCGTAGTTGAGGAACTTCTCGGTCGCGTCCGGCGACGGGTTGTTCGTGGGGAAGACGAACGAGTCGATGACGGACTGGTAGACGCCCGAGGTGCCCGGGAACGGCACCATGTCCCAGTCGCTCTCGAACTCGAAGCCCTCGGCGGAGCCGTACTGGCCGGCCGCCCAGTCGCCCTGGTGGAGGAACGCGGCGTCGCCCTCGATCAGTTGGTTGTTCCCCTGGTCCCACGAGATGGACCCGGCGTCCTCGGGGTAGTACTCGGCGTACGACGCGAGCGTCTCGAGCGAGGTGCGCACCTCGCTCTCGAGCGATTCGACGTCGCCGCCGATGAGGCTCTGATAGTCGTCGACGCTCTGCTGGCCGATGAAGATGCTCTCCCACATCTGGAGCGACGACCACGGGGCCTGCGTCTGGTGGGCCATCGGAGTCGCGTCGGTCTCGGCCGCGACGGTCTCCATCGCGGAGAGGAGCCCCTGCGGGCCGTCGATGCTGCTCGGGTCGACGCCGGCGTCCTCGACGACGGAGACGTTGTAGAACAGGTTGTTCAGGCGGTGGATGTTGATCGGTACGGCGACGAGGTTCCCCGCGGGCTGAGCGAGGTTGCGGACGCCGTCGAGGTAGGCGCTGCGCATTTCCTCGTCCCAGACGGAGTCGCCGATGTCCTGGAGAAGTCCCTCGTCCGTGTACGGCGTGAGGGCCTGTCCGGGCCAGATCTGGAACGTGCTCGGCGGGTTGCCGTCGATAACGCGGTTCTGGATCACCGTGTCGATCGCAGAGCCGGCACCGCCGGGTGCCGGGTTGTCGACGATTTCGACGTCCGGGTGCTCCTCTCGGAAGCCGTCGAGCAAGGCCTGATAGGCGTCCTGCTCGCCGCCGGCGGTCCACCAGTGAACGATCTCGAGTTCGGCCGACGAGTCGCCGCCGTCGGAACCGTCGGAGCCATCGGAGCCGTCAGATCCGTCGGAACCGTCGGAACCGTCAGAGCCGTCCGACCCATCTGAACCGTCCGACCCGTCGCCGCCGCCCGAACAGCCGGCGATCCCCACGGTGGCGAGCGTGCCCGCACCGGCCACGTAGTGACGGCGGGTGAGACGGTTCTCGGAGTCTGCGCTGTTGTCACGTGACATGTCTCTTTTATTTTTTCGGGCCGTACTTAACGATTGATGTTTATTTATCCCGGATAGGAGTAAGATGCACGGACGACGGAGAGAGCGCGGAGTTCGACGACGTGCTTCGAGTCCCGAGCGCCGCGATGACGCGGCTTATCGGGCGATTGCCCGAACCCTCACACTGCCCGATCGCTCGAACCGTTACGTCAACCGATCACCCGAACCGTCACACCGACCGATTCTTGAGCGTTCGTCCCGCACTGACAGGATATGGACGGACCGCTGTGGATCGACGCGCACGCCCCCGCGCTCGACGAGATCCGACAGGACGAGGCCCGCGAGCGGCTGGAGCGTGCGGTCGACGAGCCGATGAACCTCGTCGTGCAGGGACCGCCCGGAGTCGGGAAGACGGCGGCGACGCGGGCGCTGACCCGCGCCGCCCACGCGAATCCCGAGAGCGACCTGATCGAGATCAACGTCGCCGACTTCTTCGGTCGGACGAAAAAGGAGATCCGGACCGACCCACGCTTCGAGGGGTTCCTGCAGGGGCGGAGCCGGATGGCGAAACGAGACATGATCAACCGCGTGCTGAAGGAGTCGGCGTCGTACGCGCCGATGTCCGGCGAGTACAAGACGGTCCTCCTCGACAACGCCGAGTCGATCCGAGAGGACTTCCAGCAGGCCCTGCGCCGAGTGATGGAACAGCATCATCGGACGACGCAGTTCGTGATCGCCACCCGGCAGCCGTCGAAGCTCATCGCGCCGATCCGGTCGCGCTGCTTCCCGGTGCGGGTGCGCGCGCCGACGACCGACGAGACGATCGACGTGTTAGAGACGATCTGCGACCGCGAGGGCGTCGAGTACGACGGCGACGGACTGGAGTTCGTCGCCAGTGCGGCCGGCGGCGACCTCCGCGAGGCGATCCTCTCCGCGCAGGCGACGGCGGTCGAGGGCGGCGAAATCACCATGTCGACCGCCTACGAGACGCTCGGCGAGGTGGGCGACGACGACGCGATCCGCGAGGCGCTCGCGGACGCCCGCGCCGGCGACCTGAAGGACGCCCGATCGGCTCTCGACGACCTCCTCGACGATGGGGGATACGACGGGGGAGAGCTTCTCCGAGAGGTCCTCCGGGTGGCTCGCGCCGGCTCCGAGTACGGCGGCGACGACCTCGCACGGCTCCACGTCCTCGCCGGCGAGGCCGACCTCGACCTGACCGACGGGCTCGACGACCGGATCCACCTCACGCACCTGCTCGCGGCGTGGGCCGCCGGTCGCACCGCGCTTCGGCCCGACCTCCGCGACCCGGTGGGGGCCTAACGATGACCCGGAATCCACCGCTCGCGAGCGTCCTCCCGTTCCCGGTCGTCGACGAGGCGTGGCGACTCGCGCTCGTGCCCGCCCTCGTCGGGGCTGCGACCCTGCCGCTCCTCCCACCGGTCGGTGCCGGGCTCCTCGCGCTCGCGTTCGGCGTGCTCTGGTTCCATCGAGACCCCGACCGAGAGCCGCCGGACGCCGAAGGAATTGTGCTCGCACCCGCCGACGGCACCGTGTCGGTCGTGCGCGAGGAGGGCCGTCGACTGCGGGTGGGCGTCTTCATGAACGTCACCGACGTGCACGTCAACCGCGCGCCGATCGCGGGCGAGGTCGAGGAGGTTCGCCACCGGCCCGGCGCGAACCGCCCCGCGTTCAGCAAGGAGTCCGACCGCAACGAGCAGGTCGCGATCGACTTCGGCGAGTACGAACTGCTGATCATCGCCGGCTGGTTCGCCCGTCGGATCCACCCCGCCGTGGAAGCCGGCGACACGGTCGACCGCGGCGAGCGCGTCGGTCACGTCTCGTTCGGCTCCCGCGCCGACGTGATCCTCCCAGCCGATGTCGACGAGGACGACCTCCTCGTTCGCGAGGGCGACGCGGTGCGCGCGGGCGAGACGATCATCGCCGAACGCGAGTGAACGACGCCTCGGAGGGGCACCCGTCGACCGGGCGGCCACAGCGTTTTGTGTGACGCCCGAGATACGGAACGTGCATGCCCAAAGAGACGATTTACGAGTCCGAGCAGTCACGAAGTCGACAGGCGCTGGCGACCTACTTCCGCCGCATCGCGAGGGCGCTCGGTCGCGGGGACCCGATCCCGGTCGACGACGACGGGACGGTGACGGTCGACCCCGGCACCGAGTCGAATCTCGAAATTGAGGTCGAACGCGAGGACGGCACCGTCGAATTCGAGATAGAGATGGAGTTCGACGAGGCGGACGGCGTGGTCGAGACCGACGCCGCCGCGAGCAAAGGGACGTTCGAACTGTACACCGACAGCGCCGACGAGTGGCGCTGGCGGCTTCGTCACGACAACGGGAACATCGTCGCCGACGGGAGCGAGGGGTATACCGAAAAACGGGACGCGGAATCGGGAATCGAGAGCGTCCAGCGGAACGCGCCGGGCGCGCACGTGGTCGACACGGACCGTGACGAGGAACCGCCGGCAGAGGGCGGAAGCAACGCCACTTTCGAGCTGTTCGGCGACACCGCCGACCGGTTCCGCTGGCGGCTCGTCCACGAGAACGGGAACATCATCGCCGACGGCGGACAGGGGTACGCCTCGAAGCAGAAGGCGAAACAGGGGCTCAACAGCGTGAAGTCGAACGCGCCCGGCGCGGCGGTCGAAGAACTCGGTGACGACGAGGCGCCCACCGACGACGAGGAGTAAGTCGACGATGGTCCTCGACAACTCCTCCACCGACGAGGACACCCTCACCGACGACGTGACGCCGGACCCCGCTGACCCGTCGACTCGATCCGCCGACTCGGACGGGTTGCTCTCGCCCGGTGACGATGCACCGGCGACGGTGGCTGATATCCTCCTCTACGGCGTGTTGGGCGGGATCGTCGGCTCCGTCCTGTCGTTCGTCCCCTTCGCAACTATCCTCGGGGGCGGCGTCGCGGGCTACTTCTGCGGCGGGTCGACCGCCGACGCGCTCAAGACGGGCGCGGTCGCCGGCGTCGTCATGACGCTGCCGTTCGTCGCCGTCGTCGTCTTCATCCTCTTTTTGCTCGGGTTCGGCGGCGGGCCGGCAGCGTTCGGGGTGATCGCGCTCCTCGTCGTCGGTCTCGGGGCCGCCTACACCTTCGGGTCGGGCGTGATCGGCGGCTACCTCGGACACTACCTCCGCGGAAAACTGTAGCCGCGGACCGCACCGCTTATTCGACGGCCGTCGCTACCTCGGGTCGGACATGGACGCGCTCGACGCCAAGTACCCGTTCTTCGCGACCGCCCGCGAGGCCGTCGCCGACGCCGCGGTGTCGCTCCCGGAGCTCGTCGCGGCCGACGCCCCCGCCGTCGAGCGCGGGCGTGAACGCGTCGAGCGCGCCTTGATGGACGGGACGGTCGCCTCCGAGAGCGGGGCGTTCCCCGGCGAGTCGGCGTACGACGTGCAGGCCGAACTCCTCTCGTACCCCATCGCGCGGATCCTCGTCTCGCTGCTCGACTCCGAGCCCGCCATCGAGAAGTACGCCGCAGCGGAGGCCGCGACCGCGGTCGACCGGATCCGCGAAGACCTCGCGGCCGACGACGACGAACTGCGATCGGTGTCGACCCCGATCGTTTCTCTCGACGACGTGCTCGCCGAGTTCGACCTCGCCGAGGCGGTGCGCCCGGAGGGGTCGAGAGGCGGACCGACAACAGGCGGGACGGGAGGAGCGGGCGGTACCGGAACGAGGACGGCCAGCGCCGGCGGTCGCGGTCGCAACCCGTCTCACTACTGGGTCGACGTCGGACCGTACCTCCGGCTCACGTCGCCGTCGTGGGGGCCGTCGTGGCGGCTCGTGAACCGCGCGCTCGCCGACGGCGCGGTGCGCGTCTCCCGCGAGGAGCTGCTGGACGCGCTGGAGGCCGCCGTCGAGGAGCGAGTACGCGAGGGGCTCCCGTTCGAGCTGGCGGCTGGCGAGGGGATCGCCGCGGAGTTGGAGGAGGGCGTCGCCGACCTCAAACGCCTGCTCTCCGAGCGGAGCTACGCGGGCCCTGCAGACGTCGTCGCTCCCGAACTGTTCCCACCGTGCATGACAAACCTGATCGAGAAGGCCGAGCGCGACGTCGACCTCTCGCCGCCCGAGTCGTTCGCGCTGATGGCGTTCCTCGTCGGGATCGGGATGACGCCGGACGAGGTGGTGGCGTTCTGCGCCGACACGAGCCTCGACGCGGAAGGGATCCGGTACCAGACGGAGTATTTAAAAGACGACCGCGGGACGCAGTACCCACCGCCGACCTGCGAGACGCTGGCGAACTACGGGATCTGCCACAACGAGGAGGACCACATGCAGGTGGCCGTCGACCCCCTCGCGTACTACGAGAAGCGGGTCGAGGCTGCCGACGAGATAACCGACTGGCGGGATCGTGAGGATAGCGGAGACGAGACCGAGACGGGCGAGCGTGAAGAGGGCGAAAAGGGCGAGAACGAAACGAACGGGAACGACGTCGACGAGGACGACACGACCGCGGACGCGGCCGAAACGGAGTAACGGTCGGAGCCGCCGGTCTACAATCGAGCGAGCAGCCGGTCTACTCGTCGTCGCCCGCGCGAATGAGGTACGCGCCGATGAGCGCCATCAACAGGACGAATCCGGTCAGCAGCCCGACCAGCGCGATCGCTCCGGACTCCGGGAGATCGGACGACCCGCCGAACGAGATCCCGATCACGACCAGTCCGGCAATGAAGACGACGGCCGCGAAAACCGAGACCGTGATCTGCCGACGGAGCTCCGCGTCGATTTCCATGCCCGCGAGTTCCCGTCGCCGCTAAAAAAGGACTTCGATGAGGGCGGGCGAATAACGTGGCTCCGACGGTAGAACGTCGGACATCTGGGAATACCCTCGTTTTGACGGCGAATTTAACCGTTCTCGAGACCTATTTCACCCGAAGCGAGGGCAATCCTCGCAGTCACCCATGACGCACCCCCGAACCCAACCCGCGTCAGCAGCCACTGACTCGGATGTTTCTCAAACTGCGCCGCCGCGACGACCGCCGGATCGACGCGTCGCGGACGGAGTCGACGACGAGGCCGACGACCGCCGGACCGAGACGGCCGACACCAGCGGCGAGGCCGATACCGGGAACGAGGTCGACGCCAGAGATGAGGGCGATATCGGTGACGACGCTGACACCAGCGACGAGACCGACACCAGCGACGAGACCGGCACCGACACCGACGGTCGGTCGGCGCGAGCGGCCGCCGAGGAGATGACCGTGCGGCCGCTCCGCGACCGACGGTACGTCGTCGAGACCGACGGCGGAACGTACGTGGTCGCGCTCGACGCCGGTACCTGTACCTGTCCCGACCACGCGATCCGCGGGTTCCGGTGTAAGCACCTCCGACGCGTCGCCATGGAGGTTACTGCGGGGTCGATCCCGGCCCCGGACGAACGAGTCGGCGTCTGTGCGGTCTGTGGAGCGGAGACGTTCGTCCCGATCGACGCCGGCGGCTCGCATCTCTGCGCGCGCCACGGCTTCGAACCGGGCGACGTCGTCCGCGACCGCGAGACCGGCGAAGACGTCATCGTCGTCTCGATCACGACCGAGCGAGCCGACGCGTACCGGACCGACGAGGGTCGACGCGTCGACGAGTACGCCACGAACGCCGCGTACGGCGCGCACGAACCGGTGATCAAGGCCGTGTACGTCGACGCGCTCCGCCCGGGACGAGGAGTGACCGACTGCGAGCGGTACGCCTTCCCCGCCTCACGACTCGGTCGCCCGCGTCTCACCCCGCGAGGTGACTGATGTCGCGCCGCAGCGTGTATCCCTTCGGAACGCCGACGACGGCGAGACACTCCGCACACAGCGCCCGCTCGTAGTCTCGGTTCGTCTCCTTTTCGAGCAGCGAGACCTCCTCGATCGGGAACACCGACTCGCACCGATCGCATTCGACCATATCACCGTCGACGATCTTCATTCGTTGTCCGCACTTCCGGCGATCGGTATAAAAAGACGTGCCCGTCGTTATCACTCCGGATAGCGACGTCAGCATAAAAATTGGTGCGGTCGGCGCGACGGTCGGTCGCGGTGTGGTCCGAGTTAGCCGAAGAGTTCGCCGAGGCCCTCGCCGCCGTCCTCGTCTTCCTCCTCGTCGTCATCGTCTGCCGCTTCCTCGGCCTCGTCGGCCTCGTCGGCCTCGTCGTCGTCATCGTCGGCGTCCGCGGCGTCCGCGGAGCCAGCAGCAGCGCCGGCGGCGGGTGCCGCGGCGGCCGTCTCGATGGCATCTTCGATGTCGACGTCCTCCAGCGCGGCGACGAGCGCCTTGACGCGGGATTCCTTGACGTCGACGCCGGCGGCTTCCAGCACGCCGGTGATGTTGTCCTCGTTGATCTCTTCGCCAGTCTCGTTCAGGATGAGCGCAGCGTAAACGTATTCCATTGGTGTATCCTCGTAGTGTTATCCGAACATCGCGCCGAGACCGTCGCCGCCGTCGTCGCCGTCGTCCTCGTCGGCGTCGTCGTCGGTCGTCTCAGCGTCGTCCGTGTCGTCGTCTTCCTCCGCCTGTTCTTCCTCGTCGGCGTCGTCCGTCTCCGGAGCCGGGGCCGCCTCGACCCCCTGCAGCTCCTCGGGAAGCGCCTCCTCGTCGTCGATCTGGGCCGCGAGCGCACGGAGCTGGGCGTCGGCCTTCCCGATGAGGTCGGGCACGACGTCCGGGCTCTCGATCTCCGCGAACA
>Ga0136589_1000297_pt1 | contig 26038 bp, 28 predicted proteins | sample AntRauMFilla3764_FD_104640 | JGI IMG/M metagenome (GOLD analysis project Ga0136589, IMG submission 104640) | Saline lake microbial communities from Rauer Islands, Antarctica - Metagenome Filla 3 #764 | ecosystem: Environmental > Aquatic > Non-marine Saline and Alkaline > Saline | place...
AACATCTTCATCCAGCGCGGCCAGCTCCAGAACCTCTCGGAGGCGCTGCCAGAGGAACTCATCAGCGACATCAACGACAACTACTTCAGCGCCTTCACCGACACGACACGTGACCCCAGCAGCGGTGACCTGTTCGGCGTCCCGGTGTTCCCGGACTTCCCGACGATGCAGTACCGCAAGGACCTCGTCGAGGAAGCCGGCTACAACCCCGACTCCGAGAACTGGGCTACGGAGCCGATGACGTGGGAGGAGTGGTCGAACATCGCCGAAGACGTCAACGACAACTCAGACACGGACTACGGGTTCACCACCCAGTGGGACATCTACGAGGGGACCGCCTGCTGTACGTTCAACGAGGTCATGTCCTCGTGGGGCGGCGCCTACTTCGGCGGTCGCGAGAACCTCTTTGGCCCCATCGGGGACCGACCCGTCACGGTCAACGAACCAGAGACCATCAGCGCGCTGAACATGATGCGGAAGTTCGTCCACGACGAGAACGCCGAAGACCAGTTCAGCAGCTACGGTGGGGGCTTTACCCCGACCAACATCCTCGGCTGGATCGAAGAGGCCTCCCGCGCGCCGTTCGCGGAAGGTAACTCCGTCTTCCACCGCAACTGGCCCTACTCGCTCGCGCTCACCGGCCGGAACCCGGACGAGACGGAGGACCCTGCACTGGGCGAGAACCTCGGCGCGATGCCGATGCCGTACGCTGTCTCCGAGAGCAACGCCAACCAGCCCGGCACCGGTGGCACCACGTCGGCCCTCGGTGGCTGGCACATGACGGTCAACCCCAACATCGAGAACCAGGAGGACGTCACCGCAGTCATCCGCGCCGCGATGGAGCCGGACTTCCAGCTCGAACTGCTGTCCATCCAGGGGTGGCTCCCGCCGCGGCCGGAGCTGTTCAACTCCAGTGACGCCCAGAACGTCGACGTCGTCGGCCGCTACATGGACACGCTGCAGGTCGCCGGTAACAACACGATGGCCCGCCCGGTGACTGCCGTCTGGAGCGACCAGTCGACCAACATCGCCCAGCAGGCCAACCGCGCCGTCAACCAGGAGGTCTCCTCCGCCGACGCGATGGCGACCCTCCAGAGCGACCTCGAAGACACCGAGTCCCAGTAAGCGTCGACAGATTCAAGCGAAAAACCCACAATTAATTATTATGGTAACGATTAGTTACAGAGGGTCACGCGGATGAGCACCGAGACAGGACGCGAGTCGCGTCGCTCGGGCGTGCTCGTCGACGCGATGCGATGGATGGAGAACCTGAGCGACACCCAGTACGCCTACCTGTTGCTCGGGCCGGTCTTCGTCCTCCTGGGTGTCGTCGCGCTCTATCCGCTGCTCCGGACCTTCGAGCTGTCGCTGTACGCGACGTCGCTCGACCTGACGAGCCGGAGTTTCGTCGGTATCGACAACTACGTCCAGCTGTTCACGGGCGGGAAAAACCGGTTCCTCCCGGGCGGGACGACGTTCCTCCCGCAGAACGTCTCGACCAGCGCCCTGCTGAACAGCGCGCTCGTGGTTACGATTATCTTCGCCGTGGTGAGCGTCGCCTTCGAGACGATACTCGGGCTCGGACAGGCGCTCATCCTCGACCAGGACTTCTACGGGCGCCGATGGGTCCGTGCGGCCATCATCATCCCGTGGGCGGTGCCGATCGTCATCCAGGGGATGATGTTCTTCCTGATGTTCAACTCGAACGTCGGCTTCGCGACGCCGCCACTGGCCGACCTGGGCCTGCTGGCACCGACGAACACGCTGAACGACACCGCGAGCGCGACGTTCATCATCATCGTCGCCGACATCTGGAAGACCTCGGCCTTTATGGCCCTGCTCATCCTCGCCGGACTGCAGAGCATCGACCGCGGGCTGTACGACGTGGCGAAGGTCGCCGGCGCGAGCAAGTGGCAGCAGTTCAAGCTCATCACGTTCCCGCTCATCCTGCCGACCATCGGCGTCGCCGTGCTGTTCCGCTCCGTGCAGGCGATGCGGGTCTACGGTATCATCGACACCGTGTCGAGCTGTGCCGTCGTCCCGTCGCTGTCCTGTATGGTCGTCTCGACGTTCAACACGCGCGAGGGAACCGCCGCCGCTATCGCCTTCGTCACTGCCGCCATCATCGGCGTCGCCGTGATGGGGCTCATCGCGTGGCAAGGGGAGGACGCGATCTGACATGGCTACAGCAACTGACAACGAATCGGAAAGTCGGGGGCCCCTGGCACGGTGGACCCAGTCCGCCATCCAGAACCCCGAACGGGTGTACAGAGCGCTGTTCTACGTCGCGATGGCCTTCTTCCTCGTGACGACGCTGTTCCCCTTCTACTGGCTGCTGGTACTGGCCGTGACGCCGTCCGGGCGACTGCTCGCGGGGAGCTTCCTGCCGTCGATAAACCTCTTCGGCGTCAGTACGACGTTCCCGCTACCGGTCCCGAAGGGATTCAACCCGCAGGCGTTCATCACCGTCTTCGAACAGGTCCCGTTCCACCTCTACATGCTGAACAGCTTCGCGCTGGCCGTGACGACGACGGTCATCGTCATCGTCGTCGCGAGCCTGGCCGGCTACGTCTTCGGCCGACTGCGGTTCCCGGGCCGGGTGTTCCTGATGCTCGGTATCCTGGCTATCAGTTACTTCCCGCCGGCCGCCTTTGTCATCCCGCTGTTCCAGGCCTTTGCCGGGAACGCGCCGATAACGCTGCCGTTTACCGACGTCCCGCTGTTCACGCCGCCGCGCCTGCTGAACACGCCGGGCTCGATGGTGTTGCCGTTCAGTGCGCTGTTCATGCCGCTGTCTATCTTCATCCTCACGACGTTCTACGGCCAGATTCCCGACGGGTTAGAGGACGCCGCACGCGTCGAGGGGACGACCCGCCTGGGCGCGCTGTTCCGGGTTATCATGCCGCTGTCGGCCCCCGGTGTGGCCACGGCCGCCGTGTTGACCTTCATCTCCGTCTACAACGAGTACTTCTTCAGCTCGATCATGGCGACCTCCCCCGAAGCGGCGCGGTGGTCGCCCATCGTCGGCGGTATCCTCAGCTACCAGACTCAGTACACCACGCAGTACAACCTCATGGCGGCCGCGAGCATCGTCGGCGTCCTGCCGGTCGTGATACTCGTCATCGTCGCCCAGGAACGCATCGTCAGCGGACTGACCTCCGGCGCACTCAAGGAGTAACAGAATGGCAAAACTCAAACTCGACCACGTCACGAAACGCTACGACGACCAGGGTGAGGTAGTCACCGCGGTCGACGACATGAACTTAGATATCGACCACGGGGAGTTCATCTGCTTCGTCGGCCCCTCCGGCTGTGGGAAGTCGACCACGATGGAGACCATCGCCGGCCTGACCATCCCCACCGAGGGGACGGTCCACATCGGCGACCGCGACGTCACGAACCTCCCCCCGAAGGACAGGGGCATCGCGATGGTGTTCCAGAACATCGCACTCTTTCCGCACATGGACGTCTACGACAACATCTCCTTCGGGCTGCGACTGCGGGACTACCCGCAGGACGAAATCGACCGACGCGTCGAGCGCGCGGCCGACATCGTCCAGCTAGAGGGGATGCTCGGGCGGATGCCCGAGGAGATGTCCGGTGGCCAGCGACAGCGCGTCGCCATCGCCCGCGCCATCGTTCGGGAGCCGGACGTCTTCCTCATGGACGAGCCGCTGGCGAACTTAGACGCCAAGCTCAAGGTCCATATGCGGACGGAGCTCCAGCGCCTCCACAAGGAACTGGACACGACTATCATCTACGTCACCCACGACCAGGAGGAGGCGATGACCCTCTCGGACCGCATCGCCGTCCTCAACAGCGGCAGTCTCCAGCAGATAGACCCGCCACTGACCTGCTACAACGAGCCCGACAACCTCTTTGTCGCCGGCTTCATCGGCTCGCCGTCGATGAACTTCGTCGAGGGGACCGTCGAGGCCGACGCTATCGAGACCAAGAACTTCTCGCTCGATTTCGACCCGTCGAGCGCCGAGGGTATCGGCGTCGGTGACAGCGTCACTATCGGCGTCCGGCCCGAGGACATCTACCCCGGCGAGCTCCGTGAGGAAGTCGCCGACGCGTCGGCGCTCATCGAGGCCCGAACGGACATCCTCGAACCGATGGGCGACGAGATATTCGCCTACATGCTGCTGGGCAAGGGCGAGACCTCGATGTCACAGGAACAGGCCACCAACGACCAGCTGCTGATGAGCATCGACCCGGACTCCGACATCGAAGAGGACGAGGACATCCAGGTGGTCGTCGACCGGGCGAAGGTCCACCTGTTCGACACCGAATCGGGCGAGGCTATCACCCACACCCTCGCCCCGGCGTGGAACAGCGACGGCGTGGCCGAGAGCGAGGCGGAGTCCGACGACTGACCATGGCCTCGACACTCGTAGCCACGGTCTACTGGGGTGGGATACTCGTGCTATTCTTCTTCTGGGCGTACGGCATCGCGTCGTTCGCGCTTGATCTGAAGAACAAGATTATCCCCGGAATCGTCAAATATCGCCGCGGTAGACAGGCCGAGGCGGCCGAACGCGAACGTGAGCAAGAGCGCGAGGAGCGCGAACAGCAGCTCTACTAACCGGAGTAATATCCGTCTCCGGTTCCTTTCCCAACATAATGAACGAGGAACATACAATCAAGCTGGGTGTTATCGGTCTCGGGAACATCGCCCGACTCCACTGTGACCGCCTCCAGAAGGCTGGCTATGGCGACTCCATCGCCGCCGGACTGGACGTCGACCCCGACGCGCGTGGCCGATTCGCCGCCGAGTACGACGCGACCGTCTACGAACGACAGGCCGACCTCTACGCGGAGGTCGACGCGGTGCTGGTGACGACACCGAACAAGTTCCACGAGGAGTACGTCGTCGGCGCGCTCGACGCGGGCCTGGACGTGTTCGTCGAGAAACCGCTGGCGCACACGGTCGGGAGCGCCGAACGAATCGCACAGGCCGCCCGTGAGGCCGATGGATTCTGTATGGTCGGCTTCCACAACCGCTTCCGGAACCCGGTCCAGGCCCTGCTGGGCTACCGCGACGATGGGACGATGGGCGAGCTGGACCACATCGAAGCGAACTACCTCCGCCGGCGCGGCGTCCCCGGGCGGGGCTCGTGGTTCACGCGCAAGGCCCTGGCCGGCGGCGGGGCGCTCATCGACATCGGCGTCCACGCAATCGACCTCTCGCTGTATCTGCTGGGCTTTCCGGAGGTCGTCGAGGTGTCCGGCCAGACGCGGGCGACCTTCGGCACGAGTCAGGAATACGCCTACGTAACGATGTGGGGAGAGGACCACGGTTCGGCCGGCTTCGACGTCGACGACTCCGCCTCCGCGTTTATCCGCTGTGCCGACGGCTCGACAATCTCCCTGGAAGTGGCCTGGGCGTCGAACCGCCCCGACAGCCAGGAGTACGTCGTCCGTGGGTCCGATGCCGGCGCCAGACTCGACCTGAGTAACGACGAGATGGAGCTGTACGAGACCGTCTCGACCGGAGTGGACCACCACCGGACGTCCCAGATAGAGACGGCGGCCGACGACGCCCACGGCATCGAACTGGAGGAGTTCGTCGAGAGCGTCGCCGCCGGCGACCCACCCGGTACCAACACGGTCGAGCAGGCCCTCACCGTCCAGCGTGTGCTGGACGGCATCTACCGCTCCAGCGAGGAAGGGCGGGCCATCTCGCTCGAGGAGTGACCGTCATGGACAATTTTAACCATGCCTCCACGGAGTTTCAGCTATGAAAGCCATCGGAGTCACTCGCGAGGGGGATGACGTGGAGCTACTCGACGTGGAGCGGCCCGAGCCGGCCGAGGGAGAAGCGCTGGTCAGGACGCTCAGAGTCGGCGTAGACGGCACCGACCACGAGGTCATCGCCGGCTCACACGGCGGCTACCCAGCGGACTCGGACTACATGATTCTGGGACACGAGGCCGTCGGCGTCGTCGAAGACGGCAACGGCTCCGGGCTCGAAGCCGGAGAGGTAGTCGTCCCGACCGTCCGCCGGAAGCCAAACGGCGAGACGAACGACTACTTCCGCCGTGGCGAGCCGGATATGGCGCCCGACGGCGAGTACGTCGAGCGCGGTATCGTCGGCGCACACGGCTTCATGGCGGAGTATTTCACCTCGCCGGCGGACACCCTCGTCCCGATTCCCGAGGGACTGGCTGAGTACGGAATGCTGGTCGAACCCGTCTCTATTGCCGAGAAGGCCAACGACCACGCGTTCGCGACGCGCGAGCCGTTCGAGTGGCGTCCGGACTCCGCCTGCGTGCTGGGCAACGGCTCGCTCGGGCTGTTGACGCTGTGGATGCTCGGCCGGGAGTTCGACCGCACCTACTGCGTGGGTCGCCGGGACCGCCCCGACCCGACCGTCGACGTGATAGACGAACTCGGCGCGACGTACGTCGACTCCCGGGAGACGAGCGTCGAGGAGCTCCCCGACGCTCACGAGTCGGTCGACTACGTCTTCGAGGCCACCGGCTACGCGCCCCACGCCGTCCAGACCGTCCACGCCCTCGCGCCCAACGGCGTCGGCGCCCTGCTGGGCATCCCCGGTCCCTGGGAGTTCGAAATCGACGGCGGGACCCTCCACAAGGAGATCGTCCTGCACAACAAGTGTCTCGTCGGGACGGTCAACTCCCACGTCAAGCACTTCGAGGCCGCCGTCGACACGCTCTCCGAGATGCCCGAGTGGCTGCTCTCCGACCTCGTGACGACCGTCGCGACGCCGGAGACCGTCGGGAGGGCCTTCGAGGACGACGACGACCAGATAAAGGGCGTCGTCGAGTTCGACACGCTGTAATCCGCCCCGACTGTCCCAGTCGGGGTCCGAACTTCTTTGTAGCACTCTGGCCAACCCACGCCCGTATGCCATCCGACGACCTTGAGGCGGCACTCGACGCGGTCATCTCGCGGTTCAACCTCGGCGAGTACGAGATAACCGCGTATCTGGCGGTGCTCCAGCACGGGGAGCTGACCGCTTCGGAGATCGCCGAGCGGACGGACATCCCCCAGCCCCGGGTGTACGACACCGTCCGGAGCCTCGGCGACGTCGGGCTGGTCGAACTCAAGGAGTCCCGGCCGATGAAGGTACTCGCCATCGACCCGCGGGAGTCCTTTGGCGACATCCAGAACTCGCTGGAGGACCTGGTCGAGGACCTCTCCTCGCGCTACACCGCGCCGGCTCGCGAGCCAGAAGCCGTCTCCCTGGTCAAGTCGAGGCCCACGATTCTCCGCTATCTGGAAGATATCATCGACGCCGCGGAGTACGAACTACTGCTGTCGCTGACGCCCTCACTGCTGGAGCGCTTCGAGAGCAAGCTGCGGAGTCGACGGGAGGCTGGCATCGCCACCGAAATCCTGCTGTCGCCGGCCGCGGACGCCCCGGACCCAGCCGAGTACGACTACGAGGCGGTGGCGACCACAGCGAGAGGCCGCCGCGGCATCACGACGCCGGTGGTGGCCGTCGCCGACGGTGATTACTCGATGTACGCGACCCGGGAGTCGGTCCGGGGGGAACAAGACCGCTACGGTGTCATATTCAACCGCTCGGAGCTCGGATTTCTCGTCTCGGCCTTCCTCAACACCGTCCTCTGGACGACGGCCGACGAGATAGCGAGCGCCGACAGCGGGCTCCCCTTCCCCCGTCGTTACGGCACTATCCGACGGTGTATCTCCGATCTGGCCTCGCTCGACGGCGAGTTCTACGCCACCATCGAGGGCCGCGAGGTCGAGTCGGGCGAGAGCTGGGTCGTCGAGGGGCACGTCGACGAGGTCTCCTTCGGTCCGAACCGCGAGGTGGCGACGCTGGTCGTGATGACCGAGGACGGACCAGTCGACGTGGGCGGGCAGGTCGCCGCCTACGAGGACATCGAGGCCTACGAGATACGGGTGGCCCGGGACGCGCCGCCGTCGGTCTGAGCGGGCGCCGGTAGCGCCCGGAAAATATCGGGTGACAGATACTACTTTTGGCGAACCTAAAAATACTAAAACCCCCGCGAGAGAGGTAGCGTAATGAGCTCACAGCAGTCCCGCGAGAGCGATGGGCAGTACGCTTTCGACGACCTCGCCGTGGTGATGGGCACCTACAACGAGGCGGACGCGATCGCGACCGTCCTCGAAGACATCGAATCGGTCACCGACGGTCGCGCCGAGGTGGTCTGTGTCGACGGCTCCAGCGACCTGACGCCCGAAATCGCCCGCGACCACGGCGCGACGGTCATCGAACAGGGACCACAGGGGTACGGCGTCGCCGTCCGCGCGGCCGTTCTCGCCCCCGAGCGGCCGGTCGTCGTCACGACCGACTGCGACGACACCTACCCGATGGAGCGCCTGCCCGACTTCCTCGCGGAGATCAACGACGGCGCCGACGTGGTCAGCGGCGACCGGCTCTACTACGGTGCCGACGAGATGCCCGGGCTGAACAGGCTCGGCAACGAGCTGTTCGCCCTGCTGGCCTCCGTGGCGATGGGCGAGCGCGTCCACGATACGACCACGGGGATGCGGGCCTACCGGCGCCACCTCCTCCACCAGATTCGCTGGACGGAGAACACCGGGCTCTCGGCGGAGCTACTGATGCGCCCGCTGATGCGGGGCTACGACGTGCGCGAGCGGCCGATCGAGTACGACGAGCGGAAAGCCAAGAGCAAGCTCGACCCCTCCGAGGGCGGCGCGGCCATCGCCAAGTCCATCCTGAAGGTCGCTTTCGAAGAGCGACTGCGGTAAGCGGTCGGCTCGACGTTGCGCAGTCGCCCGCTCACTCCCCGTTCGGGGGTCGCTGGTAGCTCTCGGTCCCGCCGGGGTACCCCTGCGGGTTCTCGATGCCGACGAGCTCCCCGCCGGTGGGCGAGCTGTAGAACCCGTAGACGAGCTCGTTGACCAGATAGTACCGGATACGCTCACGGTCGGAGCCGTCGGGAATCGGGTCGGCCTCGTCGACGCCCATCGCCCGCAGGGTCTCGTCCCGTGTCACCGGTTCCAGCTCCCGGAAGTCAGTGTCTTCGGACTCCTGTGCGTAGCTGTCCAGCGCCGACAGCGCGTCCGTTACCTCCCCGGCGCGTTCGGGGTCGGCCCGCAGTCGTCGGGACATATAGCCGTCGACGAACGATTCGATACCGCTGATCCCGCTGGGGTAGACGGTCCGGGCGACCGCGTGGAGCGTCCGGCGCTCGTGGTCGGTGACGACCGTCTCGCCGTCCTCGTCATCGTCCGCCCATTCGAGTAGCGCCACGCCGCCGCCGACGGTGATGCCGGCCGCGCCGAGCGCCTTCAACACGTCGCGTCTGTCGAGTTCCGGCGTCATTCAGCCGGGTACCAGGCCAGCTCGTGGTCGGCGACCAGGTCGACCGCGACCGGCTGGCCGGCCTCGAACGTCTCGACGTGGTTGTGCATACAGTGGACCACGTCGCCGCTGTGCAGTTCCACCCGGTAGATGAAGTTGGGGCCGTTGTACTGGCGGTGGACGACGTAGCCGTCGGCTTTGGGCTCGCTGGTCGGCATCGCCTGCAGGTCGTCCGGACGCACCAGCACGTCTATCATCGCGCCGTCGTAGGCCTCGATGGGGCCGTTCAGCCGTTGGCGGCCGAAACTTCCCAGTCCGGTTTCGAGCCGCTCGTCGGTGACCCGCGCGGAGAGGAAACTGGCCTGTCCGAGGAAGCTCGCGACGAAGCGGCTCTCGGGGTTCTCGAACACCTCGCCGGGGTTGCCCACCTGGGCGATGGCGCCGTCGTTCATGATGGCGACGCGGTCGCTGATGGAGAGGGCCTCCTCCTGGTCGTGGGTCACCGAGATCGCGGTGACGCCCGCCCGCTTGAGGATGCGCCGGACTTCCTCGCGCATCTCCACGCGCAGGCGCACGTCGAGGTTCGAGAACGGCTCGTCCAGCAGGAGGACGTCGGGCTCGGGAGCCAGCGAGCGGGCCAGCGCGACCCGCTGTTGCTGGCCGCCCGAGAGCTGACCGGGCATCTTCGTCTCGTGGGCCTCGAGGTCGACGAGTTCGAGCAACTCCGCGACCCGGGCGTCGGTCTCCTCGTCGTCGAGCTCGTCCAGCCCGAAGGCGATGTTCTCGGCGACGGTGAGATGGGGAAAGAGGGCGTAGTCCTGAAAGACGATACCGACGTCGCGCTCCTCGGGCTTCCTGAACGCGCCGTCGGCGTCGGCGGTCACCGTCTCGTCGGCGATGGTGATGGTCCCCGAGGTGGGCTCTTCGAGCCCGGCGATCATCCGGAGCGTGGTCGTCTTCCCACAGCCCGAGGGGCCCAGCAGTGTCAGCAACTCCCCGTCGTTGACCGACAGCGAGAGCTCCTCGACGGCTTTCTCTGGGCCGTAGTTTTTCGAGATGCCGTCCATCGAGAGCACGGTTCGCTCTGGGTCCTCGACGGCAGATTCGACGGTCTCGAACTCGGATAGCCGTTGTGAAGGTTTCTGTTCTGCCATGGAATATCTCAGTTGCGGGCGGGCGACCGGTGGTGGACGCTCGGGGGACACCGGCTCGTCGTTGGGTACGTATGGTTTAGGTCGGTCTAAAGGGTTTGTGTTTTCGGTCGTCGAACGGCGACCGGCTTCTGGTCCCCGTTCGAGTCGTGGACAGACTCACTCCGGACGAGTTCGGGGGCGGCCAGTTATTGCCCACGTGAATTATATCTGTCCCCCGTGTGGTGAATCTATGGCCCGATAATAATATTCTCGCGCCGGTCATTACCCTCGTTTAAGGCGAACTATTATCTGGCTGTGCTCTGGGTCACTAGTCGAGCAATGACTACAGGAATCGACGGGGGTCGTCCCACGGGATGAACCTCGAAAACCAGACCTGCGTGGTCACCGGCTCCTCGCGAGGTATCGGTCGCGGAATCGCGACCGACCTCGGCGACCACGGGGCCAACGTCGTGGTCAACTACCGCTCTTCGGAGGCGGAGGCCCAGGCGGTCGTCGAGGAGATTCGCGAGAGCGGGGGCGACGCCATGGCCGCACAGGCCGACGTGGCCAAGGGCGACGAGGTAGCGGCGATGCGCGAGGCGGTCAACGACGAGTTCGGTAACGTCGACGTGCTCGTCAACAACGCCGGCATCACCATCGACAAGAAGTTCGAGAAGATGACCCGGGAGGACTGGGACACGGTGATGAACGTCAACCTCGGTGGTGTGTTCAACTGCACCGACGCGTTCTACGAGGACCTCAAGCGCGCGGACCACGGTCGACTCATCAACATCTCGTCGGTCGTGGGCCAGCAGGGCAACATCGGCCAGGCCAACTACGCGACCACCAAGTCGGGCCTGTTCGGCTTCACCCGCACCCTCGCGCTCGAACTAGCACACACGGGCGCGACGGCCAACTGCGTCGCTCCGGGGTTCGTCGAGACCGATATGCTGGACGAGGTGCCCGAACGCGTCCAGGAGAAGATTCTCCGCAACATCCCGCTCGACCGGTTCGCCACGGTCCAGGATATCGCGGGTATCGTGCGCTTCGTCGCGAGCGAGGAGTCGAGCTACATGACCGGCCAGGTGCTCGGCGTCAACGGCGGGATGGAGTGGTAACATGAGCAAACAGGAAGAAGACCAGGACCAGCCGACCGACGACCCCATCGAGCAGCTCCGAGAGAAGCGCCGCGCGGCCGAACTCGGCGGGGGAGAGTCCCGAATCGAGTCCCAGCACGAGAAGGGGAAGATGACCGCTCGCGAGCGCATCGACTTCCTCGTCGACGAGGGCTCCTTCACCGAGGTCGACCCCTTCGTCGAACACCGCTCGACGAACTTCGGGATGGAAGAGAAGCGCTACCCGGGCGACGCCGTCGTCACCGGCTACGGCGAGGTCGACGGCCGGAAGGTGTTCCTCTTCGCCCACGACTTCACCGTTCTGGGCGGGTCGGTGGGCGAGGTCGTCGCCGACAAGATCTGCAAGGTGATGGACAAGGCCATCGAGAACGGCGTCCCCGTCATCGGCCTGAACGATTCGGGTGGTGCGCGCATCCAGGAGGGTGTGGACTCGCTGGTCGGCTTCGCGAAGATATTCGAGCGCAACACGAAAGCCAGCGGGCTCATCCCACAGATTTCGGCTATCATGGGTCCCTGTGCCGGCGGGGCGACGTACTCGCCCGCGCTGACGGACTTCACCTTCATGGTGCAGGACACCAGCCATATGTTCATCACCGGCCCGAACGTCATCGAGACGGTCACCGGCGAGCAGGTCTCGAAGGAGGAACTGGGCGGTGCGAGTTCCCACTCCACGAAATCTGGCGTCGCGCACTTCTCGTACCCATCCGAGGAAGAGGCGCTGGAGAACATCCGGCGGCTCCTCTCCTATCTCCCACAGAACAACATGGAGGACCCGCCGCGGGTCCAGCCGTGGGACGAACCCGACCGGGAAGTGCCAGAGATCACCGATATCGTTCCCTCGGCGCCGCGGAAACCATACGATATGTCCAAAGTCGTCGGGCGCATCGTCGACGAGGAGTCCTTCTTCGAGGTCCACAGCAACTGGGCCAGAAACGTCATCACCGGTTTCGCCCGGATGGACGGCAAATCGGTCGGTGTCGTCGCCAATCAGCCCCGGGTGAGCGCGGGGACGCTGGACATCGACGCCGCCGAGAAGGGCGCCCGTTTCGTCAGGTTCTGTGACTCCTTTAACATCCCCATCCTCACGTTCGTCGACGTCCCCGGCTTCATGCCCGGTACCGACCAGGAGCACAACGGCATCATCCGCCGGGGCGCGAAGCTCATCTACGCCTACGCCGAGGCGACGGTCCCACTGCTCTCCGTGGTGGTCCGCAAGGCCTACGGTGGCGCCTACATCGTCATGTCCTCGAAGTTTCTGGGCAGCGACGTCAACTACGCCTGGCCCGGCTCGGAGATGGCGGTTCTGGGGCCCCGCGGCGCGGTCAACATCCTCTACCGGAACGAGATCGCCGACGCCGACGACCCCGACGCCAAACGGCAGGAGCTGATGGACGACTTCCGCGAGGAGTTCGCCCACCCCTACGGCCCGGCCAAGCGGGGCTATCTCGACGACGTCATCGAACCCAAAGACACGCGCAAGCGACTCATCGACGACCTGGACCTGCTCCAGCGCAAGCGCGAGGACAGCCCGCCGAAAGACCACGGCAACATCCCACTGTAATGTCATCACTCGAACGAGCGGACGACGCAGCGGACACAGGGTCGACGGAGACGCCTGCTGAGGCGGCCGCCGAGACGACCGTCACCGTCTCCATTCCGGACGACGCGACCGAGGCCGAGGCGGCGGCAATCTCGGCTGCGGTCAGCGCCCACATCACCGACCGTCAGCGGGCGGCAGCGGCGGCCGCAGCCGCGAGTGGGTCGCCCGACTACGTCGACGACTGGACGATGGCAGGCCGGCTGGCCCGGTTCGGCAAGAAGCGTCGGCCCCGCAACGTCGAACGGGGCGAGGAGTGGAAGGCTGCGGCGCGGGCGCGCTACTGATCGGGTCGGCTTTGGACGGGTCCTGAGCACCGGGCGGTGTATCGCAACACCAATCCATCTGCGGGAGCTGTCGCGGTCCGATACGCACCTGATAGCTTGTGTTAATTCAACAAGATTTAAGTTGGAATTCAAGCATCCCCGAGTATGGGTGTCGTTCAGTCGTTGACGGAGTCGTTCGGGGTATTGAAACGGAATCCAGTGGTGTTCGGGGTGGGGCTGCTGTACGCGGTTATCCTCCTCCCACAGACGGCGCTTTCGCTGATGAATATCCCCCTGATTCCCCAAGTAGTCCAGGCTCTCACCTTCTTCATCACGCCGTTCGTCCTCGCCGGACTGCTGGGGATGGTGTACGAGGGACGAGTCAGGTCTACAGGCATCGGGACGTTCGTCAAAGTAGGGAAATCGAAGTACCTCTCGCTGCTGGGCGCGAATCTGATTCAGGTCACTATCACCATCGTCTTCGCCATCGTATCGTTATTCGTGTTGATCGCGTTGCTCTTCGTCGCCGGTATTGGGTTCGCAACTGTGAGTCCAGAATCCGGATTAGCCGCCTTCGGCGTCACATTTGTCGTAGCCGTTGGCGGATTGTTGCTCGTCTTCCTGCTTGTCCAGTTTTTCCTGCAGTTTTACGCCTCGGCCATCGTCGTCGACAACGTCGGTTTCGTCGGGGGCTACCGCCGTAGCGTCGGGGTCGTGAAACGCAATATCGTCCAGGCGCTGGGTTTCAGTCTGGTGAATCTCCTGCTGGCTCTGTTGCTCATATCGCCGGGAATCCTCTTAGCCGTGGCCGCGTTCCTCGGCCTTGGTCCGTTTAGCGGCGCCAGTGCCGCTGGTCCAGGGGCCCCTGGTGCCGGCACTACCGGTGCCAGCGGTATCTCCAGTACGACCGGGACGACGGGTGTGACCGGGTTTGGGCCGATGGTGACCGGGGGTATTATCGCGTACTCGTTCCTCACGACCGTGCTAATGACACCGTTCCGGACGGCGTTCTCGGTGTCGTTCTACGACAATCACCGTCCGTCCCACTGGGACTGAGACGGAGTGTCGCGGCGATTTCCGCTACAGCAACCCGCCTGTACGGGCTAGGCGTGGAACTGCCGCAGTAGTTCGAGGTCGCGGGCGGTCTTCATGAACTCCGAGAGCGACCGCTCCGCACCGCAGCCGTCACAGCTAAACTGTGTGTCGGGGCTGGGGAGGTCCGTCGGCGTCGCTTCCCAGTGTTTGGAACAGTCGGGACAGCGGAGCTGAAGCCAGGCCTCCTGCATATGTTAGTGTGACAATGACACGTCTATATATCTTGTGTCGGCTCCAGCTCGCTGGGGCGAAGTCGTCTCTGTAGGCGATTATTTCAGCTACTGTCCAGATATATTTCTGGCGTAGTAAGAGGAGCGTAACCTAAAACCCGAGAAGGCGCTCCCAGCGCTGCGCACCCCGCCACTCCGTTCGGACAGGTAGAGCGACAGTTGTCGGTCAGTATCGGCAGTTCACACGAGCAGCGAAATCGAGGATAAACGACGCGACCGACTCACACTGACAGGCGATGCGTGACCACGGGGCGACCGTTCGAGCGACAATCAAGCAACGCGTCGCACATCTCACTTCGGAGATCGACAATCGCGGTGTCGCCACGCTGGTAGAGCGACTGGCGTTCAGACCGAGCGTGGGCCTCCCGAAGCGCGAGGGGCGTCCGAAGTCGGAGCTCGTCTATCTGCGACTCTCGGTAAAGTCGGTATATCCCTGACCGATTCTCTCCGTCAAATCTGCGCAGAAAAGCGACGCCTCAGCGAACTCATCTCAGGCCAGGACATCATGTCTCGGTCACGGACGGTCGCCTCTGTCCGCCCCGAGGTTTTGGCTCGCCAAAAATGGGAACTCTTTTCAATATTAGGCTGGCCTAAAACAGATATGGAACGACGAGAGTTCGTATCCGCGACAGGGGCAGCACTCGCGGGGGCACTGGCTGGTTGTAACGCCTTCCCGTCTGGGGAAGACTCGACCGCCAACCAGACGGGAACCGAATACGCGACCTCGGAGCCGATAACGGATACCGCCGAAAACCCAGAGACCAACGAGGACGGCTCGTACTCGGTGTCGATAGAACCGATGGGGGAAGTGACCTTCGACGCCGTTCCGGAGACCTGGGTCGGCAACAACGGGACGTGGGCAGATATGGCCATCGCGCTGGGCGCGGCGCCACCGAAAGCGGTATACCTCCCCTCCCGCTTCCACACGCAGTACTACGACGACATCCCGAACGTGTCGGTCGACGGGGACAGTATCTCGGCTCTGTATTCGGACGGGGTCAACAAAGAGCAGTTCTACGACCTCGACGGGGACGTCCACGTCATGGACCCGAATTTCCTGCAGAACCGCTACAGTGGGTGGGAACAGAGCGATATCGACGACATCTCCGACATCGCACCGTTCTTCGGGAACACCATTTTCACGCAGAACTACGACTGGCACAGCAGCTATCCCTACTACACCATCGAAGAGGCCTTCGAGAAACTCTCGAAGGTGTTCCGGCGCGCGGAGTACTACAACGCGATGATCGAAGTTCGCAACGAGTTCTTCGAGAACGTCTCGGATGTCGTTCCCGCTGACGCCGCCGAGCGGCCCAACGTCGCCGTCCTCTGGGGTGGGAACGAACCCGACCAATTCTACCCGTACCACATCAGTCAGGGGACCTCGTACCGGCAGTATCGAGACCTTCAGCTGGGCGACGCACTCGCACAGGCCGGCGTCCCGGACTTCTATGACACGCGGGGACAGATAGACTACGAGACGCTTCTGGACGCCGACCCCGACGTGTTGCTCGTCCGTGGCCACGAGGCCAAATCCCGCTCGGAGTTCGAGGCCAATGTCGTCTCCTACATGGAGAACGACGACACCGCCAGCACACTGCGAGCGGTCAGTGAGGGCGAGGTGTACCGTGGCGGCCCCCTCCACCAGGGCCCCATCATTAACATGGTCGTCACCGAGCGACAGGCGAACCAGCTCTACGACGCCGACACGGAGCTGTTCGACAGACAGCGAGTCGGTGAAATCGTCAACGGGAACCTCTAGAGTCGCCAATGGGTGCGGACGAGTCGGGAACCAGCGACGAGTCAGCCACGATCACCGCGGACGGCTCGGGGTGGATAGACCTGCCTCTCGTCACGCTGGCTGTCGTCTGTGTTATCGTCACCGTGTTCGCCGCGCTACTGCAGGTCAGCTACGGCGCGTACGAACTCACCTTCTGGGAGGCCTGGGCGACGCTGTTCGACCCTGACCTGCTGTCCAACCCGTCAGTCTGGGAGGCCTTTCTGCTGGGTACTGACCTACCGGACCTGCCCGCGCGCAGCATCGTGGTATGGAACATCCGTATGCCACGCATCGCCGTCGGCCTGCTAGTCGGTGCCAACCTCGGTGTCGCGGGCGCCATATTCCAGGCCGTTACCCGGAACGAACTGGCCAGCCCACAGACGCTGGGGGTCAATGCCGGTGCCGGACTGGCCGTCCTGCTGACGCTCGTCGTCTACACCGAGTTGACGCATCTGCTGCCTCTGGTTGCTGCACTCGGGGGTACTATCGCCTTCCTCCTCGTCTATTCGATATCGTGGGACGGGGGGACGAGCCCGGTGCGGTTGATACTCGCCGGTATCATCGTCGCGACGGTGTTCAACGCCCTGCAGACGGCCCTGTTTTTCGTGGCCGACGACCTCGGTGTGGTCCAGACGGCACTCGCGTGGACGACCGGGTCACTGACCGGCGTCGACTGGGAGGAGTTCCGAATAATACTCCCTATGACGCTGTTGGGCGTGCCGCTTTCCGTCGCCGGCGCCAGACATCTGAACGTGCTGGTGCTGGGCGAAGGGACCGCGAAATCGCTCGGAATGAACGTCGAACGGATGCGGTTCGGTCTCTCTGGCGTGGCGATAGTCACGGCCAGTTCGGGCATCGCGGTCGCCGGTATCGTCGGGTTCGTCGGTCTTGTCGTGCCGCATCTGGTCCGGACTATCGTCGGCAGTGACTACCGTCGCGTCATCCTCGGCTGTGTCTTCGTGGGGCCGGCGTTGCTCGCGGTCGCCGACGTGGGGTCACGGCTCGGCGCGACGATGTTCGTCTTCATGGTCGGCGTCAGCGGCGTCGCCACTGGGGGGTTGTTCTTCCTCGCGGGCATCGTCCTCTATGTGGTCAACCCGGACCGTCTCGACAGGAGCTATCGCCGACTCGTGGGCGGGGCCACCGTCGTCGGTCTTCTCTCGCTCTCGTATACCACCCTCATCGGTGGTCCGAGCGTCAGCGAAACACAGGTCCCGGTCGGAATCGTGACCGGGCTCATCGGCGGTCCGTATTTCCTCTATCTCATGCGGCAGCGGAAACAGATGGGTGATCTCTGATGGCAACACAAGACTCCGACGACAGGGCAGAGCGCACGTACCAGGCCGCGGCCGAGACGTCATCGCAAGACAGCGCGCTCTCCGTGACTGACCTGGCTATCAGCTATCCGACCAGCGACGGGCCGGTCGTGGAGGTCGACCGCCTCGATATCCCCGAAGGCGAGATAACGGCGCTGGTCGGGCCCAACGGCAGCGGGAAGAGCACCACGATCAGAGCGCTGGCGGACCAATTGGAGCCCGACAGCGGCGAGATTCTGCTGGACGGCGAGGATATCGCGAACTACGGGGCAAAGGAACTGGCCCGCGAACTGGGCCACCTCTCACAGGAGAACGACGCCCCACAGTCGGTCAGCGTCGAGGACCTCGTCTTACACGGCCGGTACCCCTACCGGGGCTTTTTCGGCGCGGTGGACGCGGACGACCGCCGGGCAGTAGAGCACGCCATCGACATCGCCGGGGTCGACCACCTCCGCGAGGAGAACGTCGGAAACCTCTCGGGCGGACAGAAACAGCTCGCGTTCATCGCGATGGTGCTTGCCCAGGAGACGGACGTCCTCTTGCTCGACGAACCGACGACGTATCTGGATCTCCACCATCAGCTCCGCGTGATGGAGACCGTCGAGCGGCTGAACACGGAGCGCGATGTCACCGTCGCCGTGGTGCTGCACGACATCGCACAGGCGGCTCGCTTCGCCGATTACCTCATCGCGCTGGACGACGGCGAGGTGTACGACTGGGGGCCACCGACCGATGTCGTGACCGAAGAACTGCTTCGGGACGTCTTCGACGTGGAAGCGGCCGTCCGCTACACGCCCGAGCCGGAGATAACGCCCAAACACTCGCTGTGACCATGGTCGGACGCACCTTGTCGGATATCAGAACTCGTCTGGACGACCTCTCGGTCGCCGTCGGCCCCTATCGGGTCGTCAGCGCCAAGACGGGCGACGGGCCGTTCCCGGTTACCGGGCTGCAGTTCCCGGACCGAGCGACAGCGGCCGAAGCCGCGACCGTCGCGTCGGCGTATCGGCGTGCACTCCGGCGGTACGACCCGCGTGTCACCGTCCACGACCTCGTGGTCACGGAGTCGGCGACACTGGGTGCCCCGAGTCCTGCACCGCCGCGGACGGTCCCGGAGTACTGTCACGCCGTCGCCGGGGCGCTGTTCGAGACCCTCTCGGACCGACACGGACCGGTCGAGCGGACGGTCATGGACGCGTATCTCGAGGATGCAGAGCGGACGAGCGACCGCGAGCGGCTCTGTCTGACGATGCTGGAACGCGCCGCTGAGGCCCTCGATGCCCAGTTGTCGAGGACTGAGCAGAGTTCGGTCCTGTTGGCGACGGCGGGTCGGTTGCCGATACGGAACGTCGACGAGGGGCCTCTCGCCGACGCGCTCCAGACGCTCAAGGCAACCGGAGTCCTGGCGGCGTACGCCATCGAATCGACCCCCGGTGGACCGGGTCGTCGTGCCCAGCGTGTCAGAGTCGACGGGTATCGGCCCTCGCTCTCGGCCGACCGCTGTCCGGTCCTGCCCGTCGTCGTCGAGTTGCTCCGACGGACCGCGGTGGCGCCACATATCACGGACGCGACGCGGACGGCGAGCGGGTGGGCGTTCGTCGTCGCCACGACGGGCGACGCGCCCGCCGCTTCCCTTTCTGTCGCCGACGCCGACTGTTGAACTTTCCCCGAGAGAGCTATCGGACCGTAACGAATACACCGGGGCCCTGAGACGCTTCGCACATGGGAGTCGCAGTAATCGGCGCGTCGATGACGAAGTTCGGCCAGCGCGACGCCTGGCTCCAGGCGCTCCTCTCACAGGCGGGCGAGGAGTGTCTGGACGATGCCGGCGTCACCCCGAACGAGGTAGAGCACCTGTACGTCTCGAACATGGCAAGCGGCGAGTTCGAGGGCCAGACGGGCGTGATGAACGCGCTGGCCCACGACCTCGGACTGTTGCCGGCGTACAGCGAACGGGTCGACCAGACCTCTTCCTCCGGCGGCGCGGGCATCTACGAGGCGTGGCAGTCGGTCGCCTCCGGGGCCAGCGAGATGACGCTGCTCGTCGGCGGGGAGAAGATGACCCACAAGACCACCGGACAGGCGACGGATATCATCGCCTCCATCACCCACCCTGCGGAGTACAAACACGGCATCACGCTCCCCTCTTTCGCGGGGCTGACCGCCCGGCACTATCTGGAACGCTTCGACGCCCCGCGTGAGTCGCTCGCTCGCGTCGCCGTCAAGAACCACAGGAACGGCGTCGACAACCCCAAGGCGCAGTTCCAGAAGGAGATTACGATGGAGAAAGCGCTGGAGTCGCCCATCATCGCGGACCCGCTGCGGCTGTACGACTTCTGTCCGATTACGGACGGCAGCGCCGCCATGCTGTTCACCACCGAGGAGCGGGCAAAAGAGATGACCGACGAGTACGCCGTCGTCTCCGGTATCGGGGGGGCGACCGACACCCACGTCGTCCACGAGCGCGACGACCCCACCATCATGGGCGGGGTCGTCGAGTCCAGCGAGGAGGCCTACGAGATGGCCGGGCTCGGCCCCGACGACCTCGACGTCGCGGAACTGCACGATATGTTCACCATCCTCGAGTTCCTCCAGCTCGAGGGAATCGGCGTCGCCGATCAGGGCACCGCCTGGGAGCTGGCGATGGACGGTACCACGGCCAAGGACGGCGACCTGCCCATCAACACCTCGGGCGGGCTCAAGTCCAAGGGCCACCCGCTGGGCGCCAGCGGCGTCGCCCAGGGCGTCGAGATATACGAACAGCTCGTCGGCGAGGCCGGCCCGCGCCAGGTCGAGGCCGACACCGCGCTGGCGTGTAACGTCGGCGGCTTTGGCAACTGTGTCATCACCACCATCATGGAGGCCGCAGAATGACCCTCGAAGCCGGCATCTGTCCGAACGGTCACGTATCGTACCCCACGCATCCGCGCTGCCCGGACTGTGGACGAGAGCAAGACGAGACGATGGACCTCTCCGAGGACCGCGCCGAAGTCGTGACGTGGACGACATCGACGGCGACACCGCCCGGTGTGCGAGAGCCCAACACGATGGCTATCGTCGAGTTCGACATCTCTCATCTGGACCTCGAAGACACGTTCGTCAGAGCGCTGGGCCAGGTGACGACCGAGGACGTCGAGACCGGCGACGTGGTCGAGCCAGTGTACGTAGAGGAGCTCCGGGACCCCGAGGTCGGGCTCAAGAGCGGGAACCCCGAGAGCCAGGACTGGGACGGCTACCGCTGGGACCCGGTCTGAGCGAACGGTCGAGCGACTACCGACTGGTCCTCGGGTGCACCAGCGGTCGAACGACTACCGACTGGTCCTCGGGTGCACCAGCGGTTCGTCGCTCTGTAGGGCGGCTTCGATTCTGTCCAGCCCGTCGGCGACCGTACAGTGACCACAGGGGCCCAGGTGGGGGTAGACGCCGACGAGTTCGTCGTCCTCCCAGCAGGACACACAGATAACCGGGAGCGTGACGACGGTGTCGTCGCCAGTGAAGACACTGTGGCGGTCGCGCCGGTCAAAGGTCGGCGCGAGCGTACAGCCGTGGTCAGTGGCCCACCGCTCCAGAGCCTCGATTTGGCTCATCTCCCGTGGGTCAGCGCCCGTCGAGAGCCGGCGCCAGTAGGTGACGTCGACCCCGTCGACCAGTCCCTGCTGGCGGAGGGCGTCGGCCCGGCCGAGAACACTGTTCTGGCGCTGTTCGGTCCCCTCAGCGACCGGGCTGCGTAGATACACCGCTAACCGTCTGTTGTGACTCATGATACTGTACACCTGATGAGTGTCCTACGACGAGTCCGGCAATAGCCGTATCGGTGTACATATCAGGCATCCTCAATCCGCCGTGGAGATGGTGACGGTCCCGGCCGGCATCGGTTCCCGGCCCGCTTCGAGGTCGTCGAGACACGACTCGATGGAGTGGGGCGTCCCCCCACGGGCGAACGGGGCGACCTGGACCAGGGTGTCGTCCTCGTAGAGGGCCAGACACAGCGCCGGCATCACGAGCTCGGTCCGCTTCTCGCCGGTCGTCCAGCTGTAACAGAGCCGGGTATCGAAGAACGGCGACAGCGTCGCGCCCGCATCGGTCGCCCAGTCGCGGAACTCCTCGTAGCGGCTGCGCTCGGGGCAGTCCGCGTCCGCGACCGGGACACGTTTGTCCCACACGGTCGTCTCGTAGTCGTCGACAGCGCCCGCACACCGGAGCTGCTGGAGGCGGCTCTCGACGGCCGCCAGCCGCCGCTCCGACGGTGTCGGCAGGTCAGCTCTGATGAACAGCTCCGCACGCCGGGCCGGTGGACACTCTGTGTTCGGCATCGGTACTGGACGAAGGAACTCCGACATAATAAAACATTATGTTTATTGAGTTATGATTGAAGGTCACACACCTCAGCCGCCGCCTTCGGACCGCCCGTCGCTCACGTCGTCGATATCGTCCTTTATCGACCGGAGTTCGGCGTCGACGTCGACCGGGACCTCGGTGCCCTCGACGGCGTCGAAGTCGTCGCGGTCGACCGACTGGCTCTCGGCCAGTCGCTCGGCCAGCGACGCCCGGAGCTGGCGCGCCTCGGTCAGCAGCTCCCTGGCGTCTTCGTCCGCCGGCCGGCCCTCGACCGCGCTCTGGAGGTCCGAGAGCGCGTCGTCCAGCCCTGCGAGCGTCGCGCGGCTCAACTGCGTCGCGCGCTCCTGGACGCCCCCGCCGCTGGTCTCGGTTGCGGGCCGGCCCTCCGCCATCCGAAGCGCCCGGCGCAGCAGTTTCAGCGCCTCGATGTTCGTCTTCAGAACGAGGATGGCAGCCGGAATCGTCACGTCGCTGGTAAAGCGAAGCAGTTCCTCGGGCGTCGGCGGGCGGGGGCGCCCACGGTCGGTCCGGGGTTCGACCTCGGTCTGGAGCGCCTGTAGCGTCCTGACGAGGTCCGAGAGCAGGGCGGAGATATCTTCGTCGGCGTCGCTCATACGCCCCCTTCGGTGGTCGGACACAAAAGCCCGCCGCGAAGGATTAGGCCTACCAAAACCCTTTTTACTTTAGGCAGGCCTAATCGTCTGTAATGGCAACACAGGGCGAAGCAATTCGGGTCCCCGACGACGCGGAGTCCAGCGAGAGACCGACGGTGACGGCACACCAGAGCCGGACGGACCGGACGGTCTTTACTGAAGCGGGCAACAAAGAAGGGTGGATCGCGACCGACCTGACCGTCGACCGCTGGCTGTAACTGCTGTCTGCGGAATTTTACCGACCTTTCAGCCCATCACGAGCGTGTCGCCCGCGAGGTAGTGCTCTATGTGGTGAGCGTCTTCCTCGGTCTGGACCAGAATCTCGCGCAGAATCTGGGCCGTCGCGTGGTCGCCGAGGTTCTCGGCCAGTTCGATGTGGTCCCGCGTCGCCTCGATGATGTCGCCGTAGACGTCGAGATCGTGTTCCAGCGAGGTGCGGATGTTGTAGATGTCCTGACCCTCGTACTCTACGGAGGCGTGTTCGGCCTGCTGGGCCGGCCCCGAGATCGGCGTGCCGCCAAGCGCCTGTGCGCGTTCGGCGAGCTCGTCGGCCGCCTCTTCGAGATTCATGGCCGCGTCACCGAGGAACAGGTGGAGGTCGCGGAACTCCGCGCCCTCGACGTTCCAGTGGTGCTTCTTGACCTGGTGGTAGAGGACGTAGACGTTCGCGAGGTCCTGGTTCAGGGCGTCGATAATCTGCTCTGCCTTCTCTACGTCGAGCCGAAGGTCGTTCTCCTCGACTGTTCCGAACTCGCGGCTGACGTGTTCTTGAGTCGCCATTGTCGTTAGTTCCTACTCGCGGCGACCACTTAAAACTTGGCTTCAGAAAAACACTTTTTCCAAAATACGAAATTAACTTTCTGATAAGACCATCTCTGGCACGGAAATCACGATAGTGTGGTCTCACTCCCGGCCGACCACGAGCGCGACGTGGCCATCGGGAATCGACGAGAACTCGACTTCCTCCGTCCGGACGGTCTGTTCCTGGTGGACGGCCGTGACAGCGGCCAGCGTCTCGTGTTCGAACTCGAGGTAGTCGGCGTACTCCTCCCACACCGTCGGCGGGAGCGCGAGGATGAACACGTCCGGCGTCCGCGCCAGCACCGGGTCGTGGTACTGCTTTCGCCACTCGTACACCAGGTCCTCGACACCGGGGGTCGCCCGCATCGTCCGCTGGTGGCTGGCGAGCGCGTCCCGCAACTCGGCTTCCTCGACGTCGTTGTGCTGGGCGGTCGTCCGTATCACTGCCAGGTCGAACGGAGCGAGGAGGTCCTCGTCAGCCATGGGACCGGGTTCGCGACCCGGACACATAGCCCCTGCTCATGACGAGCCGCTATTATACCCGATTAAGCCTGTTAATCCTCGTGCTTCGGCAGCTATTTCCACGCGGAATCGCAAGTCCAGCCGAGAGGAATGGGACGATTATCGACACTGTTTGGGCCGGAACGGGTCGCCGTGATCGGCGCGTCAGAATCGGCGGGTTCTGTCGGCCGTGCCATCACGGAGAACCTGCTTGCATCGTACGAGGGCGAGGTCCTGGCGGTCAATCCGAACGCCGACGAGGTCCTCGGGCTCACCTGTTACGACGGCATCGCCGACGTCGACTCGCCGGGGACCGTCGACGTGGCCGTCGTCGTCGTACCGCCACACATCGCCGTCGACGCCATCCGCCAGTCGGGCGAGGTCGGCATCGAGAACGTCGTCGTCATCACCGCCGGCTTCGGTGAGACGGGCAGCGACGGGGCCGCCCGCGAGCGGGAGCTTCGCGAGGTGGCCCAGCAGTACGACCTCAACCTCGTGGGCCCCAACAGCCTCGGCGTGATGTCCACGCCGAAAGGGCTCAACGCCACCTTCGGCAACGAGATGGCCACCGAGGGCGACGTCTCCTTCATGAGTCAGTCCGGCGCGTTCGTCACCGCGGTGCTGGACTGGGCCGCCGAACGGGACGTCGGGTTCAAGGACATCGTGTCCCTGGGGAACAAGGCTATTCTCGACGAGGGCGACTTCGTCGCAGAGTGGGGCGAGGACCCCGACACCGACGTTATCCTGGGCTATCTGGAGGACATCGACGACGGCGAGCAGTTCATCAGGACCGCCCGCGAGGTCACACAGGACACGCCGATCGTCCTCGTCAAATCCGGCCGGACCGACGCCGGCGCGTCGGCCGCCGCCTCACACACCGGGGCGATGGCCGGCTCCGAGCGGGCCTACGAGGCCGGCCTCGAACAGGCCGGGACGCTCCGCGTCGAGTCAGTCCAGGAGCTGTTCGACTACGCCCAGATTCTGTCGGGCCAGCCTCTGCCCGACGGCGAGGAGATCGCAATCGTCACCAACGCCGGCGGCCCCGGCGTGATGACGACCGACGCCGTGGGTGACTCGGACCTGTCGCTCGCGGAGTTCACCGACGACACCTTCGAGACGCTCCGGGAAACGATGCCCGAAGCGGCCAACATCTACAACCCGGTCGACATCATCGGCGACGCGCCCGCAGAGCGGTTCGAATCGGCCCTGGAGACGGTGCTGGCCGACGAGAACGTCTCGATGGCCGTCGTCGTCGCCTGCCCGACCGCAGTGCTCTCCTTCGAGGAGCTGGCCGAAGTCGTCGTCGAACAACAACAGGAAAGCGGGCTACCCGTCGCGACGACGCTGATGGGCGGCAAGTCCGTCGGCGCGGGCCAGGAGATACTCGCCGAAGCGGGCATCCCGCAGTACTTCGACCCCGCCCGCGCCGTCGGCAGTCTGGACGCGCTGACGGAGTACCGGAACATCTCGGAACGGGAGTTCCAGGCGCCCGATACCTTCGACGTGGACCGCGAGCGCGCCCGGGAGATTCTGCAGAGCGCGAGCCGCCGGGACACGAACAGACTGGGCGTCGAGGCGATGGAGCTGCTGGACGCCTACGGCATCCCGACGCCGCAGGGCGCCGTCGTCGACTCGCCCGGTGACGCCGAGGCTATCGCCGAGGAAATCGGCGAGGACGTCGTCATGAAGATCGTCAGCCCGGACATCCTCCACAAGTCCGACATCGGCGGTGTCGAGGTCGGCGTCTCGCCCGAGGACGTCAGGGACACCTACGAGGACCTCGTCGTCCGTGCGCGAAACTACCAGTCCGACGCGACCATCCTGGGCGTGCAGGTCCAGGAGATGGTCGACCTCGATGCGGGCACCGAGACCATCCTCGGAATGAACCGTGACCCGCAGTTTGGCC
>Ga0136589_1000313_pt1 | contig 25305 bp, 24 predicted proteins | sample AntRauMFilla3764_FD_104640 | JGI IMG/M metagenome (GOLD analysis project Ga0136589, IMG submission 104640) | Saline lake microbial communities from Rauer Islands, Antarctica - Metagenome Filla 3 #764 | ecosystem: Environmental > Aquatic > Non-marine Saline and Alkaline > Saline | place...
CAAGACGAAAATAGAGAGGATTATACTGTATCATATATTATAGATAGTTCAAGTGGAAAGGGTGAATTTATACCAGAAGAAATTCCGCATGTGATGTCTACTTCAAACCAGTACTTTGCAACAAGAGATATTCATGGTAGTTATTTTCCTTCTGCTAAAATGTTGTTGATCAACAATCGAGAATAGTTATGTTTGATTGATTAATTGTATTCTTTGAACTGATACAATTCATGGGAGGGTTGGATTATGACACTTAGCAGCGGAGTTTGGGTAGTTATTTTTGTTCCACTTTTACAAGATCACCTTTTCAAAGTACCTGAAAAACTTACAATTATGTCAGATGTCCATATTTATCGAAGAAGAATGTATAGAGAGTTCTCACATTAATTGACATAGATTTAAAATTTACTCCAAAACAATTTAATCATCTCCCGCCTCTCATAATCTGTCGTATATCTGCAAGTACACCGGCGGAAGTCACCTCTTTTCCCGCGCCCGGCCCTTGTATAATTAAGGGCTGATCGTTGTAGCGCCGGGTTCGAATCTGAATAATGTTATTGGTCCCCTGCAATCGGGCAATAGGTGAGTCAATATCAAGCTCCTGAAGACCAACATGTATACGATCTTTTTCCATCTTTCCAAGATAGCGAAGAGTCTTCCCTGATTTTTTCAGCTGTTCGAGTTTCTCCTTCCACCCTTGGTCAAATTCCGGCAGACGCTCAAGAAATGTACCCGAATCCACATCTTTCAGTTCATCTGGAATAATGGGTTCCACCTCAAGATCTTCGCGTTCTACAGAATAACCACTGACCCTTGAGAGAATCATCATTTTACGTGCAACATCTTCACCTGACAGGTCATCTCTGGGATCAGGTTCTGCATATCCCAACTGCCGTGCTTTCAGCACAGCTTCGCTAAAGGCGTTTCCGGCATCAAGTTGCGAAAAGATGTAGGTCATAGTGCCCGACAGAACGCCGCTTATTTCTCTAATTAAATCACCGCTTTTAACAAGATCTCTGACGGTACGCAGCACGGGCAGGCCGGCACCAACGTTTGTTTCGTATAAGAACTTCACATCCTGCTCGTTCGCCGTTTTTTGAAGCAGATCGAAATAGACCTGTTTTCGGGTGTTGGCAATTTTACTTGGTGTCACCACGTGAATACCCTTTTCGAAGAGTTCCAGGTATAGGCCGGCAACGTCGTGATCGCCGGTGGCGTCGACAAATACAAGATCTCTTCCATCGGCCGGTTTAAGCTTTTTTATTATCTGGCCCCACTTCTTGATGTCACCGTTTGCAAGAATTTGTTTGTTGATCTTTGGACCCTCATTTTGGGTCCAAAGTACCCGCCTGGAATTGCATACCCCAATAATATTAAAAGAGTCGGCATCAGAAAGACCGTCAATTTGACGAATCAGGGTTAAACCAACGGCTCCGATACCTGCTATGAAGATGTCGGTTTTATTTGATGTAACGCCCGGAACAGAAAGTTCTCTGCTCAATGCTGCTAAGTTGCTCATATTAGTACGTTAGTATCGATTGAATATCCTTGAATGGTTTAATGATGTTGTGTAGCTGCTCAAATTCTATCAGAAAGGCATCATGTCCGTAAGGTGACTCTATCAGGTGTAGACGACTATTCGGGAGCAACCGGGCCAGCTCTTCTTGCTCATTAACAGGGTAGAGGTGGTCTGAATCGACCCCAATCACCTGAACAGGGATTTCAACCCGGTTCAGTACAACCTCTTTTAATGGCCTGCACCGGGATATATCATGAGTATCCATCGCTCTCGATAAAATCACGTAAGAGTTTGCATCAAATCGCTTGGCCAGTTTTTCTCCCTGGTAGCGCAGATATGACTGAACCGAGTAGAGGTCGGACTCATCCTGTTTTCGGCGCCCAAATTTAGTGTCGTAGTTGCCGGGAGTTCGGTAGGTAATCATTGCCATCATGCGTGCTGCCGCCAATCCCTGATCGGGTCCGTCATCAAAATCGTAATTCCCGCCATTCCATTTCGGATCTGCCTGGATGGCCGCTCGCTGTGCCTCGCTGATACCGATAGCCCACGGCCGGTGCGCAGCCCCCATCGCAATCAGGCATGCTGATCGTACCCGACGATCCATAATGGCAAACTCAAGTGCCTGCATGCCGCCCATGGAACCGCCAATCACAAGCTCAATTCCTCGTATATCGAGCTGATCAAGCAGCAGCTGCTGAAACCGAACCATATCCCGAATTGTAATATCAGGGAATTCCGACCGATAGGGGTTACCTGTTTTGGAGTTTTCCGTCCACGGGCCTACCGAACCGTAGCAACTCCCGGGCACGTTGATACAGATGATGAAGTTCTTGTCCGGATCGTAGAGTTTATCCTCACCAATCAGCCCGGGAAACCATTCATCGGCTGCAGCATGACCGGTTAGGGCATGGCAAATCAGGATTACGTTGTCACGGTCTTCGCTGAGAGTTCCCCAGGTTTTATAGGCTGCTTCAGGCTTTTCAAACCTGTAGCCCGATTCGGTGATAAAATCTTTTTCAAGATGGGTTTTTGTGATTCCCCGGTTCATAGTAGGTCAGTTTTTAGGATTCAGTTAAAGCTTCGCGTTTGATGGTTGGATAGTCAGGCCATCTGTAGGTTTTATTCAGGCGGGCTGACAATCTCACGGTCTCTTCAGCGAGACGGTTCAGCCGGTTGATGATGTTATTATCTGTCAGCTCGCCGTCGATGTAGTGCTTATTGGACGCATACACGCCACCCGGAATCGTGTAGGCGTTGAAGTATCCAAAGAGCGGTTTGAACTGATGTTCAATAGCAAGGTAGTGGTGGTCTGAATCGCCGGTTGCAACGATTCCGACAACCTCTCCTTTCAGTGTATCGTTTGGAATAAGATCAAACAGATTCTTAAATGCACCTGAATATGTTCCGCGATAGATGGGAGATCCCACGATGTAGGCGTCCGCTTCGGCTATTTTATCAAGAACCGTTCGGGTGTCACCGTCATAGAGATCAGGATTCCGTCCGTCGCAAAACAGAAGAGAATAATCAGAGAGTGAGACCAGGTCAGTAGTGACAGAATCACTCCGACCGTGAACAAACTCAAGAGCTTTTTTAATCGCCAGTTCCGTTTTGGATTGCTGGCTCAGGCTTCCGGAAATTCTGAGAATGGTCATGCTGCAACTCCTTTTTCTTTCAGCTTTTCTTCCTTTCTCCGAACGAGTGGGATTACTTCCTTGCCAAAGTGTTCCAGCTCTTCATCATAGTGGAAGAAACCGGTCAGGATAAGGTCAACACCCAGTTGTTTCAGTTCTATAACACGGTCAGCTACTTGCTCAGCCGTTCCAATCAGGCCCGTTTTAAATCCGTCGTTATACTGGACCAGGTCTTCAAAGGAAGAATCGGCCCACATTCCTTCACCCTCTTTTGATGAAGCCCCGGCCTGCTGGACGGCGTCTCTGAAATCATTGACGGCATCTTCGTTTGCGTGACCTATAATCTGTTCCAGTTGATCGATTGCTTCCACCTCTGTATCCCGGACTATAACAAACCCATTCAGGGCAAATTTTACGTCGCGTCCCTCTTTTTCAGCAAGCTGTTTTACATCGTCGATTTGTTCTTTGATACCTGAATTGGTATTCCCGTTCATGAAATACCAGTCCGATACCCTGGCTGCCATTTTTCTGGCGGCTTTGGAATTTCCGCCTTGAAATATTGGAATACCTCCTTTATTTGGCTTTGGTTTGTGAGGTGCATCGGAGATTTGATAAAAATCACCGCGATAGTTGGTTTCCTCTTCGGTCCAGAGTTCTCGCAGTACCTCAATAAATTCCTCTGATCGTCTGTACCGCTCGTCATGTTCCAGCCACGGCTCGCCAAAGGACGTAAACTCACCTTTAAACCAGCCGCTGACCACATTTACGGCTACGCGGCCATCACTGATATTATCAATAGTTGACAGTATTTTTGCGTACACGGCCGGATGCCAAAGACCCGGATGAACGGCCGAAATAAGGTTTATCTTATTGGTCACAGCGGCAAGAGCAGATCCGAGTGCTGCTGCCTCAAGCTGATTATCAGCACCGTAGCTTGCGATAAACCGCGTCTGCAGCAAGGCGTACTCAAACCCCACCCGCTCCGCTGTTTGTGCGTATTTTTTGTTTGCTTCGAAATCCCAGCTGGTCATTTGTGGTAGTTTTGAAACCACAAGGCCACCGCTGACATTTGGTACCCAGTATGCGAATTTTACGTTACTCATTTGTATATTGGTTTATGTCTTAATGCCGGTAGGTCTCCGCTAAAAGTCTCTTCCGGCGTTATGGATAATTAACCCGGTCTCGATTTTCGAGTCCGGGTTTTTTTATTAATTAATCCCCTCTCGGGAGGGGACAGCCAAAATCGCGTTCAGCGATTAGGCAGGGGTGGGTTTGTGAGGTTAAGTGGATTGAATATTACTCCAATCCACATCAACGCTCCGTCAACCCACCTCTGATCAAAACTCTGCACAAGTTTTAATCTGTCTCCTCCCAAGAGTAGAGGTAAATATTTCCCCTCTCGAGAGAGGGAAAAGTCCAGCTGAACATGCACCGCATGATTCAGCCGGGCGAGGGGTGTGTTCGTAGAGTTGAGAAGCCTGGATTCACTACCAATTCTCGTCAACACTACTGAACACCCCTCACCACACGTTACGCGCGGATCCTTCCCTGAAAGGGAGGATAATTTGTTTAAGCTGTTGCTTTTATCTTTTTAAACGCCCCTTCGAAATCGGCGATAATATCGTCGATATGTTCAATTCCAACCGACACACGAATCAAATCCTGCTTTACGCCACCGGATGCCTGCTCTTTTTCAGTGAGCTGCTGATGTGTTGTTGATGCGGGATGAATGACGAGCGTTTTCGCATCACCGACGTTTGCAAGGTGACTGGCGAGCTCCACATTTTCTATAAACTGAAGCGCTGCTTCGTATCCGCCATTAACTCCGAATGTCAGAACAGCGCCGAAACGGCCTTCACGCAGATACTTCTTGCCGTTTTCATGATGTGGGTGACTTGGCAGCCCTGTATAATTGACCCATGCGGTATGGTCACTCTTATCCAGCCACTGTGCCAGCTTCAGCGCGTTTTCTGTATGTCGTTCAGCTCTGAGCGACAACGTTTCGAGTCCCTGAAGAAGCAGAAAACTGTTGAATGGCGATTGAGCAGCTCCTACATCACGCAGGCCTTCAACACGAGCGCGGATAGCGAATGCTATATTTCCGAATGGCCCGTCTTCACCAAACACTTCCCAGAAATTCAGGCCGTGGTAGGAGGGGGATGGGTCTGTAAACAGAGGATATCGACCATTACCCCAGTTAAAGTTACCGGCATCCACAATCACTCCGCCGATACTCGTTCCATGGCCGCCGATCCATTTTGTGGCTGATTCTACGACAACATTAGCTCCGTGATCAATCGGACGTGCAATAGCTCCGCCGGCTCCAAATGTATTATCAACTACAAGCGCAACACCATGCTTTTTAGCTACCGCTGAGATTCCGTCAAAATCCGGCACATTTCCTTTCGGGTTGCCTATGCTTTCAACATATATGGCTTTTGTATCGTCATCTATCAACGCTTCAAAACTTTCCGGTGAGTCATCTTCTGTAAATTTCACATTGATACCCAACCGGGGTAGTGTCACTTTAAACTGGTTGTATGTTCCGCCATAGAGATTTTGAGTCGCAACAATGTTGTCTCCATTCTGGGCGAGTGTGATTATTGCCAGAAACTGAGCCGATTGGCCGGATGCCGTTCCAACTGCGGCAGCTCCTCCTTCAAGAGCAGCAATTCGCTTTTCAAATACATCCGTTGTCGGATTCATAATCCGCGTGTAAATGTTACCAAAATCTTTCAGGGCAAAAAGAGTGGCTGCATGCTCGGTATCCTCAAACTCGTACGACGTTGTTTGGTAGATTGGCACTGCTCTTGCCCCTGTTGTGGGATCAGGTTCCTGTCCTGCGTGAAGCTGCAGAGTTTCAAATTTGTAGTTTTTGTCTTGTCCGTTTGTGCTCATGGTAGATTGTGTTTTGGTTTGTTGATAGTGTTGAATTAAAAAATCTTTTTGTCAGTGCGGATTGGGATAACTGTTCATTTACTCTTGTCCCGGTCACGGATTAAAAACTGATGATCAACCTTCATACATCGGTTTTGGACCATCAGTACGCCATGTTCTTTCGCTTTTTCGATTTCCTGAGGATGTTCGCCCGTTCCCAGCTGAAGCCAAATGACGCCCGGATCAACCTCAAGTGCCTGGTCGACAATGTCAGAAACATACTCCGGTTTGATGAAGATATCGACGGCGTCAATAGTCTCGGGGATCGATTCCAGGTCCGGGTACGCCTTTTCACCCAGAATCGTATCAGCACCGGGATTAACCGGTATGATCTTGTATCCTGCTTTCTGGAGATAGCGGCCTACAAAATGGCTGTCTTTATGTCTGTTTCGTGAAATTCCCACTATGGCAATTGTTTTGATATTATCAAGCCAGCGTTCAATTCTGTCGGTCTCGTCTGAAAGTTCCTGGGTTGCCCGCATCTTCTTGTCATACCAGCTGTTAAATGTATTTCGCAATGGCTTACAATAAATCTACTGTTAATAAAAAAATTGACTTCTGAAATTCCCCACTCGAGGGGTGTGTTTGTAGGGGTGATGAGTTTGGTTAAATCAAAAAACCTTATCAACGCCCCGTCAACCCACCTCTGATTAAAACTACAGACGAGTTTTGATCTGTCTCCTCCCAAAAGAGTTCAAACAAAAAAAGCCTCTCCCAAAAATCCTGACCCTTGGAGAGGGAGGAGGATTTTCAGAAGAGGCTTTATGAATTTAACAATGGCCTGATCATCTCATCTTTCCTCCCCGACATATCGGGGTGGCAGGATTTAGCACCTAACATTCCGGCATTTATGCCGGAACCGGTTGCTAAGGTTTCACAGGGCCTGTCCCTCCACCTTTCTGGATAAGAGTTAAATAAAATTAAAGAACGTTTCTCAATAAGTGTGAACAACAAAAAAGCCCTGCCGGTTTCCCAGAGGGCTTAAAATTCTTTCGAAAAAAAATTATACCCTCAGCATCATGTGCGACAACACATACACATCATAATATTGAAACAAATAATATTTTGGGCTTTTTTATTCACATCCTCAACATAGGTTAGAAACCATATAGAATGCAAGAACAATTTTTTACTATTTTCAAAAACAACAATTTGGCTCTGTTAAGGCATTTGGAAACGCTTCCGAATTCGCTATTATGTACTCGTTGTAAAGTAGGTCTGAATCAAAAGCGCGTCTATTAAGCGTGTGCAATCTGCGATTAACAATTAATCAGAAGTAAAACTTATCTTCCATTTTTATGATCTACACACATCGTCGGCTATACGGTATCTGCATGATTTGCATCCTTTTATTGGTTTCCTGCGGAACTGAAACAGATAATCCGGCAGAGCTACAACCTTCTGATATTGACATAAGCGTACCGGATGGATTTATTGTGGAAACATTTTCTGAGGATATTTCTCTGCCCACATCACTTGAATTTCCACCTGACGGCTCAGACAGACTCTTCGTCAATGAGTTACAGAGCGGGAAAATCTGGATCTACGAAAATGGAGAGAAACTATCTGTTCCTTTTGCTGATCTTACGTTAAATATCGAGGGCGGATTTCCCGTGCAGGGGGAAAACGGATTGCTGGGCCTTGAATTCGACCCGGATTACGCTTCGAATGGCTATGTATACGTCACATATGCAGCCAGATTAAATGGCGGTGAAACTGCAACCGTGGCACGCTTTACAGATGTGAATAACAGAGGAGAGGATTTTACGGTACTTCTCTCAGGCCTGCCCAGCGCGAAAGGGCATCAAATAGAGAACCTGAGATTTGGACCGGACGGCATGCTCTATGTATCCGTTGGTGATGCTTATGAAGAGGAAAAAGTTCAGGATCTGAATGAATTCCACGGCAAAATATTGCGGATGACACCTGCCGGAGATATCCCGGCAGACAATCCGTTCGGTTCTGACAATTATACGTATGCCGTTGGGTTCAGAAACGCGTTTGATCTGCACTTCAGGGATAACGGTGATTTGCTGGTCAGCGATAACGGCCCAACCGGGATGGACAGGTTTATGGTTGTTGAATCCGGCGGCAATTACGGCTGGCCGGAAGAACTCGGCTTTCACGACAATCCGGAGTTTATAAATCCGGTTCATGTCTGGACAGAAACCGTATCGCCCACGGGAATGCTTACCTACAGTGGCACACAATTTCCCGCCGAATACCGTGGAAAGTTATTTCACGTGCTTTTCGGATATACCTATTCCGAAGGCCCTAATGTAAATGGCAAGCGAATTCAGGTGGTAAACCTGGATGGTGACGGACGTGAGACAGAGGCTGTTTTCGAAGATTTTGCCGTTTGGAATTTTGATGATCAATCTCCTAACAATCCCGTGGATATCGCTGAGGGCCCGGATGGAAGTCTGTACGTAGGGGATATTTTTCAGAATAAAATATTCAGAATTCAGTACAGGCAGTAGAATTCCGGGTTTACAACCCTCTATCAATAACTGATGACTTGAGTTCGATTGATAAATCAAGTTTTTGAAAGTCCCCCTTAATAGAGGCTGTGAGAAATTAAAGACTAAAGTTCCGACCAACTTAACTTTTCTAAGGCTATGAATTTATTTCGAAGCTCCCCTCTCTGTCAAGTCCCGCAGGGCGCAGAGCTTGTCCGGCCACCGACGGAAGGGCCCGGGGGTGAGTCAGAAAGACGTGCAGTGCTGAATTTAATAGAAACCTACATTTACTTAGGCGTCATTTCTTTGGAAATCAATTTTCTCACAGCCTCAATTGGGGAGACTTTTGTAATCATTTTTAAAACCGAACTAAGGTTGATAGTGAACAGTTAAGGGATCTGCGGTCAGTCAGTGACCGTAGTCATATCGTTCAATCCGTCCGTTTATTCCTTCAATGGCAGGCGGGAGCTCTTCAGGAAAAATCACGCTCATATTGTTTTGCAGGTCGAAGGTGGTAATCTTGAAGTCGGAAGAGCCGGTTTGACGCTCCAGGAGCGTGAGGGTACGTCGAGGGGGCAGGTCTGAGCCGATAAGCGGGCGCGGGCCGCTGCCCTGAGCTCCGGAATGGATCATTCGCAGGCCCTCTTTCTCTGCCGCGTACCATGCGTGGTGGTGTCCGCTGAAGTAATAGTCAACGTCATTTCCTTTCATCATCGCAAATAGCTCGTCAGCATCTTTCAGGATTTCACCCTCGCGATTACGCCCCTCAGCAACGGCGTAAAGTGGCAGATGGCCGAGTATAATCCTCAGGGATGCATTTTTTGCCTTGTCCAGTGATAACTGCTTTTCAATCCATCTGATCTCTTCTTCACTGATTTTGTAACCGGACGCATCCCAGCTGATCACAAATAGATCGTCATATTGAAAGCTGTAGTAGAACGGGAAATGCTTTTTGCTTACGTAACTAAGATTGGGCTTTCGTGTACTCCAGTACTCTTTGGCCAACTCACGCTCATGGTCAAAGTTTCCACTTTTTGATCCGTCATGGTTGCCGAGCGTGAATGCAAAAGGAATGTTCATATTTCTCATTCGCCCGCCAACTGTATCATCAAAACCGGACCACATATTGCGGATTTCATGTTCAGTAAGTTCTGAGCTTTGCCCGGCAATCATATCGCCGGCAAAGAGAATAAAGTCGGGCTGCCACTTCTCTATCCAAACCATGGCACTGTCAACATATTCACCGTAATGCGTAGAGCCGTAGCTTTCATTGATATCAGCCATAAGCACAATTTTCATGCTATTTTCACCGGACGTAGATTGGGCATGGGATTCTGCCTGATAGCAGGTAAGCACAAGAAGAACGAGTGAAAGAATTTTCATACTTTTTTATGTAGTTCGGTAATGCATTCGGCTTAATGTTATAATTACAGTTTTAACGGTTTTGGTTGATTTCTTCTCTGGGAACGGCTCCGTAGTTAAAGGGAACCGTTTTCGCCATTCCGTCCGAAAAGTTCTGAACAGTGAAGTCGAAGATGGCATCAATCAGGGTGTACCAGTTCACGTGCACATCATGTGTATGAATGGAAACCGTTAGGTCCGCTTCAGGGATATACATCAGGATGTTTCGGTAATCGAGTAGTGCTCCTGTGTGTCCGTGGTGGGGTATCCCTCCAATATTCCAGATACGTGTTCCGAGCCCGTAACCGGGGCCGCCATGTTGTACACCGATGTTTTCAGTGAGCTGTTCCGTTAGTTCGGCTGACAGGAGTTTGCCGCCATAGAGTTTGCGCCCGAACCGGGCGATGTCACTCGCGGTTGAGGCTATGGCTCCGGCCGGTCCCACCGCTGTGAGATGGTATTCATAACTGCGTGAATTGAGTGCCAGGTTTTCTATCGTGCTGGATGGGGTAGAAAAATCATCGTAAAGTATTTTGGTAAGTTCAAGCGGCTCAAACAATCGTTCCCGATAAGCCTGTTTCAGAGGAACGCCGGTCACTTTTTCTATTAGCGTTTTTAATTGGTAAAACGCAGTGTTTGAGTAGCGGTATGAGCTACCGGGAGTAAATACAGGGCCATTGACAACCGCAAAGTTCACAATTTCTTCTGTCTTCCACACCTTTATGGGTGTGAACAGAGGAGAGGACCAAAAACTGTTGGAGTTAAGATGATCGAAAACGCCGGCAGTATGACTCAGCATTTGTCTGATGGTAATCCGGCTGCTATTCGGGAGTTCCGTTACGATATAATCCGCCAGAACATCGTCCAGATGGAATGCGCCTTCTTCCGCGAGCTGAAGCACCAGCGCTGTGGTAACCGGCTTACTTACGCTGGCAACCCGGAAGAGGGAATTTTGGTTAATTGGAAATATATTGGCACCGGTACCATATGTGCCGGTGAATGCGTGGTAAAGGTTTTCGTGGCGGTCAATCAGTGCAACAGAGATTCCGCCGAGGCCTGCAGCAAACGATGAAATTGCATTTTCAACACCCATTTGGAGCTTTTCCTCATCACGGTCGCTGAAGACCCGTATTCTGAGATCCCGGCTTCGTCCCCGTTCACCATTATCGGCCGTCACTTTAATCACATGAAGTCCTTCATCGTCGGTAGCGGGTGTTCCGAAAAGAGTTGCCTCCCCGGGCAAAAATGAGAGCCACTCAGGAAGTCCTACAACTATCAGTTCAAATTCAACTCCTTGTGGATCTACCGCTTCGATGGTGAAGTTGAATGGCTCCCCTGTAAAAGCGGATTGCGTACCTGAAAAGAACAGATCAGGCGGCTCTTCAATGTTTGGGTAGGAGTCTCCACAGGCGCTGAGAAAAAGAAGTGAAACGAGTATGGCTGTGATCAGCTGTAAGCAGGGGCGTTGTATCATGGAGTTTCTGAGCTCGATTATGAATTAGCATCCATATAAAAAATACTGAATTCACCCAATAGAACGAATTGGTACCGCTTCCAAATTGAATTCAATACCCCAGATTTCTGACCCAGTTCTCTTTTTCACGCCATTTCTCACGTACTTTCACGTGCAGATCAAGAAACACTTTCTTGCCGATAAACTCTTCAATAGAAGCCCGCGCAGCGATACCCAGATTTTTTATCGCCTTGCCGCCTTTGCCGATCAGCATCCCCTTCTGAGATTTCCTGTTAACAATAATCTCTGCACTGATTCGGTCTATATCGATATCTTCTTCATAGGAGATGACGTCTACCGTACAGGAGTAGGGGATCTCTTCCTGGAACTGCAGGTAAACCTGCTCTCGTATCAGTTCGGATACAAAGAAACGAACAGGGTGCTCGCTCAGGTCTTCTTTCGGGTAGTAGGGAGGGCCCGGCATGAAAAGAGAACGGATGTCGTCAATGAGCTCAGTAATACCTTCTCCCTGTAGAGCAGACACATAGTGAATAGATTTGAATCGAAGCTTCTCCTTAAGTACAGATACTTTTTCATCCGCTTTTTCTTTAGTGATGGTATCTATTTTGTTAACAACCAGTAAAATCGGCTTGTTAATTGACCGGAGCAGCTCGATCACTTCATCCGTCGGGTGCACGTCAGTAGGATCAAAAATAAAAAGAATCACGTCAGCATCCGTCCGCGCCCGCTCAACCGTCTTCATCATCGCTTTTTGAAGCTCGTAGCGCGGCGAAATAACGCCGGGAGTATCAAGGAATATTATCTGCGTGTCTTCATCTGAAAAGATCCCAACAACCTGGTGCCGGGTAGTTTGGGCCTTGTGCGTTGTGATGGAAATCTTGGTGCCAAGAATCTGGTTCATCAAAGTAGATTTACCGGCATTTGGTTTCCCTATGATTGCAGCGTAACCTGATTTATGTGGTTTATTTTCAGTCAAATTGTTGGGTTCTAAGGGTTTTGAGAGATTAAGTCTATGGCTTTCTTCCAGGTAAAACAGCAACTTTAAATTTAGAAACACTCACGTTTGCAAGGCTTTGCAAAACCGTGCTTTTGCCACATTTTGTCGTTAGTGTGAGATTGAAATCCTCACGTCCGCCAGCTGGCGGACTGGCCTTGACCTATGACAAAATCCCTGGTTTTGCAAAACCTTTGTTTGGATAATCAGGCCTGCCATTAAGGATATTATGATTACAATAAAACCTAATTTTTCATGATTTTTAAATATTCTTTCACCGTTTTATCAAGACCCAAATAGACGGCTTTAGAGATTAATGCGTGTCCGATACTGATATCTCCCAGATGAGGCACATGTTCTATCAGAAGGGGGAGATTGTCAAGATTCAGGCCGTGTCCTGCATTCACAATCATACCAAATTCGTGGATCAAAAGTGCGGCTTTTTTGAGACGCTCAAGCTCTTTGAGCCGGTCGTGATGGTTGCCGGCATTTGCAAACGTTCCTGTATGGAGCTCCACTGCATCTGCACCCAGCTCGTGCGCAAGCTCAATATCTCTTAGATTCGGGTCAAGAAACAGGGAAATGTCGATATCTCTGTTTTTAAAAGTGGGAAAAACCCGGCTTTCAAAATCGTCATAAACTGCACTCATATTAAGACCGCCTTCTGTGGTCAGTTCTTCACGACCTTCCGGAACAAGCGTGACAAGATCCGGAGCAGTTTCGAGGCAAATTTCTATCATTTCATCGGACGCTGCCATCTCAAAATCAAGGATTCCGGTGACGGTCTCTTTAAGTTTCTGAACGTCTTCATCCCGTATATGCCTGCGGTCGCCTCTCAGGTGAAATACAATTCCCGCAGCTCCGGCTTGCTCACAAACTCCGGCGGCTTCTGCAGGATCCGGATAACCTTCACCCCGTGCATTACGAAGAGTAGCAATGTGGTCGATATTTACAAGTAATCTCATCATATTGTTTAATTCATTTGAAACAAGATACAAACATCATTTGCAAATGTGCACCGCGGATATTGTCAACTTTGTAACGAATCGGAAAGTTCTTTTAATTACAATTCTAACCTCTTTAACGGCATGCGGTGTCGCGAATAAACAGCGTGTTCCTTCACAGAATTCTGCTCCAACCATTCAGAGAAATAATATTTTAAGTGCTCTCAATCAGGCTCACACCGACTGGAAGGGGGCGCCCTATGTGTTAGGAGGATCAGGGATAGGTGGCGTTGATTGTTCGTCTTTTTCCCAGATCGTGTTTGAGGATTACTTTGGGATTGAACTGCCCCGGAATACCCGTCAGCAATTGCAGGTAGGAAGCAGTGTAAGGCGAAACTATATGCAACCCGGCGACCTGGTATTTTTCAGGACCGGACGTAATTTAATGCACGTTGGAATTGTGATGGAGGGCGACAGGTTTCTGCATGCGTCAGTTTCGTCAGGCGTTATGATCTCAAGACTTAATCAGCGCTACTGGGCATCAAAATATCTGACAACGCGACGCATTTTATAGATACTGATTTGGCCCGGACTATACACCAGGCCCCGCAAGAAATCTACACCCAAAGCTGAGCTATAAGAAAAAATAACGTACATACCTGAGTTCGATTCATAAAAAAGTAAAAGTAAACTCCCCCTTTCCCGAATGCATCCCCTGGGGAAAATCTCCCCGTCAGCCGACGGAAGACGTCCGATTTTAATCATAAGTGGTTTAATTCCCCGACCCTCTGGGTCGGAAAGAGTAATAGGGTGAAATCAATTTGATACCTCGTGGGCTCTGCCCCGAGGTAGTTCATTTTTAAGAATCAAACTCAGGCTACATACATTAATTTTGAAACGTAAAGTACTCAAACAAACGTCACCTTGAATAATCGGGTTTAGAAGAGAAACTCTGCATAATTTAAAGGTCGAAAAATTTTCGATATATATAACGAATATATTGAACGGCAATAAGATAGCGTGTGTTGTAGAGATAAATTGGAAGTAATTTTTAATAAGGAAATTCAAATACTTATGAGTACAGGAAAAACAAAGAATCTTACGACATATACATCAGACCTTCATGCACTTGAACGTCACTTCATGAACGCTGTGAAGAGACAGAAAACATCGGACAGAGCAACCGATAAGAGAGCAGTTGAATTATTGAATGAACTTGACAAAATGGCCTCATCACACGTCCAGAAAATGGAAGCTGAGCTGGAGCAAATGGGTGGCGAAGTGAAAGCGACAATTAAGTCTAAAATTGCTTCATTTACAGGCTCCGTTGCCGGAATGATTGACTCTGTAAGAGATGACGCCTTATCAAAAATGTTGCGTGACGATTACGCCGCTCTTTCCATGATTACCATTGGATATACCATGTTGCATACGCACGCTCTGTCAAATGAAAATCAAAAGCTGGCCGACATTAGTAAAAGCCATCTGGAAGACTGTACGATTTTGATCACCGAAATCAGTAAAGTGATACCGTTGGTTACCGCCTATGAAATAAACAGTGATACAGACAGGGCAGAAGAGATTGGAGCGAAAGCCCTTGAAAATACTCAGCGCGCTTGGAAACCCGGGCATGTGAACAGTGAACCGGAAATTGCATAATCTGTAATTTTATATAGCAGTTCTTTTGAAGCCACGCTCAGCGCGTGGCTTTTTTTTATTAAAACTTGGTCCATGGTAAACTGTTTGGCAATTCAGCAGTAAATGTCATTTTATCTTTTAACGTAGGGTGAACAAGCGTAAAAGAGTGAGCATGAAGTGCAATGCTGCCTGATATCTCAGGCTTACCGTAGCGTTTGTCTCCCCAGACTGGGGAGTCGATTTCAGCAAACTGAACCCGTATTTGATGGGGACGACCGGTTTCAAGATTTATTTCAACAAGCGTTAAGGAATCTTTGCACGAAATGGCGTTAAACGAAAGCTTGGCAAGCTTACTTTTACGGGTTGGCCTTTCAACTACGGTGACAACATTTTTTTTCTCATCTTTTTCCAGATGATGCTCCAGCACACCGTTTGGCGGAGGGCTGCCCAGCACAACGGCCCGATACCGTTTGCGCACTATTCGGGCTCTGATCTGCTCACTGATACGTGAGGCAGCTTTTGATGTTTTTGCAAATACCATCACCCCGCTGACAGGCTTGTCCAGACGATGCAGCAAACCCAGGAACACATTTCCCGGTTTGTTGTATCGCTTTTTGATGTACGATTTGCAAAGATTTAGGGCGTCCGGGCGGCCCGTATGATCCTCCTGAGAAAGTAGACCAGCGGGCTTTTGAATGACAAGCAGATGATTGTCCTCGAATAGAACAGGAATGTCTGGTTCGGTTCCGGTGTAGGTCATGAGAAAGAGGAATTCTTTTATAACGTGATCGGATCTGTGAAAAATAACATTGCTTTGGCAGATCAAAAGTGAAGTTTCAGGTACAAGATGATATACCGATATAACCAGAAAGTCGTATGCCGTTGGTCTGATTATTTTAATCGATTACTGAATTGACACCTGCAATATAAATGTTTTTCCCAAGGTGTCTGTTTACTATTTTTATACAAATTGAAAGTTGCTCTTATGTCAATTACAGTAAAGGAAAAAGTTGATCATCTGCCCCTCAGTCCTGGCGTCTACCAGTTTAAAGACAGCAAGGGGAATCATCTCTACGTTGGAAAAGCGAAAAAGCTAAGAAACCGTGTGCGTTCCTATTTTCAGGAATCGCGAACTCACGATGGCCGTCTCAAGGTCATGATTTCAAAGATTGATGATCTTGAAGTGATTGTTACTGATTCGGAATCTGAGGCATTGATTTTAGAGAATAATCTGATCAAAAAGCATCAGCCGCGGTATAACATCATGTATCGCGATGATAAGTCCTATCCCTACATCTGCATCACCAACGATTCGAAACCGCGCGTTTATCCAACCCGGACTGTGGTTAGGGATGGCAGTAAGTATTTTGGACCATATGATCATGTGGGACACATGCGCCGAATGCTGGAAACCATCAGAAAAACATTCAATCTTTGTACGTGTGCCGTATCGCCAAAGATGATCGATAAATCACGCGGTGCCCCCAAATGGCATTCCTGTTTTGATGATTATCTTGAAAATTGCTCCGGTGACTGGAATTCCGAAGAGTACCAGAATGCTATAGATAAAGTTGAACGCCTGCTTACCGGAAAAACGGAAGGCTTGATCCGTGAAATTAAGGAAGAGATGCAGATCGCATCAGATGCCCTGGCGTTTGAAGAAGCAGCAAAACTGCGCGATAGTATGGAATCTCTTGAGAAATACAATAAGAAAATGAAGATCGTGGATAACAAACAGGTAAACCGCGACATCTTCGCGATTGAGGTAGATGAGGAGCTTCAGGAAGCGTGCGGTGTACTCTTTAAGGTTCGTGAAGGAAAGTTGATTGGAAAATTTCACCGGTTTTTAAAAAATATCTCAGAAACTTCCCGCAACATTATGATCCAGTCATTTGTTGAAGATTACTACACGGGCCAGTTTGCCGGGGCTATTCCCGATGAGGTTTATATCAGCGAGGAGATGGAGGATTCTGAACCTCTGGCGGAGTATTTGTGGGAGCAGCATCAGAAAAAGGTACCCATTCGCGTTCCGAAAATCGGAGAAAAAAAGCACCTTATAAAAATGGCGATTTCAAATGCCAAGCTAAATCTTGGTCAGCGAAAACTGGAAAAGCAGAAATATGCAAAAGAGAGGATTCCACAATCCGTCAAAGACCTGAAAGAGTATTTGCACCTCCAGCGGCTACCACGCCGAATTGAGTGTTTTGATAACTCAAATACACAGGGGACCGATCCTGTGGCGTCTATGGTCTGTTTTGTTGATTCAAAACCACGCAAAAGCGAATACAAACGCTTTAGTATAAAAACAGTAACCGGCGCTGACGATTTTGCATCCATGAAGGAGATTGTGATGCGACGTTACAAGCGGGTAAAGAAAGAAAAACTTCAGCCGCCGGACCTCATTCTGATAGATGGTGGTAAAGGTCAGCTGAATGCTGCTGTAGAAGGGCTCCGTGAGATTGGTTTTGACGGGCAGTGCGAAATTGCCGGCATTGCCAAGCGGCTTGAAGAAATCTTTGTACCTGGTAAATCTGCCCCGTATATGATTCCAAAAAAATCATCGGCGTTAAAACTGCTTCAAAGAGCACGGGATGAGGCCCACCGCTTTGCTATCAACTACCATCGCAATAAACGCAGCAAGCGTACAGTAAAAACCGAGCTGACCGAGATCGACGGAATCGGAAAAAAAACGGCAACTGATCTGATAAAGATATTTGGGTCTGTAAAACAGGTGAAAGCATCAGGCGTGGAACAGTTACAAGAAGCAATTGGGGAAAAGAAAGGGGAGAGTGTCTACAACTATTTTAATCAGAAAGCTGATTCAGTTGCAGAATAGGCGCAGTATGATTAGCAATAACCTGAGTTCGATTAATCAATCAAGTTGTTGAAAGTCCCCCTTCCCCTGGGAAAAATCTCCCCTTAATAGAGGCTGTGAGAAATTAAAGACTAAAGTTCCGGCCAACTTAGCTTTTCTAAGGCTATGAATTTATTTCGAAGCTCCCCTCTTTGTCAAGTCCCGCAGGGCGCAGAGCTTGTCCGGCCACCGACGGAAGGGCCGGGGGTGGGTCAGAAAGACGTGCAGTTCTGAATTTAACAGAAACCTTAATTTACTTAGGCGCCATTCCTTTGGAAATCAATTTTCTCACAGCTTCATTAGAGGAGACTTTTGTATTCGTTTTTTATAATCGAACTCAGTCTAATAAGGCTTTGCCCCATCGGGATGCCTTCTAGTGCCGTTACCACTAAATTCGTTTAGTTTGATTTGCAGCCAAATCCGATGTGTTTCCCGATAACGATCAAGTTGCATATTTATCTTATTTACTGGTAACGGTACTAGTAAGTGTTGATTATGATCTTGATAGACTGGTGGTGGAAACATTTTACACTGTGAGACGTACGACTGTTGGATGATAATGCTGCATGGGCTTATTCTGAAACAATATAAACCCGGAAATAACATCAACATGTTATAGAATATGGATAGCAGTTGTATTTAATTATGTATTGAAGGGTGTTTAGTCAATCCGGTATGCGAATAACATCGTATCCGAATGTAGTGGCCCGGCAATTTGTTAAAATTAAAGAGTGCAAAAATATCTAAATCACCATCATTATGCGACTGAATAAATCAAAAAATATTCCAGACAGCTACGATCAAATGAAAGATCGTGAATTAGTACATCTTTATCGCGAGAATGAGGATCAGCTCGCCTTTAAAGAACTGATGAACCGACATCAGGCTAAAGTTTATTCTTACATTTTCAGCATGGTTCACAATCGTGAAGTTACCAACGATGTCTTCCAGGAGACCTTCACCAAGGTGATTACCAAGATGGATGATACCTACAATGAACAGGGTAAATGGATTGCATGGGTGATGAGAATTGCACATAATGCAACAATTGATCATATTCGAAAACAAAAACGATTTGTTGACGTTAATGGATCGTACGATGACGATTCTAAAACTGATTTTTACGATCGTCTTCCGGATGAAGATGCCGTTGCTCAGGACGAAAAGCTTGAGCTGGACGAGTCAACATCTGAACTCTTGAAACATATTTCGAATTTGCCGGAGGAACAACGAACAGTTGTAATGCTCCGTCACTATTACGAAATGCCGTTTAAGGAGATAGCTGAATTGACTGATGTATCCATTAATACGGCTCTGGGTCGTATGAGATATGCGCTCATTAATTTGAGAAAAATGTTTGATGAAGAGCTTGAGAAAGAACCGAATAGTGTATGAGTAAAGTAGATACAAACAGTATAAAGTATATATTAGCAGAGATGGATCCCGCTGAAGAGGTTGAATTTGAGCGGAGAATGTCATCCAACCCCGATCTTCGCATTGAGGTTGAATCGATCAGAAGAATGAAAAGCAAGCTAAACTCACTACCTGAGTTGTCCCCTCCAAAGGATCTGACTGAATCAATTCTGTCAGTAGCTGCCAGTCAATCAAAGAAAAAACGAGGTTTCCGCAGCGGTTACTTCTTATCCGCTGCAGTAGTGATCCTCGGTCTCACAACCGGATCGCTTATAATTTATAATACATCTGATAGCAGTGTCACTACATCCAACGCATCTGCAACTTTCCAATCTTATGAAGATAATTTAACTCAGCAGGATGACACCCGATCGGCAAATCTTAAGCCTTGGGTAGACAGACAGGATATTCTTCGCCTGAGCGGTCTTGAATCTGTATCCAATCCGATCATGATAAACGAGGCTGGAAACAGTTTTAAAAAATTGAGGCCGGTTGGCAAATATCCGGACTTTCAACCGTTCAGCCGATCTGTACAGCTTACCGGCAGTAATCGGTAAAACCCCTCTCTAAACGTAATTGAAAGGCGGTTATACAAAGATATCAACATTTGTATGTGTATAACTTCTTTTGGTAAGGGCTCTATTGTGGCTTATATTCATTCGAGTTAACCTTAACTTTGCCTCTACTATTGAATGGGAAAAGTAATTTCGATTGCAAATCAAAAAGGCGGTGTGGGAAAAACCACATCGGCAATTAATCTCGCGGCCAGTCTTGCTGTAATTGAGCACTCAACTTTAATTATCGACATAGATCCCCAGAGTAACACTACGAGTGGGCTGGGCATTGAATCGAAGACTGTTGAAAACTCGATTTATGAGGTCATGGTTGATGGAATTAAAATGTCGGAGACAATCCATAAAACAGAGCTGGATTTTCTTGATTTGGTTCCATCGCACATCAACCTGGTAGGAGCTGAAATCGAAATGGTAGATCGTAACCAGCGAGAGAGAATCCTTAAAAAAGCTGTAGAAGAGGTTAGAGATGATTATGACTTTATTATTATTGATTGTCCGCCATCTTTGGGTCTGTTAACAATTAATTCGTTAACAGCCTCCGACTCTGTACTGATACCAGTACAGTGCGAGTATTTTGCACTTGAAGGACTTGGCCAGTTGTTAAACACGATAAAAATTGTTCGCCAGCACATGAACCCTGATCTTGATATTGAAGGCGTTCTTCTAACGATGTATGATACCAGAACACGACTTTCAAATCAGGTGGCTGATGAAGTAAAAAGGTATTTTGATGACCGCGTGTTTAAATCTGTGATTTCCCGAAATGTGCGACTGGCAGAGGCTCCGAGTTTTGGTAAGCCTGCTATTTTATATGACGCCTCAAGTGTGGGATCAAAAAATTATCTGTCACTTGCAAAAGAAATTATTCAGCATAATAAAAAGATGTTTAAAGACAGCCCTGTTGTGGCTGGATAGGAGTAGCTCATGACAAAAAAAGTGCTTGGTAGAGGTCTTGGAGCTTTTTTCCCGGAATACAATGATGATAATGATGGCGATGGAAAGAAATCCGGCACAAAGAACACTAAGACAGCTATTCCCATAGAGCCCGCCGATAAGGTAAATGTTGTCCTTGATATTCCCGTCGATCATATAAGGGCAAATCCTCATCAACCCCGTAAAGATTTCAACCGGGAGTCGCTTGATGAATTAGCCGGATCGATAAAAAAACACGGTCTTATTCAGCCCATCACGGTTCGATATATTGGCGAAAAGCGTTTTGAGCTGATTAGCGGTGAACGACGACTCCGAGCCTCGAAGTTAGCAGGAATTGATGAGATACCGTCCTATGTTCGTGAGGTAAATGATGAACAAATGATTGCATTTGCGCTGATTGAAAATATCCAGCGCGAACAGCTGAACCCTCTTGAAGTAGCCATGGGTTACCAGCGGTTAATGGAGGAGTGTAATTATACCCAGGGCGAGGTAGCCGAACGAGTGGGTAAAAACAGGAGTACCGTAACAAATATGATGAGACTCCTGCAGCTTCCGGATTTTCTTCAGGCAGCTCTGCGGGATGAGAAAATTTCTACAGGACATGCACGCGCCTTGATCAGCGTAGAAAAGGAATCCGATCAAAAGGATATTCTGGGAAAAATTCTAAAAAAATCGCTGTCGGTACGACAAACGGAAGAGGTAGTCAGGTTACTTTCGAAAAATGATGACGTCGCGGATCGAAGCAAAACGAAAAAAACCGAATCCCCGTTTTTAAATCAGATAGAAAAACGGCTCAGAAATAATCTTAGCACGAAGGTCAATATCCGGCAAAAAGGTGATGGGGGAGAGATCCGTATTGAGTATTATTCAAACGATGATCTCGAACGACTTTTACAGATTTTTGATGAAGAGCATTAATTTACTGTTACTTTTATGCGGAGTTTTCACAACGGTTGCTGCTCAGCCTTCAGTTATACAAGAAAATTTTTTCCTTCTGGAGAACAGGCGCCTCAACCAACCACTACAACAGGATACCACGGAAACTGAAAGTCAGAATCGGGAATTCCCGGAACCAAAATCTGTAATGTATAAATCGTTGATAATTCCCGGCTGGGGACAGATAATAAACAAACAGGCCTGGAAAGTCCCGATTGTGTACGGCCTGTATGCGGGAATTGGCTATTACACATACACGGTTCACCAGGATTATAAAGATTACAGAGCCGCTTATTATAACTCTCAGCGGGGTGGAGATTCAGATTTTAAATTTGGTCCTACACCTGAACGGTTGCAGGGTGTAAATGGCAATCAGCTCAGGAGCAACCGTAACAACTTTCGCAACAGGCGCGATTTAATGTTTGTAGTATTGGTGCTGGCACATGGATTGAATGCGGTAGACGCGTATGTGTTTGCTCATATGAGGAGTTTTGATGTTTCTGATGATCTCACAGCAAGAGCCGCTATATCACCTGATCTGCTTGCCTCATCGGTACCCGGTATTAAATTGTCTTTTCAACTAAACAGAAAATAATATGTCAGCGTCAGAACACTTTTCAACAGGAAATATGCCTCCGGATCAATTTGAGCAAAATGGTCACGATGATTTATGGAGCATATTTAAGATTATGGGTGAATTTGTAGACGGTTACGACAAGATGATGAAGGTTGGTCCGTGCGTATCAATTTTTGGATCTGCCCGCCTTAAAGAGGATAGTGACTACTATAAAAAGGCTGTAAAAACAGCTGAATTAATTTCCGAAAATGGGTTTGGGGTTATTACAGGCGGTGGTCCCGGTATTATGGAGGCAGGCAATAAAGGTGCTCAAAAAGCGGGGGGTAAATCCGTTGGGTTAGGCATCGACCTGCCTCACGAACAGGGTATAAATAGTTACGTACACCCTATGTACGAAATCAGTTTTAAATATTTCTTTGTCCGGAAAGTGATGTTTGTAAAATATGCTCAGGGCTTCATCGTTTTTCCCGGGGGATTTGGTACCCTTGATGAACTATTTGAGACACTGACACTTATCCAAACGAATAAGATTGAAAAAATTCCAATAGTACTCGTAGGTAAAGATTATTGGAACGGATTGTATTCCTGGATTGAGGATCAGCTTTTGGGCGGTGGCTACATTGGTGAAAATGACACGTCGTTATTTTATATGACGGATGAACCAGAAGATGCGGTGAAATATGTTTGCGATTTTTATCAGGAAAGACGTCCAAGACCCAATTTTTCGTTTTAAGAAACTTTTCGCCATTATATTAGTTAACGTTATATGCGATACACACAAAATTTAAATTGAAAATTTGTTATGTTTAGCATTTTTAAATCTATAAAATCACAACAAAACACGTATCTATTATGAAATCTTACAGCAAAATATTGCCCGCTCTGCTTTTATTTGCGATGATTTTGGGCTTATCACAAAATGTTGCAGCTCAGGATGATGCGCGAGGTCAAGCTGTTACCTTGTACAATCAGGCACAGGAACTTGCAGGTTCAAATGAACTGGATGACGCTATTGCAACTTATCGCGATGCACTTGAGATAGCGGACGATAATGAGCTGACGGATATTTCAGAACGAATAAGAACAAACCTTGCAAGAGTATACTACAGCAGGGCTTCACGTTCATTCCAACAATTTCAGCAACAGAAATCTTTAGAAGCTGTAAATCAGACCATCGAATATTTCGAAGAGGCACAGGCGGCAGGTGAAGAGTTTAGCGATGATCAGGTCATACAACAGACGACTCGTGCTCTCCCACAGCTTCATTATTTAAAATCGACTATCGAGTTTAGAAATAAAGAGTATGATGCGGCGATGGCGAGTTTGAGCACTGCGATTGAATTGAATCCAAATTACCCTACGGCACTTTATCAGAGGGCAATTGTTCATAAGAAGCAATCTCCGAATGAGACGGACCAAACATTTACATATTATGACCAAGCGATTGAAATGGCTGAACGACTCGGAGACAACCGAACACTGAACAATGCCAAAACAGGAGCAGCTGAAGAGTTGATTTATCGCGCAAATAATTTAAAAGATAACAGTAATTACAGAAGGGCTGCTGAACTGTTAAACCGGGTATCGCAATACGATTCTGAGAATTCGGATGCATACTACAGACTTGCCGAAGTGCACAATTTGCAAGGCAACTATAATGATGCCATTCAGAATGCAAATCAGGCACTTGAGTATGAGTCTGGCGGTGTAACTGAACGTGCTAAGATCTATTTTGAACTGGGCACAGCCTATAAAGCGCTTGAGCAGAACGGAAATGCATGCAGTGCATTTGAGAATGCAAATTACGGCGAATTTTCTGGCCCCTCGTCACATGAACTTGAGTTCGTGCTTGAATGCGAAGGGTACTCCTCCAGAGGCCGATAACAGTTATTTACATAGCAATTTAGTACTAAAACCGCGCAAATTTTGTGCGGTTTTTTTATGCGATTTCATTTTTCTGTAGGGGGCATCTTGTCTATATTTACGACCTGACATTGAATCCACACTCTTAAATAAATATATGAGCGCTGCCGAAAATCTCGACCAACTCTGTGTAAATACAATCAGAACTCTTTCCATGGATGCGGTGCAAGCAGCCAATTCTGGTCATCCGGGAATGCCAATGGGTATGGCAAATGTTGCTTATGTTCTCTGGACAAAATTCTTAAAGCACAATCCAAAGAATCCACGCTGGTTCGACAGAGATCGGTTTGTGCTATCGGCCGGACACGGTTCTATGCTCCTCTACTCACTTCTCCATCTAACAGGTTATGAACTGTCACTTAAAGAAATAAAGAACTTCAGACAGCTGGGCAGTATTACACCGGGGCACCCCGAATTTGGGATGACACCGGGCGTTGAAACAACCACCGGTCCACTTGGACAAGGGTTCGGAACCGGTGTGGGGATGGCGATGGCAGAGAGATTTATGGCATCTACATTCAACAAACACGACAGCACGCTTATTGATCACTTCACTTATGCTATTGTCAGTGATGGCGATCTTATGGAGGGAATCTCTCATGAGAGTGCATCCATGGCGGGTCACCTGAAACTTCATAAACTCATTTATCTCTACGATTCTAATAAAATTTCAATTGACGGGTCTACTGATTTAGCTTTTACTGACGATACAAAGAAACGGTTTGAGGCGTATGGCTGGGATGTCCAGCAAATTGATGGACATGATCATGAAGAAATTGAAGAGGCAATAGAAAATGCTCAAAAAACGGACACTCCGTCCTTAATTGAATGCAAAACCACAATAGGTTTTGGCAGTCCAAATAAAGAGGGAACAGCAGCCTCTCATGGGTCGCCACTTGGTGATGATGAAATAAAGCTCACTAAAGAGAAGTTAGGCTGGCCGTATAGTGAATCTTTCTTTATTCCTGAAGACGTAAAGCATCAAATGCGAAAAGCTGTCGAAAAAGGAGAAAAATCTGAAGAAATCTGGAAAGAAAGACTTGAGGATTTTGAAAAGAAATATCCGGCCGATGGAGTACTGTTTAAATCATTTGTGA
>Ga0136589_1000321_pt1 | contig 24789 bp, 27 predicted proteins | sample AntRauMFilla3764_FD_104640 | JGI IMG/M metagenome (GOLD analysis project Ga0136589, IMG submission 104640) | Saline lake microbial communities from Rauer Islands, Antarctica - Metagenome Filla 3 #764 | ecosystem: Environmental > Aquatic > Non-marine Saline and Alkaline > Saline | place...
AACGAATAGCCCGCCTCGGCCTGTTCGACGGGAATATCGCACCCGCTCACCCCGACTCAACCATCGAGCCAGCGCTCCGCGGGCGTCGGCGGCACTGGTCGGGTTCTCTCACATCGGCGGTTCTCTCACGCTCCGGAGGTCAACATCCGGCGGTAATCGAACACCTGACGGTGGATCCCGCGGTGAAATCGAGCATCCGCACGCCGTCCACGACGGTCGGGACGCCACAGATTCAAGGCTGTCCCGACCTAATCGACTCTATGAAGATCCGGCAGAACATCCGTCACTGGGCCGCGAAAAAGGCGTTGACGACGCCGGTCATCGGCGATGTCGCGAACGACAAACTGGTCGACCTCCACACGAGCATCTTCCTCAACAAGGCCGACGAGGAGCGTCGGGAGGAGCGCCGCGAGCACCTCGACGACTTCTTCGACGCGACGATGGACACCTACGTCGCCGCCCTGCAGGCCAGCTTTTCAGAGGCCGAGGCCCGCGAGATCACCCACGTACAGGCCAACTTCGACTTCTTCAACTACGGCTGGACGGAGATGATGGAGATCCCGGGCGACGAACTGGAGGAGCATTACCGACGGTACGAGACGTTCTTCGCCGAACACGGCATCACCATCGACGACCCGCTTGGCGACTTCCGACCGGTCGGCGGTATCGCCGACGCCCCGGAGACCCCGGAGCGACTGCAGACGGCCGAGTACGAGAACGCCCTCGCCGGCTTCGCCGATGACGTGTACGTCGAGACCGACGACGGCGAGACGGTCGTCGGCGGTGAGACCGAAGAGCCGGAGGACGTCGACCCGGCGGCCGCCCCCGGACTCGACGAGGACGAGGCGAGCGCGTAGCGAGACGGACACGTAACGAGACAGTACGTAACGAAGAGCGATCTTCCGCCGTTACCACTCGAAAGCGACCACCATTCCGGGGGCTGCCGCGACCATTCCCAGAGCCGCTCAGGTTTATATCTCAGCGGCGAGACCGCCCGACATGAACCGCGGCCAGTCGTTTCTCCTTCTCCTGATCGGCACGGTCGCGCTGTTGACGCTGTTCGTCATCCTCCCGTTCGTCGAGTACGTCATCGCGTCGGCGATCCTCGCGTACGTCCTCTACCCCTTCCACGTGCGACTCTCGAAGCGGATTCAAACGGGACTGGAGAGTCGCCTGCGCGAGTCGGTGTCGCGTCGGCTGAGTCGGATGCTGTCAGGGCTCGCGCTCGTCGTCACGTCGATTATCGCCGTCATCCTCCCGCTCGCGTACATCTCGTGGGTGTTTGTTCGGGATCTGACGGCAATCGCCCGGGGGAACGCCGATATCAACGTCGCGGCGATCGAGGCGCAGATCGCGTCGGTGACCGGCGAGTCGGTCGAGGTCGGGGAGTTCCTGACGACGGTCGGACAAATTCTTGTCAACATGCTGTTCGGCGGGGTGGGCGGGGTCGTCACCACCGCGCTCCGCGCGTCGGTCGGCCTCTCGCTGGCGCTGTTTCTCGTCTACTACACGCTGCTCGACGGGCCGGCGTTCGTGAAGTGGATTCGCGCGACGAGTCCGCTTCCCGCGGACGTGACCGCAGACCTCGTCGAGCGCGTCAACGCGATGACCCGCGGCGTGGTGATCGATCACATCGTCGTGGCGCTGCTGCAGGCGCTGGTCGCGGGGGTCGGCCTCTGGGCTGCCGGCATCCCGAACGTCGTCTTCTGGACGTTCGTCATGGCCGTGATGGCGCTGCTGCCGTTTATCGGAGCGTTCTCGGTCTGGGGACCGGCGGCGGTGTACCTCGTCGTGATCGATCGGGTCACGGCCGGCGTGTTGCTCGCGCTGTACGGCGTGTTCATCGTCGCGATGGTGGACAACTACGCCCGCCCGATCGTCATCGACCAGCAGGCGCATCTGAACCCAGCGATCATCCTCCTCGGGGTGTTCGGCGGAATCTACTCGATCGGATTCACCGGGCTGTTCGTCGGGCCCATCGTCATCGGGGTGCTCGCGGCGACGTTGGAGACGTTCCGCGAGGATTACGACGACATCTGATCCCGCCTGCGACCTCGTCGTTCGGACCGGGGTCCGTGTCGTGCATCTGACGCGACAGCGCCTTTTAACCGCTCACGTCGCGTACGACGTCGTATGGAAAATGCCGTTCGTTCCCGACTGCCCGACCGCCGGGACGCGCTCTTGTTCGTCGGCGCTGCGGTCGCCGTCAATCTGATCGGCGCAGTCGGCGTCCCCTTCACCGCGACCCAGGGCGCGTGGTTCGCGGGGCTGGACCTGCCGTCGTACTACCCCCCGAGTTGGGCGTTCGGCGTGGTCTGGCCGATCCTCTACGCCCTGCTCGGGATTGCCGCGGTGCTCGTCTACCGTGAGGGCCGCGACGCAGTCGGCGTCGACGGTGCGCCGACGGTCGCACGGAACGCCCGAACCGCCCTCGGACTGTTCGCCGTCCAACTCGGCGTCAACGTCGTGTGGTCGCCCGTCTTCTGGGGGCTCGAACGCCCCGACCTCGGCCTCGTGGTGCTGGTCGCGCTCCTCCCGCTCGTCGCCGCGACGATGGTCGCCTTCAACCGAATCGACCGGCGGGCCGCCCTGTTGTTGGTCCCCTACCTCGCGTGGATCTGTTTCGCGACCGCGCTGAACTACGGCATCTGGGCGCTGAACTGAGTCGGTCGACCCCGTGGACTACGTCGACTCGGCATCCTCCCCGAGCCGCGCCGCAACGAAGCGCTCCTCGCGGAGAGAGAGATCGCGCTCGTCGTCGCGGAAAGCGCGGAGGCCGTCGCGGTACCGCTCGCCGTCCGGATCGGTTTCGGTGGTCGCGGTGGCCGTGGCGGCCGCAGTGGTCGGCTCCCCGTCGACAGCCGGTTCGGCCGCCGGTCGCTCCAGTTCTAACTCGGCGATTCCGGTCCGCTCACCGGTGTACGCGAAACCGCATTTATAAAGCGCTGCGTAGGCGAACGGGTTGTTCACGGCGATCCGGACCCGGTCGAAGCCGTCGGCGGCCAACCGCGAGACCGTTCGGTCGATGAGCCGCGGGCCGAGTCCCTCGCCTCGGCGCGCGGCGTGAACGGTGACGTAGCGGAGGCGACAGCGGTCGGGATCGGTCCGATCGGGCGAAAACGAGACCGCGGCGAACACGTCGTCGTCGAACTCTTCGGCCGCGATCGTCTGCGGGAGCGATTCGTCGGGGTTCCATTCGGGCACCGCCGGAGCACCGTCCGCGGTCCTGAGAACGGCTTTTCCCGGCGACCCGACGACGAACTTGCCGGCGTAGGCGAACGCTCGGTAATCGAGCCGAAGCGTCGCCCCGGCCCCCGGTTCGCCGACCACCGCGTATTCCATAGGCGTTGTACGTCGCGTCCACGTAAATGCGGACCGGCACCCGTGCGACTATTTAGGTCGTGCCGTCGTCGAGAGCGACCATGCACGGCCTCGGCGACGTCGACCTCTTCGATCGGATGGCACCCCTCTACGACCGCGTCATGCCCCCGGCGAACGGGGACGCGCTGGCCGCGGGGCTCGACCACGCGACGCGACCGATCGACCGACTACTCGACGTCGGGGGCGGATCCGGACGGGCGGCGGCCGCGCTGACGGGGCCGGATATCACCGTCGTCGACGCGTCGCTCGGCATGCTCGACCGCGCCCGCGGCGTCCGAGGACTCTCGGCCGTCGCCGGCGACGCGGGTCGACTCCCGTTCCGAGACGCGGCGGTTGACGCAGTCACAATCGTCGACGCGTTCCACCACCTCCCCGATCAGGAGGCCGCGATCCGCGAGGCCGCACGCGTGCTCGCGCCCGGCGGGGCGCTGGTGATCCGAGAGTTCGATCCGGAACACCCGCTGGGGCGCGCCCTGGTCGCCGCTGAAAACGCGATCCGGATGGCGTCGCGGTTCTGGACGCCACGTGACCTCGCAAGCGCGCTCGACGCCGCCGGATTCGACCCGCGGATCGTCGACCGAGGCTTCGGCTACACGGTGGTGGGAGTCAAACGGGAGGAGCGATCGGGACGGGGTCGCGTGAGGCGTGAGCCTCCGTCAGTCGTGTGAGTGGCTGTGCGCGCCGTGGTCGTGGGTCGCGTCCCCGTGTGACGGCTCGCTGTCGTGCGTGTGGTCCTGCTCGCCCGAGTCCGTCTCGCCGAGCACCTCGGCACCCTCGCCGTCGATCATATCCATATTTTTGAGGTTGTCGCGCTCCTCGAAGTCCTCGACGGCTTCCATCACGTCTTCTTGCGTGATCGTCATCCGGTCTTCCGTGAGCGCGCCGAGGACGGCCTCGCGCAGCACCATCCGGAGGTCGGACCCAGTGAGCCCGCTCGTCCGATCGGCGACCTCGTCGGGGTCGAAGTCGGCGATCTGCATCTCGCGGGTGACGACTCGGAGGATGTCAGAGCGCATGTCCCGGTCGGGCTTGGGAAAGTTGACGATCTCGTCGAACCGACGCCACGCCGCCGCGTCGAGCTGATCCGGGTGGTTCGTCGCACCGATGAGGAGCACCTCGTCGCGCACGAGCGAGACTTCGTCGATCGATTTGAGGAGGGTGTTGACCGCGCGCTTCAGCGCGGCGTGTTCGTCGGAGCGGCGGGTCTTCGCGACCGAGTCGAACTCGTCGATAAAGAGGATACACGGGGAGAGCCGCTTGGCGACCTCGAACGTCTTTTCCACGTTCTTCGCCGTCTCGCCGAGGTACTGGCTCGTGATCATCGACATCTTCACTTCGACGAGCGGAATGCCGAGTTCGTGTGCGAGCGCCCGCGAGACGGTTGTCTTACCGGTCCCCGGCGGGCCGACGAACAGCAGCTTCCCGATCTCGCGGAGTCCGATGCTCGCGAGGTACTCGCGGTGCTCGATCGCCTTCACGATCTTCTGGATCTCGCCTTCCTGATCGCCGGTGAGGACGAGGTCGGCGAGCGTCATCTCGATCTCTTCGGGGGCCTGCACGTTGACGAGGTCGAGCATCTCGCCGTCCTCGTCCTCCTCGAAGTACTCCTCCAGCAGGGCGTCGATCCAGACGCGGTCGGCTTGGATCGGCCGGACGGTGTCGCGCGCCGCCTCGTGAGTGACGGGCGCGGCGAGGCTCTCGTCGGCCTCGAGCGCGGCGACGATGGTCGGGTTCTCCGCGATCCGGTCGGCGTCGGCGTGGTCGTGGTACCACTCCAGGGCCATCGCCGGCTGTGTCAACGATATCTCGCCGGAGAATTCGGTGCGTTGGGTAAAGAGCAGGTCCGAGACGGCCTCCCAGGGTCGTTCGACCCCGGTGGCGGTCCGGGTCGTCTCGTTCGTCGCTTTAAGTGGTCGCTCGACGCCGCCCGGCGCATCCTCGGCGGCATCGGCCGACCAGAACACCTGCCGGAAGCGAGGGGGCAGATCGTTCTCGTCGAGGTCGCGGTTCTCGGTGTAGAGGTGCGTCGTCAGCACGAACTCGACGACGTCGAGCGCCGGGTTACTCATCCGCGCGAAGTAGCCGCGGGAGGCGGTTAAGCGCGTCGGACCGCGCGCGTCATGGTGATAGCTCACGATCCGCACGCTGACCAGTGACATCGAGAGGTGACGCTGTCACGTATCGAACGCTTATTAGCCCTGGTGTTCGACGGTTCTCCCATGAGCTCAGAGGACGCGGCCGCCCCGGACGATCCCTCCGGCGGGACCGAGGCCGACACGGACCACGAGAACGCGCTGCAGGACGTGATCGCCGTCGACCCCGACGACACGGAGCAGGAGACCGTGAACCGGCTCGACGCCCACACCGGCGACGGAATTCGTCACCGGGCGTTCACCTGTCTCGTCTACGACCGGGAGGGTCGGATCCTGCTGGCCCAGCGCGCGCCGACGAAGCGCCTGTGGGACGGCCACTGGGACGGCACCGTCGCCTCACACCCCGTCAAGGGGCAGAGCCAGGAGGACGCGACCGCGCAGCGCCTCGAAGAGGAGCTCGGGATCACGCCGGACCAGTACGACGACCTCCGCGTGACGGACAAGTTCGAGTACAAGCGCTACTACCCCAACGAGGGCGTCGAATGGGAGGTCTGCTCGGTGCTGAAGGTCACCCTCGACGACACCACGCTCGACCCCGACGAGGCGGAGATCGGCGGCATGCTGTGGGTCGACTACGATCATCTCCACGAGAATCCGGCGCTGTACCGTCAGCTCCGCCTCTGCCCGTGGTTCGAAATCGCGATGCGGCGCGACTTCTCCTGAACGGCCCGCCGCGACGCTCCCGAACGGCCCGCCGCGACGCTCCCGAACGGCCCGCCTGTTTCGACCCGAAACGGCGAGTTGAAGGCGCGCGGGCGACTCGGTTCGGTATGACCGTCGTCGTCGTCATGGCGAAGCCGCCCCGCGAGGGGCTCGTCGCGACCGGAATCGCGGAGTCGACGCCCCTCTCGACCGCCGAGGCCGCCGACCTGTACGAAGCGTTGTTCCGCGACGCCGTCCTCGCGGTCGACCGCTCCGGCGGCGAACTCCTCGTCAACTACCCGGTCGACGACGACCTCCCTCCCGAACACCGCACCGACACGAGCCCCGAAGCCGAACTGCGCACGCTCGTCGCGGACACCCTCGGCGGCACCGAGGACGCCCGTTTCGAACGGCAGGTCGGCTCGTCGTTGGGCGCGCGCGCCGGCAACACCGTCACGCACCTGCTTCGCGAGGAGAACGCGGACTCCGTCGCCGTCGTCACCCCGCAGGCGCCGCTGCTCTCGCGCACTGTGATCGACTCGGCGGCGATGAAGCTCCGGACGAACGAAGTGGTGCTCGGCCCGTCCACCCGCGGACGCACCTACTACGCCGGCTTCACCGAACCGATCGACTTCGACGGGGCGTTCGAGGCTCCGAACCTCCAGACGCTGGCGGCGCGCGGCCGCGACGCCGACCTCGACGTCGAGTTCTTGGCGTCGTCGCCGTCGATGATCGAGGGCGACGACCTGCTCGACGCCGTCCCGGTGTTGCGCGCGCGGTTCGCCGCCCAGCGCGTCGTCCCCGACTACACTGCCGCGTTCGTCCACGGGCACGGGCTGGACGTGATCGTCGAGGACGGCGAGGAGCGAGTGGTACGGGACTGACCCGGGACCGAGGACCGATACCACTTAGTTGAACGACTGCAAGCGATTGCATATGGTGGGATGGCAGAGCGGCCCATTGCGCCGGTCTTGAAAACCGGTAGCCTCACGGCTTCCTGGGTTCGAATCCCAGTCCCACCGTCAGCGCGCGGCGCACTTCGCGCCGCGGGCGTTTCGTGCGCGGATTCGAATCAGCGCGCGGCGCACTTCGCGTCGCGTGCGATGCTGCGTCCGATCTCCAGGCTCCGTTCATGGAGCAACCGCTTTCAGTTACGGTAGCACAAGGAGCGGCGGCACCTGCTGTGGCCCCGTCGTCTCGACAGTTTCGTCAGAACCGTGAGTCTCTCGCGTTCGATTCGGGTTACCCGATAACACGCGTGTTAGGTGGCGTGTGGTATCATGCACCGCATTATCTTTAACAGGTTTCCGATACATATTGTTGATAGGTGATACAACAATGAGCTACGATCTCGATCCGCTTCCGTACGAGTACGACGCGCTTGAACCCCACATCTCCGAGCAGGTGCTCAACTGGCACCACGACACCCACCATCAGGGCTACGTCAACGGCTGGAACGCCGCCGAGGAGACGCTCGAAGCCAACCGCGAGGAGCACGACTTCTCCTCGTCCGCCGGCGCCATCCGGAACGTGACCCACAACTCGTCGGGTCACATCCTCCACGATCTGTTCTGGCAGAACATGTCCCCCGAGGGCGGCGACGAGCCCTCTGGTGACCTCGCCGACCGCATCGCGGAGGACTTCGGGTCCTACGAGGCGTGGAAGGGCGAGTTCGAGGCCGCGGCCGGGAACGCCTCCGGCTGGGCGCTCCTCGTTTACGACACGTTCTCGAACCAGCTCCGCAACGTCGTGGTCGACAAGCACGACCAGGGTGCGATCTGGGGCGGTCACCCGATCCTCGCACTGGACGTCTGGGAACACTCCTACTACCACGACTACGGTCCGGCCCGCGGCGAGTTCGTCGAGAACTTCTTCGAGGTCGTCGACTGGAGCGAGTCCGCGGCCCGCTACGAGCAGGCCGTCGAGCTCTTCGAGTAACGTTCCACGCCACACGCGCTCCGAGACGCGCGTCGAACCCCGACGTTTTTTTCGACCGTTCCACGCCGCGAGCCGTCGCGCTGTGAGGCGACGCTGTCGTGACGGATATTCGGATATCAACCACGAGTGACCCGATTTCCCGCTCCGCATATCGGCAGCGTTTACGGAGCCGCCGGCGTAGCGCCGGCCATGCCCGAGCCGAAGTCCACGTTCGACGCGACCTATCCGTGTGAGTTCTACGAACCGGCGGAGCTGTTCGAACCGGACCTGATGTACACGATCCCCGAGATCGCCCGACTCTTACAGGGAGTAGAGCCGGACGCAGAGATCGACCCCGACACCGAGGCGGTGCTGATCGACTGGGCGATTCCGTGGGTGATGACCCACGCCGAGGACATGGTCATCGCGGAGCCGTTAGCGGAGGACGGCCCCGGCTACTACGGGGTCGCAGCGCACGCGATAGACGAGAGCGACGACGCGAGTGACGACGCGAGCGACGACACAGAAGCGGCGGCGGACGCAGACGAAACCACCGACTCAGACGACGGAGACGCGTGATCGGCGAGCGATCTGACGAGCGCGACGAAGCCCCGGTCCTGCTCGTCGCGGGCGGCACTCGTGTCGACGCCGGCAAGACGACGTTCTCGACGGGACTCGTCGCGAGCCTCGCCGACCGAGTCGGCGACGCGGTCGGGGTCAAACCCCGCGCCGGCAACGACCACTGGTTCGACCACGACGACTACCGGATCGCGACCGACACCGGCCGACTTTATGGAAAAGACGCCCGGCGGCTGGCGGCCGCGAGCACGCGATCGCTGGTGGAAATCGGGGAGCGACCCAGCCCCGAGGCGGTCACCCCCGAGTCGATCAACCCCGTTCACCGACTCTGGCGGCCGACGCCGGGTCGGACCGGGATGCTCGGCGACGCGGACCGGACCTTCCTCTGTGACCGCGTCACCGACGCGGACGGGACCCGGTTCGTCGTCAACGGCGCGGCCGAGGACGCGGGGCTCCTCCCCGACGGACTCGCCGAACGACTCCCGCTTGCGGACGCGACTCGCGTCGACGACGTGGCGGGGTTCAACGACGTGATGGCCGCCGACTACCTCCCGGCGTTCGACCGACTGTCGGAGCGGATCGCAGCGACGGCGGTCCCCGTCGTCGTCGAGTCGTACGCGGACGTGTCCGGCCCGCTCTCGCGGGACGGGCCGGTCGTTCCCGACGCGGTCGCCGTCGTCGATCCCGGCCGGGCGCGGATCTACGCCGGAGACCGGTACGCGAAGGCGCGTGCGGTCGCCTCCGGCAGCCCTCGCGAGGGGACGATGGAGGAGCATACGGCGACGGTGATCGACATGATCGAACCGCTCGCGACGGTCGGACTGCCGGCCCTTGGCGGCGACGTGCACGGCGATCCGTCCCGCGTGGCGGAGCGGTACGAACCGGCGTACGAGGCGCTGTACGAGGTGGTCTAACGGCCGACGCGAGAGAAGGAAAGTCCGCTGTGAGGTAAAAACTGTGAGGTGAAAACTGTGAGGTGAAAACTGTGAGGTGAAAACTGTGAGGTGAAAACTGTGAGGTGAAAACTGTGAGGTAAAAGTCGACGGCGCGTTCAGGCGTTTCGCTTCGTGTAGTGGTCGATGGCGGACTCGATGGTCGAAAGCTCGGCGTTCACCCGCGAGTCGGCGACGCGCATGAAGCCGGGGGTGTAGGAGGCGGAGTAGTCGAAGATGGCGTTGACCGCGCGTTTGGGCGCGGAGACGGCCGCGAAGTCGGTGATCGTGTACACGCGCGTCGTCGGGAACGCGGTCCAGAACGTGCTGGACACCCAGCGGTCATCGTCCTCGAAGGCCGTCCCGACTCGGCCGGTCGCGAGGTACTCGCCGTCGTGGTAGAACAGCAGGAGGTCGCCCGCTTCCATCCGCTCGAAGGTCGAGCCGTTGCCGCTGTCGTCGTCGACAGCCCACAGGCGGGCCTCGTCGAGGTCGGCGAGCTGGTCCGGGCGCTCGTCGTACTCGGTGAGGTCAACCGTTGACCGGACCGTTCGATCGAAGTTCTCCGGGTCGATCGGGACCAGGAAGACGTTCGCACTCATTAGCTGCAATTCCGTCGGGAGGGTTTTAAACCCGTCCGTTGCCGCGTCGGCCGGACGGACGACTGAGAGGGAGCCGAAATGCGGCGATCACTTCGCTCCGAGAGCGGCGGATCAGTCGTCGTACTCGTCGTAGATCCGGTCCATGCGTGCGGCCATCACGAAGTCGGACCGGTGAAGCCCGCCGATGTCGTGGCTCCACATCTCGACGCCGACCTCGCCCCACGAGAGGTGCAGGTCCGGGTGGTGCCACTCCGCCTCGGCGAGTTCCCCAACGTCATTGGTGAACGCCAGCGCGGTCGCAAAGTCGTCGAACTCGTAGCTCGCCTCCAGGTGGTGGTCGTCGACGACTTCCCACGCGTCCCCGAGTTCGGCGAGGTGGTCGGCGTACTCGTCGTCGGTCAGCGGTTCGTCTCCCTCCTCGGAGGGTTCGACCGGCTCGTCCGCGAGCGATGATGGCATAGCTCACTGTTGGGCGACGAGCGACTTGTACTTTCGGTGACGGATCCTGTTCGCGCGGCGTCAGCCCACCTCACCGCACCGCCTCACCGTAACCAGTCGCGCACCGCGCGGCGGACGCGCTCGATGGCGCCGGAGTCGTCTGCGGAGTCGGGTGCAGTGAGTCCCCAGTCGGCCTTTTCAGCCGCCTCGTCGATGGGCCGATACTCGAATCCGACGTGGGTGGCGACGCGGCGGTCGGACGCCGACGTTCCGACGAACACGTGTCGCGGCGTGTCGGCCTCGGTATAAATGTCGCCGAGCGTGCCCCACTTGTCCCAGTTGCGGAGCGCGTAGTCGTTCTCGATGTCCTGCTCGCGGACGAATCGCCCGACCGCGTCGGCGTCGTTTGCGACGATCCCGACGTACCGGCTCCAGCGGCGGGCCTCGCCGAAGGCGTCCGGTGGGTCGGCGAGCCGCCGCGCAGCGCCGAGCGAGAGGACGAGCGTCAACTCGCCGCTTCGGCTGGCGTCGTCGCCGTCGACGTCGAGGCTCATGGTTGGTCAGTCGCCAGTTCGGCCGCGGCCGACTAAACCGTGTGGGGACCCTTATAAACTGCGCCGGCGTCGCGAGGAATACCATGGATTTCGAGACCACCTTCGGCACGGACGCGCCGGTGATCGGTATGGTACATCTCCCGCCACTCCCGGGCGCACCGAAGGCACCGGCGGACGGCGCTCGCGCGATGCGAGAGGCGCTCGACCGCGCCGCAACCGACGCCCGCGCGCTCGACCGCGGCGGTGTCGACGGCATCATGATCGAGAACTTCGGTGACGCCCCGTTCTACCCGGACGACGCACCGAAACACGTCGTCGCGGCGGTTACGCGGGCCGCGACCGCGGTCGCCGCCGAGACCGACCTGCCGGTCGGGATTAACGTCCTCCGAAACGACGCCGAAGCGGCGCTCTCGGTCGCGGCCGCGGTCGGTGCCGAGTACATTCGAGTCAACGTCCACACCGGTTCCCGGGTCACGGACCAGGGGGTCGTCCACGGGAAGGCCCACGAGACGCTCCGCCTCCGAGAGTCGCTCGGCGTCGACGTCGGCGTGTTCGCGGACACGGACGTGAAACACTCTGCGCCCCTCTCGGCCGAGGGGCACACCGCGGAGTCGTTCGCCGACACGGCCGAGCGCGGACTCGCCGACGCCGTGATCGCCTCCGGCCGAGGAACCGGTGAGGCGACGGACCCGGAGGCGCTGGAGGCGGTCGTCGCCGAGCGCGACGCGAACGGTCTCGACACGCCGGTCCTCGTCGGGAGCGGCGTTCGCGCAGAAACGATCGGCGACGTCCTCTCGGTCGCCGACGGCGTCATCGTCGGGACGGCGCTCAAAGAGGGCGGCGAGACCACCGGCCCGGTCGACGCCGCGCGGGTCGCCGAACTCGTCGCGCGGGCGGACGAGGTGCGGTGAGTGTGATGAATGAAATGAGTGCGGTGACCCCCCGCTCGGGTCGAGTTATTCGCGCGAGGCGAGGAACCGCTCGACGGCTTCGCGGGTCGGGAGCCCGCCCTGGGCGAACCGCTCCGTACAGTTGATCGCGGCGACCGCGGCCGCGAAGCGAACGCCGTCGGTGACCGGGTCGGACGCCGCGGACGCGCTGTCGGTCTCCGTTCGCGCGACCCACTGATCGATCAGCCCGGCGACGAACGCGTCGCCGGCGCCCGTGGCGTCGACCACGTCGACCTCGAACGCGTCGTAGCGTCTGGCCTCGCCGTCGGCGACGACGGTCATCCCGTCGGCACCGTGCGTGAGGACCGCGCGCGGCCAGCCGTCGGTCGCGTCGCTCCGCGCGTCTTGGGCGGCAGCGACCCGGTCGACCGCGGCCTCCGGGCCGCCAAAGTAGGCGGCGGCGGCGACGTCGCCGGCGACGAACAGGTCCGCGGCGTGGAGGAGGCGGTGAACCGTTGACGGCTCCGTTCCGCGCCCGACCATCTCCTCGACCGGCCCGGAGAGGTCGAAGACGAGCGCAGGGAGGTCGTCGTCGCCCCCGGTCTCACGCTCGCCCGCTCGAAGCGAGTCGAACAGGTCCATCACGTCTCGTGAAACCGCGTTCGGGGTGTATCCGGTGAGGAAGACGACGTCCGCCGCGGCGAGCGTTTCGCGATCGGCGGGCTCCAACCGGAGTTTCCGGAAGCTCTCGCCCGTCGTGATGATCGCGCGCTCGCCGTCAGGCGCGCTGAGGACGACGGAGCGCGTCGACGAGTCGTCGCCGACCCGCACGCGCGAGTCGTCCACATCCGTCTCGGCGAGGTACTCGCGTGCGCGGCGGCCGTACTCGCCGTCGCCGACGCGGCTGACGAGCCCCACGTCTCGGCCGAGGCGGTCGAGCGCAACGGAGACGTTCGCGCCGACTCCGCCGAACGCGCTCGTCACCTCGTTCGCGAACGCGCCGCCGTCGGGCTCGGGGAGGTTGCTGACGGCGTACCACTTGTCTATTGCCGCAGCGCCGATGACGGCGATCGAAGGTGCGTCGCTCATGGCGAGCGTCGACAGCCGACACGCCCGCTCAGGTAGCGATCACCGAGACGACGCCGCACCCCGTGACCCCCCACGCTACGGCTCCTCCGCGGAGTCGTCGCCGTAGAACGACTCGTGGAGCGCCATCGCGGCCTCGGTCGCGATAGGTCCCTCGACGGTCGTGTCGCCGTCGGCGCGGCGGATCACCTCTTCGCAGGGGATGGTGACGACGCCGCCGGTGAGTTCGTCCAGCGTCTCGCCCGAGACGCCGTAGACGACGCGGTCGAGCCCGGCGTAGTGGATCGCGGTCGCGCACATCGGACAGGGTTCGGTGCTGGCGTACATGGTGCAGCGCGCTCGCTCGTCGTCGTCGAGCTCTCGCCCGGCCCACCGCGCGAGCGTCATCTCCGGGTGCGCCGCGAGGTCGTCGTTCGACCGCGTCTCGTTGTGTCCCTCGCCGACGATCTCACCGTCGACGACGATGAGCGCCCCGAAGGGAGTGTTCCCCATCTCCACGGACTCCTCTGCGAGTTCGATCGCGCGCTCAACCCGCTCGCGGTCGGTCGCGTCGCTCGCGCGCTCGCCACCCTCGATATCGTCGGCCTCGACATCGTCGCCCTCGTTCGACTCGGTCATACGAGCGTGTTCGTCTCCGGGTACCTAACCTTTCGTGAGACCGGTGGTGCCGAGTCGGTTACGGGGTATCGCGCTCATCGGCGGTGTCCGGTTCGTCCGATGTGTCGGCGCTCTCGTCGGAAGAATCGGTCTCCTGTGACCGTCGCACGTCACGGAGCGCGTCGACGGCGTCGTCGGTCGCCACGGTTCGGGTCTCGGTCGTGGCACTCGGATCGAGGCCGGTCGGCTCGTCGCCAGTGTCGTCGTGATCGTCGCCGTCGGCACCGGTGTCGTCCGTCGACGCCGACTCGCTCTCGCCGCCGATCCACGCGCGGAGTCTCGATAGAAGTCCCATCGATTCGTATCAGTAGTTCTTGAACAGCAGCGCGCGCACGTCGTCTTTGGTGCGCGCCGTTTCGACGTCGCCGTCGGGCAGGTCGACCTCGTACCGTGCGTCGCCGTCCGCCTCGCGCCACTTGTCCGCGTGCGTGTCGAGGAGGCTCATCATCGCGTTGAGCTGACTCGCCCCCGCGTCGTCGCCGGTCGCGTCAGCATCGGCCGCGTCGTCATCGGCCGCGTCGTCGCCGGTCGCGTCGTCCCCGGCAGTGGTGTCACCGTCGTCCGCGGCGTCGATCGATTCGTCTCGGCCGTCGCCCTCACCGAGGTCGATGTCGACCCACGAGAACGGGTCCGTCGACAGCGACGCCGCCGCGTCGAGGATCGCCTCGATCGTCTCCGCTTTCGTCATGTCGCTGCGACCGGTCACGTCGAACGCGGCCGCGATGTCGTACAGGTCCATCCCCTCGGCGGTGTCCGGGTCGCTGTGCCGCCGGGGCCGGGATTCGAGGTTGGTTCGGGCGTGATCGCGGTCGAACGGCGGCGCGTCGTCGCTCGTCGCCGGGTTGTCGTCGGTCTGCGCTTCGGACGCTTCGTCGCCGAGCACCGCCGGATCCGCGGTGCGGTCGGGGTCGTCGACGGCGGCCGCCAGATCGAGGAGGTACGCGAGCGCGTCGTCGGTGTCGACCGACGCGTACGGGCCGGCGTGGGCCGCCGTCAGTTCCTCGCGGAGCGCCTCGATACGGTCGCGGTGGTCGTCGGTGATCTCGATTGTCGGCATAATCAGTCGTGGTCCTCCTGAAAGCGTGCGAACGCCTCCTCCCAGCTCTCGACGACGCGCGGCTTGCCCGAGTGGTCGGCCTCGACGCCGGCGTAGCCGCAGTCGTCGCAGGCGACCGCCGTCGCCCCGCCGAGCGCGAACGTGGACAGGGTCGTTCCGCAGCGGGGGCATTCGAGTGACACGGGCTATCGGCTGAACGGTGGACGCGGACCCTCAAAAGCGCACGGGGTGATTTATATGTGGAGACTCGAATGCAGCCCGCCTCTGTGGGGGGAACAATCATTAGAGTCGGCGGAGAGGGTCCTGTATGAGCGAGTCGAACGCGGAGAACCGCCTGCTGGAGTATTACCGGCGATACGTCGGCGATCCGGACCGAACGGTCGACGTCTACGCGGGGTTCGGACTCTTCTTCGCTGGAATCGCCCTCGGACTGGTCGGCGTCGCCGTCTTCCTCTACAGCGCGACGCTCCCGCCCGAGGCGCTGTCGACGTACGCGGTACAGGAGGTCGCCGCCGTCGCCGCCGCGGTCGGACTCCCGGCCCTCTTACTCGGCGTCGTCGTCCTCTTGCCGGTCGACCGGCGGATGCTGTACCTCGCCGGCGTCGGAACCGCGATCACCCTCGTCGCCGTCGCGCTGTTCTCGCGGACGTACCCGTACAACTGGAACGTCTCCACCGCGGCGGATTACAGCGCACAGGTGGTGGCGGTGTACACGGTCGGGCTCGTCGCGGTCATCGCCGCGACCGGTGGCGCGCTGGTCGCCCACCGGGTCGAGCGCGCAACGGGCGTTGCTGCCGGTGCAGCCGGAAGTGGCGCGGCCGGAGGCGGTGCTGGTGCCGACGGGGCCGCCGACGGCGCGGACGGTGACGCCGAGACGGTCACCGACGCGCAGGTGCGGGCCGACATCGAACGCGAGTTGGAGGACGCAGAGTTGACGTGGGGCGGCGTCGAACGCGCGCAGACGCGCCGGCTGGAACTCGACACGAGCGCGGTCGACGACATCGAAGTGGACCGCGAGAAGCTCGCCGGCTCAGCCACGGAGACCAGAACCACCACCGGAACGGTCAACGACGCGGTCTCGGAGCTCAAGGGCCTGCAGGGCGGCGAGACGAAGACCGCGAGCGGCGAGGGGACCGACGATCAGGCCGCGAAGCTCCGCGAACTCCGCGAGCAACAACGACAGGAGGCCGAATCGGACGACGACGGGTCGGTCGTCGATCGGATCAAGGGCCTGTTCGGCTGAGCGTGGGTCAGCGAACTGGTCGGCTGAGCACGGATCAACGGACTGGTCGGCTGAGCGCGAGGGCACGGACGCGGTCGTTTATAAGTGACCCCCGCCGTCGTTCGCGCATTTAAACATCCCCCGTCACGTACGTCGCGTGTGTCCAGCGTCACCGTCAGCATCGACCCCCACGTCCACTCGGACGAGAGCTACGACGGCCACGAGCCGGTCGAGCTCATCTTAGAGCACGCCGCGGAGATCGGTCTCGACGCGGTCGTGATCACCGACCACGACGTGATCGGCGAGTCGAAGCGGGCGGCGGAGCTAGCCCCGGAGTACGGCCTGATCGGGATCCCCGGCGTCGAGGTGTCGACCGCGCACGGCCACCTGCTTGCCATCGGCGTCGAACGGATGCCGCCGCGCCGTCGTCCGTACGACGAGACGATCGCGTGGATCCACGAACACGGCGGGGTCGCGATCGTACCGCATCCGTTCCAGCGCTCGCGTCACGGCGTCCGGCAGCGGAACATCCCCGTCCCGGAGACGGAAGACGGCTCGGCGCTCGACGAAGGGGAGACGAGCGATATCGACGCACTCGAACCGATCAGCGAGGCCGGGACGGACGGCGGCACCGACCGGATCGACGAGGTCGACGCCGTCGAGACGTTCAACGCGTGGCTGTTCACGGGGTACCGGAATCGGCGCGCGCGGCGATTCGCGAAGAAGTACGACTACCCGGGCGTGGCCGCGAGCGACGCGCACCACTTGAAGTACGTCGGTCGAGCCTTCACCGACGTGAAGATAGCGGACCGCGAGTCGGTCGCCGACGTCACCGCCGACGATGTCCTCGACGCGATCCGAGCCGGGACGACCACCGTCGACGGCCGCCGCGCGCCGATCCGGATGGCAGCGAAGCACTACGTGTGGGCCGCGAGCCGCAAGACCGGGTACTACGCCCGAACCGGTGCGGTCAAGAGCGTGACCGCGGCGCGAAGGGGGCTCGTCGAGACGGTCTCTGCCGCCCGCGTCGCGGTGATCCAGGGGACGCACCGCGCCGCGCGGATCCTCTCGTGGATCACCTGAGGCGCGGTCCGACACGGGCGCGAGGATGAGCACAGTGCCCGAAGGCGCGACGAGGTCGTCCTCGACCGAGCGTCGCGTGACCGCCGGGGAGCGGGGTTTTTGCACGCGGGCCCGCAACGACCGGCCATGAGTCACGACAGACGCGAGGCCGGCTTCAAGCGGCGGACCCGCGTCGCGGACGCGCTGGCGACGCTGCTCGACGCGACCGCCCCGCACGGCCGGACCGAGTCGGTCGCGCTCGCCGACGCCGACGGTCGAGTGGTCGCCGAGGCGCTCGACGCGCCGGCACCGGTTCCGAGCTACGACCGCGCGGCGATGGACGGGTACGCGGTCCGCGCCGAGGACACCTTCGGCGCATCTGACCGCTCGCCCGCGGTGCTCCGTGCTGCGGGCACCGAGGCCGAGTCTATCGCCCCGGGCGAGGCCGCGCGAGTCCACACGGGGAGCGCGGTCCCCGCGGGTGCCGACGCGGTCGTGATGATCGAACAGGTCGAAACAGTCGGCGAGGAGATTGAAACGTTCGACGCGGTCGCGACCGGCGAGAACGTCGGCGAAGCGGGCGAAGACGTCGCCGACGGGCAGCGACTCTTCGAGACGGGCCACGCCCTCCGCCCCTCCGACCTCGGTCTGCTGAAGTCCGTCGGACTCGATGTAGTCCCCGTCTACGAGCCCCCGACCGTCGCCGTGATCCCGACGGGCGAGGAGCTAGTCCAGTCCGACCCCGGCCCCGGCGAGGTCATCGAGACGAACGGCCTGACCGTCTCGCGACTGGTCGAGCGGTGGGGCGGCGAGACGCGCTATCGCGACGTCGTCACCGACGACGAGGACGCGCTCGCGGCGGCGGTCGAGGCCGACCTCGACGCCGACGTGGTCGTCACCACGGGCGGGTCGTCGGTCGGCGAGCGCGACCTGATCCCCGAGGTCGTCGACGGCATCGGCGAGGTGCTCGTCCACGGCGTCGCGCTGAAGCCGGGCCACCCGGTCTGTCTCGGCGTCGCCGACGACACCCCGATCGTCTCGCTGCCCGGCTATCCCGTCGCCTGCATCGTCAACGCCGCGCAGTTCCTCCGGCCGGTCCAGAAGCGCGTCGGGGGAACCAGCGCCGAGCCGTTCCCGACTCGGCGCGCCGTCCTCGACCGGAAGGTACCGAGCGAACCCGGCACGCGGACGTTCGCGCGAGTGGCGCTGAGCGGGACCGAGGTGTCGGGTACGTCGAACGGCGACGACGCCGACGAGGCGAACCTCCCGAGTGCGACGCCGACCCGCGCGAGCGGCTCCGGCATCCTGTCGAGCGTCGCGCTCGCGGACGGCTGGGTCGTCGTCCCCGAACCGCGGGAGGGGCTCGACGCGGGCGAGGTCGTCGACGTCGAGCTTTGGGAGGTGACGCCATGAGCGACCGCAAGGAGTTCCGCGACCTCGCGACGCCCGCGGCCGCCCACGACGCGATCGACTCGCTCGACCTCTCGCCGGCACCCGAAAGGGTCCCGTTAGAAGACGCTCGCGGGCGCGTCCTCGCGGAGCGGATCGACGCTGCGATCGACGTGCCGGGCTTCGATCGGGCGTCGATGGACGGGTACGCGGTGCGCGCCCGCGACACCTTCGGCGCCGACGAGGCCGATCCCGCCGAACTCGACCTCGTCGGCGCGGTCCACGCCGGCGCGACGCCCGAGGTGACCGTCGCGCCCGGCACCTGCGCCGAGATATCCACGGGCGCCGTGATGCCCGAGGGTGCCGACGCCGTGGTGATGGTCGAGCGGACCGACGAGATGGGGGCGGACGCAGAGGTAGACGAACCGGACCGAATCGCCGTCCGGACCGCCGTCGCACCGGGCGACCACGTGATGAGCGCGGGCGCGGACATCGCCGCGGGCGCTCGCGCACTCGGTCCGGGAACGCGGCTGACGCCCCGCGAGATCGGACTGCTCTCGGCGCTCGGCGTCGACGACGTCCCGGTCGAGGGGAAACCGCGCGTCGGGATCGTCTCGACCGGCGACGAACTGGTTCGTCCCGGCGAGTCGCTCGACCCCTCGCGCGGCGAGATATTCGACGTGAACTCGACGACTATCGCCGCCGGCGTCGAGGAGGCGGGCGGCGAACCGGTCCTCTACCCGCACGCCGGCGACGACTACGACGAGATGGAGCGGCTCCTCCGGCGCGCGGCCGACGAGTGCGACCTCGTGCTCTCCTCCGGGTCGACCTCGGCGAGCGCCGTCGACGTCATCTATCGGGTGATCGAGGAACGCGGCGAACTACTCCTTCACGGCGTCGCCGTCAAGCCCGGCAAACCGATGCTCGTCGGCCGCCTCACCCGACGGGGGACCGAAGCGACGGCCGACGACGGTGATGACGAGACCGACCGCCGAACCGGCGAGTCGGCGTACGTCGGCCTCCCCGGATACCCCGTCTCCGCGCTCACCATTTTCCGGACGTTCGTCGCACCGGCGATCCGCGAGGCGGCCGGCCAGCCGGAGCCCGCGACGGCGACCGTCGAGGGACGGATGGGCGTCGGCGAGCGCTACGGCGAGGGGCGCATGCGACTGATGCCCGTCGGCCTGCTGGACCTCGGCGACGACGGCCTGCCCCTCGTCTACCCCGTCGACAAGGGTTCCGGGGCGACGACGAGCCTCGTCGAGGCCGACGGCGTCGTCGCCGTCGACGCGGACACGGAGTATCTCGACCGTGACGAGCGCGTCACGGTACAGCTGTTCTCTCCGGACGTCCGTCCACCGAGCCTGCTCGGCGTCGGCGAGGACGACCCGGCGCTCAACCGACTGCTCGACCGGCTGGATAATCCCCGGTATCTGCCGGTCGGCTCTCGCGAGGGACTCCGACGGCTGCGCGACGGCGTTCCGGACGTGGCGGTCGTCGCGGGGCCGACCGACCGCGAGGTCGAGTCGGTCGACCTCGGCGGCTGGACGCGCGAGTGGGGACTCGTCGTCCCCGCCGGCAACCCGGACGACGTGACGGGGCTCGACGCGCTCCTCGACCGCGACTTGCGGTTCGTTAACCGTCCGACCGACTCCGGGCTCCGACGGAGCCTGGACGACGCGCTCGACGCGCTCGCCGACGAGCGCTCGACCTCGCGAGGGGAACTCACCGAGGCCATCGCCGGCTACGGGCTGACGGTGCGGGCGTTCGAGAGCCCGGCGCGAAAGGTGATCGCCGGCGACGCGGACGTCGGCCTCGGTCTCCGCGAGACGGCGGAACGCCTCGACTGCGGCTTCGTGTCGCTCGGCGAGCAGTCCGTCGTCGTGCGCGCGGCACCGGACCGGACCGACCGCGGCGCGGTGCGAGAACTCGCGGACGCGCTCGACGACCCCGGGGCAGTTCTCGACGGACTCGCGGGCTACTCGCGGAACAGTCGGAACGAGCCCTGACCGACGACGACCTCGGCGCTGTCGCCGTTCGTGGCACTGGTGACTCGCATGTCGCTGACGCCGATAGAACCCCCCGACCGGACCACCGTGGCCTCGGCGCGGAGGTCGCCCGTCGCCGGGCGCAGGTAGTTCGCGTTGAGGTTCACCGTCGCGACGCCCCCGGCGAACGGCTCCTCGAAGGCGGTGCGTTGGGCGACCCCGCCGGCGGTGTCGATCAGGGTTGCGGCAACGCCGCCGTGGATGGTGCCGCCGTCGCTGTTCGTCAGTTTCTCGTCGAAGGGAATCGAGAGGACGACCCGACCGCGTTCCACGACGTCGACCGACGTGTTCAGCCACGAGAGGTAGCCGTGCTCCTTCTCGATCCGCTCCTCGATGAGCGCGACGGCCTCCGCGGAGAGCGGATCCAGATCCGCGACGTCTGTTCGGTTCATACCACCTCCTCACGAGGCTCCCGTTTGTAGCCCCCGAAACAGGAAACATCGATGGGCGGTTGCTGACGTCGACGGGGTCGGCGGCAAGTCGGACCTCTCTCTTCGGTCGACTCTCTCACCCGACTCCGAGACGGATCGGGTCGTCGCTCGGCACCACGTCGAGCGACACCGAGTCGCCGATAGCGAACTCGCAGTCCGGACAGACGACCTTCGTGCCGCTCCTCGCGTCCCGCGCTGCGAACAGCGAGAGCCCCACCACCCGCTCGCCGTTCGCGAGCACGTCGACGGCGTCCCACGCGAGGCCGCGACCCGACGCGCCCCCGACGCGAGTCCCCCACAGCGTCACCGACGAGCCCTCGTCGAGCCGGTCGGAGTCGGTGGGTGCGCCGTCGCCGCCGAAACGATCGCGGTCGCGGCCGAAGACGCCGCCACCGGCATAGTGCGCGAGTCCGCCGTCGAGCGGCACCCCCTCGTCGCTCGCGAGCGCCGCGAACGTCTCACCCGGATCGGGATGCGTCGGCGAGTCGAGGAGCACGTGCGTCGGCCCGCGTTCGACGACGACGCCGCGCCCGTCCCACGAGACGGGTTCGACCGGGACGTCGACGTCGACCGGGAGCGACCCGCTCGCCCTGAGCGCGCTCGCGCCGGGCCCTCGAAATCCGAGGTGGACGTGGTCGTCGACCCACTGTCCGAAGAACCCCGAGCGCGTGGTCGGCCCGAGGTCGTCGCCGACTGCAACGCGCTCGCCCGCCGACACCTCGGGGATCACGTGGAGGATCCGGGCCGTCGTGCCGGGCTTCGCGTCCGCCCGTCGGCACCACTCGTCGTCGAGGTCGACGACGATCAGGTGGTCCTCGCTCGCGGCGTACGGTCGCTCCGGACAGCCGACGGTCCGCGTCTCGCGGACGACCCCCGCGACCGGCGAGACGCCTCGCTCGTCCGCTGGATACAGGTCCACGGCGCAGCCGTCGTCGTGGGCGGGGTACGGCGAGTTGAACCGCGAGAACCGCCGGAATCCGTCGAGGGCGTCCGGCGGCAGCGTGACTGACATCGTCGAACGGAGAGCAGGGCTCGACAGTCAAATGACCGTCGGCGACGATCGGGGGTGAGCCGGCACCGGCAACGGCCGCGAGAGGAGCGTTCACCGCGGTGTGGGGAGAGGATCGAACGCCACCACAGCATGAGATCAGTCGTCTGCGGGCTCGATACCTGCGATCACGAATCGAGCGCCGCCGGACTCGGACTCCTCCACCGAGAGGCCCCAGCCGTGGGCCTCGGCGATGTCGACGACGATTGCGAGCCCGAGCCCCGTCCCGCCGCCGAGGGAGACGCCGCGTTCGGTCACCTGCGAGCGCTGCTCCGGGGGGATACCGGGACCGTCGTCGGCGACGGTGAGTGCAATTCCCGCCGGTCGGCGTTCGATCTCGACTCGCACCGCGACCTCGTCGCCGGCGTGTTCGATCGCGTTGCGGAACAGGTTCGAGAGCAGCTGTTCGAGCCGATCCCCGTCGGCGAGTACGGTCACGTCCGACCCGTCCACGGAGAGCGTCGCATCGGCGGTTTCGAGCCGCGACCAAACTCGGCGAACCGTCGCATCGAGGGAGATCCGGTCGACGGAATCGACGGAGCGGCCCGCCGTCGCCAGCGAGAGGAGCCCCTCGATGAGGTCGTCCATCCGCTTGTGAGCGTTCGCCGCCCGGTCGAGCGCGTCGTCGTCCGTGTCATCGGCGTGGCGCGCGAGTTCGACCGCCGCGGTCGCGGCGGCGAGCGGGTTCCGGAGGTCGTGAGAGACCACGCCCGCGAAGTCCTCGAGACGCTTGTTCTGCCGCTCCAGCTCCGCCTCCCGGCGCTCTAACACCATCTGTCGCCGCTCGCGTTCGGTGACGTCGCGGAGCAGGAACACGTGCCCGCGGTCCGTTCCACGGGGGTCCGTGATCGGGTCCTCCTGAATGTCGAACTGTCGCCCGCCGAGGGTGATCGGGTGTTCGGCACCGACCTCCAATCCCGGGAAGACTCGCGTGAGCGACGAGCCGACCACGTCCGCCGGGAGCAACTCCTCAGCGGCCGGGTTGAGGTCGCGGATTCGTCCGTCTGAGCCGGCGACGATCACCGGGTCCTGTATCACCTCGATGGCGGTGTCGCGGGCGACCACCGCGGCGTCGAGCGTCCCGAGCCAGAACACCGTCCCGTAGAGAAAGACGCCGTGAACGACGAGCGCCGACGGGAACCACGCGAGCGCCTCGTAACTGCCCAAATCGATCACGGTGGCGATCCCGCCGAGGAACGGGAACAGCGTCCCGATCAGGATCATGAACGTCTGAAGCCGGTATTGATTCCCGGTCCGTTGATACAGGTTCACGACGACGAGGACACCGACGACACAGAGTCCGTAGGCGTACAGCAGGAAGCCGATGTCGGCGAGTCCCAACTCGAACGAGAGCAGGGTGAACGGGCCGTCGACGACCGCGCCGAGCGAGCGCCGTGACAGCCCGTGGGTGGCGCTCGACCACGCGAGCAGAGCCCAGACGAACGGCGGCGTCGCCAGCGCGACGATCCGGTGTTCCGTCCGCCACTGGTCGTGACCGGCGAACGCGAGGGTAAACGCCATCCAGAGTCCGGGAATCGCGGCGAGAAGCGGCGTCGAGAGGTTGAGCGAGACCACCATCGCCAGTTCGCTCGTGCTCGCGATCCGTACGGCGTACAACAGCGAGATACCGCCGCCGCACAACAGGTAGAGCGCGACCTCGACGCCGCCCGGCTGGTCGCGATCCCGCCACGCGGCCCGACCGAGCCACAGTCCGATGACCCCGGCGAGCAGGCAGGCGGCGAGGTACGCCTGCACCGGCAGTGTGCCGAGGTCACTCATCGATACGGTACCCAATCCGAGGTCCGGCAAAACCTTTGTGCCATCGTCCGGTCGAACTGTTGACGGGTGTCGAAGCCCAGCGCCCAGTCCGTGCGAAACCGGCTTGTCGATCGCCGACCTCCTCGCAGACATGCGCGTCCTCAGGGGAACCGCGAGCGATCCCGAAACCGACCGAGAGTGGACCGGCGATCTGCTCGCAGCCGCGGGCGAGGGGACGCCGGGACTCCGCGTGTGGACGCCCGATCGGCAAGTCGCCTTCGGCCGCCGCGACGCCCGCGCCGACGCGTTCGACCGCGCCGCGCGGATCGCGGCCGAGCGGGGGTTTCGGCCGATCGAACGCGACGTCGGCGGCCGAGCCGTCGCGTACGCCGGCGAGACGCTCGCGTTCGCGCACGCGGTTCCGGTGGCTAAAGACGGGTCCGGAGACGGGTCGATCTCGACGCGGTACGACCGCGCCGTCGACACGGTGATCGAGGCGCTGCGCGGGCTCGGTGCCGACGTCGTCGGCGGCGAGCCGCCGGCGACGTTTTGTCCGGGCGACCACTCCGTGCGCGTCGCCGAAGGCGGGAAAGTGTCGGGAGTCGCACAGCGCGTCCGGGCGAACGCGGCACTGGTCGCCGGGTGCATCCTCGTCTCGCCCGCCGACGCGCGAGAGGTCGCCGCCGTCAGCGACGCCGTCTACGACGCGCTCGGCGTGGCGTTCGATCCGCGAACGGTCGGGAGCGTGGGAGCGGCCGGCGGACCCGACGACCCGAAGCGGGTCGCACGGGCGGTAGAGGACGCGTTCGTGGACGGTCCGTGGGGTGACGGGTCGCGACTGGTCGAGCGGATCGACACCGACGCCTGAGCCGGTGTTCCTCCGGAGAGCGACCGCCGAGCGGGGTTCGTGGGGCGATCGGTGGCGGATCGCGCTTTCGACGTG
>Ga0136589_1000337_pt1 | contig 24128 bp, 26 predicted proteins | sample AntRauMFilla3764_FD_104640 | JGI IMG/M metagenome (GOLD analysis project Ga0136589, IMG submission 104640) | Saline lake microbial communities from Rauer Islands, Antarctica - Metagenome Filla 3 #764 | ecosystem: Environmental > Aquatic > Non-marine Saline and Alkaline > Saline | place...
CGAGACCAACGAGCAGGCCGAAGAGGGCGAGAGCGCGTTCGACGGATGCGAGCAGCGGGAGTGGGAGGTCCATAGCCGTCAGTCCCGCGGTGAGCCCGAAAAGCTGTCGACCTACTGCCTGATATAGCAGGGACTCAGCGGCCGATCCCACGCCGGAGCCAGCTCACGAGAGTGATATCGAAGCGGTGGACGGCGTACAGCAGCCCGACCGAAACCAGGAAGACGGCCGTCGAGAGGCCGTAGGACTGGGCGAGCGCGATCTGGTACAGCGCGCCGCCGGCGCCGATGGCCCCGCCCACGACGGAGGCGACGATGGGCAGTACGCAGCTGACACAGGAGAAGAGGCCGACAACGCCCCCCGCGAGCCCGCCGCTGGCGTCGACGACGGTGACGTAGACGAGATACGACAGCGTCAGATAGCCCGCCACTTTCCAGGGTGTGACCACCAGGGCGAGGCTCGTCCCGCTGTAGACGAACGACGGCGCAAAGCCCGGCGGCGCCGCGAGAACGACGCGGAGCCCCGCCCCCGTGCCGCTGAGTCCGAAGACGCCGCCGACGTAGCCCAGCAGCAGGCCGTAGCCGACCGCGACGGCGCCGGCGACGGCGCGCCGACGGTCCGAGGCGGGCGCGGGCCGGACCCGGAGGAGGACCCAGGCGGCGACGTTGAGCCAGACGAAGGGGAAGACGAGCAAGAACGGCTCGGTCGCGGCGCCCCTGACCAGGAGGAGATACAGCATGACGAGCAGGAGCTCGGTGTTCAGGACGACGGCCCAGAGCGCGAGCGAACGGTTCCCGGGGACCAGCCCGCGCCAGTCGGTGTCGAGCGTGCTCATAGTGCAAGCGAGTCGACGACGATGGCCACCAGTAGCAGTCCAAGATAGGCGTTCGAGGCGTGGAACGCCCGGAACGCGGCCCCCTCGGTCTGCTCGCGGTGCAGCCGGATGACCGCCCAGAGGAAGACGGCGCCGACAGACGCGGAGGTCAGCGCGTACAGCCAGCCCAGCGAGGTCATCGCTGCGAGGACGCCCGAGCCCACCAGCGTCGCGCCGAGATAGTAGACGATGTGTTTCCGGGTCTCGGTCTCGCCGCGGACGACCGGCATCATCGGGAAGCCGCCGGCCTCGTAGTCGTCCTTGTACGCCAGCGCGAGGTTGTAGAAATGCGCGGGCGTCCACAGGAAGATGACGCCGGCCAGCGCGATACCGGGCAGCCCAAGCGACCCCTCGACGGCGACCCAGCCGATGAGCGCCGGCAGCGCCCCCGCGGCCCCGCCGATGACGGTGTTCTGGACGGTGTTGGGTTTCAGCACGAGCGTGTAGATGACGCTGTAAAAGAGAATCGCGGTGAGTCCCAGCGCCGCCGCCAGGACGTTGACCTGCCAGAACAGGACGAGCGCGGCGGCCGCGAGCGCGACGCCGAAGGCCATCGCGTTGGCCACCGGAATCCGGTGGGTCGCGATGGGTCTATCGGACGTGCGGTCCATCCGCCTGTCGATGTCCCGCTCTAGCACGTGGTTGAACGTTCCCGAGGAACCGATAGCGAGCACGCCGCCACCCAGCGTCAGCAGGACGGTCCGGGTCGTCAGGTCGGGGCCGGCCGCAAGCGCCATCCCGGCGGCGGCGACCAGACACAGCAGCCACATCAGCCGCGGTTTCATCAGCCGGAAGTACGCGCCGACGGTACCCAGCACGCGCTGTTTCGTCGAGAGCGCGGCGACCGGGGTCGGCGAGTCCGTCTCGTCTTCGTCGGGTATCGGCGCCGGGGAGAGGTCGTCGACCGGCGTCTCGTTTTCGTCGCCCGTCTCGAACTCGAGGTGCCACGCGAGCGCGAGGACGAACGAGACGAAGATAGCCATCCCCACAGCGAGGTGGGCGCCCGGAAGCACCGGGGCGGCGCCAGACGTCGCGACGAACGCGCCCAGCGCTATCTGGACCGGATACAGCGCGATGGCGACCACCAGGGCGGCTTTGACCCGCCGGCGGGTCGCCGTTCGAAGGCCGAGCGCGACCGTCGCCAGCCCGAGGACGCCGACGACCGCCGCGGTCAGCCGGTGTCCCCGCGCTATCAGGAGGTCGGGCTCTGCGAGCGTTACCGGCCCCTGACACAGCGGCCACGAGCTGCAGGCGGCGACGGCGTCCGTGATGGCCGCCGTCGCACCCGCGATGACGAGCAAGTAGACGCCCACGGCCGTCGCCGCCAACAGCCCGGTGAAGGTCCGGCTCTCTGCCATTGGTGTATCCTTTGAGCACGGACACTTAGACTCCTCGCTTTTCCGCCTCAGAACGGGGTCTGGATGGAAGTCGGGCGCAGGTAGAGATGGTGTTGCTACTGCCGCGACGAACTACAGCCAGAAAGCCCCACCCGTAGCCGGTTGGTCAAACAGCGCTGGGTGGGGCTGAAAGGGGCGGGGCGTTGCGTGAACCCCGACGACGTAAGGACCGCAACGAGCGTAGTGAGTGAGGACCGCAGCGAGTCGCGGGAGCGCAACGCCCCGGGGCTTTCTGGCTGTCAGCGTAGTTGTCAGCACGGACTGCAACCACTCTCGACCGACCGGTGAGGGCAATAAATACTGACCGAACACCAGTTTCTAGAGGCGAGACAGCAGTTATTTATCCCCGAAATCCTAAGCCGCGCACATGACTCGGAGACGCGCCGGTCTGGTCGCGCTGTTCGGCGCTGCGTTGCTCGCGCTCGCCGCCGAACCCGTCGCCGCACAGCCATCGGCCTCCACGACGGTCGAGCAGATCTGGAACCTCAACATGAATCTGCTCTACGTGGCCATCCCCATCACCGTGCTGGTCGAGGGAATCCTCATCTACACCGTCTGGCGGTTCCGCAACCAGGAGGAGCCGCTGCCGACCATGGAGAACCGCCGACTGGAGATCACCTGGACGGTCGCGACGGCCGTCATCCTGCTGTTCGTCGGCGTGGCCTCCTACCAGGTGCTCGCGAACCCCTACGTGACGGCCGAATCGACGAACGAGGCCGCACTCGAGACCGACGAGGTCACACATATCCAGGTCGAGGCGTACCGCTACGGCTGGACGTTCTACTACAACGGGTCGAGCTTCGACGAGACGACCGACGTGACCTCGACTGGGACGCTCCGGATACCGGCCAATCAGGAAGTGAACTTGCGGGTCACCTCGACCGACTGGCTCCACGCGTTCCACGTGCCCAGCCTCGGGCTGAAAGCCGACGCCTTCCCGGGCCAGTACAACTACCTTCGCACCGTCCCGACCGAGACGGGCACCTACCAGCTCTACTGTGCCGAGTACTGTGGCTCGGGCCACTCACAGATGCTGGGCACCGTCCAGGTGATGCCACAGGACGAGTACGACCAGTGGCTCCAGGACCAGCGCACCTCGGAGAGCGGTAACCAGACCAGCGACAACAGCACGAGCGGAAACAGCACGTCTGGCAACATGACGGCGACCCCGACGCCCAGCGCCACGGCGACCCCGGCCTGAGCACGGACTCGTTCTTTCGGTACTGTTAGGCCGCGAGCGCCCCAGTCGTCGCTATGGAGTACTTCGAGGAGCTTGCGGTCGGTGACAGCGAGCGCTTCGGCGACTACGAGGTCACGCGCGCGGAAGTAACGAGCTTCGCGGGACAGTACGACCCGCAGCCGATACACACCGACCCCGAAGCGGCAGCGGCGTCGATGTTCGGCGGGCTGGTCGCCAGCGGGTGGCACACGGCGGCGATGACCATGCGGCTGCTGGTCGACGGCCGGCTGGCCGACTCGCGAGCGCTGGGGGCGCTGGGCGTCGACTCGCTGCGCTGGCCCGAGCCGGTCCGCCCCGGGGACAGGCTCGCAGTGGCGACGGAGATCCGTGAGAAAGAACCGTTCGACGACGACCGCGGTCGGGTCGCTATCGAGGTGACGACCACGAATCAGGACGGCGACACCGTCCTCTCGATGGTCGCACAGGTCCTGTGGGAACGGCGGTAGCCGAGGTTAGCTACAGACGTTGACCGTCGCGTAGACGACGCCCGTGTTGGTGACGGTGACACCGACACCGAGACGACCGGCGTTCTGGTAGGTCAGCCGGTCGCTGAAGGCCGGGGTCGACAGCCAGTCGTCGGTCAGGGCGTTGGCGACGGCGGTGTCGTTCTCGTTGAACTGCTGGGTTCCATTGTCGGGGTACTGCTGGCCGGCGTAGGTCTGCCCGACGACCTCCAGGTCGTTGTCGTCGGCGGATTCGATGTAGTTCTCGACCTGGAACTGACACGTGTCGTATAGGTCGTACTGCTCGTACCGGTCCCGGCTCGTGACCTCGTCGATAGTGTGGCTGACCCGCCCAGCATCGGCCATGGCGGCGCTGTGACTACTCGCCATCGCACCCAGATTCTCCGCCGTACCGCCGGTCGTCGACAGGGGGGCTACCCCCTCACTCTCGCGGGCGTCGTTGATGTTCGCGACGATGGCGGTACTGATGCTGCGTTCGTTGAACTCACGCGGCGGAATCGGATCGCGTACGGTGGCGTCGCCGTCACCGCCCGCCGACGGGTCCGATTCCGAGTCGGAACCGGAATCGGGCGTTGCAGCGTCCGTATCGGCCGATGTGTCGGTCGCCTGCGGGCCCGTTTCGCCCGCGTCCGGGCCGCCCGGCCCCTCGTCACTGAGGCCGCCGACCTGCATACCGACGAAGACCCCTGTGCCGAACACGGCAAACAGCACGACTGCAGCGAGACTGAGGAAGGCTTTGTTGACCATCTGGCCACCAGTAGTATGCACAATCATGTAAGTGTATATCCTCTCCGGGGCCGTCGGAAAAACACATAAGTCAGGGGTGGCGACTCATCGACATGGTCGAGAACGTCATCTGGCCGGTCGCCTTCGACGCTGAGCGCTCACGGAGCGAGGGGCGCCGCGTCCCGAGTGATCTGGCGGTGACAGAGCCGACGGTCGACGAGATAGCGAAGGCGGTCCAGCAGGTGGGCTACGACGCCGTCATCGAACGGGACAAGACGTACCCTCGCGAGCGCGAGCAGCGCGGCCGCGTCGTGGTCAAGGACGCGGACGACGCCACGAAGACCGACTTGCTCGGTGCCGTGGCCGCCTATATGCAGGTGCTGCGCGAATGAGGCGGGTCGGCTCGGTCGAGCGGCTGGCACAGGGGCTGGCCGTGGTCCGGGCCACCGACGAGACGTACGCGGATATCGGGACGGGACTCGTCGACGACGAGCTCACCCCGGTCGGGAAGGTCGTCGACGTCTTCGGGCCCGTTTCCCGGCCGTTCATGGCCGTCTCCCCGGCGAGTGGCGTCCACCTCCCGGCACTGCTGGGGTCGCCGCTGTACGCCCGGTGAGCGCGCGTGCCCTGTCGGGCGCCGCCGCGTGACTCCGTAACGCTGAAATCCGGCCCTGTGTGACCCACTGCATGGACAGTCGCTGGCGTGCCGTCGCCGGGTGTACGCTCATCGGGTTCATCTTCCTGTTCGTCCAGGTCGGCGCGCTCGCGCTGGTCGAGCCCTTCGAGACGGCGGGGTATCAGGCCGTCGAGGACCCCTCGGACCCGACCAACAGCATCGTCTACGTCGGCGCGATTCTGGTCGCGACGGCCGGGATGTTGCTCGCGTTCAAGTACGACGCCGACCAGCTCATCCGGGGACTCATCGTCTTCTCCAGTGCGTGGCTCTCGCTGTACATCTTCCGGCTGGTCGCGCCGCCGGTGTTCGAGGTCGGCGGGTTCAACGTCCTCGCGCTCGCCATGGCGACGCTGCTCGGCGTCGGACTGCTCGTCTACCCGGAGTGGTACGTCATCGACACCGCCGGCGCGGTGATGGGAGCGGCCGCGGCCGGCCTCTTTGGCATCAGCTTCGGCATCCTCCCCGCCTTGCTGTTGCTGATGGTGCTCGCGGTGTACGACGCAATCAGCGTCTACGGCACCGAGCACATGCTGACACTCGCCTCCGGCGTGATGGACCTCAGAGTCCCCGTGGTGCTCGTGATTCCGCTCTCGCTGTCGTACTCCTTCCTGGACGCGACGACGCCGGACCCGACGGCCGAGGACGGGGGCGTTCCAGAGGATGAGGACGCTGACGCCCCGACCGCGACGTCCGAGACGACCGACGACGCGGCGGCCGACGAAGACGCCACGACCGAGGACGCGATGGACCAGGGGCCGCTGGAGCGCGACGCCCTGTTCATCGGACTCGGCGACGCCATCATCCCCGCGATCTTGGTCGCCAGCGCCGCCTTCTTCGCGCCAGCGAGTGCCCCGCGGGTCGTCGGCGTCCCGCTCCCGGCGCTTACGGCCATGGTCGGAACCTTCCTCGGGCTGGCGGTGTTGCTGTGGCTGGTGCTCAAGGGTCGGGCCCACGCGGGACTGCCGCTGTTGAACGGCGGGAGCATTGCGGGCTACCTGCTGGGTGCGCTGGTGGCCGGCATCGGCATCGTGGAGGCGCTCGGCCTGACGCCGTACGTCTAGCGGTCCATCGGCTAGCGGTTATTTATCCAAGTGTGAGTGATTACGAGACCCAGAAAGCCCCCGCGTCCTCGGCTTTGGCTCGCGGGCCGCGCGACTCGCTGTCGTCCGAAAGGCGCGACGCGCCTTTCGTGAGTGAGCGAATCGAAGATTCGCGATCTGTGCAAGACCGACGGTCTTGCAGCATCACGAGAGAGCTCCGCTCTCCCGAACGACGCTGGCGTAGCGTGCTTGCTTCGTCGGGGTTCGCCGAGAACGCGGCCCCTTTCAGTCCCACTCATTTCGGCTGGTCAAACAGCATTGGGTGGGACTGAAAGGGGCGGCTGTCGAAATGTCGATTCATGCAAACAACCACCCCCGGAGAGCCCACTCAGTTACGACCCATCGCCTCGCTCGCGGGCGCGAACTCGATTTCCTCGCCGACGCCGGCCTCGACGGCCCGGTCGTACAACAGCTTCGCGGCCGCCACGGTCTCGATGGCCGTGCCGCCGGAGTCAAAGACCGTGATGTCGTCGGGGCCCGACCGGCCGGGGGCGTCACCGACGAGCACCTCGCCGAGTTCGGCGTGGACGTGCTCCTCGTCGACGGCGCCCTCATCCAGGGCCGCGATGAACGACCCCGCGTCCCGGGTGACTCGCTCGCGGAGGTCGGGGACGTAGGTCGCTCGTTCGATAGTCGTCGTGTCGAGTTCGCGTTTCTTCGGGTGGTACTGGCCCATCGCAGTGACGTGGGTACCCGGGGCCAGCATCTCGCCGTCGAACACCGGTTCGTCGGCGTTGGTCGCCGTGACGACGACGTCTGCGCCTTCGACGGCGGCGGCCGAGGAGGCCACCGCGGCGACCGTGGCGTCGAGTTCCTCGTTCATCTCGGCGGCGAAGTCCTGCCGATGGGACTGCGTGGGCGAGTACACCTCGACGCGGTCGAAGTTCCTGACCGTCGCAGTCGCGCGAAGCTGCCCGCGCGCCTGGGTGCCGCTGCCGATGATAGCCAGGTCCGAGGCGTCGACCGGGGCCAGGGCGTCGACCCCGACCGCACCCGCCGCTCCCGTCTTGTGGGGGTTCATGCTCGCACCGTCGAGCAGTGCCAGCGGCGCGCCCGAATCCGTGTCGAAGATGGGCAGGGCGAAGTGGGCGTCCCGGTCGCCGAAGCCGGCGGCGTAGGTGTATCCGCCCATGGCGCCCGTCTCCGGGAGGATGGCGAGATAGCCAGTCAGCATCCCGGCCGGTGCGTCCGAAAACAACGTCGTCCGGGGTTCGGCCGGGGCACCGTGGCCGCGTTCCCGGTACCCCGCACGGACCGGGTCGACGTACTCCGCTGGGCGAGCCAGCTCGGCGACTTCGGCACTCGAGAGAAACAGGGCGGTCGACATACCCGGAGGTAGGGCGGATGGCGACTTAATGGCGATGGGCAAGAGAGAGAGAGAGAGTCAGTACGTGCGACCGAGTCAGTCCGCGGACTGCATCGAATCCGACTGGACCGCATCGGTCTGGACGGGGTCGACGGGGGCGTTCACGAACATCGCGTGCCCGATGAGACCGACGGCGACGACCGAGGCGAGGGGAATCGCCGTCGTCAGTGCGAAGCCGGCCAGAACGAGGCTGCCAGTGATTCCGGCCATCGCGAGCGGGATAAGTCCAAGAACAATGTCGTAATAACCCGTCATGATTGTAAATTATAGTATGGGGGATGGGTACATAAGCGTTTCGCGTAATTCCTGTATAGTATTTTGTGTAGGCACCAGATACTTCCTCGGATTAATCGCAGTGCTATTTCTATAAGTTATAGAGATGTAGAGTCCAGTATACGGGTCGCTCGTCGGTCACGGAGACGACTGTTCTGGCCACGCAGACGACCGCTAGCGTCGGTTCGGCGTCGAACGGGCCGTCGGGGCTGGAAACGTCACCGTCCCAGTGACGTCCCGTGGGGCCCGTCAGATTTCGGTCTCCCTGCCGTTTTCAGAATGTGAAATCGGTCCCGCCCCCTTTGATGGGTGAATCAGGGCCATTTTATGGAATGATAACTGGGTCCGAGTGCTTATAATCAGTAACCAGATAGCAAGCAGTGGAGGGAGTGCCCCGGGGTCTACCCCGGCGACACCAATGAGTACGAACGCCACGGACGATACGAACGACGCCCGAAGCGAGGAACCGGCACGGCGATACGCCGAGTTGAACATCGGTGACGAGGAGTTCGTCATCTACGACCGGGAGAACCACCAGGCGTGGATCCAGTCGTCGACCTCTCTCGACGTAGCCGACCTCCGGTAACCGACCGGCCGCCGGTGACCGACAGCCAGCAGTTCTACAGGCAGCTATCGCCCGAGTGTCAACGTCGCGAGGACCCGCCACACCGTGAGCAACAGCCCGCCGACGACGACCGAGACCACGGCGAAGGTGAGCGCGGCGCCCCCGGGGAAGAGGCTCGTGGCCCGGAGCGCCTGGGCGAAGGCGACGGCGACGATCCAGGCGAGCAGCGTCACGATAGTCGAGTTCGCGAGCGTCCCCGGGGCGTCGCTGGCGTAGAGGCCGGCGGGGCCGGCCACCAGTAGCCAGCCGACGAGGAAGGGGGCAAACGCCCCGGCGATGTGGACGACGTCGAACGGTCCGTACGAGTGCGAGGAGCTACCGAGGACGATGAACAGCAGTATCGCGGCGAGGTCCCCGGCCGCCAGCAGGGCCGTTTTCTGGGAGAGGTCGATGCGGCTCCGGTCGGCCGTCGCTACGCTCATATCCCCGGTTGGAACTCCTCGTACTTCGGTTCCCCGTTTTCCGCCGTGCTCGCGGCCCACAGCGAAGCCCACGTTGGGGTGGGAACTACATGACGGGCGCCGCTACGATGGGTATGGAGTTCGCGCTGCTGGGCTGGCCCAACGACGAACACCCCCTCAGGCTGGACTACCGGGAGTTCGCCTACGCCGGGAAGTTCGTCATGACCTCGACGGGGAAAGCCGTCGTCGGCGACGACGGCGTCGTGGCCGCCGCGGCCTTCGACGAGGACCGGACCGACGCCGATACCCTCTGTGTCCGCTACGTCACCGTCCGGCGCGACCGCCGGGGCGAGGGGCTCGGGCCGCGACTGCTCCGGTTCGTCCGCGAGCGAGCGACGGAGCGCGCCTACGAACGGCTGACCATCGGCGCGAACAACCCGTTCTCGTATCAGGCCGCCTACCGCGCGGGGTTCTGTTTCACCGGTGCGGAGGCGGGCATCGCGGAACTCACACTCGAGTGGCCGGGCGACAGGAGCACCGAGCGGTATCGTGCGGGGCTGTCGGTGTTCCGCCAGCGGGACCTCTCCGCGGACGAGGAGGCGTTTCTGGCCGAGAAACTGGAGAGCGAGCCGCCAGACGTGGTCGACCTGCCGGCCTGAGCTGTCCCGGGAGATTCAAGCGCCTGTCCACACAACGACCGCCAATGGGAAACGCTGACCTCCGTTCGCTTGCGGCCATCGAGGACGTGGCCTTCGAGGAGTTAGACGGCAGCGTCGTCGCCGTCGACGCGCACAACTGGCTGTACCGGTATCTCACGACCACGGTCAAGTTCACGAGCGACCACAAGTACACGACGGCGGCGGGCGAGGAGGTGGCGAACCTCATCGGCGTCGTCCAGGGGTTGCCGAAGTTCTTCGAGCACGACCTCACCCCCGTCTTCGTCTTCGACGGCGCCGTCACGGAGCTCAAGGACGACGAGGTCGCAAAACGCCGCGAGCAGCGCGAGAAGTACGAGGACGAGCTGGAAGACGCCCGAGAAGCCGGTGATTCGGTCCGGGTCGCCAAGCTCGACTCCAGAACGCAGCGACTGACCGACACCATCGTCGAGACCACCCGCGAGCTGCTGGAACTGCTGGACGTCCCCGTCGTCGACGCCCCGGCCGAGGGCGAGGGGCAGGCCGCCTACATGGCTCGGCAGGGCGACGTCGACTACGTCGGCACCGAGGACTACGACGCCCTGCTCTTTGGCGCGCCATACACCTTGCGCCAGCTCACCTCCAGTGGCGACCCCGAGCTGATGGACTTCGAGGCGACGCTGGCGGCGACGGGACTGACCTGGGAGCAGCTGGTCGACGCGGCCATCCTGATGGGGACGGACTTCAACGAGGGTATCTCGGGTATCGGTCCCAAAACTGCGGTCAAACTGCTCGAGGAGCACGGCGACCTCTTTGCGGTCCTGGAGGAGCGGGGCGACCACATCGACCACGCCGACCGCATCCGCTCGCTGTTCCTGGACCCTGCCGTGAGCGATGACTACGAGATTCCCGACGACATCGACCCGGACCTCGAGGCCGCTCGCGCGTTCGTCACCGAGGAGTGGGAGGTCGACGCCGAGGAAGTCCGACGCGGGTTCGAGCGCATCGACGAGTCGGTCGTCCAGACCGGGCTGGACCGCTGGACGTAGCGACTGGGCCACAGAGCCGGCGCACTCAGGTGTAGAGCGCGTCGGTGTCTGCCTGGCTCTCGGCGACGACGTCGCGGCCCTCCGTGTTGACCGTGAAATCATCGTACTCTTGCAACGCCTCGCCGTTGAGATACGTCCCGAGGTCGGCCTCGGCGGCGGCGTCGGCGTCCTCGAAGCGGTAGGCGAACGTCGACTGGGTCGTCGCCCCGGTTACCCTGTCGGCGTACGCGTGAGCGACCTGACCGGCGAAGTACCCCCCCGTCGGGTCAGCATCCGATTCGTCGACTGGCTCGTTCGTCCCCCCGAAGAGGAACGTGCCGTACCCGACCGCGTCGAGAACCCAGGCGAGGTCGTCGCTCGCAGCCACGTATCCCCCTTCTTCGGCGTCCGGCGTGGTCAGGTGGCGGACGACGGACTCGGATTCGGAATCAGAGATGGCGACGACACCGTCTTTGGCCCCGACGAACCGCCCCTCGTCCGGCGCCTGATAGATGTTATACGTCTCTCGCTCCTCGGCGACGGCGTAGTCGAGCGACTGGAGCCGGTCGACGATAGCGGACTGGCTGAACTGACCGAGTAGCAGACTCGGCGTCGGGGGGAAGGTGAAAACGCGGATACCGTAGGTCAGGTCAGCGACGTCCAGACCCAGCGTGTCGAAGAGGTCACGTTCGACGTAGCCCTCGTAGACGGACCGGTCGAGCCGGTCTTCGTTGGCTCGCAGCCGGGCGTAGTCGTACCCGTTGAAGTAGTAGCCCGCACCGGACCCACCGGGTCGTGGGAGCCACTCGCGGTAGTCGACGGGGGCGCTCTGACGGCCCGGTGTTGGCGTCTTTGAGGCCGCTCCGGTCGGTGTGCCGGTGCGCTCGCCACTCGGTGTCCCGTCGCCGCCCGCAGTACAGCCAGCCAGTCCGACACCAGCGACCGTGACCGTCGATGTGAGCAGTTTCCGGCGAGTAAACCGTGTATCCATATGCGCATAGCTGCAGGAGGCGACAAAATAAAACTAAGCGACTCGAGACGTGGGAGAATATGCGAATCGACTCCATCGTTTCGGTGGGTTTTACGCCGGGGCCGCCCACCGTCGGAGTATGAGCGACGAGTTCAGAACCGAACGCGACAGCCTCGGAGAGATGCAGGTGCCGGCCGACGCCTACTGGGGGGCCCAGACACAGCGGGCCATCGAGAACTTCCCGATCAGCGACGTGACCTTCGGGCGCCGGTTCGTCCGCGCGCTCGGTGTCGTGAAGAAAGCCGCCGCAGAGGCGAATCGGGACCTCGGCCTCGTCGACGAGGAGAAGGCCGACTGCATCCTCGAGGCGGCCGACGAGGTCATCGCGGGCGACCACGACGACCAGTTCCCCGTCGACGTGTTCCAGACCGGCTCCGGAACGTCCTCGAACATGAACGCGAACGAGGTGATTTCGAACCGCGCCACCGAAATCTACGGCGGCGATGTCGGGACCCGCGAGATTCACCCCAACGACCACGTCAACTTCGGCCAGTCGAGCAACGACGTCATCCCGACCGCGATGCACGTCGCCTCGCTCGAGGCCGTCGAGAAGGACGTGATTCCGGTGCTGAAGACGCTTCGAGACACGCTGGCGGACAAAGAAGAGGAATTCGACCATGTCGTCAAGACCGGTCGGACCCACCTGCAGGACGCCACGCCCATCACGCTTGGCCAGGAGTTCTCGGGCTACCGGACACAGGTCGAGAAAGGCATCTCTCGGGTCGAGGACACCCACAGCCGGCTCGCCGAGCTGGCGCTAGGGGGGACCGCCGTCGGGACGGGGCTGAACACCCACCCCGACTTCCCCGCGAAGGCAGCGGCGTACATCAGCGAGGAGACCGACCTCAACTTCCGCGAGGCCGACAACCACTTCGAGGCCCAGGCCGCCCACGACGCGATGAGCGAGGCCCACGGCGCCCTGCGAACGGTCGCGGGCTCGCTGAACAAGATCGCCAACGACCTCCGCTTGCTCGCCTCCGGTCCGCGCAACGGCCTGGGCGAGATCGACCAGCCCGAGAACCAGCCCGGCTCCTCTATCATGCCCGGGAAGATCAACCCCGTCGTCGCCGAGTCGGTCAACCAGATTCACAAACAGGTCGTCGGCAACGACGCCGCCGTCGCCGCCGGGGCGAGCGAGGGCCAGATAGACCTCAACCTCTACAAGCCCGTGCTGGCCTCGAACTTCCTCCAGTCGGCGCGACTCATCGCGAACGGCTCGGCGGTGTTCGCCGAGAAGTTCGTCGCCAAGCTCGAAGCCGACGCCGACCACTGCGCCGAGCGCGTCGAGCAGTCGATGGCGCTGGCGACGGCGCTGAACCCCGCCATCGGCTACGACAAAGCGAGCAAAGTGGCGAAGAAAGCCCTCGCGGAGGACAAGACGATTCGGGAAGTCGTGCTGGAGGAGGGGTACCTCGACGAGGACGAGGTCGACGCGGTACTGGACCCGGAGAAGATGACCCATCGGGGGATACTCGGAGACGACTGAGCGGCGGCCGACGACCGGCCGGAGTCCGAAGGGAGCGTTTTTTGGCCCCCGGTCCCGCAGACGACGATAATGACTGACGCCGATTTCGACTACGAGGACCTGGGCCTCGTAGCCGGCCTGGAAATCCATCAGCAGCTCGACACGGCCACGAAGCTGTTCTGTTCGTGTCCGACCGAGATACGTGAACCCGAGGCCGCCGACCACACCTTCACGAGGTACCTCCACCCGACCAAGAGCGAGCTGGGCGAGATAGACGACGCCGCCTTAGAGGAGAGCATGGTCGACCGCGAGTTCGAGTATCTCGCCTACGACACCACCTGTCTCGTCGAGTAGGACGACGAGCCCCCGGGCCGCATCGACCGAGAGGCCATGGAGACGGCCATGGAGATCGGCCGGCTGATGGACATGCACGTCGTCGACCAGGTGAACGTGATGCGCAAGATCGTCGTCGACGGCTCCAACACCACGGGGTTCCAGCGCTCGATGCTGGTGGCCAACGACGGCGAAATCAGCACGAGCGAGGGCCCGGTCGGTATCGAGGATATGCTGCTGGAGGAGGAGTCCTGCCAGCGCGTCGAGGAGACCGATTCGGGAGTCCGGTTCTCGCTGGACCGGCTGGGGATTCCGCTGGTCGAAATCGGGACCAAACCCGACATCAGCTCGCCCGAGCAGGCCCGCGAGGCCGCCCAGCGCATCGGGATGCTCCTGCGTTCGACCGGGAAAGTCAAACGCGGCCTGGGAACCATCCGTCAGGACGTCAACGTCTCCATCGCCGAGGGCGCCCGCATCGAACTGAAGGGCGTCCAGAGCTTAGAGGACATCGACGACCTGGTCCGCAACGAGGTCCGCCGGCAGGTCGAACTCGTCGATATCGCCGAAGCGCTGAGCGAGCGCGACGCCGCAGTGGGCGAACCACAGGACGTGACCGAGGTCTTCGAGGGGACGGATTCGGGCGTCATCGGCGGCGCTCTGGGCGACGGCGGTGAGGTCCACGCGGTGTGTCTGGCCGGCTTCGACGGCCTGGTCGGCCGGGAGATACAGCCCGACCGACGCCTCGGCACCGAGTTCTCCGACCACGCCAAGCGCCACGGCGCCGGCGGCATCTTCCACACGGACGAGCTACCGGCCTACGGCGTCACCGAGAGCGAGGTCGCGACCCTGCGCGAGGCCGTCGACGCCGGGCCCGAGGACGCCGTCGCCCTCGTGGCGGACGACCCCCAGACGGCCGCGTTGGCCATCGAAGCGGTCGTCGAGCGTGCCGAGACGGCCCTCGAGGGCGTTCCCGAGGAGACCCGCGACGCGCTGGAGGACGGCACCTCTCGGTACCTCCGGCCGCTGCCCGGCGCGGCGCGGATGTACCCCGAGACCGACGTCCCTCCGGTCGAACCCGACCCGAGCGAGGTCGGGACGCCCGAACTGCTCACCGAGAAGGTCGACCGCTACGCGGCCGACTACGGCCTCGATTCGGGGCTGGCCGAGCAGGTCGCGTACGGCCAGCGGTGGCCGCTGTTCGAGTCGGTCGTCGGAAGCGGCGTCGACGCGACGCTCGCCGCGGGCGTCCTCGAATCGACGCTGACCGAGCTCCGCCGGGACGGCGTGCCCGTCGAGGGCCTCACCGACGCCCAGCTTCGGGAGACGCTCGAACTCGTCGACGGCGGCGACGTGCCCCGCGAGGGCGTCGAGGACCTGCTGACGGCGCTGGCCGAGGAGCCCGACCTCACCGCAGCGGAAGCCGTCGAGCGGGAGGGACTGGGCGGCGTCAGCGACGACGAGGTGCGCGAGGCCGTCACCGAGGTCGTCGAGCGCAACGCCGACCAGGTCGAAGCGGAGGGGATGGGCGCGTTCTCCGGGCTGATGGGGGAGTGCATGGGCGCGCTGCGGGGCAAGGCCGACGGCGACACCGTCAGCTCAGTGTTGCGAGAGGAGATACAGAAACGGGCCTGAGAAGTCTGTTTTCCTACACTTTCAGGCGATAGACTTCTAAAACCTCTTGCCCTAACGCCGCTATGTTTACTGTTGGGTCGTTGCTACCGGTCGAGGGCGTTCCCCGGGGGTCGACCCTGCTCGTCGTCGGCCCGCCGATGACCGGCAAGCGAACGCTCGCCATGGAGTTGCTGGCCGCGGGGTTCGACGAGGAGGGCGTCGCCGTCGTCTCGACGGACAGCAGCGCGGCCGATATTCGAACCGCCATCGCCCAGTACGCCGACAGTCCGGCCGACGAGCTGCCTCTGGGTGTCGTCGACTGCGTCGGCGACTCCCACGGGACGGAGTCGCTGGGGCCCCTCGACAGCCGCGTGAACTCGCCGGCCGACCTCACGGGCATCGGGATGCAGCTGACGGCGCTACTCGAGGAGCTCTACGGCGAGCACTCCTCACGGCTTCGCGTCGGACTGCTCTCACTGACCACGATGTCGATGTACGCCGCGCCCGAGCAGGTCGTCCGCTTTCTCCACGTCGTCACCAACCGTATCAGGGAGGCGGAGGGAGTCGGGTTCGTCGTCGCCCACGCCGACACGATGGACGAGGCGCACCTCCAGCGGCTCCGGTCGTTCGTCGACGGCGTCGTCGAGGTCCGCGAACACGACGACGAGATGCAACTGCGGGTGCTGGGCCTGCCCGATGGCAACACAGAGTGGCGGCGTCGCGAGACCGACCAGCGGTCGGGGGTCGAACCGCCGTCGGCGACCGTCGGCGGGGAGGCCACAGCCGACAGCGACCCGGCGCCGACGGGCAGCGACGAGCCAGCGGCGGCCACGGACGACGGCGAGTCGGCGACTCCGGAGCGTCCGATCGACGGCTCGCTCCGGGAGATATTCGACGCGGTTCGGGCCGAGGCACCGACGCTGACGGTGCTCAACTACGGCGGTCCACCGGAGGAACTCGCTGTCGTCGACCGCTACTTCGACCGCCACGGCGTGGAACTCAGACGGGCCTCGATGGACGTCGCGGAGCCCGAATCCGTCGCGCTGTTGCACCGCGGCGACGACCTGCTGGCGAGCGAGACGGTGTCGGCGCTTCGGGGCGCTATCGACATCGATGCGGGGACGACCGACACCTTCGCGGAGCGTTACACGAGCGACCTACTGCGGAATCTGGACCAGTCGGTGTACGGGGCTTCCGCTGCCGACAAAGGATTGCTCGTCGACGTCAGCCACAGCGTCGAACTGCTGGCCAACCGGACTGGCTCGGGAACGCTCCACTCCGGCTTCCAGCACCTGTCGAACCTCGTCGACGACCCACAGGCCGCCCGTATCTACGAGCGACTCGGGAAAAGCGGCGTCGACGTCCACGTCTACGGCACGCCGGACACGGAGACCACGGTCCCGGGTGTGACCGTCCACGAGCACGACACCGAAGAGATGGCCGAGTCGTGGTTCGTCGTCTACGACGGTGACGGCGACCCCGAGCGACAGGCTGCGCTGCTGGCCCGCGAGCTGGATACCGACAACGCCTACGACGGCTTCTGGACCTACGAGAGCGACGTCGTCACTCGCATCGGCGACTACCTGACGGCGACGTATCTCGACGACGCCACCGCCGTCGGTGGGCACACCGACTGAGCGTCTTACTCCCGTTTCTCGGTCCGTTCGATACGGCCCCGAGCCCGCCGGAACACGCCTCTGAGAGTCTTGGCCTCACGACCCGTGGGATGGGCCCGACCCACGAGCCGGCGGAAGAGCCGGCGGACGCGGTGGCGTTTCTCCTCGGGGTGGTCGATGCTGTCGAGGAAGTCAGCGAACTCCTCGTGGAGGCCCTCGACGGCCGCCTCGTCGGCCCTGACGTGGATGTCGTCGGGGTGCTGGTCGCGCTCGACGGTCAGGTCACGCAGTTCGTAGAGGACGATGGTCGCGGCCTGCCCGAGGTTCAACACGGGGTAGTCGGCGCTGGCGGGGATAGAGCAGATCTCGTCCAGGCGTTCGAGTTCGCCGTTGGTGAGTCCGACCCGCTCGCGGCCGAAGACGACGCAGGTATCGCTCTCGACACCGGCGAGCGAGTCGGCCAGTTCTCGGGGCGTCTTCGCGGGGTAGCGAACGTGGCTGGAGTCGTCCTCGTTCGTCGTCGCCGTGCAGGCGACGGTGTGGTAGTGCTCGACGAGATAGTCGAAGGAGACTTCGCGTGCGTTCGGGAGGATGTCCTCGCGGGCCTGCCCGGCGAAGCCGTAGGCCTCGCCGTCGGGGTCGAGTTCGGGCGGGTCCACGAGCAACAGCTCCGAGACGCCGAAGTTCTTCATCGACCGGGCGATAGTGCCGACGTTACCCGGGGTCTCGGCGTCGACGACGGCGACCGAGATCATATGTCCAGGTCGTCGAGGTTGATATCCATCGCGTCGAGGTCATCCTCCTCGATGCCCGCTATCTCCTCCTCGAAACCGGGGATGGCCTCGTTTCGATTCGGCGCCTCCGGCAGCGAGGTCGGGTCCTCGTCGACGTGTTCGAGCCCCTCGTACTCCTCGGGGGCACGGTTGCCGTCGAGGAACCACTGGTGGAAGGCGTCGCGGAGTTCGAGTTCGCCCGCGAGGTCGGCCCCCCCTTCCTCGCGGAACCAGTAGAGGAAGTCGGGTTCGTGGGCCGAACACAGCACCACCTCGCCGCGTGGCTCGCCGTAGATGACCTCGGCGACGTTGCACTCCTCGATGCGGCCCTCGCCGTAGGCCAGCCAGCAGGCGTCACAGGGGTCGACGACGCGGTCGGCGAGCACGAGGATGCGCTGACGGTCTTCCGGCTCCATCGTCGCCAGCGGGCGCACCCGCCCGTCCTCGCCGAGCACGTCCTCGTCGAACCGCCAGCCGCGCAATCCGATGTTGACCTTGCCCATACCCCATGCTGGGCGACTGCGAGATTAAAAGGGCGCGATGTTCGCGCCCACCGGCCCCGGGACCGGATGTTCCCGGCCGAGTCAGGTGACTGCGAGTTGCTGGCCAGTTACACACCGGGTGTGAGTAAGAGAAAGCTTATACCGGAGGCGTCAGTAGTCTGGCGTGAAAGCCGAAAGGGCACCCGGGTAGGGGTACACGGACGTGCCATTTCGGCTCAATCCGCTTTATCTGGCACCGACAGTTCAGCGACAGCTATGGAGTTTCAGACCTGGAAACCGGTGTACGAGGAGTTGCTCGCGGCCTTTGGCTACCCCCGAGACGGGGACGAACAGGCGCGGGACCGGCTCGGCGAACTGGTGGCGGACACGGAGACGTACCGCCCGGCAGCACTGGAGCTGGAGGGGAAGACGGTGGCTATCGCCGGCGCTGGCCCCTCGCTCGAAGCCGACGCCGACCGGGCGGCCGCTGCCGACGCGGTGCTTGCCGCCTCGACCGCCGTCGACCGCCTGTACGAGCGGGGCGTCGCCGTCGACGCGATGGTGACCGACCTCGACAAGAACCCCGAGACGGGTCGGGAGCTGACCGAGTCCGGCATACCGGTTTTCGTCCACGCTCACGGCGACAACGTCCCCGCCGTCGAGACACAGGTCCCGACCTACGACCCGTCGTTCGTGGTCCCGACCACACAGGCCGCCCCCACCGAGCGGGTCCACAACTTCGGCGGGTTCACCGACGGCGACCGGGCCGCCTTCACCGCCGACCACTTCGGGGCCGCCGAACTCCGGTTCGTCGGCTGGGACTTCGACGACCCGGACGTGACCTCCGAAAAACGCGAGAAGCTCCGCTGGGCCGAACGGCTGCTGTACTGGCTGGAACGGCGTCGCGGAGAGCGATTCGCCGTGCTCGACGGCCGGCGAGACGGGATAGCGCCGCTTTCCGGGAGGGAGTGAGTCGCTCGGTCAGGGCGCCAGGGCGTCCACCGTGGCCTCGATATCGGCCCGCTCGGCCGCCCGCGGGAACGAGACGTTGAGCGCGTCGACGCCGTCGATACCCTCGAAGCGCTCCAGGCGGTCCCGGCACTCCTCGGGGGTGCCGGCCACGGCGATGGCGTCGAGCAGGTCGTCGTCGATGGCCGCGATGGCCGCCTCGCGGTCGCCGCCGTTCCACCCCTCGAACACCGCGGTCGCGGTGTCCTCGTACCCCTGCCGGGCGAGCGCGTCGCGGTAGTACGTCCCCATGCCGCCGACGTAGAAGGCGACGTGCTGGCGGGTCATCGCACGGGCGCGCTCTCTGTCTTCGAGCGCACAGCAGGGGACCGAGAAGGTGACGCGCTGGCTCGCTCTGTCGCGGTCGCCCAGTTCGGTCCCGCGGTCGAAGTCCTCGAGCCGGTCAGCCATCCCGTCGGCGGTAAACAGCAGGGCGTGCCAGCCGTCGGCGAAGCGCCCGGCGAGTTCGACCGCCTTGGGACCGAGCCCGCCGGCGTCTATCGGTGGCGCCGGGTCGGGCGGCTCCGAACGGAGCCGAAAGCCCGAGAGCTCGAAGATGTCGCCGTCGTACTCGACCGCCTCGCCCGAGAGCACCCGTTTGACGATGTCGATCGTCTCGCGGGTCCGGCGCAGGGGGCGCTCGAAGGACTCGCCGTGCCACCCCTCGATGACACGTGGACCTGAGGGCCCCAGGCCGACGCGCAGGCGGCCGTCAGAGGCCTCCTGGAGCGTGGCGGCGGTCTGGCCGATGACCGCCGGGGAACGCGAGAAGACGTTGAGCAGGGAGGTCCCGATACCGACCTCGTCGGTCCCGTGAGCGATGCTCGAAAGCGTCGTCACGGCGTCCCGGCCCCAGGTCTCGGGCAGCCAGACCCGCTCGTACCCCTCGACTTCGGCGAGCTGGCTCAGCCCCACCAGCGTCGAGACCGACGGCTGGGCGGCGACGGGGAGGTAGATATCTCTGGTAGTCATCGGTTGTCGGCGTCGGGCCGCAGTCGTGGCGGTCGAACGGTGGAAACGGCTCCTGACGGTGCGTTGAGACGAATCGCCGGCATACCACTAGCTCCGGCCCGGCGTGGTATAAAATGACTGGCACACCGGCACGAGGCCGTTGAAACGGATTCCAACCGGCACCGCGTTGACTCGTCAGTCCAGCCGGGAGCCACCTGGCTGGCCGAGCGCATCGCGAGAGGCGTCGAGAACGTCCACAGGCGAGAGCGTCGTCGCCGTCCACGCGGGGAGCCGGTCGTCCGGCCCCGGCGCCCGGATGCTCTCGGCGTAGGACGACACCTGCGAGCGCTCAGCCTCGGGGTCGTAGTCCAGCCCGTTGACGGCGGCGTCGGCACCGTACTGTCGGACGAGCGTGTCGGCCGCGTCGCGGTAGGCGTCGGGCAGGCGCTCGTAGTCGGGCCCCAGGCCGTGGTCTTCCAGCACGCGAAAGAGCGCTTCCCCGACCTCCCCCGCCATCGTCGAGAGCCCGCCACGGCCGCCCACGGGGCGGTGGTCGTGGCGGTGCATCCCCAGGTCGACCTGCGCGGTGGCGGTCTCGCCGACCACGTCGTAGGCCTCGCCGAGCATCCCGATCTCCAGCCCCCAGGCCCGCTGGGCGCGGATGGAGCGGGCCGCCCCGGCGGTGAAGGCGAACTCGCCGGCCAGCGGGTAGCGAAACGCCGAGAGATAGGAAAGCAGCGGGTCGTCGTGAGCGGTCGACAGCGCCCGAAGGAGCGGCGCGACGAACAGCCGGGCGAGCCGACCGTAGAGCTGCCCGTCCTCGACGCGGGCGTAGTAGCCCTTCACGAACTCGTAGCCCATGTCCAGTCCCGCGAGCAGGCGCGGGACGTGTTTCGGTGAGTACGTGGAGGCGTCGGCGTCGTGGACGGCCACGTAGTCGGCCCGGTCGGCGGCCAGCCCGAGCCCGAGCCAGACGTCCCGCCCCTTCCCCATCGCGCCGTCGAGCCCGTGGTCGGCGAGCACCGGGGCCACGGTGGGCGCGTTACACCACAGTGTCGTCACGTCGAGGTCGAACTCGGCGGCCCAGCGGTCGAACGCCGTCGCGACCGCTCTTGGGCCCCGGAGCGGGACGACGACCGCGCTGGGCCCGACAGTTTCGAGCGACTCGAAGACGTGCTCCGGCGTGACGGCCGCCTCGCTCTCCCCGGCGATGGGGACGACGACCGCGCTGTCACCGTCGGGCATCGCCGGCACCGCGTCGGTCAGGTTGTGCAGCGTCGCGATGCGTTCCTGTAGGTAGTCCATGCGTTAGCGAAGAGCCTCGACGAGCGGTTCGAAGGCGGGCTCGCCGGCCAGTTCTCCGGCCACGGCCCGAAGGGCGTCGGGACGGCCACCGACGAGGACGCCGCCGTCCCCGGTGGTGACGGCCAGGCCGCTCGCGGCGGCGACGTCGGCCAGTTCCGACGCGGTCTCTGGGTCGAGCCCCGACACCTCGAAGACGCGGCTGACGTAGCTCTCGCTTGCGCCGGTCGGCGCACCCAGCGTTTCCAGGTGGCGCGCGACCTCGGTGGCGTGGCGGGCGTCGAGTTCGGTCACGGAGACGCCCGAACCGACGACAGAGGTCCGCTCGGTGAAGGCCGCGCCGATCTTCGCGGCGTCGACGGTCTCTTTCACGTCGTGGGTCCGGACGATGTGGGCACCGCGTTCGACGGCCATCGCCGTCGCCGCGAGGGAGACGGGCAGGGCCTCCTCGGTGGAGCGGTCGGCGATGGTCCGAAGGAAGTTCTTCCGGTTGATCGAGACCAGAATGGGGCGGCCGAAGCCGCGGAACTCCCGCAGGCGCTCGAAGGTGGCGTGGTCGTCTTCGATGGTCTTGGCCTCGCTCCACCCGCCGAAGGCCGGGTCGACGATGGTCTTCTCGGTGAGGCCGTTCTGCTTGAGCGCCTCGTACACCTGGTCGACGTAGTCGGCGGCGTCGGCCCACTCGGGCGATTTGCGTTCGGCCCAGTCGGTCTCCTCGACGGCGCCGGGGCGTTCGAGGTCCGGCGGGCTGGCCATCTTCGCGACGGCCACGTCGTACCTGCGACAGATATCGGGCATCGCGGGGTCGGCGAACCCACAGATGTCGTTGACCATGTCGAAACCGGCCTCGATGGCGGCCTCGGCGACCTCGGCGTAGCGGGTCTCGATAGAGAAGGTCGCGTCGCCGCTGACCGATTCGATGGTCTCGATGGCGGTGTCGAGCCGGTCGAGCTCCCCTTCGGCGGAGAGCACGTCCAGTCGCTTGTTGGCCGACTCCAGGCCCACGTCGACGATGTCGGCCCCTTCACCGATGAGCTCCTCGTCGACGTACTGGGCCGCTTCGGCCGGGTCGTCGTACACCGACGGCGAGTACGGCGACTCCTTGCTGACGTTCAGCACGCCCATGACCCGCGGGGGGTGGTCGTCACCTATCGACAGGCCTGCCGCGTCGACCGTTTGCATATCGGCTTCCAGGGACTGGGGACGGTAAGCATTGGCGTTTCCGGCACCGACGACGGGCGAGGTGGGTGGGCCACCCAGCCCACTCAGGCCGGTGCCTCGGTCGGGTCCAGCGGGTCGTCGTTGCCGTACTCGATAACGTCGAACGCGTCGTACTCGTGGCGGTCGGTCACCGACCAGTTCGTCCCCAGATAGGGGAACACCCGACTCGCGACCTGGCGCTCGGGCAGTTCGGAGACGTACGCGCGGTGGGCGTACGGGAGGAACATGGCGTAGATGGACTGTCCACCGATGACGTAGCCGACCTCGCCCTCGGCGGCGACGGCGTCGACGGCCGCGGGGACGGTCGAGACGAACGTGGCGTCGTCCTCTTCGTACTCGTCGGGGCTGCCGGTGACGACGACCGGGTGGGTCCCTCGAACCCGCGTCATGCCCGTGTGGGTCTTCCGTCCGACCACGACGGGGTGGTCGGCGACGCGGTCCTTGTACTGCCGTTCGTCCTCGTCATAGTGCCACGGAATCGTGTCGCCGTCACCGATAGCACCCGTCCGGGCCACGCCCGCGATGAGTCTGAGTTCAGTCACACGCCGAGTTGGACGGCCGGGGGTAAGCGAGTGTCGCCGGCAGCCAGTCCCCGCCGCAGACTTATCACGCCAACGTGCATATTGTTACCATGGTAGGTATCACGTACGAAGACTTCCTCGACCTGGACTACGACCCCGACGAGACGGAGCTCGTCTGTGCGTTCTACGTCGAGCCGGCCGCCGACCAGTCCCCCGAGGCCGCGGCCAGCCGTGTCGCCAGCGAGTCCTCGAACGGCACCTGGGCCGAGCTACAGGTCGAGGGGTCGGTGACGGACCTCTCGGCGACGGCCTGTGACATCGAGGAGACGGCGGTGGCCGGCCGCGAGGACCGCGACGGCTACCGCGTCACCGTCGCCTACCCCGACGCGCTGTTCGAGCCGGGGAACGTGCCCCAGGTGCTGTCCTGTATCGCGGGCAACATCCTCGGGATGAAAGCGGTCGACCGCATCCGCTTGCAGGATTGTGCGTGGCCCGAACCACTCGCGACCTCCTTCCCGGGACCGCAGTTCGGCACGGGCGTTCGCACCGACATCTTCGACGCAGGCGACCGCCCAATCACGGCCACGGTACCGAAACCGAAAGTCGGGCTCTCGACCGACCAGCACGCCCGGATAGGGTACGAGGCCTGGACCGGCGGGCTCGACCTGCTCAAGGACGACGAGAACCTCACCGACCAGGCGTTCAACCCCTTCGAGGACCGTCTCACGGCGTCGCTGGCGATGCGGGACAGGGCCCAAGACGAGACCGGCGAGACGAAGTCCTACCTGCTGAACGTCACCGGCACCGGCCACGAGATGCTGGAGCGAGTGGACCTGGCGGCCGAGCATGGCTGTGAGTACGTGATGGTCGACGTCGTCACCTGTGGCTGGGCCGCCGTCCAGCAGGTCCGCGAGCGCTGTGAGACACACGGACTGGCCATCCACGCCCACCGCGCGATGCACGCCGCCTTCGACCGCCTGCCCGACCACGGCGTCTCGATGCGGGTCGTCGC
>Ga0136589_1000338_pt1 | contig 24092 bp, 20 predicted proteins | sample AntRauMFilla3764_FD_104640 | JGI IMG/M metagenome (GOLD analysis project Ga0136589, IMG submission 104640) | Saline lake microbial communities from Rauer Islands, Antarctica - Metagenome Filla 3 #764 | ecosystem: Environmental > Aquatic > Non-marine Saline and Alkaline > Saline | place...
TAATATTAATCCTGTTAGTATTATTAGTATTGTTGCAAATTTTAATATCTTCATAATTTTAGTTTGTACTATAGACTTTAAAAATTCTCAAAGGTTTAATTATTTTTTCTAATGTTTGCCAACATTGGCATATCACCAGTGCTATTGAGGTTATCCTCGCTTCGTACGCAAGTATTATTCATGTTATCATAAAAATGATAAGAGTAACGTGAAAAAAACGGAGTTCATATCAAAGATCGAACATCACCTTACGCACTATAATTTTTTAGATTTTTGATACTGCATTAGACAAATAACACATAATTATCCTGTTCAGCAGGGGGGGCATAACAGGTTCTAATAAGTGATGAATAGTCCCTGACTCCAGCTTAAATACAGAATTTATTCCGATAAACGAAAAAAATGTCGCGTAATCTCTTTCGATAAAAGCTTCGGGAAGGCATTTACCCGCTTAGTAATCCAGTTTATAGGGCTCCTCATTACCTTAACAGATTTTTTGATGGTTAATGTTTGGGCCAGACGATTCACCGGATGAAGCGAATTCATCCGGTGAAAACCCCGTTAATTCAAAATTGACACAACACTGGAAATAAATTATGTTATGATCAGAAAACCCCAATCGGGGCATTCTAAGGTGAAGAATTGTGGCATAGCCACCATAATCTTGTAACCCGGGGATTTATCCCCCTGGATTGCGGATGTGCCTCAAAGCAAAAGTGCCGTCAGGTACGAATGATCTGTCGTTCTGTATCACATGCAACGAACTCGCTCATCGTTCTACTTCAACTCCTCAAAGATGTACCTTTCGTCGTAGTCAATCCCAAACTTTTCCAACATAGTAATGTACTCTTCGCGGAAACTCACTCGCTGATGATGTTTTTCCTGGTTTCTTATGTAATGATATACTGCATCCACATGAGAGCGACTGTATGAAAAGCACCCAAATCCCTTCTGCCATTCAAAGCGATCATCCAAATACCCACTTTCATCGATCCATTTTGAGGACTTTGCCTTTACCGATTTCATAACGTCCGAAACACTTATCGATGGTTTTAGCCCCAAAAAGCAGTGCATATGGTCTTCTATCCCGTTTACAATGAGTGTTTTACAACCGGTCTCGTTGATCAGGTTCCCTATGACGGCCTGAAGATCTGATTTCCAGTCTGGATGAGAGCTTTCCTGCATTTGACCGGGAAAACCGTTTGGACATATAGTTGGTGGTAGGTATTGGCCATTTTTTTATCCCTGATTGTTGTTTTGTTTGGTCTGTAGGTATGAGCAAAAAATTGGGCAATCCTTACGGAAGAATTTTTCCCCGGACATAGAGACAGAGGAGATGGGCCGTGCCTAACGGCACTTTCTGCCATAAGCGAATTCTCTTTTCTACCCAGGGATAAATCCCCGGGTTACAAAATAGATGTGGCTATGCCACAATGCACTTCACCCGGATTATACACCAAGCCCCGAAAGCATTCGGGGTAATCTGAACAGAGCGACGCGGGGCAGAAAGCCAAAGTTGTGGGGTAAGTATGGCATGGATGGTGTTGAGGATGGAATTGACAAGTCACCCTCTTATTGATGAAGCCTTCTATAACCGTCATTAACCCGCTTAATAATCCAGTCTCCACCGCAAATCAACGCCCTGACGGCTGTCATCACCCTGGGTTATGATCAGCTCCAGGTTTTCCCGAAGCATATACTCCAGAATAAACAGTGTTTTAGGCGTTGTGCTTATTTCATTAACGATAGCAAAAAATGTTCGTCTGTTCAGGTACCAGCCGGTAAGAATGGAGGTGTTACTGTCGGAGCTTGTGCGAGAGTTATCAATCTGAACCACATCAATTCCGAGACTCTGTGAGGCCAGTAGCTCCACCCGGTCAAGAAGTATATCAAGAGCCACATCTGTGGCGCTGGTTCCGCCACCGCTACCCGCTACGGCCTGCTCCCACGAATCGAGCTCATAAAACGGCTTGCCAAAAACGGTGTAGCTGAATATATCCTGCAGCTCCATTTGAGGATCACTGTCGAAACGAAATTCAGGATCCTGTGCCGTCCCTTCAATGATGTAGTATATCTTTATATCGGTGCCTGCCTGCGGGGGTTCATAAACTGAGCGAATGTTCAGATCAGGGTTATCAACCGGCCCCGAAAATGTGACGGTGGCTTCATCAAGCACAAAGTTTTTACCCAGAGGCCGGGCATATCCCCTAACACCTTCCAGCTGGCCGAACATTTCAAGGTCGCCCGAGGGCTGTTTCAGAAGGTCAACGTTTCCGTCAAGCTCTATTTCAAGATCAAGATACTGTTTGTTTCGAATATAAAACCCTCGCGTGAATGCGACATTTATTTCCATCTCCAAATTTTCATAAAAATCGATCGGCTCCGTTTCTTCCTCCTCTTCCAGAACGACTTCCTCAACCGTCGTCTCCCCAAAATCCTGAAGGAATACAAATCCGTTTAAAAATGTGAGGGTTCCCTCCAGCTTTGGCTGTTCAATTGTCCCTGAAATATTCGATGTAAGATCTATGATGGCGTTATATTCCTGCGTGTTTGCAGCCTGAAACTGAGTCCCCCGAATTGAAATGTCTATATCACCCGGTGCAAGGTTTTCGATATCTACCGTTCCTGAGGCTCTGATCCGCCCCGGACCGCTTTGCATACTGAACTGTTCAAGATTTATAACATCCGGCGAAAAAGAGACCCTGCTTTTGATATCATCCAGCACTATTCCGGCCGGGACCACCCGCATCGAGCCACCGGTTAACTCAAGTGACCCATTTGGCCGGAGGTCTCCCAGCGGCCCATTTACGCTAAAATCGCCATTGATCCGCCCCTTTATCTGCCTGACCATGGCCCGGTCTACAAAATCATTCACGACTGCCAGGTTGAAGTTTCGTGTCTGAAGATTAACTTCAAGGCTATCTTCATCCGTCGGCAACAGTACTTCAGCTTGTCTCAGATCGAGTTTAAATGGAACCAATGAGTTAAAATCAAGAACACGCTCGCTTCGTGACGTTATTGAACCGGAAAACCCGAATTTTTCCCGTTCATGATCGTATAGCATTTCAATGCTAACTGAATCGATGGGCACCCCGGACAACCGACCGTTTCTGAACTTCAGTTCCCCATCAAATTCAGGGACCTCTGCTTTACCCGTCATTTCGCCATTAAAGCTTATAACTCCCGATGTCTCTTCCACCAGGTCTCCCGGAATAAATGATAGCCAGTAGCTTGCCTCGGTTTGATTCACATGAAATTCGCCTTCAATCTCCCGGTCAAAAAACTGATCGTCAAAGGCCAGGGGATCACCGGGTAAAAACGGCACCCTTGCAAAGCCCCGGAAAAGTTCTGAATTCTCATGCCAGCCGTCAAGCGATAGGTCAAGCCATTCCTGCTTAATATCCCCGGAAAAACGAAGGGAATCCATCACGCCGTTTTCAAACTTTAAAGATGACAGCAACCCGTTGGATGTGAGAGCAAGCGAGTCAGGCGCGTTGTCCAACTGAATGTATGCCGACAAATAGCCATCCAGCATATCTTCACCCATCAACGTTCTCTGCAACACCCCGATGTTGATGTTCTTTGCATTAAGCCCCACGTTTTGGCTTAGGCTGTCTACGTGAGGGGCCCAAAGTTCCAGGTAAGAGTACTCGTCATCGGTTTGAACCCGAAGTGAATCTACCCTTAACACGTCATTCTGATAGAGTATGTCGAACGATTTTTGCAGATTCAGAGTTCGAACCGGCGTTTCAAATTCCAGCATATTTGTTGTCAGCCGTACCCTTTCTTCATTAAACTGATACTCTCCTGAATGTCTAAGCTGACCCTCTCCATCATTTATGAGCTCAAAGCCAATACTGCCAAATGTATCGTCATCCGTGATGAGCGCAGAAGCCGTTATATAAAAGTCCTGGATTTTCTGGCTCAACACCACCGGCCCCTTCATTTCGAGGCTCGATTCAATTTCCGGCTCATCACGGAGAAGAACTCTGATGTTACCTGTTATTTCATCTGATGAAAACAGCGTATCTACCTCCACTTCTTCAATCGAAAGATTGCCATTGAACTCGAGTTCACGATTGCCGTTCCGTTCGAGGTGCCCGTCGAGTGCACCTTTTACAAGAAGCTGATCAACACCAAGCAGTGGTGCAAAGGGGGAGAGGTCCTTTATTTGTGCGGAAAAATTAAGGCGATTCTCAAGGTTCGTGAAGTCTGTGAGATGCTGACGGATTGATATTTCCGCATCGGCTATCGGGCTCAACAGACGTGCGTTCTCTACAAACAAGGTTTCATTTTCTACTCTGAACTCTGATTTTAGTGTATCAACCGGCTGTCCGTTGATTATTGTTGAATCTAGATACGCTGCTGCCGTCAGTTCAAGATTTTCAATATCAAGCGACCGTCCCTCACCTTGTAAATGACCGTTTATGTAGGTTGGGAAATTCTCTAACCCGTTAAAATCCGCAACGTTTAATTCTTCAAGTGACAGATCAAACACATAGTCCGGCGTACCGGCCCAGTCATTTATAGTTGCAACTGCACGGCCAGTACTTTTATTTATTCGTCCGCTAAATCTTCCCGAAATTTCACGTGGTGTCACCTGTCCGTTGAACGTGATTTCTGAAAATGGCTGGTCTCCAAACCGGCCCTCATCAACAACAAGTGAAATCTGGCTTTGAAGATCAGACTGCTGCATGCCACGTCCCTCCAGTTCAAGATTCAGCGAAATATCACTGTCGAGCGCCGGGTCATTCAGCCAGGTAGCTATATTCATTCTATCAGAGCTTATACTCCCGCTCCAGGATGGAACCGCTGAAAAAATATCAGTCGCATTAACCGCAATCTGAACGGTTTCTGTCTCTTTTTGAATCGTACCGGACAAATCCGCAACGCCACGGTTCAACCGGTAATCAAAGTCAGCCTGGTCAAGGGAGTACTCATCTACTGACAGGTTGGTGAACTGAAGTGCACCCTCCCATCCGGCAAACGATGGCTCTAAAAGATCGACGTCTCCGGCTCCACTTAATCGCGCATTATCCAGATTGGGCAGGGTTGAATCTCCCAAAAGTTCACGCCCGTTAAATTGATTGAGTTCTAAGGTCAGCTTTTTTAAGCGGTATGGATCTGAGATATCGGTCAGCGCGCTTACAGCCAACTCACCGCCGGCTCCGGCATCAACAGACAGGTTCGTTTCAAGATTCTCAAAATCCCCCCGGAAGGAGAGTCCGATATTCAGATTTTGCTGAAGCGGGTACTCTTCAAGATAAGCTGACATGTCCCTGACGGAGAGCGGCGTCACTGAAACATTACCGGCCAGTGATTGCTGATCCAACAGTTGAGCATTTGACTGAAAAAGCGTGCGCCCCGTGTTGATGACCAGCGACTCAAGCGTTATCTGTTCATCCTTTGCCACCGCCTGCATCGACACATCAATTGGAGATGGCAAGCGCCCCTCACGTATCCGAAGATCGAGCTCATCGACCGACGCATACCAGCGGTCGGGGAAAAATTCAGCACCGGCCTGAAGGTTTATGTTTTCGAGCTTCAAAAATCCATCGGGCAGTAAAATTTCAGATTCTATCGATAGATTTGTACGCTCCAACAGAATGCGATTTACCTCCCAATAGAGCGGGGCAGATTCTTCGGCAGTTGTATCAGAAGGCGGCAAAAGGCGCTCCACATTCCAGACAGAATCATCTTGCTGCACGAAGTTACCCTGCATGCCCGATATTCTCAGGAAAGAAAGCTGATAGGGCTGAGTGAGAAGAGAGGGCAGCGTATACTTCACCTCAGCAGAGTCTACAGCCACTACTTCACGGTTTTCACTATCGCTGATACTTATTCCATAAACCGTGAACCCAAACAGTACATCCCCTTTCATCCGGTCGATGGCAAGCGTTCCGTTGAGCTGCGCATTTACCTGTTCGACAGCTATTTCACGAGCATATGATAGCAGCCAGTCGCTTTTCAGAGTCAAACGTACTCCAACCGCTATCGTCACTATTATCAATAGTACGATCATTAGCTTGAGTAGAAACGAGAGTTTCTTTTTAGGTTTCTCTTCCGTCAAAATGCTTGTCCTATGCTAAAATGAATTGCTATCCTGTCCCATGTATTGCTGGTTCTGTTATCACCAAAAATGCCGAGATCATCGTCCGTCGGGTTCACTTTATACCCCAAATCGATCCTGATTGGACCAATGGGCGACTGATACCTGAACCCGCCACCGGCTCCAAACTGGATGGGGCGTTCATCAACCCGGGAAATCTCCCGCCACACTTGTCCTCCATCCAGAAAAAGTCCCAGGCCAAATCCATTAAACAGAAAGTTCAGCTGCTGCCTCAGTTCGATATTGAATGTAAACAATGCGCGACCTCCGATTGGTACGTATCCGGCAAAGTCGCCATTGTCTCTGAATGACGGCCGCTTTGGACCAAGCTGCTGCCTTGACCAGCCGCGGACAGAGTTTGTACCTCCTGTAAAGAAACGAATATTTGCCGGTAAACTGTCAGGCTGAGTGTAAAAAATGGTGCCTGTATTTATTCGGGTCGCCAGTTTGGTGCTCCGGGTCAGTGGCACATAGTAACGAACATCAAGAGACAACTTTTGAAAAGTGAAGGTGCTTTCTCCAAATGTGCCGGAGAATTCAGACGACGGCTGAACCACCCATCCTACCGGATCGCGGGTTACACGCTGGCTGAAATAACCGGAAAAAAAAAGCGAGGAGACATTATAGCCCAGAATACTATCCGGCAGGCTCACTTCCTGACGCCTTGAAACCTCCTCATTCGCTGAAAATTCGTATGAGGTGGTTGCAGTTTGAGACCGTTTAATCTGGTATATCAAACTATTTGTGATACCCACTCTCATGAGTTCGAAAGCAGGCTCGAGGCGTCGCTGGCCATACAGAGAAGAGACAAAACTGCTCCGTGTATTAAATACGTACGGAATTAGATAATCTGCTCCCAGCCGCTGCTCAATGAAAGAACCACGAGCGTTAAATCCAAGCCTGTGGCCCGTACCGGATATATTTCGGTTTTGCCAGCTCACCTGTCCTCTGAGATATTCCTCACTGCCAAACCCAATCGTTGCCTGAATGGTACGAAGCGGGTTTTCCCTAACCCTTACCTGCAGGTCGATTGTAGAATCCTGTTCTTGTTCCGGGATGGTAATGGTGGCAAACCGAAAGAGATGATGCCCAAAAATTTGACGCTGTGATTCCTGTATTTCGCGGCTGTCATATAAGCCTCCAGGCTTAGCTTCCATTTCACGTGCCACAATTCGGTCAGGTACCGTCTCAACCCCTTCAAACGTAAACTCATCGAAGTAACTTTTTGCGCCCGGCTTCAACAATATCCGTACATTTGCCCTTTTGGTAAGAGAATCAATATCAGCTTCGATAACAACAGAAGCCCATGGAAACCCGTGATTCTCCATAAGCTGAGAGAAACTCCCTACAACATCCGGTCGGCGGATGGTCTCATACCGATTACCTACCTGAAATTCATGTCTCCCAAGCGTTCTCTGATAAGACCTTTCGTTCCTCAGGCCTTCTGCAATAGAAGAATCTGCATCAATGATTACACGTGATGACGCAATTCGGATTGGCTCTCCCTCTCGGATCCGAAATTCAACATTTCGTTTCCAGTCATCTTTTGCCGCCGTATTCTCAACAGTTACCTCAACCTGGTCGTAGCCCCGGCGTTCATAAAATCGGATGAGCCGGATTCGATCGCGCCTTAATTCAGTCTCATTCAGCCTGTAGTCCTTAGTGCGCCTGAATATTTTCTGAAGCAGGTTCGGCTCTTTTGTTGCAATAACCTCATTGAGGACGATGCCTGAATAGTTATCATTACCTTCGAATGATACATTCCAAACGACAGGTTCCCGCTTTTCCTGCATAAAAGAGTCTGCGAATACCGTACCGCTTTGAAAGACAAGCAAGACTGCTATAAAAAACGTCTTAAACCCGTTTAAAAGCTCAAATTTAAAATGGTTATGGCAGATGATTCTCAATGGACGTAGGTTAATATTCTTGAGTTCTAAAATACATTTTTTAGAGCAAAATCTAAGGCCTCTAATTCTAAGGCTTCAATATTCGTAGCTTTCCTCTCGTTTTGTTTTTAGTCGTGTTCGATTATAAAAAACGAATACAGAAGTTTCCTCTAACAAGTGGCGCCGAGCGTAAGCGAGATATAAGTGGTGTTCATTGGGTTTTTTAAAATTCTGATGACCACCCCCCTTTTTTCGCCACGGGTATACCCCTCGGGTAAGGGGGACTTTCAATGACTCGATTTATTGATTGAGCTCGGGTTTCTAAGAAATCGGCTGGCATGAGACTGATTCTCTTTTCAACTGTTTGCGGTAGCCCATTCCTACACCTATTCTTCATAAATTGTTCACTCATATATCCTATATTTGTGACAAGTACAAGCATAACCGTGCTATTCCCCAACAATAAAATTACCCATGAATCTTTTCAAATTTCATACTGTCAACGCAATTCTTATCGGGTTGATTGTTCTGTTTGTGCTACAGAGTTGTGGACCTGACAGGCTTGACGATTTCAGTGACGAGTCCTTTTCTCTGGTTAATCAGGATGGGGAAAACGTAACGTTTCCGGATGATTTTGAGGGTGCACCATTGGTTGTTGGTTTTATTTACACGAACTGCCCGGATATTTGTTCTTTCATCACAGCAAACGTCAAAAAGATTTATAACGCGAGTGACTATCCGGAAGGGACACAGTTTGTCCTCATTACGTTTGATCCCGAGCGAGACAGGCCAGACGTACTGAAAAGCTATGCCGGCGCTTTCGAAATGGACAGGGAGCCTTTTCAGTTCCTGACAGGAACGCCTGATGAAATTGAAAGGCTTATGCAGCGGGTCAATGTGCGGAAGGAGATCAGCAATCAGCAGGAAAACGAGGATGGTGAATCCATCTACTTTCTAAGTCATTCAGATAAAATCTTACTCATCGACTCGCAGTCGCGCCTTTTCTTTGATTACGGTGGAAGTATGACGCCCGTAGACATTGTAGCCGAAGATCTCAGCAAACTGTAACCTTGAACTGTTTAACCGATAATAGCACACACCCATAACCTAAGATGAACACAAAATCACTTCTTTTTACTTTACTGACAGGGCTCGCTCTTCTTTTTATTGCCTCATGCCAGCAGGAGTCAAATGAACAAGAGGCGTCCACTAAAATGCCGGGCGAAGGCATAGAGGTTCAGGAAGCCTGGGCACGCCCGGGTGCTGATGGCCGAATGAGTGCCGCCTATTTTCTGATCAGCAATTTCAATAGTGAGGATGACGTGTTAACCTCGATAGAGACAGAAGTGGCACAAAATGCGGAGGTTCACGAATCGTATGAACGCGAAGAGGGGATGATGAGCATGCGTGACGTGCCCCGGCTTGATCTGCCGGCACAATCAACGGTTCGATTTGAACAGGGCGGACTGCACGTTATGCTGATGCAGCTTACGCGTCAATTATCCGATGGGGATACATTTAAGCTGACACTCACTTTTGAGAAAAACGACCCTATAACCGTTGAGATTCCGGTTCGATTATAAAAAACGAATCCAGAAGTCTCCCCTAATAAGGGGCGGTGAGAAAATTGATTTCCAAAGAAATGGCGCCTAAGTAAATTAAGGTTTTTGTTAAATTCAACACTACCAGTCTTTATGACTCACCCCCGACCCCTTCCGTCGGTGGCCGGACAAACTCTTCGCCCTGCGGGACTTGACAGAGAGGGGAGCTTCCAAATAAATTCATAGCCTCAGAAAAGTTAAGCTGGCCGGAACTTTAGTCTTTAATTTCTCACAGCCCCTAAAAAGGGGCTCCGAACGTAAGCGATTCCGAGGCTGCCCAATAAGGAACATAATAAGTTGCTAAGCTTAAATAATTTAGACTTTAAATCCCTCTCTATTAGATAGAGAGGGATACAGGGTGAGTCAGAAGAGGATTCCTGAATTATTTAAGCGGATTCCGGAGCAAAATACTTTTGGGACAACCTCAAAATCAGGGGGTGTTTATTCGGCATTCCAATATTCTAATGAACACCCCCCTTTTTTTCGTCGCGGGCATTCCTTCGGAGAAGGGAGACTTTCAATAACTTGGTTTATTAATCGAACTCAGGTATTCAGTAAAATAAATAGCAACCGATACCTGTTGTAGTTTGTTGGTTAACAATTCACTGATGTAGCGTTATGAACGAGGCCCTGAAATACATTCTCCTGATTTTTCTCACCATATTTATGGCCGCGGGCGTATACATATTTCAGCCAATCTCAGCTGGTGTTGAAGCTCTTACAAAAACCACTCCCTGCAGCCAGCCCCTTCGCTATACCATCGGCACTATTGATCCGCGATTTACAATTTCCGGTCCTGAGCTCGAACAAGCGGTGGAGGCCGCTGTAAGAACATGGAATTCCGGCACAAACAATTCTCTGCTGACAAAACATGTTGATGATTCAGAACACGGCGACATTGTCATTAGGTTTGTTTATGACGGCAGGCAGAAGCGTACAGATTCTGAGATAAGGTTCAGGGAACGCATCCGGTCTCAGCAGATAAGGCTTGACCGGCAGCAGATTCAACATGAAGTTAAGAGAGATGCTTTCGACGAGCGATCACTGCGATACAGTGATTTTTCTAAGCGGACCTTAGAGCGCTTAAACGAACTGAATGAATGGATACGGGTGAAAAACGAAAATGGTGGGTTTGTCGGGTCCGACCTCGAACAGTTTAAGCGCAGAAAAAAAGAGATTGAAGATGCACAGGACAGGGTAATGACTGAGCAGAAAGATCTCGACATAATGGCCCGTGAGGTCAACCGTGAGATGGATGAGCTAAACGAAAAGTTTGACGAGCATAATCAATTGATCCAGCAGTATAATGATGAATTTGCAGGAGATTTACGATTTGCCAAAGCAACCTACCAGAAAACATCCGACGGTGGGATTGTAACCGTAAATCAATTTATGAACGACAAAGAACTTACCTTAATTCTCGCCCATGCACTGGGCCATGCCCTCGGGTTAACCCATCTCCAGCAGCCTGAATCTGTCATGTACAGACAAATGGGCGCCCAGAAGCTCAATCCGACTATTCAACTCACATCTGCTGATAAAGAAGCGGCACTGCAACTCTGCAACTGACTCCAAATCTCTTTATCGAATTTTTGAAGCCGAAAATAGTGACTTAAGTATCTACCGCCAAACAGCTAAGTTGCAAATTTGCTGTTGCCTGATATTCACTTTTGATGTACTCTTGAAATAACCTGTCCATTAAAATAAAAGGGATGAAAGAGTTAAAAACAGAGATTAAGTGGGGATTCATATTTACTGCGATCATGCTGATCTGGATGGCGTTTGAACGCTTAATGGGATGGCACGGTGAATCTATCGATCAGCACGCAACAATGAGTATGTTTTTGCGGTGATTGCGATCGTAATCTACGTATTTGCTCTTTTGGATAAGCGCAAAAACGACCTGAACGGATTGATGACGTGGAGCCAGGGATTTAAAAGCGGATTATGGGTCACCGTTATTGTAGTCATGCTAAGCCCGCTTGCCCAGTATATCACGCATACGGTAATCACTCCGGATTTCTTTAATAATATTTCCGAATATGCGGTTGAATCGGAGCAAATGACCCGCGGAGAAGCTGAAACTTACTTTACCCTTCAAAACTACCTTATGCAGGCAGCCGTGGGCGCTTCAGGACTTGGGATTGTCACATCTGCGATCGTTGCAATTTTCACAAAGAAAAGCTCTCCTAAATGAAAAAGCCGGCCCCAGTTTTGAAAAAATTCAGAACAGGGATCGGCTTCATAAGGTCTGTTGAAATAAGAGCCTGTCTTATTTTATAAGAGTCATTTTACGTGTGAGAACAGCGCCGGAAGATTGGAGCCGGTACATGTATACACCACTCGAAAGTTCTGATGCATCAAACTCAAAAGTGTATGCACCTGCGGGTTGAAATCCTTCAGATAAAACAGCAATCTGCCGGCCTGTTATATCGAACACTTCAAGCGAAACAGCGCCTGCTTGCGGCAGGTTATAGCTGATGACCGTAGACGGGTTAAACGGATTCGGGTAGTTTTGTGCAAGTTCGAGACGTTGTGGCCGCTCGGTAACCGGGTCCACGGAGTTTACGACACCCAGCTCGACCTGTATCTGAGTAATTCCTTCAGCTGAAATTGTTTTGCTCTCATCAGGGTTTATAATGATCTCTTCTTCTTCATCGAACCCTTCACGTATGAAAGAGAAGATCAGGCGGTCATCTGTTTGATTCGCGTGCGTGATTGTCAAAGAATCGTTTGATGAACGAACTAAAAGCGTTGCTGATGAACCGCTAACCAATCGGCTGTCATCATCAAACCGGACATCAAACGCTCCTGCCGGTGGCAAAGGCGGCATGCTAAAGCTCAAGGGGTTAAGATCAGTTTGTCCACCCAGAGAACCGCCAAGGTAAAATTTTGGAGATTCGTTATCGTTCGTGCTAACCCTAAACGAGACAAACCCTTCCGGTTCTGCTAATTTTTGCGCGATCTGTTTTGTGGCGTTATTGTAGTCTGAGCTGATTGTCACACTTCCCGTTCCTTCAGACCTAACCCAGTAGCCCCGTCCCGGCCTGAGAGTATTAGCATCAAAATACCCGGAATCGTAACCTTTCAGTGTTCCTGCGACAAGCAGGTTATCAGGATCCTCAATATTGTTAAAGTCTACAGGCAGTCCGGGGCCTGAAATCAGGTACCAGCCCGGCTCAAAATCTATCGTAACTGAGTTAAGAAGCGGAGGCTCAATAGCTACCGTTTCTGCATCTGATAAACGTATCCAGTAACCGACACCTGCCGTAAATTCTGACGCTTCAGCATAGCCGCCTAAGTGCGAAAAGAATGTGCCATCAATTCCATTTGAAAAAATCGTGAACGGGTCTACACCGGACCCTTCTGACGGATAGCCGATTTGCTGCCACCCCTCAGAAAAACTATCAGATACTGTTTCCTGAACTATATGGATAACGGTCACTTCCTGTTGCCCCTCAGCTAAAACAAGTGAATTAGAAGTTTCCATGTCCAGCTGTTCGGTTCCCGAGCCTGTTTCATGTTCTAACAGAAATATTCCTGAGGTGGATGACAGTTCATTACTGTCCCATGAGAGAGTAACCTGCTGCGTCCCGCCGGTTGAGGGACTGGCTGATATGATCCATGTTGCACGGCTGGTCGTTAGTGGCCGATAGAGCTTGAAATATTCCTCACTGCCATCCAAAATTCTTAGATCAAATGATCCGTTTGGCGCAGCGGGTGGTGCATATTGATCCAGGCCCGCATCAAATCCATCCGTAGCACTTTCCGACGTGCCTACAACCAGGTTTAAGTTATTTTCGTTTTGATCCTGCCCGTTGATGGTTAGATCCCAGGCGGTACTTTGAGCGTTAGCGTGTCCACTCCACGCCATGAATATCGCTAATACTATTAGTGGATACACGTATGTATATAATCTTTTCATTTAGATAACCTCAAGGAGAAGTTTAGTTAGTATTTGATTGCGGCGAGCGTATATGCGACTTCACTTACCGAACATAAATACAGGCTTTGGAATAAAATATCAGAATGCAGTTGAACACACTAAAATTCATCTCTGATCTTTTTACCAGAACGGTAAGTCTCTGATTTATCACAGTCTATTTAATCACTCGCAACAAGGTTAACAAATAGCTGTGAATAATCATAGCCATTATCCTTTATATGCATGAAATTCTAATAAAAAGTATCATTGACGCTAAACTTTATTATTTACCGGTTCTTATCCTTAAAAATTGTTTGCGGACATTTCAGGCTGATTAGCTTAAACAGGTCTGCCCGATTTTGGCAGCCACTGAGTTCAGGGCTTCATATTTATTGAGTTTCCAGCCATGCATTCCTGCGGTCTGTAGCGTCGGATTCTGAGTCAGAGTTGATTTCTGTGGAAACTGAGGGGTCCGCAATAAGTTTGGCCTGTACTGTTTTCTCTTCTCCCATGCGCTCAAACATGATGTCTACCAGGTCTCCCGGTTCGTAGCCGGCCATCAGATCGTCAATGCTGCCTGCATCCTGCACTGAGTGCTCACCGATCGACAGAATTTCATCACCTTGTTCAATTCCCGCCTTGTAAAGGGGAGATCCTACAATTGCGTTCGATTGCAGGATACCGCGGCTATTTTCAATCTCAACCGGAGTGCCAAGTGTGGCACGAGCGGGATTCGCCTGCCGGAATGTGACGCCAACGCCCTCCAAAAGCCGTTCATAATCCGGCATCTGGCTGTCGTAGATATAGCGGCTGAAAAAGGTGTCCGCAAACTCTTCACCGGCGTAATCAGCCAGTGCCGCTTGTATATCTCGAATCGCGTATGGAATCTCTGGTTTCCCATATCGCTGCCACACCTGTTTCATAAAGTCATCCAGATTTCTGCCGTTATCCAAATCTCTGAGACTCAGATCCAGAGCGAGGCCAAGCACACTACCATAGGTGTAGTATGATATAAACGTGTTGTCGCGATTGACCGGATCCACCGAGCGTGCGGCATCTACAAATGGCGCCTGATAGCTCATCTCAATAGGATTATAATATTCCCTGCCAGGTGAATTGATGACGTAATTGAGCCCGCCGGCCAGACCTTCAACATACTGCTCAGGAGTTTGAATGCCGGCACGAGCTAATATCAAACCGGTGTAGTAACTTGTAAATCCTTCAGCAAACCAGAGTTCGCCGCTCATATTGACCTCCTCAAAATCAAACGGCTCGAGTGAGGCGGGCCTGATGCGCTCCACATTCCAAATATGAATAAACTCATGTGAGACTGTACTGATGCTGGTATTGCCCAGCGGACTGTCGTGTGGTTTCGAATTAGTTACAACGGTTGAATTACGATGCTCCATTCCGTCACGGCTGGCGTTAGGCATAAAACAGTTAAGAAACGTATACTCGCCGTAGTCGAACTCAGGGAGCTCACCAAACAGCTCTTGCTGGCTTTCTACAATTGCTATCACTTTCCCGTAATATTCATTCACTTCATCTTCAGATGCGCCGGTATGAAGAGCCATGCGAATATTTTGCCCGCTTACCGTCTCTTCCCGCAGAAAAAAGTCAGCGATTTCCACCGGACTGTCTAAAAAGTAGTCGAGATCAGGCGCCTGGTATCTGTTTTCCTCAAGATGCTGCAGCTGCGTTGCCACTTCCCAGTTCAGGTCATCCCGGGCTTGAAAGGTAATCTCGATTGGTCTGTGCTCGTATTTTCGGGCCCATGCGAAGGTCGCCGGCATATTGAGGTGGGCGTGGGTTTCGTCAATCTGGGAGTACGTACCATCACCGCGGTTGGCAAACAGCGTGTATCGAAATGTAACGGTGCCATCATGGCCGCTCACATTCCACTGATGCGGATTGGGCCGCGTGATGTCCAGCTCATTGCCATCTGCGTCTACAGCCGATACCGAATAGACATTCTTGGCAAATTCATGAAGCGCATACCTGCCCGGGGAGGTCCTGCTCATCCGAACTTCGAGAACTTTATCTTCGAGGTTTGTATAGTGTATTACAATCTCAGCTTCATGGTGCACCGCATTATCAAAGGAGATCTCATACTGCGTGATCGTTTGCGAAAAGGAGAGCGATGAGGTGAGGAAGGCGAACAGCGTCAGCGTCAGCGTCAGAATTTTCTTCATATCAAATATAAGGGAATGGATTGAATTTTTATCAATATGAACAGGTTCAGCGCGAAGTGCAAGAATATGCTACCAATTTAGCCTTCTAACTGCCCCCTTCATTTTATCTATTGATCAACAACTCCATATCTTTTCAATATCTCCATCACATCATCCAGGGGTAAAGCGTCCATCGAACTTCCATCGTGGCCGGTCATCGTTTCGGCCATAAACAGAGAGTTCAGAATAGCCTCTTCTGTCGCTTCAACAGTAGCCAGAAAAAGCGGACTCATCGCGGAGTTGGCAAGCTCAGACCGTTCAATTATATCGTCGTCCGAATCGATGTCCCGCAGGAGATCCTCATGAGTGGAAAAAGCGATCACGTAATCACCACTACCATTTGAGGCAAACCCTCCGGTGCGAGCCACGCCCAACATCGCACGTTTTGCGAGCCGTTCCAGATTTCGGGACGTTAGCGGAGCGTCTGTTGCTACCACAATCATAATTGACCCGTCGACATCATAATCATACCCATCATCCGGCGATGACGTTGATTCTCCGGTTCCAAATAACTTTTGATCAAATTGACCATGAAATCCATTATTCATTTTGGCTCCCAAATTTACCTCGTAGGGCACGTCACCCGACATATAGTGATTCCCCAGCTCTTCCCCTACCGGTGCACCGTCAACCGTGAGAATACCGCCAAAATTCGACTGCACCAGCACACCAACGGTATACCCTCCGCGGCTTTCAGGAAGCCGGCGTGATGACGTACCGATACCGGCTTTAAAGCCCAGTGCACGGGTGCCTGTTCCCGCGCCCACACTCCCTTCCGCAACCGGACCGCTTTTTGCGGCATCAATTGCACTGTACACATCCTCACTCGTTACGACACGCGCGCGGATATTATTCAAGTATCCATCATTTGTCTCGCCCACCACGGGGTTGACCGAGCGCACATTTTCGTTGCCCTCCAAATTAAGCACGTAATCTGCAACTCCATGCGCCACGTTAAATATGTTCAGGGTGTTCGTCAGAGCCAGTGGGGTTTCCAGCTCACCCAGCTCTCGCACCTGTGTGAACCCCAGCGCCTTACCAAACCCGTTGCCAACATACACAGCTGCCGGCACCCGCTCCCGATACAAATTTCCACCGTGTGGCAAAATTGCGGTAATGCCGGTTCGTGTACTTTCACCTTCATTCATTGTGTGATGCCCAACCCTCACGCCGTCCACATCCGTGATGGCGTTCAGCGGACCCGGCGTCAAAATACCGGGTGAGAGTCCCAGTTCCCGGACCCGTTGCCGATCCTGCGAATACAGTAAGTCCGTAATTAAAAGTAACATAAGAGTAGCGAGTAGAATATGAGTCAGTTTTTTCATAGAAGATTTGATTGAGAGTCATTGGCTATGAAGATTGTATGAGATGTATCGCAATAATGAAAGTTAATCCTCAATTACCTGTTTACAGCCGGTCATTTTAAATACGGGATACTTTTCAAATCAATATTGGAAGTAGAGGATCAAATTATCATATTCTTGCACAGCATTACTGAAACTCACTTAAACTGAACTTTTAAAAGACGATGGATCCAAAAAAACACAAATCGGGAACCGCATCTGTATGGGCTGGTGAATCAGAACTTTTTTATGAAGGAAGCTCAACCGTACCCATAATCAACACCGTAACCTATGCCTATAAAGATTTAGATGAATGGTATGATGTGGCCCGGGGTGAAAAAAAAGGGCACATCTACAGCAGAAATACAAACCCAACGGTTGCCGTTCTGGAAGAGAAAATAAGACACCTTGAGCAGGCTGAGGCAGCAACGTCATTCTCAACCGGCATGGCTGGTATCAGCAATACCCTGTTTGCACTGCTTGAGCCGGGTGACAGGGTAGTATCCATCAAAGATAGTTATGGCGGTACAAGCAAGATGTTTCTGGAATTTTTGCCGCGGCTCAATATCGAGGTGGAGCTTTGCGAAACTGAAAATCACGAGCAGATTGAGCAGGAAATTGTAAATGGGTGCAAGATGGTTTACCTCGAATCGCCCACAAATCCCACGCTCAAAATCATTGACCTGAAGCGAATAGCAGCCGCTGGGAAAAAAGCGGGTGCTATCGTCGTTGCCGACAACACGTTTGGGTCTCCCATCAACCAGAATCCGTTAACGCTTGGCGTTGATCTGGTTATCCACAGCGCTACCAAATTTCTGGGCGGCCACTCCGACACGCTCTGCGGACTTGTGTGCGGCAAAAAAGAGCTGGTTCAAAAAATCTTTGATTATCGCGAAATTACGGGAGCGACACTTCATCCGGAAACAGCTTATAACGTCATCAGGGGCATGAAAACACTGGAGCTTCGCGTGCTTAGGCAAAATGAGAACGCACTGGCTATCGCCAAGTATTTAGACCAGCATCCAAAAGTTTCGCAGGTGTACTACCCCGGCCTTGAGAATCATCCCGGACATGACATTGCCAAAAAGCAGATGCGCGGATTCGGCGGTGTTCTCAGTTTTGAACTGGCGGGAGGCTACGATGACGTAAAGACACTGCTGCACAACCTGAAGTTTGTCCATCTTGCGGCGAGCCTCGGATCCGTGACTACGCTTGCGGGTCCGCCCAGAACCACAAGCCACGTTGAACTGTCTGAGGCGCAACGCAAACAGCTGGGCATCTCAGAAAGCCTGATTCGCTATTCTGTCGGGATTGAGAACAAGGAAGATCTGCTGGATGACCTGGAACAAGCCCTCGATTTGATTTAAACTCCCCATCACCCCAACTCCTGCTACAAACAGATGCCTGATTCAATAGTTGATACTTCCTTTACGACGCGAACACTTCAGAAACTCGTTCAGATAAATTCAGTGAACCCCGGGCTTGATCCTGATGGACCAGGAGAGGGAGAGATTGGCTCTTTCATTCAGGATACACTGAGTGATCTATCAGTACAGTGTGAAACTGACACGCTCTCACCCGGACGCGTGAACGTTACGGCCAGGCTAAAAGGATCCGACGGAGGGCCCACGCTGATGCTAAACGCACACACCGATACGGTTGGCGTTGCCGGAATGGAAGACCCGTTTTCCGGACGGATTGATGGAAACCGTTTATACGGCAGAGGGTCCTACGACATGAAAGGGAGCATCGCTGCCATTCTCGGTGCGGCCAAAGCGCTGAAAGAGAATGATATTCGGCTGAAAGGCGACCTGATCTTGTCTTTTGTAGCCGACGAAGAGTACGAAAGCATCGGTGCTCAGGCGCTTGTAAAAAATCTGACTGCCGACGCGGCTATCGTAACCGAACCCACGGATCTGAACCTCTGTCTCGCTCATCGTGGATTTGGTATTTTTAAAATTACCACTGAAGGAAAAACAGCTCACGGCGGCCGCCATGAGCAGGGTATCGATGCCAACATACACATGGGACTGATTCTCGCGGAATTGAATAAACTTTCTCAGCGCCTGCCGAATGAAAATAGGCATCCTCTTTGCGGGCTGGCATCACTGCATGTTCCTTTGATTTCCGGCGGACGGAGCCTGTTTGTCTACTCAAACAGCTGCACAATTCATGCGGAGCGGCGGACCATCCCCGGCGAAACGCAGGACAAGGTCACAGAAGAGTTTCACGACATTATAGATCAGATCAGCAAACACAACCCGAAGTTTCGGGCAACACTTGAACCGGAGATCTGGCGCAGCCCTTATGAAATAGACGCCTCCTCAGCCATCGTATCAGCTACTGAACAGGCGGCAACAAAATCCCTCGGAAATGCACCCGGGACCATTGGCCATACATGGTGGGAAGATTCCGCAATATTTGGCGACGCCGGAATTGAAACGGTCATTCTCGGCCCGGCGGGAGGCGGCATTCATGAAGATGTGGAGTGGGTGGAGCTGGATTCGTTAGAGAAGCTGGCAGATATTCTTTATCGGACGGCCATTGATTATTGCGGTGTTGAAGATCCGGTCTGATCTAATTCAAACCGATACTCTAAACTCAGTCAACTTTTCATAGCATGTTTTGGAGCTCAGCTGCCCTGACTTTTGTCTTGGTTCTGTATGAAACAGGCCTCTCCCTGGCAACACTCTTCTACATTGATACCGCAAGCTGCGCACTGTCCGTGACCATGAACCCACACTAAAGGAGCCAACTGCCCGCAATAAAGGCAGCGGCGCTTTTCTGTGGTTTGATTTCTGTTTGATGGATTATCCATTCCCTTCTGTGAGTTCCTGGTAGGCTACATCAAGATTTCTTGGAAGGGAAAGGAAGTTGCTCGGGCTGATGAAATCCGGGAATTCCTCAAACGATTCGGCACTTGTGATCTCCTCACGACTTCTGCCCGCATCAATCCCGGCCTGCGTATGCTCCAGAAGCTTGGTCAGAAAGTCGCGCTTGCGAAGAAGGTCGTCCGCTGTTCCAGTCACACCAAACTCAGGATTTCCGTGACCAAAGATAAACTGTGTGTCGGACTCAGCCTCATCAACCACAGTTTCTAAAACCGTAATCCAGTTCTGGATGGACGCCCCGCTTCCGCGATCGATAAACGGATAGAGGCGATTGAACATCAAATCTCCCATGTGAGCCACATTTGCCTCACGAAACCACGTCACAGAGTCACCGGAGGTGTGTGCGCGTCCGTAATATTTGATATGGACCATTTCGTTACCGAGATCCAGTTCATGTTGTTCTGAAAATGTCTCCTCAGCGGCAACTACTGAATCCGCATCATCAGCTGACTGTCGCTGGAGCACAGGAACCCGTTCATGGGCAATAATCCTGTAGCCTGACTCCCTAAAAGCACCATTGCCACCCGTGTGATCACCGTGGTGGTGCGTGTTGATCAACACTGTTTCTGATCCGCCGCCGAATGAATCGATGCCGCCGATAAAATCAGCCGCCGTATCAGGGTATTGCGAATCGATAGCCAGCGTCACGTCATCAGATACAAACCAGCCGATAGTGCCGCCACGCATAGAAAATATTCCAGTCCCGTTCCGAAGTTTGGTAAAGGGTGAGTCTTGAAAAAACTTCATTCGCGGCAACAATGCCGACCCTGCCGACAGCAGTGCAACGTTTTTTAGAAAATCGATTCGTTTCATAAGATGGGGTTATTATTTGGATTGATATTTAGATAAAGACCTGACATCGTACGAACCACGGTGAGTTCCTGTCAGCGTCGAATCAATACTTTTAACCTTATATTGCACAACCACATTCAGCCTCCTTGTTAATACAATATAGTTGGGTTTGACAACAACATCCCTTGCCATCACTCAAGTTCATGATCATCCCTGATCAACAGCAGGATCGCTGCATGGGGGACAATCAGAAATTTTTCGTTTTCAAATTCAATCTCGTGGGCACGGCTCTTCAGAAAAATTGCCAGATCACCTTCTCCCGCCTGCATGCCCATATACTTAGGCTGAGAGGCATTTTCTTTCCAGGGCTCATCAATATCCTGACTGGGAATCGGGTATCCCGGTCCAGTTTTAATAATATAGCCGCTATGGATCTCCTCTTTCTCTTTCACAGTGGCGGGAAGTACAAGGCCGCTTTTCATATGGGTTTCCATCTCTCGCGGCTTGATAAGAACACGGTCACCAATTATAATGAACTTATCTACAGAATTTAGATATTCCTGAATCATGTATACGTGTCATTTATATTAAGCAATTCTGAATGAACCCGAAAGATAGTGACTTATATGCATAATTTTAACCTTAAACTATCTCTCTTCCGTTCAGAAAACCTATATCAATATAACCCCAATTCGATGAACCCCAAGAACTACCCGCCCATTTCCTCTCCTGAAGAGATACCGGGACGCTTTGCCGATGCCTGGAATGAGCGTGATCCGTATAAACTTGCCTCCCTGTTTGATGAAGATGCTGAATTTGTGAATGTGGTTGGCATCTGGTGGCACAGCCGCGAGGATATCTACATTGTCAATGATGGTGAGATCGAGGCGGTGGACTATCGGGATTAGGCAAACTAAACCTAACAGCACCAACCGGATCTGTCAGCGTTGAATTGATTATCCCGTCTGATGAGTGCCTCTGCCATCTGACTGGTAGGTAAGCGACCATTTAAAGCCTTCGAGACCCGTCAGACCGCAACTGCAGCGTTCAGACTGGGGGTTATAGCTCGAGATAACTCGTCAGACCGCAAATGCAGCGTTCAGGCGGGGGGCATAGCTGGATAAAGCAATCAGTTCGCGTAGTCAGCGTGCTGAATTCGGTGTAGACTCGACAGCCACAAAAGACCACAAAGTGATCCCGTCGGGGCAATCGGTGGTCGTGGAGTATTTATTGGTTAAAGACTAAGAGTACCTCAGCTTCTAGGAACCTGGATGTTAATTAATGGATGAAAGCCTTCGAGACCCGTTAGACCGCAGATGCAGCGTGCAGACGGGTATTCTAAAAGATCTCCTGAACCACATCTTCATTTAACGATCGAATTGAAAATTTCTCAAACTCTTTCCCATGCTCCGGGAGATTTAGAGATCTGCGGCCAAGCTGAAGACTGCATAAATTGCCGGATCGTTCACCTGTATAATCACGATAGAAAGAATATGGCCAGCCAAACAGTGAACTACTCAACTTTGCTTTTAGCGGATTCTGGTGGATATATAGAAAGCAAGTCAAAGGATATTGTTCATCTCGGCTACCTCTCCTGGTTTGATTTACTTTGTGTCGTCCTTGGGACAAGGCAAAATGAACAGGGAAGCGTCCTATGGTCATGTTACTCGTTTCTTACTTATCGACAATGTTTTCACCAGGTTCAAATACGTAGGTCACCCAGACTAATCAACATAGCCAACTATTTGTACTGGCTTGCCGATTTCATTCGGAATCTTGCCTGAATCACGCATTATTTATTAATATTTCACCACTCATACGTCCACTTTACCTTGGCCTTCAGGGCGATCTTGTTATCATGGCCGGTAATACGGAGTTCAGTTTGATGATTATCTGAGCTTTTCCCGGAAATTTTAATCTGTTCTCCCATGTAAACAGGACCGCGAAGCTCATATTCAACCTCTTCAAGAACTTTTCCATCATACGTGCTTCGAAACTCTTCAAGCGCCAGCAGAAGAAGCAGAGGGCCATGTACAATCACATTTGGATATCCCTCAACATTACGAGCATAATTCTGATCGTAATGTATTCTGTGAGCATTGAAGGTCAACGCGGAAAAACGAAACAGTAAAATAGAGTCCGGTTTTGTGCTTTTCTCCCAGTCCGGATCAATATCCATGGCCTCTGTTCGCGTCGGATGCGCCCCTTTTTCAGACGGTTGCCGGTAGAGAAAATGCTGGTCTTCCTGGATGGCAATCGATCCTTTTGTACTGATTTGATGCTGAAGCGAAAGGTATACTTTTGCCTGATCAGCGCCCTCTTTTTTAAACTCGGTAATCGTCGAATAACGTGTTGCAGGCGTCCCGACAGTCAAAGCGTTTTTGAATTGAAGTCTGCCGCCCAACCACAGCCTGCTCGACTGTTCAATAGGAGGAAACAGATCATGATTGCGCGGGTATCCCTGAACCGTCAGATCTGACTGCAGATGCAATGGAGTGAAATATGCCCAGTGAGCACACATTGTAAGCTTATCCCCTTTTGATACCGACTCTGGTCTGCGATTTACCATGGCTTCAAACCTGCGCAGTTGCTCCGGAGCCAGTGTATCACGCTGACTCATTGATTTCCCTACCCATTCATTAGGATCCATATACTCCTCCGGCTTATTAATAATACAGTGATAAAAAAAAGGGTGCCGTTGAAAAGGCACCCTGCTTTTTAATAAAATATAACTATACGTTGGCAGTATGCAGGCAGTTACTTGTCTGTCGGATTATTTGGCTGCTGGCCTGGCTTTTTCTGTTGTCCCTCTTCAGGATTGTCAACAATTTGCAGCTGATTGCTTAGCGACGTTTGCAGTTCATCAACATCGTCATCGCTGACAAGTTCACTGATATCTTCAACGCCGGCTTTGACTGCAAGATTGTAAACCATTCGGTTAAACAGCATCTGATGAGCCGCAGAGGATAGCTGCATAAGCTGCTCTTGTGGAACCTGTCCGCCCGCAAGTTTAATCTTATTCATAATTGGCTTGAGCAGATTTTCAATCTTCTTGTTTAATTGCTTTTCGAGCTGCCCGGCCTCTTTATTCTCTTTACTTGTTACTTCTTTTCCGTTTGGATCTACTAACTTCATTTTTTGCCTGAATTGATTTGTTTGTTCTATTCAACTACTTAACACGAAATGTAAGGGTTAAAATTCCGGATGCGAAATTTAGTACCTGAGCATCTATTTAATCTTCAGTACCCGGCCTGTATTCACGGATCACTTGCTTCTCGACATCTTCATCGGTAAAAGCAACGGCAGTCATCTCA
>Ga0136589_1000354_pt1 | contig 23474 bp, 15 predicted proteins | sample AntRauMFilla3764_FD_104640 | JGI IMG/M metagenome (GOLD analysis project Ga0136589, IMG submission 104640) | Saline lake microbial communities from Rauer Islands, Antarctica - Metagenome Filla 3 #764 | ecosystem: Environmental > Aquatic > Non-marine Saline and Alkaline > Saline | place...
ACGTATATGCGGGAAGCTCTTAAACTTGCCGAAACAGCTTACATGAAAGATGAAGTTCCCGTGGGCGCGATTGTCGTTCATCAAAACAGAATTATCGGCAGAGGTTATAACCAGGTAGAAATGCTGTGTGATCCAACAGCACACGCCGAAATGCTGGCTCTGTCAGCGGCCTGTACAACGCTTCATGAAAAATATCTGCATAAATGTACGCTCTATGTAACACTTGAACCCTGTATGATGTGTTCCGGTGCGGCTGTTTGGTCGAAACTCGACCGAATCGTATTTGGAGCAATGGATGAAAAAGCAGGTGGGTGCGGTACCGTGTTCAATTTATCATCGAATAATAGATTAAATCATCAAACTGAAATTATACACGGAGTCCTCGAAAGTGAGTGCAGTCATCTGCTAAAGAGGTTTTTTAAGTCAAAACGCTAATAAGCGTCTGGCCCAAATTATTTGCGTATCAACTTTGTGGGCACTATCCTGTTGTTTTTCCGAATATCCGTTGTCTAAATCGAATGACATATACAGCGAGCTCCTTTCTTCCTTTTCGTGTTGATAGTGGAACCAATAGTTTGAACCCAAAATAGAGAGCTAAAACCAGTATAAAGAAAATGTGTATAGCATAGTCCTGATAAATTTGTAGAAAACCCAGCATTTGATGCCCCACAACAATAGATGTTCCCAATACCATTGGTGTCCAAATAAGGATAGAAATAAAGAAATATGCGAAAAAAGTTGGGAATGCAGTGTGAAGAACACCTGCATAGAAATAGGTTGGGAATCGGGTTCCGGGCAGAAAGCGGCTTCCAAACATAATTTTAAATCCATTGTTACTAAACAATGCAGCAGTGAAGTCAATATCTTTTTTTGAAATTAACCATTTAAACGGTGCTTTTCGGATAACAGGTCGCCCAAAGATTCTGCCTATCCAATAAATCCCTGTGTCCACTATCAATATTCCAACAAAAATAACTATAAAAGCCACCCAGATAGTAATTACGTTACCTGCAACCAGTAGTCCAGCTCCTATACACCCTAAATCTTCACTCAAAAGAGTGACAATGGTAAGCATCAGAATAACCATAAAAAATGCCCAGTCATCAACTGGTGGAACATCACCTAAGTTAAAATCTTGTTCAGCCAGCTCTATACGTTCAGGTGAAATACGATTCGGTTTAGGGGTGTTATCTGACTCCACGTCCGATAAAAAACTATTGTAGCTTTCTGCCCATTCGTATGCCCTGTCGTGAATAGCGGAATGATCTCCATTCGTAATCGAAATTGTGCTCTGAGGAATAATCCGAAAATGTTCTCTGGCCGTGCTAACAGATATCTGCCGGTCATTATCAGAATGGATAATATGGACAGGTAACTCAAGACTGGATAAAATCTCACGGTAAGGCCGCTGATCCATACTATTAAGGAATCGTGCACCTTCAAGGTTTATTGGAATACTACGATTCCAATTTGCAACAGGCAGGCCGTGGTCAAGCAGCCACCCAATTGGATAGAGTATTGAATAAATCGGTTGGTTCAGAACATGGTAGCCAAGGAAATGGAATTCCTGCACCCCAATTGCTGAAATCGTGGAGTAACTTCTTACTCTGTTTGAAGGTAGTTTATCAAGAAGTTGTATTGCAACAGAGTTACCAAATCCGTAACCGATCAAATCAATCTGTTTGAGCCCTTTTATTTCTAAAAAATGAAGTAGCATTTCAGCTCGTGCTGCAGGTGACTGGTTGATTAGACTCCCTTTACTACTTACGGTCGGGAACACGGGAATAATAAGCCGACGTACTACTGAAACCTGTTGCGAAAAGCGTTCAAAATTTTGAATAGGTGTAAATGGATCCGGTATCAATACAACAGCAGGTGCAACCTCTGAGGGTCCGAAGTCAAGATATGAAAAAGTAACTGTTGATCCCTCCCATTCAATTGTCTCTTCCACCTCATTCCTGAACGGTTTATTTTCAACAGGAAAATTGAATTGAATAAACAGAGAAATAGCGTATAACAGGAACAGGAACAGAAATAATCGTTTATACGAGCGGCTCATCTACAATCGGTACCCTTAAAACTGAAGAGGTTCAAATTCCGTATCCCTTGAACTGCACATTGGGTTGAAGAGTCTGGATACTTCCAGGTGAAGTTTTTTAGATAGAATTTTTCTATCTCTTTCTTTTATAACGCTGCTGCCAAATGTAATAGTTGCATGAACAATAGGTTGTTTTGCCAATCTGACTATATGCGCATTGAGTGTGGTTTCATCCCACCAGCTTACAATTTTGTACGCCTCATCTTTACTTTCTTTAGTATTTGTAGAATAAGAGAGTGCACAATAGTGAGCTCCCAATTCCGAACGTGCAGGATATTCAAGAAGTGATGCCCGAAAACGAAGAACTTCTGATCCCGGGCTTGTCGTTCCCTCAGGAAATAAAGTAAGCCCCCGCTGATCGGTCACAGAATTTGATATCTCTTCATTTACACGCATAAGATCAGACCGTCGGGTCCGATCGATAAACACCACACCAACGGTTCGCGCAATGAAACCAATAACAGGCCAGTCTTCCACTTCTGATTTCGCGACAAAGGTTGTGTTTAGCTGACTGAAAAGAACAATGATATCGATGTAGCTCAAATGATTGCTAACCAAAAAAAATGGTGGCTTTGGTACGGTTCCCTTTACATGTACTTTTATTGAGAGTGCTTTGGCTGCCCATCTGCCCCAGGCTGATAAACTTACATTTCGCCAATTATCCACGGGCCTGTTTAAAAACCTTAATAATCCGTAACCGACAATAAAAGCCGCATAGACGCCAAGGGTAACCGCAATAACCGACATGACCTTAAAGTAGGCGTAGAGTAATCTCATTGTTGAAATATAGTAATGATTACCGGGTAAATTGCAATCAAATCTACAGGGTTTAGATTATCAAATTACTTTTAAAAAACTTTAAACCCATTTTTTTGATGATAAAGGTTTGATTATTTTATTGTTTTGATTTAAACCGAGTAAAATATCCCGTCATAATCTATTATCGAATAATACTGAAATGCCTTAACCAGGTAATGAAATATATTCTTTTTTTGTTTGAACTGAACTCGGGAAATTAATTGTTCTTCTAAAAACTATCAGAATAGCGCCGCAGGCACTATGCTCTATTATAAAACATTTCTAAAAGACAAATCACGCGACTGGGTAGTATTTATCCATGGTGCTGGTGGGTCCTCGTCTATCTGGTTCAAACAAGTTCGTGCCTATCAGGAGCAGTTTAATGTATTGCTCGTAGATTTGAGGGGGCATGGGAAGTCGAAAGAGATGAGCACGATGAAGGCTTACTATAAAGAAAAGTACACCTTCAAAACAGTCAGCCGTGATGTTCTTGAGGTTCTTAAGCAAAATGAGATTCATTCTGCGCATTTTGTCGGCGTTTCACTGGGAACGGTTATTATCAGGTCTATTGCGGAGATAAAGCCTGAAATCGTAAAATCTGCAGTGATGTGCGGGGCGATTACCCGGCTCGATGTACGTTCCCGGATTCTGGTTTGGCTTGGACACACGTTCAAGAAGATAGTCCCGTTCATATGGCTATATAAACTTTTTGCCTGGGTGATTATGCCGAAGCGAAATCATCAGGAATCCAGAAGCATGTTTATAAGTGACGCGAAAAACCTGGCAAAAAAGGAGTTTCTAAAATGGTTCAGGCTAACGTATGATGTCAATCCACTGCTTAAATATTTCAAGGAAAAAGAGATGAAAAACCCCACGTTGTATGTCATGGGGAGTGAAGATCACATGTTCCTCCCTCCTGTTAAAAAGATGATTGGCAATTTTCAGCGTAGTGAACTAAATGTTATCGAAGGCTGCGGCCACGTGTGTAATATTGAGGAACCTGAACTTTTTAATAAAATCTCTATTGAATATTTGATGAGGCAACGTTCAGCTGTTCATGAAAACACCGTTACTGAATAGTATATATTTTTTGCGATACATAGATGGTCTTTTTTTGGGGTAGGATACCCAAAAATTCAACAATATTAAAAAAGCCCGAATTAACTCATTCGGGCTTTTTTTGCAGGCTGTACTAATCTATAAATTACTCTCCATTTAATTCGAGCCTTCTCTCCTGCTTGATCAATCTTGAAAGCCAAGCCTCCGGCTGACGATTTGCCTGAATCTGTTTCACATAGTTTATCGATTCTTCTTTAGCCTCAAACCCTTTATATGCAACAAAGAAAAAACCAGTCACCGGATTGTACAGCATATGAGCATCCAGACCCTCATCTTTAAAGTTGCGATAGAGCCGGTCAGCATTACTTCTTACTTCAAAAGATCCACCAATGACATAAAACTCATAATCACCGTGGTTGCTATTGACGTTATGCATCTCCATCTCTTTATAGGCACCCTGGTAACCCGACAGATCACGTCTCTCCAGCCGTGTGTGCTGTATGCCGGAATACTCACTACCAGGTCTGATCTCATCTATATCTATCTCCTCTTTTTCCACGACTTCAAGTACGCGTGGGTTGCCATTACCAGCGGTTTTATCCTCCGCTGTTTGCGTGACATCAGAATCGGACAGCATGCCTGTGTCTTGAGATGATGTCTGGGAGACCGGAGTTTTATCACTAATATAGTTCATGCCGTTTCTATGCTGCTCTTGTTTTTCAGATAAAAGATCGGATTTGCTTTTAAATGCGCGTTCAATACGTTCATCAAGTGGATCCTCAAGTTCTGCCTGAAGCAGTACAATTAATTCTGATTCCTGATGGTCAGTTGAATTGTATCCAAAGAGATATTTCAGTCCAAAAAACCATCCGGGGAGATCCTTTAAAATTGGTATCCCCCGACGCACTTCCGCCTCTTCAGTTCTGTAAAGTCCTGCAATAACAGTACTTTCGCCATCGAGAAGCAGCGCGTGAGTATTAGCCTGCTGTTTGTTAATGACGGTACTTACCGGATCGGGCTGCGCAGATGATCGTTCTGCCTCAAGTTCGAGATAAATCAGCGTCGTATCGCCAACCTCTACAATCTGAGGACGGACCAGTAGTATTGTACCAGTGCTGAAAAACTGATCGGTCACGTTCCCGGCAAAATCCCGCTGCTTGATAGAAAAGTCCTGGCCTACCTGAATGCGACCTTCCTGTCCATCCATCACTTTTACGCTTGGTGTCGCCAGAATTTTACCGAGGTTATCCGCCTCAAAAGCGCTAAAAAGAGCCTGAACTTCTATTCCGCCTCCAATATCACCAAAGTTAATAATTGAATTAAATACACTTTGGGATACATTTTGCGCACCCTTTGAACTTACGGATACAAATCTGCCGTCAAATTCAGTGCTGGGTAAAGTTTCAGATGACTCTTCACCCAGAAAGTCTCCCAGATTTTCAGGTACAGCATTGGAAATTGTTGACCAGTCAACACCGATTTCCTGCAAAGCACGTTTATTCCCTTCAAAGAATGTAGCGTTGATTCGTACCTCACGTGTATCTGTGGTAATGGAAATTCCGTCAAGCTCTTCTCCCGCTATGCCCGAGCTCTGAACACTGTCTTCAGTTGTCCCTGCCAACTCTTCAGCCTCCTGCTGTGTGACAATCTCAAGTATATCTTCTGATTCAAGTACTACAAGACCTTGAACACGCATAATATAATTTAGAGCGTCTTTCCAGTGCATTGCCGGAAGAGAAACACCTATAGGTACTGTCGTATTGGTACGATCGATGATAAACCGATTTTCATATTGTTGGGCATAATTTGTCAAAACCTCGATCGCGTCCTGAAACGGCGTTCGTCTGTCAAACGATATCATCTCTTCAGGATTGGTATATTCGCGTGGCGGTCGTTCCTCAGCCTGCGCATATACAAACTGTGTGAATCCGGTTATAATAAATATTGATATAAAGACTGTTTTGATCATAAGTTTTGGACTTTTCATCGTTCTACCTCCAGCGATACTGATTCTATAATTCCACCTTTGTTCAGGCGAAAATTAGCGATACCCTGATTAATATTAATGGTTTGGAGAATGCCAAGATACACCCTGTCACCCTCTCGCAGTGTTTGTAATGAGCCGTTTTGATCCAGGAGATATATAATCCCGTTTCCGATTCCTACCAGCTGACTTTGCTCAATATTTATTCTGTTTTCCGTATTAGGTTCTACATTTCGAATTAACGGATAGAACGGATTGTACGACGCAAACGCTATTGGGCCGGAGATGTCAGGTGTCCCGGAAGCATTGAAGTAATTCAGCCGGTCATAATAACTCGACAGGCGAAGCGTGAACGTAACAAAACTGTACTCTTCAGCTTCGTTTACCGGTGAGATTACCAGCTGTTCAATCTTCTGAACTGGTTCACTATTTTCAATTCTGGTTAGAAAATTTAAGACTGCAGTATACGGCCCCCTTCCCGACAATTGTGATACAATTATACCGTAGCGATCATTGCTTGTAGAGTCACTAAACACAAAGTCGAATTCAATGGGGTCGGTTTCGCTCAGGAGTGACAAATAACGGTATGTGCGATCCGGATTATTGGTTCTGAATAACGTTTTATCAAAATTTTCGATAAACATTTTGGACTCTTCAAACTGAACTTCCAGTTCAGGAAGCTGATCGGCAATCGCTTTTTTCCGGTCGTATTCCGTCTGGAGTGTTGAAACCTCTTCTACCAGTTGTTCAATTTTTGGCTGCTGATAGAATCGGATAAAGAGAAATCCACTTGTTCCAAACAACAAGAGAACTACCAGCAGGATGAGTGTATTTCGTAATGCGTACGACATAATTTAGGGTGTTGAAGCGTCTGAGATTTCTGGGTTTCGCTGAGGAGTAAACAGCGACGGATCGTCGACAACCTCGCGGATCATCATGGAAAAGGAATAAATTTCCCTCTCCCGTATTTCCTGTTTTCGTACATTGAGTAATGTCACGGTTTTAAATTGTGCCGCAAGCTCTGGTACTCTTTCTTGATAGAGAGAGAAACCGTCAACCAGGATCACATCCTCGTTCTGACGGAATGAGCTTACCCAAAGGCTGCCGGTATTCTGTACGGCTCGATTAAACCTGTCGAGAGTAACGGTCCATTTAATATTGTTCTCATTCAGTTCCTGAAGCAAAGAAAGTTGGTCTTGCATTGTGCTTAACTCTTGAGAAAGCTGCTCCGACCGCGTAACAAGAGGTTCAACATCTGTTATCATCTGCGTAAGTTGTGCAGATTCTGATTCCAACGCGTCGATTTGAGTTCGGTTCTGTTGATAAAAATGGTTCATAACCATAGGACTCAACCCGATCAAAACCAGAAGCAATATTCCATGCCATTGTAGTCTGAAGATCTTCTGTTGATCAATGATGTAGGAGGGTAAAAAAGAGAGATCGATCTTTTTGGTAATCTCCGTATTTGCTGCTATTTCAGCCTGCCCGATAGCAGTTGTATAGAATGGAATTGCAGGTCCGAGCGTGTCGCCGTAGATAACCTTGTCTTCATTAAATGTGAACTCCTCAACCTTCAACTCACTAAAACTTTCGCGGAAAAAATCAAGAACAGGCGTTCCCTTACCGTTGTTGAAGATGATCAACTGATCAAGCCCCGGTACTTCACCGGTATCTATCTGGAATAATATTTTGGAAAAGATAGTGCTCAGGTAATTTTTATCATCGTACCCCTCATTTATGATGGGTGATACCTGAAGGAGTTTTTCCCCTTTCATAAACAGAAGTCGGCTTTTCGTCTTCCCTATCTGTAGAAGAGCCGTAATGATTTCAGAATCCATCTCATAATGCTCCCTGTAGAGCCCCATCATCACAGACTCGTCTGGCGTAACATCACTAATCAGGTATTTCTCATTGTTTTTTGTGCCAGCATCATGTACAAGTGATAGCGTGGAAGACTCTTTCTCCAACGAGCCAATCACCAGCGTGCCATCATCCCGAATTTGAAAATCGTACAGATCTTCATCTGGCTGACGGTTATACAGCGAATAAAGCTTGTCTTCTATAATGTCTACAAGCTCTTTCTTTTTAACTTCCGAATAGTTCAGATCGTTGAGGAACTGAAATATGGTATCTCCGGCAGGAATATTGACAGCAACGTATTTTCTGTCTGAATCTACAGATGACAGATAATCATAAACTAGTTTTTCATTTGAAATAGATTCATCTGTCTCTGCCATGAGGTCTTCCTGAGGAGTATCATCTAACTCCTCATCTTCAAACTCAGCGAGGTCAATTTCCCCAAAAAGTTCATCCGCCTCATCTTCGGCCGAACTGTTTTGCTCCTTTTTCGTCGGTTTTGAATTATCTGTGTCGTTATCCAGCCCAAAAATGAGATCTGTATCCAGTTCATCTTCAAACGGATCACTCTCCGGTTCTTCTGCGACAGGCGTCCTGTTAGCTTGCTTGATAGAATTCACAAGCGTCAGCTGGTCAACACGTACGACACGTAATCTATTTTTTTCTGATACTACCCGGACAAATTTAAGAGAATCGCCTTCCAGGCTAATCCCGATGTAATCTTTAGGTTTAAACATAGCTTAGTAATCCAAATCGTTAAGGAGCTGATAAAGTCTCTTCTTATTATTGGCGTTGTTGATGGCTTCCTCTTTTGAGATTTTGCCTTCATCAAACAGCCGTTTTAAATCCTGCTCCATAGTAATCATTCCCTTTTCACTACCTTCAGCAAGCATTTGGTAAATTTCATTGACGTTGTCATTTCGTATAGCTGCCCGTACCGATGGAGTCACCATCAAAACCTCTTTGGCCAGAACCCGTTTGCCGTCAAGGCTGGGTACAAGCTTCTGGCTTATAACACCGGTTAGTACGTCAGCAAGTCTTGACCGTACCCTGTTTTGCTCCTCCGTTGGGACCTCACCAAGAATACGTTCAATACTTTCCATGGCAGATGAAGTGTGAAGTGTTCCAAATGTTTTATGGCCTGAATCTGTAATTTCAAGCGTAGTCATTATTGTTTCAGGATCCCGAAGTTCACCAATAACAATTATGTCCGGATCCTGGCGCAGCGCTTGTACAGCTCCGTTTTTAAAAGAAGTAACATCGCGTCCGACTTCTCTGTGTCTAACGACTGAGCGTTTTGGCTTGTGAATCAATTCAACCGGTGAAGCAATAATGACAATGTGAGAATCTACTGTACGATTGTTTGCGTCAATAATCGTGTCTAACGTACTCGATTTACCTGAGCCGGTAATTCCGGTAATAAGTGTCAGGCCATATTTGTAATACTTGAGGCTGAGAGCTTTTGCAACTTCCGGATGAACCCCAAGCGTTTTAAACGGACGGATTTGTTCATCAATTTTCCGCATGTTAAGCGCCAGGTGCTCGAGATCGAAATAAGCGTTTGCCCGAAATCTTTGCGCCTTATCGCCGTTTTGTGTTGGCAGAGAATATGAAAAGTCGAGGTTTCGATCTTTCAAAAGCTGCTGCCGCTGTTCCTCGGTAATAATACTGTGAATTAAGAGGTCGGTTTCCCTGTAATCGAGCGTTTCGGGTATGTTCAATGGTGATTTGTTACCGAAAACCCTGTACCAAATTTTTCCATCACATCCTCCGCCGCCAATATCAATATCCGAGGCTTCGTTCTTTCGCATGTGAAGCAGAAACGTATGAAGTGAATTCATCAATTGCTTACGCTTGAGATCATCCAGGTTCTTGATCTTTTTACCAAGCTCGGCGTGGTACTCAAGTCCACGTGAGGAATCCGACATATCCTGCAGTAACTCTCCTGCGATAGATCTAATCGGTGCCAGCGATACTGTTGATGTTTCTGACTCAACCATGAAGCAATGATTTGTAAATATTAAAAAATTCTAATGTTTACTTATATAGATCAACTCACACCCTGTTTGTTACAAACAAAAAATAACGGATGGACGGATTGATCAAGCCGACATTTTAACCTGCTGGCTGGCTATTAGCCTTAAGCTGGAGAGAAGTTCGACGTCTTACCACTTCTTATCGTCCAAAATTCGTTTTTTTAAAGTGAAAAGCTGAAAATTCATGTTTGATATTTTATTCTGCTGTATCTCTATGATGTTTTTAGTGAAAATATTGAACAGTTTTTCCGGGCGTTTTCGAAAATAATTTAACGCCTCATACCGCTCATATTTCAACAGAATACAATCTTCTTCACATGTTATTTTGGCAAGACGGTTGTTTTTACTGAACAGAAATGTCTCTCCCATAAAGTTTCGTTCATCAAGGGTTGCGAGCTGTATGTTCTCCTTCCAGATTGAAACTTTACCTGAAGCAATCAGATATGCGGAATTAACATATTCATCTTCCTTGATTATTGTATCTCCTTTTACAAATCGTATCTGTTCTCCAAGCTCAAGAAACGCAAGTGTATCTTCGTAATGAAAGTTTTTTAGTAAATGTGGAGGATCTTTCAATAAGTTCCGCAAATGCTTCTGCATGATATCTGATCCGGTTCGTTTTTCCTCTTCCATACCCAAATGTACTAATCGTCTACTGTGATTGCCATTATTTCCTCAACGGTCGTATCTCCGTTTTTGATCCGCTCCCTGCCAGACGCACGCAGAGTAAGCATACCATTTTTAATAGCGGTTTCTTTTATGTGTTCCTCATCAATTTCTCCGCCGGCCTGTAGAATGATACGCTTAATCTCTTTAGAAAAATAAAGTGCTTCCATAATCGCAACTCTACCTTTGTAGCCGGTATTATAACATTTTTCACAGCCTACTGCTTTATGAAATGTAGTATTTTCAATTTCCGTGTCACTGAATCCAATTCCCCGAAGTGTTTCATATTCGGGTTGATAGACTTTCTTGCAACTGCAGAGTTTTCGAACAAGTCGTTGAGCCATCACCAGGTTTACCGCATTGGCGATCAGAAAGGGTTCAATTCCCATTTTATAGAGTCGAGAAACTGCACTTGGGGCATCATTGGTGTGAAGCGTTGAGAACGTAAGGTGACCGGTGTTCGCCATTTTAATTGCAACCTCAGCCGTTTGAAGGTCCCGCATTTCCCCAACCAGTACAATGTCTGGGTCATGCCGAAGAATTCCACGAATGGCCTGTTCAAACGTCATGTTTTTACCAATTTTTAACTGACGTGCCCCGTTGATTAAGTACTCAACAGGTTCCTCAATCGTAAGCACATTCTTTGTCGGGTCAATAACATAATAAAGGGCAGCAACAAGTGTGGTAGATTTTCCGCTACCGGTTGGTCCGGTAATAATCACAATTCCTGACGGTTTTTCAATAGCCTTCACAAAATCTTTTTTTGCCTGCTCCTGAAGCCCAAGTACATTCAGATCAGTGATCACCTCGCGATCATCCAGAATCCGTATAACAATTGATTCGAATTTACGGTCGAACTGGGCTCCGACCATCGGCATGATTGATACCCGATATCGAATATTATAGTTATCAACGGCTCGCTGGATAAATCCATCCTGGGAGCTGTCTCTTTCAAACCGGTCCACATTTCTTGTCTTATCCTTAATGACAGCAGTTATTGCCTCTGGTTTAACACTCTTTTGCTGATACCAGAGCTGAAGTTTACCATCCGTTCTGAAACGTATATCCGTTGTTGTCGGGCCGCTGGGTATGATATGCATATCACTTACCCCGCGGCGCACACCTTCAACCAGCATTCCTTCCACGAGAGAGTTGAGCATACTCTGGTTGATTTCGGCATCAATCTCATCCTCGTCAACCCCCTCTTCTACTTCGCTGATCTGGCCCTCTTCCATGTCGATATCTTCCAGCAGATCAAGAAACTCATTCTTCTGCTCGTAAACTTTGGAAAGCATGTCATCAATCAGCTCATACCGGCAGTACCGAATGTCGAACTCTTTGTAGTTAAGCTGTGATATGATAGCCGAAAGTTCCGGATTTGACGGATCGGGAGTTGCAATCGTAATGGACGTACTGTTTACAGAAACCGGAATTGCTTTTTGATGAACAAGCTCATTTAGGGTCTCTTTTGGAATGTGCTCCAGGTACGACTTTATCGCTTTAATTTGATCTTCAGGAAGAGAATCAACACCATAAAATATTTCATCGAAGGCGTAAATACTGGAAATTTCACGCATAATGGCGTGTCGATCCAGATTGAGATCCTGGTGAAGAATCTGGCCAAGCCGGCGATTCGATCCTGTGGGCTCCTCTTCAAGAATTTGTACAGCAAGCCTCAGCTCTTTCTCACTGATGACGCCTCTGCTTAACAGAAGATTGCCTATGTGTTGCTTTGTATTAACCTTGCCCATATCTCACGCAAAATCTGTGAAAAATATCAGTTAACCATAGCCGGTACGTGCGATATGCTCTATGATGTTTACAGTATTGTATCAAACAGATATAAATATATCTTCGACCTGAGAAATATATTCTTCTCTTATCATCTGTTTTAGTTATTCGCATTCGCCAATTTTGATCATTGAGTACCCACTAACGTTCCGGTATGTATTATTAATTCTTTATCGGTCGTAGGCGTAAAAACCTAAAGCGAGAAAAGAAACGCACTTTTTTATCTGTTAATGTCTAACTGGTAGATTGGATTGATAACAATTTTTCAGATTTCTCTGCATAAGATCTCAAATCGGTGTTGGTGGTAGAGTGGGAGTGGTTTGGAGGCGTCTTTTGGTCTTATTGATGTTCGAAATCAGAATAACAAATCATTACGAGATTCATAATTGCACATATTTTATGACACCCAACATCTGGTTTCCATGGTTTCCGTTGGATTTTCTGACTCGTTTCTATCAAGGCTAACATAATCTGCCTGTCATCGCTTGAAGTAATTTGATGGGAATAGTAGAGAAGATGCGGAGAGGGAGGGATTCCCCCGCAGGGATTCCTTCGGAAGAACCCATCGGTACCCTTTCGAGGTATATGTGATGGGAATAGCACAGAAGATGCGGAGAGGGAGGGATTCGAACCCTCGGTACCTCTTTCGAGGTACACACGCTTTCCAGGCGAGCCCATTCGACCACTCTGGCACCTCTCCGTATGAAGAATTCAGGCTGTCCCGAAAACTTGCAAGCCAAGAATATAGCAGTTTACTTATCTACTATCAATACAAAGTGGTGTTCTTTTGGGATCCGTTTGTCAGGCATCCACATCATCAACAAAATACATTGAGAAGGCAGCAATGATCATGACAATTCCTCCTAACACAAGAGCAAAAACGGCTTCTCCCTCGAAGTACGTTCGCGTAACGTACCCAAGTATAGTTGCGGCAATGAGTTGCGGCAGAACGATAAAAAAATTGAAGATTCCCATGTAAAGGCCCATTTTCTGTGATGGAATGGACCCGGCTAAGATAGCATACGGCATGGCTAAAATTGAGGCCCATGCAATACCCACGCCAATCATGGAATAAATCAGGTACATGGGATCAGATATAAAGTAAATCATGATCAACCCTGCCCCACCAAGGATAAGGGACAATGAATGTACCCACTTTCGGCTGAGCAGTTCTGCCATGGGTGCGAGACCAAACGCGACAAGGGCTGCCACGCCATTGTAGACGCCAAACATCATTCCAACCCAATCCGCCCCTTCGTTGTAGAGTGCACTGGTTGTATCGCTGGTCCCATAAATATGGGCCGTGACACCGGCTGTTGAATAAATCCACATGGCAAAAAGGGCAAACCAGGAAAAAAACTGGACCAAAGCCAGCTGTTTCATCGTTTTGGGCATATGAATAAAATCGTGCATCACAACAACAAGGCCCTGTTCAATCTTTCCACCTTTTTGAAATAAGCCTGCAATCAGCATGACCACGCCAATGACGGCCAGTCCGCCGGTGGCAACATAAACTTCTTTATCTAAAGCGTATTCGTAGGTGAAATAGGTGGTTATCACGCCAATGACGGCGAATATCAATCCAAGAGTAACCTTTTTCTGTCCCTCCCCTGCCATAATTGGAACTTCACGAACAGCGTTTTTATCCTCTATTTCATTCTTTTCTTCAGCCTCAAAAGCTTCCAGTTCTTCGGGTGTGTATTCACGTGTACGTAGTACGGTCCAGAGAACAGCACTTATAAATGCAAAAGCCCCGAGGTAAAACGACCACTTGACCGATGGTGGAACAACCCCCGGGCCCGCTGTATTGGCCACATCAAACCAATTTGTAAGAATCCAGGGAAGAGCCGACGCCACAACTGCGCCTGTACCGATGAAAAAACTTTGCATGGCAAAACCCCTGGTTCGCTGTTCTGACGGCAGCATGTCTCCCACAAAAGCACGGAATGGCTCCATTGACACATTAATTGACGCGTCCATGATCCACAGCATTCCCGCAGCAACCCAAAGTGCGGGCGAATTCGGCATAAATATGAGGGCAATAGATGCGGCAATAGCACCAATCAAGAAATATGGTCGTCGTCTCCCAAGACGGGTCCAAGTCCGATCGCTGAAATACCCGATGATCGGCTGAACCACGAGCCCAGTCAACGGTGCGGCAATCCACAAAATTGGAATATCGTCCACATTTGCACCGAGTGTCTCAAAGATCCGGCTGACGTTTGCGTTTTGAAGAGCAAACCCGAATTGAATACCAAGGAAGCCGAAACTCATGTTCCAGATCTCCCAAAAACTTAGTGTGGGTCGTTTTTGTGGCTTCATATATGATCTTAATCAGTGATTTTGTGTTGAAAGAGTGCAAGGTTCGAACATCCGGGAACAAACAGCTTCATTGGCTCAGCAATCGATAACTGTTGGGTGCCATTTGATACTCTGCCGAAATAGTTATAGAATCGCTACTGAACTCATCAAGCCATTGTCCCTGGTCGCCCGAATCGAACGTGAAGTCAACGGACCCATCAGAAAAGTTCAAAATAACAAAGACCTGGTCCTCATTTTTGATGCGCTTAAAAGAGAAGATAGTATCATCACGATTGGTTGACATTTTTAAATACTTACCGCCCTCTGCCCCGTTGTAAAGTGCCGGATTTTCTGATTTTAGTGTCAGAAGGGTGCGATAAAAATCTTCCAGCGGATAGTCTTTCCACTCAATAAGATCTTTTTCAAAAAACTCAATCTGCTGATCCAGTCCGGCTTCCTGTCCACTGTAAACAAGCGGCATTCCCCACACAGTTGCAGATAATACAGCAAAGTTTTCAAAGTTCTCTCCATACATGTCGGGATCACTTCCGGTCCAGGAGTTTTCATCATGATTGGTCGTAAAAAGCATCCTGTAATCAGACCGGTTGAACATTTCAAATGATTCATTGAGCGTCTCATCAAGTGCTGACAGATCTGCCTCTCCGGTCCCGATATTTCTAATGGTTTCCGCATAATCCCATGCATAGGTCATATCGAACGCCTGGTGAAGTTCAGGTTCTTCAGCTTCAGCAAGCATAAAAACGGGCTTAATGTCATCGAGCCTTTGCCGGGCCTCTATCCAGAATTCGGTCGGCACCATGTAGGCAACATCGGCGCGATATCCGTCCACACCGAACTCATCCACCCAGTATTCCATTGCCTGAATCATCTGCTCCTGCATTTCAGGGTTGTCTAAATCAAGCTGAATTACGTCATCCCAGTCTTCTACGGGCGGCACAAAATTTCCATTTTCATCGGACTCGTAAAACTCAGGATTTGTCTCTGTCCAGACGGCGTCCCATGAGGTGTGATTAGCGACCCAGTCAAGGATTACTTTCATGTCGTATTCGTGCGCCGTTTCAACAAGCGCTCTGAAATCTTCTTTTGTGCCAAACTCTGAGTTGACCGCCATGTAATCAGCCACCGAGTAGTAGCTGCCCAAAGTTCCTTTACGGTTCTCTTCGCCAATGGGATGAATCGGCATCAGCCAGAGAATGTCAACGCCCATAACCTTAAGTCGCGGGATGTGTTCCGCAAACGCATTAAAGGTTCCCTCAGGTGAATATTGACGTATGTTCACTTCGTAGATGGATGCATCAACTGACCATTCCGGCGGTTCAGGAACGTAGACAGAATTGTTGGGAGATACCTGGCCGCATGAGTTGAAAAAAAGAACCGAAATCAGCAGCGTAAAAACCGGTGTAAGACGGGAGGTCAATATTTTCATATTGCAATGGTTTCTTTAAAAAAACATCATCCAGGTTGTGTAGACGTTTACCCGGATGAATGGTTATTTTGTTATTTGATTAGCGACATTTTTTGAATTCGGGTCAATCCCTGGCTTTTCAAACGTGTGAAATAGATACCGCTGCTAAGCTGAGACGCGTCAAAAGTAACTGTGAAGGTACCCGTCGGATGGTTCTCTCGCTGAACCAGTGTTGCTACCTGACGGCCGAGCGCATCATACACATTTAACTGAACACGGCTGATTTGCGGAATATCATACGCTATGGTGGTCGTAGGATTAAACGGGTTCGGGTAGTTTGGCCGGAGCCGAAAATTATTGGGGATATAAGCCCCACCAATGTATTCATTGCCCACAAAGACTCCCTCTTCAGATGCAGGAACTTCCTGCGACGTATAAATTCGAACTTCGCCTGGCATCATTTCAAATAACTGATTTGTTTGAGTGGACACAAGTTCGTCACCCGATACAAACTCGTACCACGTACCCGTTTGCGGAAGTGTAATTGACGCCGTTTGACTGGACACTCCAAAATTACCGACAATCACCGCGTCCATGTCGTTATGAAGCAGTTTGATCCATTTAATTTCTCCGCCCAGCGATGAGCTGAACTGCGTTTCCGAACTGGTAAATACCGGGTTTGAGTTTCGCAGCCTCAGCAACTCGCTCCAGGTTCGGTACAGGTTATAGCGCACCTGGTTGTCAGCGTACTCCCAGCGAATAGGTTTTGGATCCGTGCGCCCGGGATCTGAGGGTGAGCAATCGCCTGATCCGCCACCTCCCGGTTTCAGGCATTCACTTGCCCCTCCGCCATACCCAAGTTCACCGAATTGCCAAAGCATTTTCGGCCCCGGAATGGTAAGAAAAAACGAACCCGCAAGTTTTTGCCGGTCGATAGCTGTTTGGAAATCAGTTACATCATATTCCGGGTTAGTGTCGTTGCCAAACTTCCGATTTTTGAGCATCAGCCATTGCTCATCATGACTTTCCATATAGCCGATAAGATGTGGATTACTCCATCCCCTGTTTGAGAAGTGAATTCCTGAGAAATTGGAATCATCGGTGTATCCCATCGACGCCTGGCTATAGTTGTGGTTGTGATTTCCCCAAAGCATCATGCCATAGTTTGAAAGCTCAATTTCTTCGGAATTTGCCGCGAAGTGCTCAAGAATCACGTATGCTTCAGGATCGTACTCCCAGACTTCGCCGGCCATCCGTTTCAGGTTTTCGATACGCTGTTCATTTCTTCCGTCTAAAAGGGATTGATTGTTTACATTTGAGGCAAACCCTTTGCTAAGATCGAACCGGTAACCGTCAATATTATAGGTTTCGAGCCAATGGCGGTTTGTTCGATCCAGCCAATATTTGATGTAGCTGTTGTCGTGATTAAGATGGAAAAATACGTTGTAAGCATGGCCCGGACCAATAAATGGGTTATCTGTACTGCTGGTGCCGAACGTTCGAATTAGCGGAGATTTTTCGTGCGCGTGATTATAGACCACATCAAGAATTACTGCCATTCCACGCTGATGGGCTTCATCAACAAATTCTTTAAACGCCTGCCGCGTGCCGTATGATTTTTCCAGGGCGCCATGAAATGTTGGATTATATCCCCAGCTTATGTTTCCGTCAAACTGTGAAACCGGCATCAGCTCAATTGCATTTACACCCAGATTTTCGAGGTACCCGAGCGTGTCCCGGAGCGTTTCAAAAGAGCTCTCTTCAAGAAAGTCGCGCAGAAGCAGCTCATATATCACGAGTTCTTCTTTCGCGGGGCGGTCAAACTCCGGTACTTGCCACTGGTATTCAGCTTGACCAGTTTCTATGACCGAAACGATTTCCTGAGTCTCACCGGCTGGATATTCAGGCATGCCGGGATAGATTGTTTCAGGGATAAACCGATCGAAGTCCGGATCAAGAACCAATTCGGAATAGAGGTCGGCTACCCGTAATTCACCGTCGATAAGATATTGAAATGTGTGCTGTACACCCGGCTGCAACCCGTCAATTTCAATCCAGAAATGCGCACTGTCGGCACTCGCTTCGTCAAGTTTCATATAATACTCATCGCGGACTTCCCAATCTGAGAAACTACCAATCACGTAGGCGAACTCTTTGCCCGGTGCAAAGAACGAGAAAGTTACTTTGCCCGTGTCGTCTGCGTGATAGGTAATCCCGTCTTCGATACCCTGCGGCCTCTGCTGGCGGACAATGCCAGGGTTAATGATAATACTAAGCGTATCGCGCGCTTCTGTCCCCTGCTGATCTTCAGCCACGGCATAGAAGCTTGTTCTGCCCGAACCGGTCACAGAATAAGATGTTAAAAGAGAGTTAGAATTTGAAACGTTGGAAATTTCCTCAGCTCCTTGAAAAAGTGTTATAGACGAGAGAGTGCCGAGCTCAGATGATCCGACAATTTCAAAATCAATACTCTGACCATTATCGGAAAAATAGGGGTTTATACCCTCTGCTACAGGACTCTTAAACCGTACTTGCAGTTCGTCATCAAACAGATCAATAAAAAGATCTTCCGTTTGAAGCGAGCCCGCACTGTTTCTCAACACAAGTGCCAGCTGTAAAACCTCATCTTCTGAATCGGGTATTTCGTAGTATTCTCTGATATCATCAATTTGAAGTTCCCACCGATCATTGCCAAGCGATGTCAGTTTTGCACGTGGAATATCTACCGGCCATTCGGAAATCACATATGACCAGCTACCGCTGTTTTTATCAGATTCAGTTAGAATAACGCCGGTATGTGCATATATATCACCGCTGTATCCTTCAAGATCACCCCGGGTAGTTTCAGATACATCAACCGTGATGGTAAGTGGTTTATCTTCCGCAGGAAATGCCGGATTAGTTTCAATAGCCTGCCCCATCAGGATAAGCGGCAGAAAAATGATCAAAAGTGACGTAAAAAATGAGTGTAGCTTCTGTTTATTCAACATATTTTATGCAATTTTGCTATCCCCTTGCGCTTCTGAAGAGCTGCGGATAACAAGTTCAGGTTTATAAACTAATGTAGTAGGCTTTTCTTTTGGCCTGCTGATTCGCTTGATCAAACTTTCAGTTGCCTCAGCGCCCATTTTGTAGATGGGTTGATGCACAGTTGAAAGCCCGATATATTCGGCGATAGTAAGATCATCGTACCCAATTAAGGGGATGTACAGACCCGTCTCGTTCGTCGCTTTTAAAGCTCCAATCGCTTTGATATCTGATGCACAGACACACGCTTCCGGAGGAGGATCGAGCGCTAAAATTTTTTTCATTGCCTGGTAGCCACTTTTTTCAGTAAAACCATCACGTGACATATCATCTCCACTCTGCACCAAATCTTTGTCGAATTTAATACCAGCATCGGCCAATGCGTTTTGATATCCATTCAACCGCTCCTTAACCGGAACTGAGTCAGGCAAAGCGGATAAATAAGCAATGCGTCGAAATCCTTTATTAATAAAATAATCGGTGGCAAGATAAGAACCTTCCACGTTGTCAACGTTTACTGAATCAAAAAACGGGTTTGAATCATCAATTACAGAAATGGGTACATCAAACTTCTTGAAAACTTCCCATTTGAATTCATCAAAGTGGAGTGAGACGAATAGATAGCCATCCGCCCATTGTCGCTTGATCTGGTATTCAACTTGTTTGAAAGGATCTTCATCAGACGTGATATGTACGATATTTAGTTCGAAGTTCTTTGCCGTCAGCTTATCCTGAATGGCGCTCAAAACCTCCATAAAGAAGTGGTTTGAAATAATGGGTACGAACATCATAATACTATTCTTTTTTTTTCGAGCCAGACCCTGTGCAAAAACCTGTGGGTGATACCCCATCTTGTCTGCAACTTCTAAAACTTTGTCTCGAGTAGAATCCCGTACCCTTCCCTTATTGTTGAATACCCTTGAAACTGTTGCTATGCTTACACCCGCAGCTTTTGCTATATCGTAAATTGTATTTGGCAATTATGTGATGGTCTGGTTGAAAGTCAGGTAATATTGTACTAAAAGTGATTTTATTAAAATCTTTCTGATACTGAACACTTCCTGGCAACATCATTGGACACTATATTTACGATTTTTCATCCTGAAAAATCGAGTGTAACGGCATGTCTATATCCCGCGAATGGTTACAATCATTTAATCCATCACACTGATCACAAAAATACTATATCCTAATGATGTAAGCGCTTACAAAGATCAGAATAAAAAGCTTCAAGGTCAACCTCTTTGCACGTAAATATCGAAGGGAAGGGATTGTTCAGGTGGAAAGGCGACAATTTAGTGATATGCTAAACCAATAAAATAATCCCCTGGATTTGATACCCCAGAGGAGTGTTCTAACAATATTTTAAACATAATTAATCTGTTCCAGTTACTTAAGATGCGGGCTGAGATTTTTTTTCTTCGTCTTCTTTGACAGAATTATCACTGTAATTCTTAACGACATAGTTATCAAGAATTTTTCTAAACTCTGCCCCTATGCCCTCTCCTTTCAATGTTTTATAGTGTTCACCATCAACATATACGGGAGCTTTAGGCTCTTCGAAGGTACCTGGCAATGAAATGCCAATATTAGCATGACGTGATTCACCCGGTCCATTAACAACACATCCCATGACTGCAACATCCATCTCTTCTACGCCGGGATAGACTTCACGCCAAGCAGGCATTGATTCAAGGATGTAATTTTGGATCTCATCGGCCAGCTCCTGAAAATAAGTGCTTTTTGTACGGCCGCATCCGGGACAGGATGTCACCTGCGGTATAAAACTGCGAATACCAAGCGACTGAAGAATTTGCTGACTAATGCGAACCTCCTCTGCCCTGTCTGCTCCCGGCATTGGTGTTAGTGACACGCGAATAGTATCGCCAATACCTTGTTGCAAAAGTATACTGAGCGCGACAGAGCTTGCCACGGTGCCCTTCATTCCCATTCCGGCTTCTGTGAGTCCGAGATGGAGAGGATATTTTAAATCATCCGCAATTCTACTATAAACATTTATCAGATCCTGAACGCCCGACATTTTGCAGCTTACTATAATCTTATCGGATGACAGCCCCACATCTTCCGCAAGAGCGGTAGATCGCCGTGCACTTTCGACCATCGTATCTAGCATTACCTCTTTGGATGATTTCGGATTCTTCCTGTTATTATTTTCATCCATGTACTTCGCAAGCAGCTGCTGATCCAATGATCCCCAGTTCACGCCAATCCTAATGGGTTTATCATATTTTATAGCCTGTTCAACAATAGTACAGAAGTTCTCATCCCGTGTTTTTGTACCTGTGTTACCGGGATTGATTCGAAATTTGGAAAGAGCTTTCGCCATTTCAGGATAGGCCGGAAGTAGTTTATGGCCGTTATAATGAAAATCACCAATGATAGGAACCGTAACTCCCCTGTTGATAAGTTTCTCTTTTATGAACGGGACCGCCTTTGCTGATGCATCATTATTCACGGTTATTCTAACAAGTTCCGAACCTGCCTGATGTAGATGGTCTATTTGATCGACCGTTTCATCAATATCAGCTGTATCGGTATTTGTCATCGACTGTACAACGATGGGATGGTCTCCGCCAACGGGAACATCTCCAACCATGACAGTTTTGGAGTTTCTGCGTCCAATTGTATTCATTTTATTATATCAATTATTATAATTACCTATATACCTGAGTTCGATTATAAAAATCGAGTTCAGAAGTCTTCCGTCAGCTGACGGAGAGTTATTCCCCAAAGGATGCCTTCGGGAAAGGGGGACTTTCAATAACTTGATTTATCAATCAAACTGAGGTTACATCGAAACGGAATACTTTTATAATCAAAGAGATCCGGTATGCTATATGGATCTGAGTTTGTACTCGTTAAACCGTGTGCGTTTTACAATAATTCAGAGTTCAAAAAAAAAGATTTACCAATAGTTCTACAGCGATTGCTGCCATTCTGATCAGTTTCGTTTACTCAATTCGAAGAGTTTCTGCTTCTCTTCTTTAGTAAGTCCGTCGTATCCTTTTTTTGAAATTTTTTCGAGGATTTCATCAAGTTCGTCAGCGTCTTTTTCCTCCATAATTTCTACATCAGCTACGGCATACATATCTTTATTTTTCTGACGCTTTTTCTTATTTGATTTATTTCCCTTCCCTTTAAACATCTGTTCGATGGGGCGTACCAGGGAACTTAAATCGTATCCGTCGTAATGCATTTTTACGAGCAGATAACCCGTACCGGCTCCGCCAAGATGGACCAACCGTGCTATATTATCTCCTGATCCAAGCAAAAGTACGTCAAGTGCCACTATTCCGGCAACTAAAAACCGGGCTTCAATAGGTGGAAGGAAGAGCAGCATAATCGGAGTAGAAGGAAACAAATATGCAAATGCGACTAAAATTCCCAGTACAGCTCCTGATGCTCCAATAACAATATTAGATCCAAAAGCAGCTGCAAATGCAATCTGTAAAAGTGCCCCACCGATTCCTGCACCAAAATAAATAACCGAGAACGATCTGGGACCAATCGTCTCTTCAACCATTCGTCCCATCCACCAAAGCCAAAGCATGTTGAACAAGAGGTGAAATGTTCCGCCATGAATAAACATGTAAGTTACTATACGCCACGGCTGTGTAAGCGCAGTGAATGGATCTGGGTCGAAGCCAAAGATGTTAACAATTGATTGACCTATCGATTGACCGGCAATGCTCATCACAACAAAAACGATTACATTTACTGCAATGATCGTGCGAATCACGGTGGGTATCCGCATGAAACCGCGCTTCAGTGTATTCCAGAAAGAGTCATAGTCGTAACTTGACATAATCAGTAAGTCTGTTTTGAGCCTTTTAAACCCCAGTATTTTATAAGTATAAAACCGACAACCATACCGCCCAAGTGAGCGAAATGTGCAATACCACTACTGGTTCTAAACACTCCGCTGAATAATTCAATTGCTCCGAATATGGCAACAAAATATTTCGCTTTAATGGGTATAGGGGGAATTAACAGCACGATATATCTATCGGGAAACATCATTCCGAAGGCTAATAAAATACCATATACAGCACCTGATGCTCCCACTGTTGGTGCTCCGCCTCCGCCAATTAACATATGAATTAGAGCGGCACCAATTCCGGTCAGAAAATAGTAAATAGTAAACCGTTTAGTGCCCCAAAAGTTCTCTATGGCCTGTCCAAAAATCCAGAGAGCAAACAGATTAAAGAAAATATGGCTTAAGCCACCATGCAGAAACATGTATGTGACTAACTGCCAGGGTTCAAACAATGGGTGCCCTAAAGGCCAGAGTGCTCCGTATCGGAACAAAAAATCACCAATAATCGGCGTTGTTAAGGCCAGGAAACAGAGAGCATTGACAATGATGAGGTTTTTAACAGCCGGTGGAAATACTGAAAATTCAGAATTTGG
>Ga0136589_1000371_pt1 | contig 23062 bp, 20 predicted proteins | sample AntRauMFilla3764_FD_104640 | JGI IMG/M metagenome (GOLD analysis project Ga0136589, IMG submission 104640) | Saline lake microbial communities from Rauer Islands, Antarctica - Metagenome Filla 3 #764 | ecosystem: Environmental > Aquatic > Non-marine Saline and Alkaline > Saline | place...
CTCACATTTTCAAACCCGATTAATTATTAACGGTGATTATAAAATTGCAAAAACCCTTAAAGCAGATGGTGCGTATTTAGGACCCACAGATTCTTGCCCTACTGAAGCTAGAACGCATTTATACACTTGGCAAAGTATTGGGGGAACAGCAAATACCTTACAAGAGTGCGAAACATTATTAGATAAAGAAATAGACTATATTTTTTTAGGTCCTTTTAGAGAAACCGCTAAAGAAGCTAACATACCTCCAGTTTTAGGTTTAGAGGGTTATAAAGCGATTACAGATGTCTTAAAAACCCCTATACCCATTATAGGCGTTGGCGGGATTACCACAGAAGATGTTACAGCCCTATTGGATATTGGTATTGCAGGTGTCGCAGTATCTACCGAGATTACTCGCGATTTTAACAAGATAAGATTATTTAATCAACTACTCAACGCCTCTTCAACAGCAGAGCAACGGCATACGTTTGAATAGTAAAAGCGCTGTTTAAAAACCAAATATTTTATTCTTGACACTAATTTCACTCATATAAATGAGTAAAATAAACTGTCATTGATTGGTTGTGAAAAGCTCATATTATGTTGTTTTGTCTCATCGAGTATTCCGACTTTCTCGTCGGGATGTATCGAGATGTTTTTTGTTATCTGAAGAGTTTTCGATACGACTTCAATGATTTTTTTGACTTTTTGTCGTTTTTTTCTTTGCCTTCATTTGCTGAAACAGTTCTTTAAACAAGCCCCGGGCAATCAATACCTTCATAATCTCATTGGTTCCAGCATAAATTCTGGCGACTCTATTATCGGCATACATGCGCGCAATGGGGTAATCCCATATATACCCATAACCTCCAAATAATTGCAGGCATTCATCTACAACTTTACCGTGCATTTCTGTTGCTGAATACTTCGCCATTGAAGCACTTTCAGCAGTGAGTTTATGATCTGATACTAATAGTGTGCACCGATCTAAAAACGCTTGATGCACCTGTAATTGCGTAGCACATTCGGCCAATTTAAATTGGGTGTTTTGGAATCCCGCGATGGGTTTGTTAAAAGCGGTTCTTGTAGAGGTATAGGCCATCGTTTTTTCTATGGCTCCCTCTGCCCCACCAATAGCATTGAGCGCTACAGACAAGCGCTCTCTTGCCAATTCTGTCATCATAATTTTGAATCCTAAGCCTTCTTCTCCCAATAAATTTTCCTTAGGAACTTTTACGTTATCAAAAAATAATTCACAGGTATCTTGAGCTTTCATGCCTATTTTCTTGAAAGGAATCCCCTTTTCGAAACCTTCAAAATGGCTTTCCATGATTAATAAAGATACTCCTTCTTCCGCAGTTCCCACATTGGTTTTTACAGCAACTATAGACATATCACTCATATAACCATTGGTAATAAAGGTTTTCTGTCCATTGACCAAATAGTGGTCACCTTTATCCACCGCGTTTGTTTTAATCGCTTGAAGATCACTACCGCAGTTAGGCTCAGTCATACCTATAGATGTAATTATTTTTCCAGCAGCCATTAGAGGTAGGTATTTTTGCTTTTGAGCTTCGGTACCGTACTTTAGCAGATAAGGTGCAACAATATCTGAATGCAATGAAAAACCAGGACCACTGAGGCCTTCTTTTGCCATTTCTTCAATAAATAGGGCGCTAAAGCTAAAATCCAAACCACTTCCTCCATAATCTTCGGGCATATCGATACATAGCAAACCCAATTCTCCAGCACGTTCCCAGATGTCTCGGCTAACCATACCCTTTTCTTCCCAGTCTTCTGTATGATCAATAATTTCATTATTAATGAAATCCTGAATCATTTTTTGCATCATTTTATGTTCTTCTGATGCATATATTTCGCGTTCTAATAAAACATTTTGTAACATATAAACCAGTTTATAATTCTTAAAAACATACTGAGCCCTCCAACATCCCTAAGATAGGTTAAAACAAACGAATTTCTTGACCTATTTTACTATGACCTTTCCTAAGGTTTGTTGAAGGTTTAGTAAACAGGAGATGATTAATTACCACAAGAAAGTTAAGAATGAATTATTTGATTTGCGTTTTTTAAAATGCAGTCGTTTACGAGAATTCCGCAGCTAATTAATCTGTAGATATTATTTAAACCAGGTATTGATTTGACACCTTCAAGTTCGTTTTGTCTCAGTCGCAAAGTTGATTTCGATATTAGCCTTCAGGTTAAGATGTTTAAAATTTATTTCACGCAAAGCGCACAAAGAAAAAAAGCAAAGTAGCGCAAAGTGATCATTCGCTATTTATACTTCGGGACTTTTGAGAAAGGCTTAGCGCTCTTAGCGTGAAACTTTGTTTAATGTTTAGGTTTTATTTTAAGAAATAAGTAAATGTAAAATTGATAATTATCATTATTTAAATCATATTTCCATAATAATTTTATCAATAAATTATAAATAATAAGTTATGAAAACATCAAAATTGTATTTAGTATGTGCAATATCACTACTTATGTCAAGTATAACTTTTGCACAAAACAAATGGTCCGTTGAGTTAAGACCAGGAATTAACTTTCCAACTGAAGATTTTGTCGACTCTAATGTCGAAACTGGCTTTGGATTTGAAGTTGCCGGTAGCTACCGTTTTATGGATCATTTGGGGGCTTATGCAGGCTGGGGCTATAATACCTTTAAAATCGAAAATTCCGACCTTGATTTTGACTTAACGGGATACATTTTCGGTTTAGAATTTATCCATCCAATAGGAACTTCAGAAAAACTTTCTTACCTGTTAAGAGGAGGTGGAATTTACAATCACATTGAAATTGAAAACACCGATGGTGATATTGTTGAAGATTCTGGTCACGGATTGGGCTGGGAACTTGGAGTCGGTCTTAATTACGAGTTGGGAGCTAACTGGAACTTAAGGCCCCAATTTGGTTACCGAGAACTTTCTAGAGATGTTGAATTTGGCGAGTCAACCTCGAACGTTGATGTTAATTACTTTGTATTTGCTGTAGGCGTTGCAAAAATATTTTAAAACTGAGTAATGAAATTTGTTTTTAGTTTTATACTTCTATTGCATACACTCATTCACCTAATGGGTTTTGCAAAAGCATTTCAATTAGCAGAAATAAATCAATTATCTCAAAGTATTTCGAAACCTATGGGAATACTTTGGCTGATTACTGCACTTATGTTTATTTGTTCAGCAGCACTCTTTCTAACAAAACAAGAATTGTGGTTTATAGTCGCTTTCATTGCAATACTTAATTCTCAAGCACTGATTATATTATTGTGGAAGGATGCTAAATTCGGAACCATTATCAATATCATCGTTCTATTGGTAAGTATTTCTGCTTTTGGAAATTTTCGATTTAATAAAATGGTTCAAAAAGAATCAGCGCAAATACTCCAAAATATTCAAGTTGAAAATACTCCTGTGATTTCTGAGAACGACATTTTACATTTACCAGAAATAATACAAAAATGGATTAAAAATTCTGGAGTTATAGGAAAAGAAAAAGTAATCTCTCTTCGCTTAGAGCAAATTGGACAAATGCGAACCAAAACAGATAGTAAATGGATGCCATTTACTGCGATTCAACATTTTAACGTTGTAAACCCTTCTTTTGTTTGGACAACCAAAGTTGATGCAATGCCAGTATTAAAGATGGTTGGCCGAGATAAAATGTATAATGGAGAAGGTGAGATGCTCATTAAATTGGCATCGCTAATTCCTGTGGTGAATGAAGGCAAAAACAAGAAAATAAATCAAGGAGTCATGATTCGATTTTTAGCCGAAATCTGTTGGTTTCCTTCTGCAGCTTTAAACGATTATATGACTTGGGAAACGATAGATGCAACTTCTGCAAAAGTAACATTAACAGCAGATGGCCAAAAGGTATCAGGCGTATTTTCATTTTCTGATAAAGGAGACTTAGTTTCCTTTGAAGCAAAACGTTATTATGGAAGTGAAACCAATTCTAAGCTTGAAAAATGGCATGTAGAAGTAGTCTCTTTTAAAACATACAATGGCATTAAAATCCCAAATAAAAGTAATGTGATCTGGAAATTAGAAGAAGGCGATTTTAAATGGCTTGATTTAGAAATTGTTGATTTAGAATATAATGTAGTTTTTTAAATACTATTAATAAAGACGATATCAATATCATAAGTTAGGAAAGGACATCCCCAAAAAAACCAGAGATTATAAAAAAAACTAAGGCAAAGTTTTTTTAATTGTATTGATAAAAAACAACTGCATTGAAAAGATGAAGTGTATAAAAATAAAAAGCCCCATCAGTTTTGATAGGGCTTTTTGTAGAAAAATATGGATATATATTAGAGAACTCTTACGTTTACTGCATTTAACCCTTTGTTTCCTTCTTGTAAATCAAATTCAACTTCGTCACCTTCTCTAATCTCATCGATTAATCCTGAAGCGTGAACGAAATGATCTTTATCAACACCTTCTTCTGTGATGAATCCAAATCCTTTAGTGTCATTGAAAAATTTAACTGTTCCTTTATTCATTTTAATGTAATTTATTGATTATAATAAGTCACAAATATATTTAATAAAATTGAAATAAAAAAATTATAATTCAATTAAATAGAAAATATATTTCCACTCCTATATTTTACCGACTTTGCTGAGGTAAAAACTTTTACAAATTACTTCATCATAAGCTAAAATTAATTCGATTACGATCTGAACCAATAATTGAATAAAACATTTTCTCACTATTCAGAAAACGCTAAGACCAAATTGAACTAGTGGTGAGTAATGAGTAGTGAGTAATGAGTAGTGAGTAATGAGTAATGAGTAGTGTATATTTTCTTTTTCTGAAGTATTAAGTTTACGTAACTAATCAGCACACATTTAAATTTGTTTTTAAATGTATTGAATTCCAATTTCTCAAAAAGTTTCACGCAAAGAACGCTAATCCTATCTCAAAGGTCACGAAGTTGAATAGCGAATGATCACTTTGAGCTACTTTGCGTTTATTTCTTCGTGCGCTTTGCGTGAAATAAGTCTAAAATTTTAAACAACTTAACCTAGCTCATTAGTTACAAGTCTACATAGACAAATATTAACGAATAAGTAAATTAGCGACTCTCCCTATTTGATTCGCCCTTAAGTTTTACCTTTGAGTATTAATTTATTTAAATAAAAAAGTTGCAACAAATCAAAGCATTTTTAGATAAAATAGTTCCCATATCCGACTTAGATTGGGACTTCTTTACGTCAAAATTACAACCTCGTGTTTTCCCTAAGAAATCGGTTTTTTTAAAAGCAGGAGATATAGAAAACCACATTTCCTTTATCGAATCTGGCGCTGTTCGTTTGTTCATTCCTAAGGAAGACCCAGACAAAGAGATCACCTTTGGTTTTAGTTTCAAAGATGAATTTGTGAGTGCTTACGATTCCTTTTTAACCAGAACTCCTTCTGCTTATCAATTACAAGCCCTTACAGACACAAAGATGTTGAGCATTACATATGCAGATTTGCAGTTGGTCTACAAAAATACGCAACTAGGCAATCTTATAGGGAGGTTAACAGCTGAACGCCTTTATTTGATAAAATCCAAACGCGAGCAGAACTTATTAAATCTCACTGCAGAAGAACGCTATTTGAATCTATTTGAAGAACGCCCAGAACTTTTAAAAGAAATTCCTTTAAAATACATCAGCTCTTATATTGGAGTGACTTCACAGGCTTTAAGCAGAATTAGGAAACGTCTATAAACCTCGTTTTATTGATTTGGGTTCATTGTTTCACAGCTTACATCAAGGTATCTTTGTAAAAAAAAATTATGTTGATAGTTTTATTCGTTGCAATACTGTGGTACGGAGGCTTATTTTTTCAATCCTTCTTTTTACACCGTTACGCAGCACACCAGGTCTTTACGATGTCAAAAACAATGGAACGCATCACCTTTGTGCTTACTTGGATATTTCAAGGCCCAAGCTACTTAAGTGCTTATGGTTACGGTATTATGCACCGCATGCACCATGCTTATACCGATACAGAAAAAGACCCCCACTCTCCGTCTCATGACGCGAACTTATTTGCGATGATGTGGAAAACAAAAACGATTTATCAAGACATTAATCAGCAGCGGGTTGAAGTGGACCAGAAGTTCACCAAAAATGTTCCTCAATGGAAAAAATTTGATCTTTTTGCAAGTTCCAGGGTGTCTCGTTTGCTGTGGGTTTCTGCTTATATTTCGTTTTTCGCTGTCTTTGCAACCACTTGGTGGGAATGGTTATTATTGCCGGTCACCCTTGCAATGGCGCCTATACATGGAGTCATAATCAATTGGTTTGGTCATATCTTTGGTTATGTGAATTATACCGTGAAGAATACTAGTAAAAATCTCTTCCCATTTGATTTTTTAATGATGGGTGAAGGTTATCATAATAATCACCACAAACACGCCAGTAGTCCAAATTTTGGTGTGAAATGGCATGAAATTGATATCACTTATTTGATCATAAGAGTCTTGGATGCCTTTGGATTTATTAAATTGAAACCCATTCCAATGAGGAGCTAATAGACAAGCAAAAACCCAAGTTTCCCTCCTACACTTCAGCTATGCTCAGTGTAGGTTTTTCAGTTGTGCTAAGAGTAGTATATTAACGGGTTATGTGACTTCCAATTTAAATTGTGTACTTTAATTTAGATTCAAATAAATGTCTAGCCTATACTCCTAGTCGATTAACTCCAACACTTTATTGATGTTTTCTTGACTTGCCAAATTAGTACCTTCAGTCATCGTTGTCGCGACACCACAAACGACGCCCCATTTAAGGATTTCCTCAGAGGAAAGTCCTTGTTGTATAGCATAAACCATTCCCGCAACCATGCTGTCTCCAGCTCCTATTGTACTTTTTACTTTAACGGATGGTGCGCTTTTATAAAAAATACCTTCTGAAGACGCTAAAAAAGCGCCTCGAGCACCCATAGAAACAACTACAAGTTTTGCTTTTTTTGAATTTATTAGTTCCATGGCAAAATCTTCCTGCTCATTTTTAGATAAAAATTCTTTACCAGCGAGCTGTGCCAATTCTCTTTGATTGGGTTTTACTAAATAGACATTTTCCTTTAAGGTTTCTATCAAAGCCTGACCTGACGTATCAATAACAACTTTTACATTTTTACCGGCTAGCATTTTTAATAAGGTTGCATATAAGTTTGAAGGTGTTTTTTCAGATAAACTTCCACTTAATACCAAAATAGAATTATCCTTTACTTCATTAGTAAGTTCAGTTTTTATTAATTCTATATCACTAGTATTTAAATCATTCCCAGGCATGCCAAAACGATATTGTAACTCTGTTTTGGTATCAACAATAGATAGGTTTTCTCTTGTCCAGGAATTAACAGCAATCGTTTTTAAATCGATGTTTTCTTTTACCAAAAGTTTTTTTAGATATAACCCTGTATCACCACCTGAGGTGAATATGCACTTGTTTTTAACTTGAAGTGTATGTAATACCCTAGAAATATTAACCCCTCCTCCACCAGCTTGATATTGTATGGAATGGCATTTAAGCTTTTGCTCTGGTACAAATTGATCTACTTGTGCGCTTTTATCTAAGGCAGGATTTAGAGTTAATGTCGTTATATCCATCGGTTTAGAATTATTTTATTTTCTAAGTATTGATTTGTAGGCTTAAAGATCCAATTTACGCTTACAAATCTAAATTAGTTAAAAAACCATTGTTATACCAATTTAATTTTTAACAAGAAAACATAATAAAAGTCAGAAATAATCAAAGAGGATTCTCTCCAAGTAACTCTATAAGAAAGAACTTCATTTAAGTAAGAAAGGCTTAGATACTTTGGGTGCGTGTAGTTAGAACCCATTTGAGCTAAGTGCTTAAAGGCAAAGAGCTTAGTATCCACACTTCGGTTATGCTCAGTGAAGGCTCATCAGGTAAGTTAAATGAAATCTAGGTAAGGCTAGGTTGTCGCTCAAACAGCCTCTTGCTCACGTTTAGACATTCTAAAAGTGTAATTAGGATAGATGGAACGTTTAGCAAAACGGTTAACTTTATTGCTGTTAATCATTTTAATATAAATCGGTTTAGTCACACCAAAATACTCGTAAGTGCCGCCATCCACAAACGTGATTTCCAATAACATTCCTTTATGATGAAAGTCAGCAATACCTGAGTTGATGCTTTGTGTATATTGACCTGCATTCGCTTCAATAGTTTCCGGAGCAATACTGACTAAGAAATGATACCCATCAATAATTCTTCGGCTTTGGATCTCTGCTTCTTCTTGTAAAGCATCTCCCGCTTGGAACTTATCTGGATGCCATTCTTTTACCAAATTGCGATAGGCTTTTTTTAAAGGCTTTAACTCAATGTTTGTCTCAACTCCAAAGAGTTTTTTATACTCACTTATACGCTTCATTACTCATTTTATTTAAGTCTGCAAAATTACGTGTTAATAACGTATGAATTACATCGAATTTCAACTAAAATTAGGGGTGTTTTTAAAATAGTGTTCCTGTAGCATATTAGCCCTTCTTGAAATAATTGGTCACCACTTTCTCACATTCCACATTTTCCATTTGGAATTAAAACAGTTAACATATAATCTAGGATTGACTTATAATTCTTCGTGAAAAAAAATTAGAACCCATCACTAGAACCTTTAGACGCTGATTTTAAAAGATAATCGATGTCTTTGAGTCGCTCTATTCGGTAATTGAGGCTTGCTTGGATTAATGTTTATGATATTTATCATCTACTCAACTAAAAATAAGTTTTATATTTGTTAACCAAATGGTTAAACTAAATGGTTATCAATGACTAAAGTAAAAGACAAAACTACAGAGCATCAAATTTTAGAAGCAGCAAAACATGTATTTGAAGTAAAAGGAATGGATGGTGCACGTATGCAAGAAATTGCAGATAAGGCAAATATTAATAAGGCTATGCTTCATTATTACTATAGAAGCAAACAACTGCTTTTTGAAGCTGTTTTCAAAAATGCATTTTCTTTATTAGCACCGCAACTCAATACTATTTTAAACGATGATTCCTCCATTGAGGACAAAATCAGAAACTTTACTTCAAATTATATAACATTCGTCATTAAACATCCCTATCTACCCAATTTTATTATTCAGGAATTGAACAGAAATCCAGACTTTATCACCAATCTAAAAACTAATATCGGTTTTCCTAATCTGGAGAAGTTTACTAAACAGGTTCAAAACGAGGTTGAACAGGGTATCATAAGGCCTCTTTCCGCAGAACAGCTATTCATCAACATACTATCACTTAATATTTTCCCATTCGTTGCTAAACCTTTGATAATAGCATTTACAAGTACAAATAATACCACTTATAAACAGCTTATGGAAGAGCGTAAATCTGAGGTCGCTAATTTCATTATCAATGCTATAAAGACTACATAAAATGAAACCTTTTCTCACCATTCTTATTATCTTAATCACTTTTTCAAGTATTGCACAGCAAAGCATCACGTTGGAAGAATGCTATCGTTTGGTGGCTGAAAATTATCCGGTAGCTAAGCAATTGGAACTCTTTGAAGCACAAAACAAATTAGATTCAGAAGTGATCTCTACTTCAAAATTACCACAATTAAGTCTGGATGCGCAAGCAACTTACCAATCTGATGTGATCGAAGTCCCTATTCCAAGTGCGAATATAGAACCCTTGAATAATGACCAATATCGTGCTACAGTATCAGTTAATCAGCTGATCTATAATGGCGGTTTAGTAAATGCCTCTTTAGACATGAAGTCTGCTCAACTCAAAACCAAACAAAAGCAGGTAGAAGTCAATCTCTACGAGCTAAAACAAAAGATAAATCAACTCTATTTTTCAATTTTATTATCTCAGGAATCTGAATTGTTATTAAATGCAAAAAAAACTCAACTAAACACAAAACTAACAGAAGTAAAATCTGGTATTGAATATGGTGTTATTTTACCTTCATCTGACAAAGTTCTGGAAGCTGAATTATTAAAAATAGAGCAACAAGTTCAGGAATTACAAAGCAATAAAATTGCCCTTATTGAAACTCTCTCAAGTTTAATAAAGCGAACTTTAAATACGTCTACTCAATTTCAAAAACCACTTCTTGAAACCAAATTCAAGGCTAATTTATCAAGACCTGAACTGGAATTGTTTCAATTTAAAAAAGAAGAAATTGAAACTTCAGAAAGTTTGATATCAAAAAAAAACGCCCCTAAACTACTGGGGTTTGCGACAGGTGGTTATGGTAACCCAGGATTGAATTTGCTCGATAATTCATTTCAAACCTTTTACGTAGTTGGCATCAAATTGAATTGGAATGTATTCGACTGGAATTCCAACAAAAAACAGCGTCAATCTCTAGCTATCAATAAAGACATAGTAGATACAGAAACCGAAACTTTCAAGCTAACTACAAACATTGAGCTGTATAAGCAAGAAAAGGAAATCAATAAAATGAAAGCCTTTATTGTTTCAGATTTAAACATTATCAACCTTAGAAAGGAAGTACTAGAAACAGCAGATTCTCAACTCAAAAACGGTGTTATTACATCATCTACCTACATTATGGAACTCACCAATTTATACGAAGACGAAAATACACTAGCAAGACATAAAATACAGTTACAACTCGCTAAAGCAAATTACAATATCATTCAAGGACAATAATGACATGAACTTATGAAAAATTACAGCTATATAGGAGTATTAAGCATCATTGCCACCGGTTTATATTCTTGTCAAAATGATAACAATAAAGCAGAGGGTTACGGAAATTTTGAAGCTACAGAAATAACAATTTCAGCGGAAAACAGCGGGAAATTAATTCAGTTTAGTCTCAGCGAAGGCGATCAACTCCAAAAGGACCAATTCATTGGTTACATCGACACCATTCCATTGGCATTAAAACGCGAACAGCTACTGGTTTCTAAAGCGGTTATCAGTTCAAAATCGAGAGGTGTCCTCTCTCAAATTAATGTGTTGAATGCTAAATTAAAAACGGCCGGAACCAACAAAGCACGAACTGAAAACCTGATCAAGGGCGATGCTGGAACTCAAAAACAATTGGATGATATTCAAGGTGAAATCAACGTCCTAAAAAGTCAAATTAGAAGTGTAGAAATTCAAAATGCACCTGTAGTTAATGAACTAAAAAGCATTGATGTACAATTGAAGCAACTAGACGACCAAATCCAGAAGAGTAAAATCATTAACCCTGTATACGGAACGGTTTTAACCAAATACGCAGAACCCAACGAAATCACAACTTTTGGAAAACCACTTTATAAAATTGCCGATTTAAGTGTTATGCAGCTGCGAGTTTACGTAAGTGAAACGCAATTGGCAAACTTAAAACTGGGTCAGGAAACCAACGTAAAAATAGATGATGCAGACACTATGAAATCGTATAAAGGCAGTATTAGCTGGATAGCTTCGGAAGCTGAATTTACTCCTAAAATTATCCAAACTAAAGAAGAACGTGTGGCTCTGGTATATGCTGTAAAAGTAGATGTAACCAATGATGGAGGCTTGAAAATTGGGATGCCAGCAGAACTTTGGCTAAAAGATTTGGACAATAACAATAAATAAAAAAGGAATAATGAAACATGTAATTTTTATAATCAGCCTTCTGGTATTAATAAGTTGTAAAGACAGTGAGGACAAAGACCTTGAAACAAATGCAGGTAGTATTGAAACTACTACTCTTGAGCATAGCAATGAAGAAGCATCCAACCTATATGATAATTTCTGGAAAGGGATAATTGAAACAAACAATGGAAGCAAATGGCAAGCTAATGCAGAAACTAATGAAGGTATTGAAAAAATGCAGGAATTAGTAAAAACGCATTCTACATCCTCTTTGGAGAATTATTATCAATTAGCTAGCAACTTAAATACTGTAAAAAACAAGGTAGTCAAAGAGTGCTCTATGAAAGGGGCTTCACACGATAATCTGCACGTTTGGCTTTTGCCATTAATCGATAAAATTGAAGCACTTTCAGAGGTTAAAACAATGGAAGATGCTGAAAAATTAAAACACAGTATTGAAGAAAATATAAATGCATATTCTGCTTATTTCAAATAAATGAGCATTCATATTTCAAACATATCAAAATCTTATAAAAAGGTAAAGGCTTTACAGGGCATTTCTTTTGAAGTAAAAGAAGGAGAACTCTTTGGTTTAATTGGCCCCGATGGGGCTGGAAAAACTACCCTTTTTCGCATTTTAACTACCCTTCTATTTGCAGATAAAGGCACTGCAAGGGTAGCTGGTTTTGATGTGATTGGCGATTATAAAAGTATTAGGAAAAGTGTTGGGTACATGCCCGGTAAATTTTCACTTTATCAGGATTTAACCGTGGAAGAAAATTTAAACTTTTTTGCCACCATATTTGGTACGACTATAGAAGAAAATTATGAATTAATCAAAGAGATCTATGTACAAATAGAACCTTTTAAAAATCGTAGAGCCGGTAAACTTTCTGGTGGAATGAAACAAAAACTTGCCTTGTGTTGTGCTTTGATACATAAGCCCAAAGTTTTGTTTTTAGATGAACCAACAACTGGCGTTGACCCAGTTTCGAGAAAAGAATTTTGGGAAATGCTAAAACGCCTTCAGAAAAAAGGCATCACAATTTTAGTGTCCACGCCCTATATGGACGAAGCGGCTCTTTGTGATCGCATCGCACTCATTCAAGATGGTAAGATTTTAGAAATTGATACCCCTGAAGCTATTGTAAAACACTATCCAAAACCAATTTACAACGTATACACAAAGAATATGTATCAGTTAATCAATAGCTTAAATGAGTATGAATTTAATCATAGCGTATATCCTTTTGGTGAATTTGTGCATTACACAGATAGAAGAACGGACTTTAACCCAAAGGACCTGTTTCAGTATTTAAAATCTAAAAATCTATTAGACATAACAATTGAGGAAACTGAAGCTACTATTGAAGATACATTTATGGAATTAGCAAAATAATGAGCAATAACCAAGTCATACAAGTAGAAGGTTTAACCAAAATGTTTGGTGATTTTACGGCCGTAAACGCCATCACTTTTGAAGTTGACAAAGGAGAGATTTTCGGGTTTCTAGGAGCCAATGGTGCCGGAAAGACTACGGCCATTAAAATGCTCATCGGTATTTCTATTCCAACAGCTGGTAAAGCTAGCGTTGCTGGATTCGATGTATTTACACAGACAGAAGACATCAAAAAGAATATTGGCTATATGAGTCAAAAGTTCGCTCTGTACGACGATTTAACGGTTAAGGAAAACATTACTTTTTTTGGTGGTATTTATGGTTTGTCAAGAAAAAAAATAAAAAAAAAGTCTGAAGCCTTGATTGAAGAATTAGGATTGGAAAAAGTGGCCCATCAATTAGTGGGGGCCTTACCACTGGGCTGGAAACAAAAAATATCCTTTTCGGTGGCGTTGTTGCACGATCCTAAAATTGTGTTTTTAGATGAGCCAACAGGAGGTGTCGATCCCATAACCAGACGTCAATTTTGGGAAATGATTTATAAAGCGGCCCATCAAGGCGCCACCGTTTTTGTAACGACTCACTATATGGACGAAGCCGAATATTGTGATCGCGTTTCCATTATGGTCAATGGAAAAATTGAAGCCTTGGACACTCCTAAAAAACTAAAAGAACAGTTTAAGGCTACAAATATGAACGATGTGTTTTTAAAACTAGCTAGAAGCCCATCCCCTCCTGATAGCAACTAGAATGCCAACGGGAAGGGAGTAAATACAAATATCAAAAAAAAATCCTCCCCTTTGGGGAGTTAGTGGGGAGAAGGTCATGAAAAGATTTATTGGATTTATAAAAAAAGAATTTTACCATATCTTTAGAGATAAGCGTTCGTTGTTTATTCTCTTTGGAATGCCCATTGCCCAGATTTTGTTGTTTGGTTTCGCCATTACCAACGAAATCAACAATGTGGACATTGCCATTTTGGACCATTCAAAAGACTCGACTACCAAGGAAATCATTTCTAAAATATCAGCTTCAAAATATTTCAGCATCAAACAAATGGTGGATCGCGAAGCAGATATAGCCTCGGTGTTTCAAAAAGGACAAGTTAAAGCAGTTTTGAATTTTGAAAAAGATTTTAGTTCCAACTTAGTCAAAGAACACAAAGCGACAGTTCAAATTATTACGGATGCTACAGACCCAAATACGGCAAACACAATAAGCAATTATGTCAACGCTATCCTACAACAGTATCAAAAATCACTAAACAAGGACATTACAATAGCCTATCAAATAGTACCTGAAACACGTATGGTTTATAATCCTGAACTAAAAAGCGTCTATATGTTTGTCCCTGGAGTAATGACCATTATTCTCATGTTGGTTTCCGCTATGATGACGTCCATATCCATCACTCGAGAAAAGGAGTTGGGAACCATGGAAATACTCTTGGTGTCTCCGCTAAAACCATTTCAGGTAATTATAGGAAAAGTATTTCCATACATTTTCCTATCCATTATTAACGCAGTCGTCATCGTTATGTTGAGCATTTTCATCTTTAATATGCCGGTTAAAGGAAGTTTGTTTTTGCTAGCGGTAGAGAGTGTGCTTTTCATAATAAGCGCGTTGGCATTAGGAATATTGATATCTACCATCTCGGCAACACAGCAAACTGCAATGATGATTTCCCTAATGGGATTAATGCTACCCGTAATTTTATTGTCCGGATTTATTTTTCCGATTTCAAGTATGCCTTTACCGCTCCAAGTAATCAGTAATATTATTCCCGCAAAATGGTTTATCATTATCATTAAGGGAATTATGCTCAAAGGCGTAGGTTTAGAATATGTTTGGAAGGAAACCTTGATTTTATTGGGGATGACGGTGTTTTTTATCGGCCTCAGTATCAAGAAATATAAAATTAGGTTGGAGTGAAAAAAGAGAGGATGAATAGTAGTGGTGAGTGGTGAGAGATTAGTAATTAGAAAATAGAGAAGATGAAAGAGAGATTTGAAAAGAGAAAATAGAGAAAAGAGGAGATGAAAAAGAGATTAGAAAAGAGAAAATAGAGGAAAAAGAGATTAGAAGTTAGAAAATAGAGAAATTAGAAAAGAGAAAATAGAGGAAAGAGGAGATGAAAAAGAGATTAGAAGTTAGAAAATAGAGAGTAGAGGAAAGAGTAAATAGAGAAGATGAAAGAGAGATTAGAAGTTAGAAAATAGAGAAAAGAGGAGATGAAAGAGAGATTTGAAAAGAGAAAATAGAGGAAAAACAGAACCTTACCAATAGCCTCGGGGATGTCTTTAATCTATTCTCTTTATTCTGAAAAAATAAATAATGGAAAATAGAGAAAAGAGGAAAGACTGAAAATTACTAATCGTATTTCGAGAGTGTCTTTATTCTATGTTCTATTCTCCTTATTCTGAAAAAAAATATGAAAATAATTCTATACATCATACAAAAAGAGTTCAAGCAGATCTTTAGAAATAAAGGGATGCTTCCTATCATTTTTGTGTTGCCTCTACTCCAACTCATTATCTTATCCAATGCAGCCACTTTTGAGGTTAAAAATATCAAATTTGGCTTTATCGATAATGACCACACCTCAACTTCAAGAGCCTTAATAGAAAAGTTTCATGCGTCTACCTATTTTGACGTGTTAACCCATTTTCCTTCAGAAGAAATGGCAAGTTCAGCTATGCTGCAGGGAGAAGTTGATGTAGTTTTAGAAATTCCAAATTGCTTTGAACGTGATTTACAAAAAGAAAAACATACCAATTTAGGCGTTACCATTAATGCAATTGATGGTGCTGCAGCTGGAGTCGAAAATGTCTATATCACTCAGATTATTCAAAGTTTCAATCGACACGTAAAAATTGATTTACTTCAATCTTCAGATAAACAGATCCAGTCCATAAGCATCGAAACCATACCCCTATTTTGGTACAACGAAACTTTAAATTATAAAACATTTATGGTGCCAGGGATTTTGGTGCTGTTGGTCACCATGATTACCCTATTCCTTTCAGGGATGAATATTGTGCGCGAAAAAGAAATTGGAACTTTAGAGCAAATCAATGTTACACCCATTAAAAAGAGTCAGTTTATAATCGGCAAGCTATTTCCGTTTTGGGTGATAGGAATGGGCCTTTTAACTATTGGTCTAATCATATCAGAACTTATTTTCAACGTTCCAATGGTTGGCAGTTTAGCACTTATGTATTTCTACACCTCTATTTATATTTTGGTAGTTTTGGGAATAGGCTTATTTATTTCAAACTTTACAGATACCCAACAACAAGCGATGTTTATTGCTTGGTTTTTTATGGTCATTTTTATTTTGATGAGTGGCTTGTTTACTCCCATTGAGAGTATGCCAAAATGGGCACAGCTAGTGACAGAGCTAAATCCTATCAAGTATTTTGTAGAAGTCATGCGCATGGTCATGCTTAAAGGTTCTGGGTTTATGGATATTCTCCCACAGCTATTAAAAACACTGCTCTACGCCATTGTAATGAACGGATTGGCAGTTTGGACCTATAAAAAGACGTCGTGATTTCTTAGAACGGACTTTATAGGTTTCATAATGATCATAAGATTTGGATATAATGAATAAAAAATACTCAAATGACAAATGTTCTGTTAGATATTAAGATTTTTAAAAGCTAACAACCTCAAAGGTTTAAAGATTAAGTTGAATATGTAATTATTTAAACCTTAATTATTTATATTACTTAGCTTAAACCATAGGTATATACTTATAAAGGTTTGATTTCAGATTGAGCTATCAATTTTAAAGGAGAAATAAGCCTTTCAGTGCAAGTAATAGTTAATATCACATAGCTTTATAAAATAAGAATTTACTTACAAGATTATTTAAAAAATCTTTTTCACCACTTCCCTATTCCCTATATCCCTCTGCTTGAAGTTCAAAAAGTTCCGCATAAAGTTTAGGTTTAGCTAATAATTCTTCGTGAGTTCCCAGTTCTAAAATACTTCCGTTTTGAAGTACCAAAATGCGATCGGCCATTCGCACGGTTGAAAATCGATGAGAAATGATAATGCTCGTCCGGTCTTTGGTCAAGCCTATAAACCGCTGGAAAACTTCCGACTCTGCCCTGGCATCCAAAGCCGAGGTGGGTTCGTCTAAAATAATAATGGGTGCATCCGACATATACGCTCTGGCCAAAGCGATTTTCTGCCATTGGCCACCAGAAAGTTCTGCCCCTTTTTTAAAACGTCGACCTAAGCCTTGATCATACCCCATGGGTAAACTTTCAATAACATCATTGGCGAGACTTTGTACTGCAGCGTCTTTTATTTTTGCGCTGTTGTGCTGTTCGTCAATATTCCCGACTGCAATATTAATTTTAGCCGTTAAGTAATACTTCACGAAATCCTGAAAAATCGCTCCCAACATTTTTTGATAGTCTTCTTTTCTATACTCACGAATCGGTACGCCATCCATTAAAATTTGACCACCAGTTGGTTCGTAAAGTCGCAATAAAAGTTTAATCAGAGTTGTCTTTCCTGCTCCATTCTCCCCAACTAAAGCGAGCTTCTCCCCTTTTTTCAAGTCAAACGTCAGTGAGGACAATACCATTTTCTCTGACTGTGGATAGCTAAAGCTCACATTTTCGAACTGTATACTGTAGTTAAATTCTGAAGGTGCTTCTCGATATTGCTCTGGATTATCACTACTAAAGTCCATATCGATAAATTCGAAATAATCCTGGAGATACATGGCGCTTTGGGTGATATTTGAAAAGCGAGAAAATACGGTTTGTAACTGGTTTCTCAACTGACTAAAGGAACCTGCCAAAAAGGTTAAGTCACCAATGGTTACCAAGCCAGCGACTGCTTTTAAAACTATAAACACATAAGCGCCATAATAGGCTAAATCGCCTAAAATGTGAAAAACACCCCCCCATAAACTTTTTTTAATGGAAAGCTTTTTATTGGCTTTATAGTATTTATCGGAAATACGTTTGAAGGTTGAGCTTATAAAATCAGCTAAACCAAACAATTTAATTTCTTTGGCGGTAACATCACTTGCTCCAATCATTCGCATATAGTCAAGCTCACGACGTTCTGGAGTCCAGCTCTTTTGAAGCGAATAACTAGACTGGCTATATTTCAGCTCATTAATAAATGACGGAATAATAGAGATAACCAGTAACAAAATCAGAATAGGATAAAAATAAATCAATCCAGAGACCAAGGATATAATTGTGATAATATCTTGGATTTGAGCCAAGACGTTAGACATTAAAGACACTCGGCTGGTGGTTTGCTGTCGAGCACGTTCCAACTTGTCGTAGAACTCGGAATCTTCGAGACTTGCCAGCTCTACTTTTGCAGTTTTTTGAATCAGTTCTATTGACGATGTATTGGAATATAAATCACCCAGAAGTCCATCGGTTAAGGATATAAGCCGATTAAATACGTCACTGAGTATAGCTAAGAGCAATTCTATCCCAATCAACCAATATAGTCTGGTTAAATCTGAAGGATCTAGATCGACTTGCAGAATCACTTCATCTATAATTTCCTTTCCTACCCAAAGTAAAGTAATAGGGATAAGGGATTTAAGCAATCTTAAAAACACATTCCCAATAAATAGACCAGGATGGGTGTGGTAAACTCTACTTAAAAATCGAGGTATAAACCGCAGGGAAGCGAAATCATTTTTATTCTCGGATGCTCTAGCCATATATATATTATCTCTGCAAAGTTAAACGTTTACTGGACTCAAAAGTAATCACAACTAGCCTTCTCTTCGCAACACTTCCAAAGGAGAACTGCGTAAGACGGTTTGAATATTACTCAAGCCAATCACTAAAACCAAAAGGGTAATACCTGGTAAAAAGACTAAAAATGGAATCAAGGAAGGCACAAAGGGCTCTTTGAAAACAAATAGCGCTAAACACAGGCTACTCAATAAGGCCAATAAAATTCCAACTAAACTCCCCAGCAGTCCTAAAAACACATATTCCAAGGCGGTGATTTTTAAGATCTGAGTGTTTTTAGCCCCCAAGGTTCTTAACAAGACACTTTCCTTAATACGTTGGTATTTACTGGTTCGCACAGAACCTATCAAAACGATAATGCCCGTAAGGATACTAAAGAAAGCCATAAAATTGATGATCCAAGAAATCTTATCTAGAATATCTTCCAAAATGGTGTATACCTGCCGTAAATCTATCACCGACACATTAGGGAATTTAGCTACCAAATCTCGCTGTAATTTTGCTGAAGCTTCTTCATCTGGAACAGCGGTGGTAATCACATTAAACTGTGGAGCTTTGTCTAAAACGCCCTTTGGAAATACAATACTAAAATTAAGCTGAATTTGTCCCCAGTCTACTTTACGAATACTACCCACGGTGGTTTCCATTAGCACGCCTTGCACATTAAAAACAATGGCATCGCCAACGCCAACTTTAGCATCTTCAGCAAGGTTATCGGAAATAGAAATCTCCACGGGATCTCCAGACTTTAACTCTGGGGTCCACTCCCCTTCAATAATTTCTTCTGAGCCAATCAACGTATCTCGATAGGTAGTTCTAAACTCGTGGTTCAAAATCCAACTGCGAATCTGGCTGGTTGAATCCTGCCGTATCTCATTCACCAGTTGATCTTTAATTTTTTGCATTCTCATAGTCACCAACGGGATGTTATCAAGAATAGGTAAATCATTGTCGGTAAGTTGTTGTTTTATGGCATCACGTTGATCAGTTTGCACATCTAAAATGATCATGTTGGCAGTTTCCGCAGATTGCTCTATATCGGTTTTATCCAGTAAAATATCTTTCGTAAAATATAAGGTACTGATCAAAAATGTCCCTAAACCAATAGCGACCACTAAAACAACAGTCTGATTATTGGGCCTAAATAAGTTCAAAAGACTTTGTCGAGTGGTAAACCCCAAACGTTTTGGAAAGTAGGTTCTAATGAGTTTCATGCACAACAAAGCAGTCCCGGCTAGAATGGCAAATGTAATTAGCGTAGCACCTACAAAACCTGAGGCATAAAGTACATCCTCGAGTAACCAAAATGAAAATAAAAACAGAAATACAAGTATCCCAGCGAATACAAAAAATCTTGCCTTTTTTGGGCCTTGTGAAGCTTGTTCATTAACACGTAACACTTCTAGCGGCGATACATACCAAGTTCTTAGTAAAGGCAAAAGCGCAAATAACACCGACATAAACAGCCCTAGAAAAACGCCCATAAGTATGGGTTGGAGGGAGATACTTATTTCAACTGTAAACGGAAGAAACTCCTGTAAAATATAGGGGAATAAAACTTGAAGTCCAACGCCTATAAGCGAACCCACCAAACCACCTGCAACCCCGATACCCGCAATTTGTATAAGGAAAATAAGAAAGCTTTGCTTTCTAGACGCTCCCATGCATTTTAAAACGGCGATGGATCTCAGTTTTTCTTTGATATAAATATGAACAGAACTGGCGATCCCAACACAGCCTAAGAGCAAAGCAATAAAGGCTGCCAGGTATAAGAATTTACCCACATTATCATAACGGCTTCCTAAACGTTCGCTGGTACTAGTGTGTGTATCTAAATCGGAATTTTCTGCATCCAACATGGGATCTATTTTCTCCTTAAACTGACTCAAATTTAAAGTATCTGAAGCTTTGTAAAAGAATTGATATTCCTTACGACTGCCAAACTGAAGGAGCTCAGTGCTTTCTACAAACCGATTAGGAATAATTACTGGTGGAGCTACAGAAGTTGAAATCGCCGTAGTCCCAGGAATAGCTTTTAAAGCACCTGCAATAGGAAGAGTAAGTTCTCCTACTTTTATAGAATCTCCAGGTTTAATGTCAAACTGAAGTAATAAAGTCGCATCAACCAAAGCTCCACCTGACTCTTGATAAGTACTTGCTGCTGAGGCAGGTTCGGTGTCGATCGTCCCATAAAAAGGAAAGTCTCCTTTTAAAGCACGCACCTTTACCAGTTTGGTGCCCCCACTTTTGGGAAAGGCAATCATCGACACAAAGTTGACTTCCGAAGCATCTGGTTTTAGAGAGTCTATGATCGCTTGAGCACGCGCTGTAGGCTGCTTCCTACTGTCTATAATATAATCGGCGCCCATTAAGGCCTTGGACTGGAGCTCTATATTGTCTTTAAGATTGGTACTGAACAATTGTATGGAAACTACTGCCGCAATACCTAAGATGATAGAGGCCATAAATAAAAGTAGACGAACTCTACTCGCTTTGGCATCACGCCAGGCCATCTTAAAGAGCCATTTTGTAATTTGATTCATAGGGACGAAGATGAATTCACAGCACTTCTGTGCGTTGGTTAGTTAAAATTTGACCGCCTTTCAAACGAAGTATCTGCTGGGTTCGGTTGGCTAACTCTAAATCATGCGAAATAATCACTAGCGTCGTTCCAGCTTCTTTATTCAAATCGAATAATAATTTGATTACTTTTTCTCCAGTTTCCTCATCTAAGTTTCCTGTAGGCTCATCGGCAAATAAAATAGAAGGCGCGTTGGCAAAGGCTCTGGCTAAAGCAACACGCTGTTGTTCACCTCCTGAAAGCTGAGAGGGATAATGATCTGAACGGTCGGCTAAGCCCACTTTCTCCAATAAAGCCATACTCTTTTTGGTTGCGGCTTTATCTCCTTGTAATTCTAAAGGAACACTTACATTCTCAAGAGCGGTAAGGGTTGGTAACAATTGAAAGTTCTGAAAAATAAAACCCACCTCCTTATTCCGTAATTGGGCCCGTTGGTCTTCATTTAAGTGGCTTAAATCCTGACCACATAACTCCACACTCCCCGCGTTTGGGTTATCTAAACCCGCACACAAGCCCAGTAAAGTTGTTTTTCCACTTCCGGAAGGTCCAACAATAGAAAAGGTTTGTCCTTTTTCAACCTCAAAGGAGATGTTTTGCAAGACCGTTAATTCTTTGTGACCACTGGAATAAGTCTTTTCTAACCCAGTAATCTTCAATATCTTTGGCATATAATTTTAATTAAAATGACAGCTTATGTCGAAGGCTCAAAATAAACAAATGAATCTAAACTTACCAACTTCCGCTATGCAGAAACTCTTAAGGCTTTGTTATATTATTCCTTTGGTTCTAATCTTGGGCTGTGGCGGTGATAAAAAGAAGAATCCTAAACAAGAAGAAACAATACCGGAACAAACCGAACCATCCAAACTCACTGAAGCTTCAGAAAATAGTACTGAAACTATTTTATGCTTTGGAGACAGTATTACAGCGGGCTATGGATTGGAGGATAGCAATGATGCTTTTCCTGCTTTATTACAAGAAAAAATTGATTCTTTGGATTTAAATTATGTGGTTGTTAATTCAGGCTTAAGCGGAGAAACGACTGCGGGTGGTAAAAGCCGAATTGACTGGGTCTTGAATCAAGATATCGATATTTTTCTCTTGGAACTAGGAGCAAATGATGGCTTACGAGGAGTCCCTTTATCTGAAACACGTGCTAACCTTCAAGCGATTATAAATACCGTAGAAGAAAAAAGTCCGAACACCAAGATTATTCTCGCTGGTATGCAACTGCCGCCAAACATGGGACAAAAGTACACCACCGAATTCAGAGAGCTCTATGCTGAAATAGCCGAGGCTAATGATCTTGCTTTTATTCCTTTTATCTTAAAAGATGTTGGCGGTATTGCAGAACTCAATCAGAGTGACGGCATCCATCCTACGGTTGAAGGTCATAAAATAGTAGCCAATACTGTGTGGGAAGTCTTAAAACCGATGCTGAAGTAATTAGGAATTTTTAATTACCAATTTTAAATTTGTTAGTGTTTGATAATGAATTGAAGTCGAGTATTAAAAACGTTTCACGCAAAGGGCGCTAAGTTTTCGCAAAGACCGCAAAGAATCTGTTAAAGTTAATTTTCTCCTTTGCGCTTCTTTGTTTTTTTCTCTTTGTCTGCTTTGCGTGAAATAGTAAACTGATTTAAGTGATCCACCCTAACTCATTAGTGACTTAAAGTGAATTCATTATTCCCAATCATTTTTTATAGATAATGAATTGAAGTCGAGTATTAAAAAAGTTCCAC
>Ga0136589_1000374_pt1 | contig 23015 bp, 24 predicted proteins | sample AntRauMFilla3764_FD_104640 | JGI IMG/M metagenome (GOLD analysis project Ga0136589, IMG submission 104640) | Saline lake microbial communities from Rauer Islands, Antarctica - Metagenome Filla 3 #764 | ecosystem: Environmental > Aquatic > Non-marine Saline and Alkaline > Saline | place...
ATCATGATGCGGTTCGTCGACATCATCCTCTCGTTCCCGACGTTCCTGATGTTCCTGCTCATCCTGTACATCTACGGCGCGGGACTCGGGATGTTCATCCTCGTGTTCTCCGCGTTCGCGTGGGGCGGAACCGCACGATACGTGCGCAGCAAGTCGCTGTCCGTCTCCGAGGAGGAGTTCATCAAGGCGACCCGGATCAGCGGCGCGAGCACCTACCGAGTGGTGCGGAAACACGTCGTTCCGAACGTGGCGAGCAGCATCATCACGCAGCTCACGCTGCTCATCCCCGGGTTCCTGCTCGCGGAGGCGCAGCTCGCGTTCCTCGGTATCGGCGACTCGGCCATACCCTCGTGGGGGCAGCTGATCTCCGCCGGTCGGAGCGACCTGGCGTTCGCGCCGTGGATCGTGCTCGCGCCCGGTATCGTGCTGTTCTTGACCATCCTCGCGTTCAACTTCATCGGCGACGCGCTGTTGGACGCCCTGAACCCCCAAGCGGAGGCGGAGAGCGCATAATGTCCACACCACTGCTCGAGGTCGAAGGCCTCACGACGACGTTCAGCACCGACAACGGAGAGCTCACGGCGGTCGACGGGATCGATTTCACCGTCAACGAGGGCGAAACCGTCTGTATCGTGGGCGAATCGGGCTCCGGAAAGACCGTCGCGACCGAGTCGGTGACGCGGATCGTCAAGGAGCCGCCGGGCCGCGTCGAGGGGTCGGTCCGGTTCCACGGCCGCGACCTGCTGACACTGAGCGAGCGGGAGCTCCGCAAAATCCGAGGGTACGAGATCGCCCACATCTTCCAGAACCCGCAGGAAGCGATGAACCACTGTTACACGGTCGGGTGGCAGATCGTCGAGGCGCTGCGGGTCCATCGCGACATCTCCAAGCAGAAGGCGCGAGCGAAGGCGATCGATCTGATGGACAGGGTCGGGATCGCGAACGCCAGTTCGCGGTTCGACGACTACCCGCACGAGTTCTCCGGTGGCCAGAAACAGCGCGTGATGATCGCGATGGCGCTCGTCGGTGACCCGGACCTGCTGATCGCAGACGAGCCGACCACGGCGCTCGACGTGACCGTGCAGGCGCAGATACTCCGGCTCCTCGAGGACCTCCAGGAGGAGTTCGACATGGGGATCCTCTTCGTCACGCACGACTTGGGCGTCGTCGCGCAGATCGCCGACCGCATCGTCGTCATGTACGCGGGTAAGGTGATGGAGCGCGGCGACGTCCTCGACATCTTCGAGCGACCCGCACACCCGTACACCCAGCGGCTGCTCAACTGTCTTCCCGAGATCGGCGGGAAAAAAGGAGGTATCCCCGGAACGCTTCCCGACCCGATCAATCCTCCGGACGGATGCCGGTTCGCCCCACGGTGTGAACACGCCGTGGACGCCTGTACGACCGGCGACCAGCCGGAAGAGATCGAAGTGAATCCGGGACAGCGCGCCTCCTGCGTCCACTACCGCCCCGGTCGGGACGACTCGGTCGTCCGCGGCGGGATTCCAGACGCAACCGCCAACGAGGAGGAGGTGAGCACCGCCGATGACTGAAGAGCCGCTCCTCTCCGTGCGAGACCTCGAGAAGCACTACCCGATCCGGAAGGGACTCCTCAACCGGCAGGTCGGCGCCGCTCGCGCCGTCGACGGCATCAGCTTCGACATCGCGCCGGGAGAGACGCTCGGCCTCGTCGGCGAGTCCGGGTGCGGAAAGTCAACCGCCGCCACGTCCATCATCCGCTTGGAAGATCCCACGGGCGGCGAGGTGATATTCAACGGCGGCGGACGCGGCGGTGCGACGCGGAACGCTGACGGCACTCACCCGAACGACGTGACGCGCTTTACCGACCGGGAGCTGAAGTCGTTCCGCCGTGACGCGCAGATGATCTTTCAGGATCCCTCGTCGAGCTTCGACCCGCGGATGTCCGTCGGCAGCGCAGTCGCCGAGATGCTCCAGATCCACGGGATGTCGGACCGGAAGCGTCGGCGAGCCATCGTCGAGGACCTGCTCGACCGCGTCGGCCTCTCGCCCGCGGACTACGACCGGTATCCGCACGAGTTCTCCGGGGGGCAGAAACAGCGCATCGCACTGGCGCGAGCGCTCGTGTTGAACCCGGAACTCATCGTCGCCGACGAGCCGGTCTCCGCGCTCGACGTCTCCGTCCAGGCCGAGATCCTCGACCTCATCGCCGATCTGCAAGACGAGTTCGACCTCTCGCTGCTGTTCATCAGCCACGACATGTCCGTCATTCGCGAGATCTGCGACCGGGTGGCCGTCATGTACCTCGGTGAGATCGTCGAGATCGGGCCGACCGACGAGGTGTTCGCCGACCCACAGCACCCGTACACGGAGGCGCTGCTCTCGGCTATCCCGACGCCGGACCCGCGTGCGACGACCCGGGGAATCGAGCTGACGGGGACCGTCCCGAGTCCGACGAATCCACCCTCCGGCTGTCGGTTCCACACCCGGTGTCACAAGGTTATCCAGCCAGACGGCGTCGACCTCGATCAAGCGAGCTGGCGGGGACTGTTGAACCTCCGCGACGCGCTCGCCGCTGAGAGCGTCGACGTCGAACAGATCCGCGAGAACTTCCGTACCGGAAGCGACGCCGACGCCACGCCGGCGGCCGTAAAAGGCCAGATCCGTCGCGAGTTCGACCTCGAAGCGGACGTGTCCAGCGAAGCGATCGAATCGCTGCTCGACGACGCCCTCGACGAGGCGTTGGCGGGCGACCTCGAGGGAGCGGCGGCGACGCTCTCTCAGCGGGTGACCACGCCCTGCGAAGCGACCGCTCCGGAGCGAACCAGCCACGCGGCCGACCACGAGTCGGCGTGTCTCCTTCACGAGCAAGCGCAATCGGCCCCACCGAACCCGGCTGACGACTGAGCGGCGACCTCGTTGCGGTTTTCGGTCTATTCGTCGACGACCGCCGGGAGCGAGATCGGTCGCGGGTCGCCGTCTCCCCCGTCCACGGCAACGACCGATCCGTCGTCCGTCGGTTGTTCGCCTATCAAGACGGCAGTTGCGCCGGACATGAGCGGCGCGACGACGCCGGCGGCCAGCGCCCGCGGATCCGCGAGCCCGCCGCGGAGAACGGTTCTGTCACCCGGTTCGAGTCCCTGTTCTTCGACGACCGACGCCGCCGCGTCGAGGAGTGCGCGGTGGGAGACGTCGCCGGATCCGTTCGGTTCCCCGTCTCCTGAGCCGCGTAGAACGGGGTCGTCCGGGCCGATCGCGCTCGGCGGCATCCCGGGGTTCTCGCTCCACAGTTCCTGCTCCCAGTGGGTCGTCTCCGGGCGCTCCGGCGGCCCGCCGAAGACGGCGAGGCTGGTGCCCGGCGATGGTTTCGTCGTCGATTCCTCGGCCACGTCGATGAGAATGACGCGGTCGCCGCGCTCGATGCCCACCGCGGGATCGAATCGCACCGGCGCACCCAGTCCGGCCGCGCCGAGGAAGCCGAGCGTCGTATGGAGCCCGGGCGACGGATCGACGGCCACGGTCGACCCCTCTCTCGCGCCGAGATAGCGAAGCACGTTCGCCGACTTGTACGCGTTGGTTATCAGGTCGCGATACGTGCGCTCGCGACCGTCCGGGGTGACGAGCGCGACGTCGCGACTCCGGCGGTCGCGCGCGAGAAGATCGGCGACGACATCCATACCAACGGCTCGGGGCGGACGAGACTTAAAAACGAGGAGTACGGTCGACTCCGACCGTTAGGGCGAGCCGGCGATGACCATCTTCGAGCCGTCGGCGGTGAACGACAGATCGCGAATCGAGTCGGCGTCGACCCGGACGGCGTCGCCGGGCGCGAGTTCGACGACGTCGCCGTCGACGGTCAGCGTCGCCCCGCCGTGGAGCAGCACGTACACCTCCTCCTGGCCGGCGTCGCCGTGGTCGTGTTCCATCCCATCCCAGCCGGCGTCGGCCTCCACGACGGTCACGCCGAGATTTTCACAGTTGAGCGCGTCGCGGAGGAAGTACATCCCCGGCGCGCGCGGTTCGACGTCGTCGTAGGCGGTGGCGTCGTAGCCCATGTCCCACGATACGGAACGTGCGCGGGTAAAACGAGGGGGTAGAGAATTCGGGTCGTTAAAAGGAGCTCTTCAGCCGCTTGAAGAAGCCGCCGCCGACGTCGATGTCCTCGCCGCCGGCCTCGGCGAACGCCTCCAGCGCCTCGCGCTGCTCCTCGTTGATCGAGTCGGGGATCACGACGCCGACTTTCACGTAGAGGTCGCCGCGACCGCGCCGCCGTAGCCGAGGCATGCCTTTCCCCTTGAGCCGGAACGTCTCGCCGCTCTGGGTGCCGGCCGGCACGTCCATCTCCACGGTGCCGTCGACCGTCTCGACTTCGATCGTGTCGCCGAAGACGGCCTGCGGGAAGGAGATGGCCTCGTTGACGCGGAGTTCGTCGCCGTCGCGCTCGTATCGATCGCCCACGTCGACGTCGACCTCGATCAGCAGGTCGCCGCTGGGACCGCCGTTCTCGCCGGGGGCGCCCTCGCGTTCCATCCGGAGGCTCTGCCCGGACCGGATTCCGGCCGGGATATCCACCGAGAGCGTCGCCTCCTCGCGAACGACGCCGTCGCCGCCGCAGTCGGCACAGTCCTCGCTGTACAGTTCGCCCTCGCCCTCACAGCGGGGGCACGTCGAGGTCTGCTGCACGCGACCGAGCGGCGTCTGCTGGACCTGCTGGACCTGTCCCTGCCCGTTACACTGGGGGCACGTTTCGACGTCGGCGTCCGACGGGTGGCCCGCGCCGTCGCAGGTGTCACAGGCCGTCGGCCGAGTAAGCGTGACCTCCTTGGTCGCTCCCTCGAAGGCCTCCTCGAGGTCGATGGTGAGCCCCGTGCGGAGGTCGCGGCCCTGCCGCGGACGGTTACCGCCACCGCCGCGACCGCCGCCTCCACCGCCGCCGAAGAACTGGTTGAAGATGTCCTCGAAGCCGCCCGCCCCGCCTGCGCCGCCCGCCCCGCCGAAGGGGCCGCCAGCCCCGCCGGGGCCGCCGCCGCCAGTCGCTCCGCGCTTGTCGGCTTCGGTGAAGCGGTCGTGGCCGAGTTGGTCGTACTGGCGGCGCTTCTCCTCGTCGGTGAGCACCTCCTTGGCCTTCTGGATCGTTTTGAACCGCTCCTCGGCGTCGTCGTCGTCGCTGACGTCGGGGTGGTGTTTGGCGGCCTGCTTGCGGTACGCCTTCTTGATCTCCTCCTCGCTGGCGTCCCGCGACACGCCGAGGGCGTCGTAGAAGTTTTCGCTCATGCGTTACGTTCGTTGTTGGGTGGTTCGTAGCTGGGTCGTGTTAAGGGGCGCGTCCGAAGACGACCGGGTCTGCGCTACTCCTCGTCGTCGTTCTCATCAACGTCTTCGAAGTCGGCGTCGACGTACTCTTCGTCGTCGCCGTCGGCACCGGGGCCCGCACCGCCGGGACCGGCCGCGCCGCCCATGCCACCGGGACCCGCGCCGCCTGCGCCGCCCGGACCGGCCTGTGCGGCCTGTTGTCCCTCGTACATCTGCTTGCCGATCTCTTGGAGCGCCTCGGTGAGCGCCTCGGTGACGGACTCGAGTTCGTCGGTGTCGGCGTCCTCGTCTTCGAGCGTCTCCTCGACGTCCTCGATGGCGTCTTCGATGTCGCCGATGAGGTCGTCGTCGAGGTCCTCCTCGTTCTCCTCTAGGAGGGTCTCGGCGCGCTGGATCGTCGTCTCGGCCTCGTTGCGGGCCTCGATCCGCTCGCGGCGGGCCTCGTCCTCTTCGGCGTGCTTCTCGGCTTCCTCCTGCATCGCGTCGATCTCCTCGTCCGAGAGGCCGACGCCGCCCTCGATGGTGATCGACTCGGCGTTGCCCGAGCCCTGGTCTTCGGCCTCGACGTTGACGATGCCGTTCTCGTCGATGTTGAACGAAACTTCGATCTGCGGCGTTCCGGCCGGGGCCGGCGGGATGCCGGAAAGCTGGAACGCGCCGAGCAGTTCGTTCTTGTCGGCGATCTCACGCTCGCCCTGGAAGACCCGGACGTTCACCGAGGTCTGGTTGTCGGCGGCCGTGGTGAACACCTTCGACTCCTCCGTCGGGATGGTGGTGTTCTTCTCGATGAGTCGCTCGAAGAGTCCGCCCTTCACCTCGATACCGAGCGAGAGGGGCGTGACGTCCAGCAGGACGATGTCGTCGACGTCGCCGGAGAGCACGCCGCCCTGGACCGCCGCGCCGAGCGCGACCGCCTCGTCGGGGTTGACGTTCTTTTTCGGCTCCTGGCCGACGAGTTCCTCGACCTGCGCTTGGACCTGCGGCATCCGGGTTGACCCGCCGACGAGGATGACCTCGTCGATGTCGTTCTTGCCGTAGTCGGCGTCAGAGAGCGCCTGCTCGGTCGGTTTGACGGTGCGTTCGATGAGATCCGAGGTGAGATTCTCGAACGTCGCGCGAGTGATCGACTGTTCGAGGTGGACCGGACCGCTGTCGGTCGCGGTGATGAAGGGGAGGTTGACCGTCGTCTCCTTCTTGTTCGACAGCTCGATCTTCGCTTCCTCGGCGGCGTCTTTCAGCCGCTGGAGGGCCTGTCGGTCCTCGCGGAGATCGATCCCGTGGTTGTTCTTGAACTCGTCCGCGATGTGGTCGATAAGCGCCTCGTCCCAGTCGTCGCCGCCGAGGTCGTTGTCCCCGTTCGTGGCGACGACCTCGTAGACGCCGCCGCCCAGATCGAGGACCGAGACGTCGAACGTCCCGCCCCCGAGGTCGTACACGAGGACGGTCTGGTCGGACTCGTCGTCGAGACCGTACGCCATGGAGGCGGCGGTCGGCTCGTTGACGATGCGCTCGACTTCGAAGCCGGCGATCTCGCCGGCGTCTTTCGTCGCCTGTCGCTGCTTGTCGTTGAAGTACGCGGGGACCGTGATCACGGCCTTCTCGACGTCGTCGCCGAGGTACTCCTCGGCGTCGCGCTTGATCTTCTGGAGGATCATCGCCGAGACCTGCTCGGGCGTGTACTCGTCGTCGCCGATCTCGACGGTGTAGTTGTCCTCGCCCATGTGCCGCTTGATCGACTGGATCGTGCGGTCGGGGTTCTGGACAGCCTGATTCTTCGCCGGCTTCCCGACGAGCCGCTCGCCGTCGTCGGCAAAGGCGACGACGGAAGGCGTGGTCCGGTCGCCCTCCGCATTCGCAATGATCTCGGGCTCGTCGCCCTCCATCACCGCAAACGCGGAGTTGGTGGTACCGAGGTCGATACCCAGAATTTTGTTACTCGCCATCTTGGCCACAGGTAGCGGCTTGCGTCGGTTAAAGGTTACTAGACGCCGCCATTTTGGTGGTCGGTCGATCCCGCTCACGTCGTGCGTTTTCGACGATCGTGTGAACGTGTCGCATCGGTGTATTTATACTGATCCGCAAGCGCAGGAGCCACGGCCGTCGTCGGTGAGACAGCGCTCCCGATTCTCGCGACGGTTCTCGATCGATCTTCGCTTTCGGCTCCCGCGGCGCTCACCGACCTCAGAGTCCGGAGACCAAATCCTCCAGTGCCGCTCGGGGGTCGTCGGCCTTCGCCACGCCGGAGGCGAGTAGGATCCCGGACGCACCGAGGTCGCCCGCGGCGACCACGTCCTCGCCCGTCGACACGCCAGCGCCGCAGAACACGTCGACGTCGCCGTCGACAGCGCCGGCGGCCGCGACCGCGTCCTCGACGATTCCTGGGTCGGCCGTGGAGACGGAGACGTCGCCGCCGATGAGTTCGGGCGGCTCGACGGCGACCGCATCGGGGCCGAGCGCGGCGGCCGCGCCGACCTGCGCGGGGTTGTTCGCACAGACGATCGTCTCCAAGTCGGCGCGCTCGGCGGCACGGACGGCCCCGTCGACGTCGGCGAGCTTCAGCCGCTTCTCGGAGTGGTTGATGAGGGTGCCTTCGGCACCGTTGTCGGCGACGGCCTCGGCGAGCGTCGATCCGGTGTGCGAGCCGTGGTCGTTCGGCGAGACGTGCTGGGCCCACGTCTCGACGCCGGTGTCAGCGACGCGGGCGAGGTCGGCGGCCTGCGGGGAGACGGCGATCCGCGCGCCGGACGCCTCGGCGACGTCGCGGGCGGCGGTCGCGACTTCGATCGGATCGCACGGATACGCCTTGAGGTTCACCAAGATGAACATACCACCATACGGGACCTGCGGGCGCAAATAGCTTCATGCTTCGACGGTGTGCTCACCGGTCGAGTGCGTGTTCTCTCCGATCGGTGGTGACGGTCTCGCCGGTCGGGGGCGGTGAACATCTGCTCGAGGGGGTCGTTACACCGTTCGGAGCATAAACGACCTTATACCCCGGTACTGTGGGTCGGAACGAGCAATGTCCCTCATCGAGCTCATCACGGGCGTGGAAGCGCATGGGGCCACGCTAACCGTGTTCAACGCCGACCCGACGGTCACGAAGGAGCTCCGCGAGCATTTCGCCGACCGCAACATCCGGATCGTCGAGGAGCAGACCGACGGAGGGCCGGATGCGTACGCGGTCCTGTCACGTGACGGCGCGTTCGTCACTGCCGTCACCCTGGACGAACTGCTCCCCGGGGCCGCGAGCGCACCGGGCGGCTCGACCGACGGCCGGCCCGATAACTCCGAATCTGGGGATGCTGGACGCCGGCGGGTCGGCGGGCCCATCCTCGACCACCTCGACGAGACGATGTTCACGTCCTACTCCCGCGCCGACATGGTCGCCGCGTCTCGCGAGATAGAAGACCGCGCGTGGCGCGTCGGCGACGGCGAACTCCACGCCGGATTCCAGACGCTCGACGTCCTCACGGGGGAGACGGACACCTACGACCTGCTGGGGGAGAAGGAGCGACTCAGCGTGCACGCGTACGCCGCGGACGAGGGTGACCCGCCGGAGGTCGAGCATTACACCGTCCACGTCGGGAAGACCGCCGAGATCCGCGAGACGTGGTTCGTCGCGTACGACGGCGGCGGCTACGACGAGGCGAAGTGCGCGCTGCTCGCCGAGGAGCGTGCGCCGGGCGAGTTCTTCGGCTTCTGGAGCTACGACCCCGAGACGGTCGACTACATCATCGACTACCTGACCGAGCGCTACGCCGCGGAAAGCGACGAACTCGAACCGACCGACGACGTCGAAGAAAACCGGAAGTGAAACGGGCGACCCGCGGAGTCAGTCTTTTCGCTTGACCACGTCGCCGAGCGTCATGGTCCCAGAGTCGCCGCTGTCCCAGTCGGCGTCCTCGACGGACTCGCCCTCGACGAGCGAGAGGTCGAGCGCGCGCTCCAGTTTTCGCTGGACGTCGTCCGTCGGAAGCGTGTCGCCGCGTTCCAGTTTGCGAATGAGGCTGGCCTTCTCGTTGAGCTGGTCGGCCAACTCCTCTTGGCTGAGTCCCCGGGACTCGCGGGCGTTCCGGATCTGGTCGTCGTAGTCGGTGGCGATCTCGTCCATGTCGTCGAACATGTCGCGCGGGCGCGTCGAGCCGCCGGAGGACCCGCTGGACCCGGACGAACCGGACGACGAGGAAGATGACTTCCCGGTGTTCGAGCTCGTGGAGTACTTGCTGCCGCCGGAGCCGGTCGACTCGTCGCGGACCTCGGTCCCGAAGTCCGTACACGAGCTACACAGCTCCAGTTCCGCGCCTTCGACCTTCGTCGTCGTCAGCGAGGCCTGGTCGGCACCACACATCTCACACTGGGGCATACGCGACGCTAACGCTCCCGGTGGTATAAAGGGTGCGCCGGGGCGTCGCCGGAAGCGCGGACGGCCGGCCCGCTCACTCAATCGTGCCGCGTCCGGTACCGACTTGTCGCCGCGGCCGGCAGGGACGGTATGGACGTCCACGTCACCAACTCGACCGTGCAGGGAACGACCCGCGCGCCCCCTTCGAAGAGCTACACACACCGCGCGCTGCTCGCCGCCGGGTACAGCGACGGCGCGACCGTCCGGTCCCCGCTCGTCTCCGCGGACACCCGCGCGACCGCCCGCGCCGTGACCGCCTTCGGGGGAACTGTCGGGCCGGCCTCCGGAGACGGCGTCGCCGACGTCTCCGTTCCCGACGACGCCGACGCGCTCGTCGTCGACGGGTTCGACGGCCGACCGGCCGTTCCCGACGACGTGATCGACTGCGCGAATTCGGGCACGACGATGCGGCTGGTCACGGCCGCGGCCGCGCTCGCCGACGGCACGACGGTCCTGACCGGCGACGGCTCGCTCCGGTCGCGCCCGCAGGGGCCCCTTTTAAAAGCACTCGCGGACCTGGGCGTGCGTGCGGAGTCGACTCGCGGCAACGGGCAGGCCCCGCTCGTCGTCTCCGGGCCGCTCGACGGCGGCGACGTCGCCATCCCCGGTGACGTCTCCTCGCAGTACGTCACCGCGCTGTTGATGGCCGGTGCGGTCACCGATCGAGGGATCGAGGTCGACCTGACGACCGACCTCAAGTCGGCGCCGTACGTCGACATCACGCTCGAACTGCTCGACGATTTCGGCGTCGAGGCGACGCCGATCGGTCCCGACGGGGGCGCGCTCGACGGCGCTGCCGGCGCGGCCGGGTTCGTCGTCGAGGGCGGTCAGTCGTACGCACCGTCCGACGGAAGCTACGCCGTGCCCGGCGACTTCTCCTCCATCTCGTATCTCGTCGCGGCCGGTGCGGTCGCCGCCGAACCGGGCGAGCCGGTTCGGATCGAGGGTGCTCGCCCGAGCGCACAGGGCGACGCCGCGATCGTCGACATCGCAGAGCGCATGGGGGCCGACGTCGAGTGGGACCAAGATGCGGGCGTCATCACCGTTCGGCGCTCCGATCTCTCCGGCGTCGAGGTCGACGTGGGCGACACGCCCGATCTCCTCCCCACGATCGCCACGCTCGGCGCGGTCGCCGACGGCGACACCCGCATCGTCAACTGCGAGCACGTCCGGTACAAGGAAACCGACCGCGTCGCCGCGATGGCCGAGGAGTTGGAGACGCTCGGCGCGGAGACGACCGAGGAGCCCGACGTCCTCACGATCCACGGCGACGAAAGCGACCTCCGCGGGGCGACCGTCGACGGTCGCGCCGACCACCGAATCGTGATGTCGCTCGCCGTGGCCGCGCTCGTCGCGGAGGGCACCACGACGATCCGCGGCGGCGAGCACGTCGACGTCTCCTTCCCGGACTTCTTCGACGCGATGGCCGACCTCGGGATGGCCGTCGAGCGCGACGGCGCGAGCGAACGGGCGCAGTAACCGCTTCGGGACCGACGGGTACACAAACGGCCCGCACCCACGACCGGGTATGGACGACATCGACGTCGAACCCGTGGATCGCGTCGAGGAGCCCGAAGTCGACGAAGACGCGGTCGATCCCGGATCCGGTTCCGATCCCGACTCCGACCTCCCGTCTGAAACGGACGCTACCACGGACCTCCCGGCGGGCGTCGACGCCCCCGAGTACGTCCTCTACGGCGGGAAAGGCGGCGTCGGGAAGACCACGATGGCGGCCGCGACCGGGCTCTCCTCGGCCGCGGGCGGGGTCAGCACCCTCGTCGTCTCCACCGACCCGGCCCACTCGCTGTCCGACACCTACGAGACGTCGATCCCGGCCGAGCCGACGCGTATCCGTGAGGACATCCCGCTGTACGCCGTGGAGATCGACCCCGACGACGCGATGGAGGAGGGGATGTTCGGTGCCGACGGCGACCCGCTCGGCGGGATGGGACAGATGGGCGACGCGATGGGCGGGATGCTCGGCGGCGACGCGGGTGGCGCGGCGGGTCCCGGCAACGCTTCCGACGACGAGGAGGGGCTCGGCTCGCTACTCGGCGGGACGATGCCCGGTGCCGACGAGGCGGCCGCGATGCGCCAACTGCTCGAATATCTCGACGACCCGCGCTTCGATCGGGTGATCGTCGACACCGCGCCGACCGGTCACACGCTTCGACTCCTCCAACTCCCGGAGATCATGGACTCGATGATCGGGCGCGTGATGAAGCTCCGCAACCGTTTTTCGGGGATGATGGACGGGATCAAGGGGATGTTCGGCGGCGAGGACGACGACGCCGACCCCACCGCCGACCTCGACGAGCTACAGAAGCGGATCGAGCGCCTTCGGGCCGTCCTGCGGGACCCCGAACAGACCGATTTCCGCGTCGTGACCATTCCCGAAGAGATGAGCGTGGTCGAGTCCGAGCGACTGGTCGCCCGGCTCGACGAGTTCGGCATTCCGGTCAACACGCTCGTCGTCAACCGGGTGATGGAGGGCGTCGGCGACGTGGCGGACGTCGACCCCGCGTGGATCGTCGAACCGAACCCGGAGACCTGCGACTTCTGTGCGCGGCGCTGGGAGGTCCAGCAGGCCGCGCTCCGGCGGGCGACGGAGCTGTTCCGCGGCCGCGACGTGAAACGCGTGCCGCTGCTCGCGAACGAGGTCCGCGGAGAGGACGCGCTGCGGGTCGTCGCGGCCTGCCTGCGCTGAGCGGGTTACTCTACTCTTCTGTCGTTCCGAGCAGGCCATCGCGGACCCGCTCTGCGAGGCCCGTGAGATGCGCCTGCCCGAACGTCGCCACGATCAGCGCCCCGACCGAGTTGTACATCAGGTCGAGGACGGTGTCGTCGAGCCCGAACTGGGCCAGCGGCATCGAGATTCCCGTCTCGTCGGAGACGATGTCGAGCCCGAACTCGAACAGCTCCCAGACGACGCCAAAGGAGAGGACGACGACGAAGATGAAGACGAACGCGAACCGCGACGGGATGTCTATCTCGTCGCTGTGGAGGTCGATGGCCCGCAGCGTCGTGTAGCCCGCGCCCGCGATCAACGACGCCGAAAGCGCGTGCGTCAGGTGGTCCCACCACTCGATCTGCGCGTAGAACCACGCCGACCCCAACGTGTGGAGAAAGACCGCACTCGTGATCCAGACCCCGAGCCACGGGTCGAGCGGAATGTCGTAGTTGCGCTCGACCATCGCCGGCACGAACGTGACGAAGAGCCCGAGTCCGCCGTTGGTGATCGCTTTCGGCTGGCCGTAGACGAACCCGTAGAGGACGATACCGACGAGCAGGATCTGCATCGCCCTCGTGAGTCGCCGCTGGGTCTGCAGCGACGGACGGGTACGGAGGGCCGTGCGGACGTTCATCGTCGCACCACTCGCCCGATGGCGCGACGTAGTCGCCGCCCCCGCTGTCGGAAGTAGGCGTCGAAGAGGATGCCGGCGGCGACTCCGGCCAGGGTGACGTAGAGCCACTCGATCATCAGCGCCTCGTTGGTCGTCAGGTACTCGGTACCGAGCACCCGGTCGGCGTTCCACCGCACCACCGTCCACGCGGCGGCCGACGCCATCGTTGTCAACACGACCAACAGCACCGCGAACCAGTGGGTAACTCGGAGCGAGGTGAACATGTGAAGTTCGACGGTGAGGATCAGCGCGAACGCGGCGATCGCGAGGTACGTCGCGAACGTCCCGAGCTCGCCCCCGAGCAGCGCACGCACCAGTATCGGCAACAGCGCCAGTCCGAGGACTTCCCACGGGAGCATCACTTGCGGGTCCCGCGCTGCGACCGCCGGCACGACCACGACGGCGGCGATGGCGGCGACGAGGATCATCGTGCGGAGGTCGAAGCCGAGCAGACTCTCGACGAACACGCCGACGAGCACCGCTACCATCGCCCACGCGATCACGGCGTTCGTCCGTCCGCTGCGAAACAGCTGTGCCAGTCGGTCTTCGATGACGCCTCCGTCTGCTCTCTCCGGTTCGGGTCGTTCTGGGCCGTCGCCGTCGACCTCGGTGTCGGGGTCCGTCTTCGACTCCGGCTCGGAGTCCTCGCCCGAGACGTCGGTCGCGGGCCCGTCGGTATCCATACCACTGCTCGGGGGGGCTCCCACTAATATGGGTCGCTCCGCGGAGCGAGGTGAACGGACGCGCTTTTACCCACCACGCGCCTCCGTCAGGTATGAACTGTCGGCGGTGTGGCACCCCGCTTCGCAAGCCCGGTGACTACTGTCTCACCTGCAACACCGCCAACGCCGACGCGGTCGTCGTCGAGTTCGCCGAGGACCGCGCACACCTGACGATGCTCGACGAGGACGAGGTCGTCGGGGAGACCACCGTGACGACCCGCCCCGAGAGCGACGAGCAACTCACCGAGATCCAGCTCCGCAACTTCGCCGGCCGAGTCGCCGACGAGATCCGGCGCAAGCGACCCGACACCGTCTACGCCGCCGGCGAGCGGGAACCTCTCCGAGAGACGCGTGCGCAGGTCCACCACGAGTTCTACCGCGTACCGGACGCTCGGACCGACGCGGGAAGCGGTTCGGGCGCGAACCGCACAGGCGACGCCAGCGGACCCGGCAGTGACACCGACGAACCTCGAAGCGACTCGGCGCAGGCTCCCGACGCGGGCCCCGTCGTCTCGTGGGTGCTCGACCGGCGCGGCGACCGCGCGCTGGAGGTCGTCGAGACGCCGCCGCGCGAGAAGATCGGCGGCTCCCACTCGACGCTGATCGGCGATCGCAAAGGTCGGAAAGCGGTGAGCACGGTCGCCCAACACCCCCACGTAAAAAAGATCGTTCCGGGCCCCATCGACGCCGGCGGCACCGGCTCGCGAACCGGCCTCCGCGCGAAGGCCACGCGTGCCGGGACCAACGGAAACGTCCGGCTGCTCCTCCGCGACGGGTCGAGCGTGCAGGAGAACCGCATCGTCACCACCGCGATGGACCGCGAGACGGGCGAACGCGTCCGTGAGGACCTCAACGAGGCGCTCCGCGAGGCGGAGCTCCAAGACGAGTGAGCCCTCTTCGAATCGACGGACCGCGAGGCCGGCCCCGTTCGCCCCGACGACTCCCGGTAGCTATTTGTCTCGCCGTCCGCGATTACTTATAAATGCTGAGCGACGTCATGGAGGACTATCTGAAAGCGATCTACGTCCTCCAGTCAGAGCAGGGACCGCCCGTCTCGACGTCTGCCATCGCGGAGTATCTCGACAAGACCTCCCCGTCGGTGACGGACATGTTGGGGAAACTGGAGGACCGCGGGCTCGTCGAGCGCGAGCCGTATCAGGGCGCGGAGCTCACGGCGGAGGGCGAGGCCGTCGCGTTGGAGGTCGTCCGCCACCACCGACTGCTCGAGTCGTTCCTCGCCGACCGACTCGACTACGACTGGAGCGAAGTCCACGACGAGGCCGACGCCTTAGAACACCACATCTCCGAGGAGTTCGAGCGGCGCGTCGCCGAGGCCCTCGGCAACCCCGCCGTCGATCCCCATGGCGACCCGATTCCGGGGGCCGACCTCGAACCCGTCGACGAGGGGAGCGGGCCGCGGCTCTTCGACCACGAGGAGGGCGACCGCGTCGTCGTCACGCGAGTCTCCGACCGCGACGAGGCCGAACTCGACTACCTCGCCGAGGCGGGGATCACTCCGGGAACTGAGATGGAGGTCGTCGCTATCGCACCTTTCGGGATGGTCACCGTGACGACGCCGACCGGCGAGCAGAGCCTCCCGGCGGAGGTCGCTCGGTCGATCCGCGTCCGTGACGCGGACTGACCGGCACCGCCCGTTCCACACCTTCGTTCATCAGTGTCGCTTTTCCGGGTCTGACGCCCACCCCTTCTCCGCGGACTTTTTCACGAAAACGACCGTTTCGAACCGTGTGAACGTCTTCGTGACGCTCGGTGCGGGAGTCATCTTCGGCCTCGCGCTCGCGGCCCCGCCCGGTCCGATGAACGCCGTCATCGCCGAGGAGTCGGTGCTGCGCGGCCGGTTCGCCGGCTTCCGCGCGGGACTCGGCGCGGCGACCGCCGACGCGATATTCTTCGTGCTCGCGTACCTCGGCGTCGTCGCCGTCGTCAGATCGCTCCCGCTCCTCCGCGGCCTCATGGTCGCCGTCGGCGGCGTCCTGATGCTGTACTTCGCGGTCGGCGCGGTGCGCGGCGCGCGCGCGTCGTTCCGCCCGACGTCCGGTGACGGGCCGTCGACCGAAGACGGCAACGGATTTCGCAAGGCGCTGGTGCTCGCGCTGACGAACCCGTTCCAGGTGCTGTTCTGGCTCACGGTCGGCGTCGGCATGTTGCGCCCCGGCCGGCTCGACGTGCTGGCTCGTCTCCCAGTCGTCGGCGGCGACCTCGCCGGAACTCTCGTCGTCGAGACCGGATCGCCGTCGCTCATCGGCGGCTTCTTCCTCGGCGTGCTGACCTGGATCGTCGGGTTCCCGACGGGACTCGTCCTCGCCGAGAACCGGATCCAGCGGCTCGCGCCGGTCGTCGCGGTGGCCTCAGCGGTCGTGCTCGCCGGATTCGGCGTCTACTTCCTCTACGACGCGGCCACGACGCTCTCTGGGATCGTCGCGTAGACCGGCGACATGGACAACGGCTTTGCCCCGCGAGCCCGACGGCCCGGTATGTTCGAGAAGTCCACGTGGATCAAGCTCCCTCGCAACGTGCTCGTCGGTCACGACGTGATCGACGACCTCGGCGCGGCGGTTGGCGAGCTGTACCTCACGGGGCGGCCGCTCATCGTCACGAGCCCGACGCCGAACGACATCGCCGGCGACCGGGTGCGCGCGCAGTTCGACGACCCCGCGACCGCCGTCGTCGAGGAGGCCTCCTTCGATGCGGTCGAGCAGCTCATCGAGACCGCCGAAGCGGTCGATCCGGGCTACTTGGTCGCACTCGGCGGCGGGAAACCGATCGACATCGCGAAGATGGCCGCCGACCACCTCGGCGTCGGCTTCGTCTCCGTCCCGACGGTCGCGTCTCACGACGGAATCGTCTCCGGCCGCTCGTCGATCCCCGAGGGCGACACGCGCCACTCGGTCGCCGCCGACCCGCCGCTGGCGGTCGTCGCGGACACGGCCCTGCTCGCGAACGCCCCGTGGCGACTCACCACTGCAGGCTGTGCCGACATCATCTCCAACTACACCGCGGTGAAAGACTGGCGGCTCGCTCAGCGGCTCCGCAACGTCGAGTACAGCGAGTACGCCGGCGCGCTCTCGGAGATGACCGCAGAGCTGCTCGTCGAGAACGCCGACATGATCCGACCCGGGCTAGAGGAGTCGTCGTGGGTCGTGGTCAAGGCGCTCGTCTCCTCCGGCGTCGCGATGTCGATCGCGGGATCCTCGCGGCCCGCCTCCGGCGCGGAGCATCTCATCTCTCATCAACTCGACCGGATCGCCCCCGGCAAGGCGATCCACGGCCACCAGGTCGGCGTCGCCTCGATCATGACTGAGTTCCTCCACAGCGGCGAGAACGGTCGATGGAGCGCGATCCGCGACGCGCTCGGTGAACTCGACGCCCCGACGACCGCCGCCGAACTCGGCGTCGACGACGAGGAGCTAATCGCGGCGTTGACCACCGCCCACGAGATCCGCGACCGCTACACGATCCTCCAAGGCGGGATCAACGAGGAGGCCGCGATCGAAGTCGCGAGAGCGACCGGCGTCATCGAGCGATAATCGGGGTCCGCGGCGAGCGGTCGAGAAGGGGCGCTCTTCCCGGTCGGCGGGCGCACCCGAAGCCGACTTATCGCTCCGTTCCTGTTATCTGGTATGTCCACCGTCAACGTCCGCGACCGGGCCAAAGAGCGGGCCGGCGCGATCACCGTGCTCCTCACGATCGTCGGCTACGGGGCCGTCGGCGGGGTGTTCCTCGTCCCCGAGTTTCAGGCACTCTTCCCGACGCTCACACGCGGCACCGTTGACTTGCTCGCGCACGGTATCGCCGCCGTCAACAGCGTCACCATACTCACGCTCTCGCTCGGTTGGTACTGGATCCGCAACGACGAGGTGAAAAAACACGCCGCCGCGATGTCGACCTCGTTCGTGTTGATCCTGCTGTTCCTCGGCATGTACCTCCCGAAGGTCGCGGGCGGGGGGACCAAGCTGTTCGTCGGCCCCGATCCGGCGTACTACGCGTACCTCGTGATGCTCGCGGTCCACATCATCCTCTCTATCATCTCCGTGCCGGTCGTCCTCTACGCAATCGTCCTCGGGCTTACCCACACGGAGCGAGAGCTTCGGAACGAGACGCCTCACCGGCGGGTCGGTCGGATCGCGGCGAGCGCGTGGCTTCTCTCGCTCATCCTCGGCGTCGTCACGTACCTCCTCCTCAACCACGTCTACGACTCGACGTTCGAGGCCGCGGAGGCCGCAGCGGCCCTGCTTCCGCTCGCTCCCGCGGTCTGAACGCTCATTTCGGTCGTACCGACGGACTCGACGATCGAGGTGATGGCAGAACCGGTCGCCGTCACCGAAACGTTTGACCCGTCACCGCCGCACGGTCACCTATGACCCACTGGATCGGCGACACCTTCACGAGCGACGCCGGCTGGAGTCACCTCGAAGCCCTCGTCGACGTCGGGAGCCGCATGGCCGGCACCGACGGCGAGCGCGAGGGACTGGAACTGACTCGCGACGCGTTCACCGAGGCCGGCGCGCGAAACGCCCGGATCGAGGAGTTCGAGATACAGGGCTGGGAGCGCGGCGACAGCGCGATCCACCGCGGCGACGAGTTGATCGCGGGCGGGATGAACGCCTGTATCGCGCTCCCGCGGAGTCCGAGCGGGACGGAAACCGGCGAGTTCGTCGACCTCGGCTACGGCGTCCCCGAGGACTTCGAGCCCAACCTCGACGGCAAGGTCGTGATGGTCTCGTCGGACACGCCCGACTCCGTCGACCGCTTCATCCACCGTCGCGAGAAGTACTACCACGCCGTCGAGGCCGGCGCCGCCGCCTTCGTCTTCGCGAACCACGTCGAAGGGACGCTTCCGCCGACCGGGAGCGTCGGCACGGCGGACGCGCCCGTGGGCGACATCCCCGCGGTCGGCGTCTCGAAAGAGGCCGGTGCGCGGCTCTCCCGCCGGCACGAGGGCGACGACCTGACCGTCGCCGTCGACTGCGAGACGCCCGACGCGACGAGCGGGAACGCGGTCGCCGAACTCGGTCCCGACACCGACGACTTCCTCGTCGTCTCTTCACACGTCGACGCCCACGACATCGCGGAGGGCGCGATGGATAACGGCGCCGGAACGGCGACCATCGTCGAGGTCGCGAACGCGCTCGCCGCCCGCGAGGACGACCTCGACCGACGGGTCCGTCTAGTCGCCTTCGGTGCCGAGGAAGTCGGACTCGTCGGCTCCTCGGAGTACGCTGACGGGGTCGATCCCGACCGAGTCACGGCCGTCGTCAACGTCGACAGCAACGTGTTCGGTCGCACGCTGCGGTTCGATCATCACGGCTTCGACGCGCTGGCTGCGGCCGTAGAGCGCGTGAGCGACCGCTTCGACCACCCGATCTCGACCGGCGAGGGAATGGTTCCTCACAGCGATCACTGGCCGTTCGTCGAGCGCGGGATTCCCGGCTATATGGTCTCCGGCGAGACTGAGGGCCGTGGTCGCGGCTGGGGGCACACCGGCGCTGATACGCTCGATAAACTGGAGTCGCGAAACCTCCGCGAGCAGTCGATCCTGCTGACCGAACTCGTCGTCGAACTCGCCGACGAGACGGTGACCACCGAGCGCCGAGACCGCGAGGCGATCGCGGCGGCGCTGGAGCGCGAAGGAAAGGCGACCGGCATGAAGATTACCGGCGACTGGCCGTTTTAGGAGAGACCCGACGCGAACCGGGAGGTTTTCACGCACGCCGGTCGCACCCCTCGCGTATGGAACCGTCGGAACGGCGCGTCGCGGTCGTCGGCGACGATCGGGCGGCGGCGCTCCGGGACGCCCTCGCGAGCCTTCCGTACCGCTCCGCCGAGCGGTCCGCCGCGGATGCGATCGTTGCGGTCGGCGATGACGCCCTCCGAGACGTGTTCGTCGACGCCCCGGACGCGCCGGTCATCCCGGTCGGCCCGCAACGGCTCGCTACCGACGCCGACGACGCGGGGCGTCGCGTTCGGACGCTGCTTGACGCGGCGTTCTCCGATGACGAGCATCATGACTCCTCCGCTGACGGCCTTCAGCGCACCACCCACCCGGTCCTCACGGTCGACGCGGGGAACGGTGCGCCACAGCGTGCCGCCTTCGACGTCGCTCTCGTCACCGCCCAGCCCGCCCGAATCTCCGAGTTCGCGATCGATTTCGTCGGCGGATCAGACGCGACATTCCGGGCCGACGGGGTCGTCGTCGCGACGCCGTTCGGGAGCGACGGGTACGCCAACGCCGCCGGCGGTCCGGTGGTGGAGCCGGGTGGGGGGCTCTCCGTCGCACCGATCGCCCCCTTTAGCACCCGAACGGACGCGTGGGTCGCCGCAGACGGGCTCTCACTCTCCGTCGAGCGTGAGGCCGAGTCGGTCACCCTCGTGGTCGACGGCCGGGAGCGCGAGGCGGTCAGGCCACATCGTCCCATCGCGATCGAGGCCACCGATTCGGTCACGCTCGTGACGCGCTCCGGCACCCGACGAGCGCGACGATCGGAAACACTCTAATAACTCGTGACCGGATGTGTCGGTATGGACCCACTGCAGTTCCTCATTCCCCTCGGCTGGCTGTCCGCCGTCGGACCGGTGCTGCCGTACGCGATACTCGTGATGGTGGTCGCAAACCTCGCGACGCGTCACGTCGCGTACCGACGCCACGTCGAACAGGGCAACGCTGGCGACAGCGTCGAGCCGTACACGCCGCACGCGTTCACGAACATCGGCGTGCTCCTGTTGAGCCTCCTGTTCGTCCTCGATGCACCGATCAGCGGTGTGATCCTCTCGGTGCTGGTGATCACGATGGTGGTCGCTGACCTCTTCGAACTCGAGGCGCGGAACGTCGAGGCGCGCAACGACCTCTCGATGGAGGCCCCAAAAAGCTCCATCGCCGCGTCGCTGCTCGTCTTAGTGTTCGCCGCCTACTACGCTCTGTTCTTCCTCGTGGCGGGCATCTGGAACCAGTTCGTCGTCGCGTAACGCTTCGGTTCGAACTCATCGGGCCGAAAACGCTCCGAAGGCGGTGCGTTTCTCGTCGCTGTCTCGTTTTTAACTACTCCTCGCTCATCGAGTCGAACCGACCTGTCGCGAGCCGATACGGCGTCGCCAACGCCTCCCTCCGTTTCAATCGGTACCGCTTCCGGACGTGTTCGACTACCACTCGCTCGTGTCGCGATGGCTCGGTGACTGCTCGCGGACGCTCGTCGGTCGAGAGCTGTTCGATTCGTCGGTCGAGAGCTGTTCGATTCGTCGGTCGAGAGCTGTTCGACACGGCTACCGACGCCGAGCACGGACGCCGCCGTCGACACGGACTCTGAGCGAATCTGTTGACTCGGACTCGCCGTCCGCGACGTACGTTGGCTAAAAGGACTTCAAAGAAGAGAACGCGACGACAGAACTCAGTTCGCCGTGTCGCCGTCGGCGTCGTCGTTGAGCATCTTGCGCAGTTCGCGGCTCGCCGGGATCAGCATCCAGAAGGTGAGCGCGCCGAGGATCATCACCCAGAAGAACGCGTCGCCGGCCACGAGGCCGATCTCTCCGTAGACGCTATCAACGCCTTCGGCGGGATTGACCAGCTGCACGACGTTGTAGTACGTGGGCGTCCGGTACCATCCGCCGAAGGTGAGCCAGCCGAGGCCACCGAGCGCGAACAGGGCGAACCCCTTCATGAACTCGTCTGCCATTAGCTTACGATTCGCCGGAGTCGTCTTGAGACTTTCCCATCCCTTGGCCCCGGAACCGTGTCCCCAGCACGTACACCGCCGTCCCCCCGACGATGAACGCGATGCCCGTGATCGCCAGCGCGGCGACCAGCGCGTCGTCCGAGGGGTAGAGGCCGCCACTGTTCAGGAGCGTGACGATCGCGGTCCACACGAAGCTGATCTGTAGCGTCGCGGCGTCGACGAGCGTGAACCCGATCACAAACGCGACCACGGCCGCCAGCGTCGAGAAGACGGTGACGGCCTTGTACAGGCGGAACGGAACGACTATCTCGCGCCCGTCGGGTCCGACTCGAGGTCCCATGGGCTCGCTGCGGGGGTCCTCTTGCTCGTCGGCGGCGATGGGGTCGCCCGTCTCGTCGAACGCCTGTGCGTCGTCGTGGTCGGTGGATGATGACATCGAGAGAGTGTGCAACGCGAAAACGGAATCGGATGTTCGAGGCCGTTACTTCGGCGGACGCAGCATGTAGTACCGCCGATTCAGGTCGTACATGTACCCCTCACGCATCGTCTTCAACACCGCGTAGGCGATGATGCCGCCGACAAGCGGGAGCATGAACGTCAGCGTGAGCAGCAGGTCGAGCGAGATGGGGAAGAAGTTCTGGATCGCGAGCGCCGCGAGCGTGATCGACAGGACGACGCCGGTCACGCCGACGGCCGCCCAGAACGGCTCCTCGACGGGACGCCGCGCGCCCCCCTTGTTGAGGAACGGGACGAGCGTGATGACACCGAAGATGATCCCGTGAGCGGTAATCCCGAGGAACTCGTTGGAGATGGCAATATTGCCGTCGAGCACCGCCAGGCTCGGATTGATCGGGTTGAGCTTCAGCAGCCCGAACGACCAGTAGAGGTACCAGTCCGGCAGAATGATCGCCGGAGTCGCCCCGGGATTCGCCGGCTCGCCGTAGTGGGCCGGCATGATCGCCGCGATGAGGATCAGAATCCCGACGAAGAAGCTCGTGATAGCGAGATTTCGGATCGTCTCATGGGGCCACGCGGGGAAGCCGAGCACGTCGCGCTCGACGTACGTCGACTCCGCGCGGAGGTCCTCGTCTTCGCGTCGCGACCGCTCGAAGTACTGGTAGGTGAGCTGAGCGAGCCCGCTGGTGTGCTCTTTGCGCTCGGTCCAGGTCGGCGTCTCGTCGTCCGGCGGGACTGTCGCCGGCGGCCCGCCGTCAGTGCGGGCCTCCTCGTCGGTGCCTCCGTCCGTCATGGGGGTGGTGTCGTCGGTCATTGGATTAGTGCGGCTCCGCGATGCCCTGCACCCATACGATGCCGACGTGGAGGGCGATGAGGCCCGTGACCACGAACGGCAGCACGAAGACGTGCAGGATGTACATTCTCACGAGCGTCGCCTGGCCGAGGGTGAACCCCCCGAACATGAGCTGTGCCGCCCACTCGCCCACGAGGGGCGTCGCGAGCGCCATCTCGACGCCGATCTGTGCGGCCCAGAACGACAGCTGCTTCCACG
>Ga0136589_1000393_pt1 | contig 22396 bp, 22 predicted proteins | sample AntRauMFilla3764_FD_104640 | JGI IMG/M metagenome (GOLD analysis project Ga0136589, IMG submission 104640) | Saline lake microbial communities from Rauer Islands, Antarctica - Metagenome Filla 3 #764 | ecosystem: Environmental > Aquatic > Non-marine Saline and Alkaline > Saline | place...
CCAAACGTGATATGAAAGACATGGGTATGATGATGCAGATGGGCGGCATGGATATGAAAGACGGTGAGATGAATGGAACGGACCATAAGGATATGGGTCATGGCGACATGAATCATGACGATATGCAAATGCCCGCTATGAAGGAGACCCCCGTCAAGCACGGCCCTGACCATCACGGTATCGGTGCCGCAGCTATTGCACAAAACCAGTTTGACCGACTCAGCGAACCCGGTATCGGCCTCGGTAACGACGGGCGCAAAGTTTTGGTGTATAACGACTTGAGAAGTTTACGTCCCAACAATGACAAACGTAATGCACAGCGCGAAGTGGAGCTCCACTTAACCGGCAATATGGAACGATACATGTGGTCGTTCGACGGCAAGCAGTTCCATGAAGTAGATGGCCCCATTGAATTCAAGCATAACGAACGCCTGCGGCTTACGCTGGTAAATGACACGATGATGGAACACCCCATTCATCTGCATGGCATGTGGATGGAGCTTGAAAACGGAAACGGAGAATATAATCCCCGCCAGCACACCCTGCTCGTGCAGCCCGCTCAGCGGATTTCTGCTCTTATTACACCTCGCGACAAAGGTCGGTGGGCGTTTCACTGCCATATCCTGTATCATATGGAACGGGGCATGTTCCGAGTCGTACAGGTAGCCGATGAGAATGGAAGTATCTATGGCCAAGACTATTCATAAATAAATCTAACGGGCCTTCACGAACGAATTCTAATCGGCATCTAAATTTGCATGACAATACAATGACCATGATTAAACGCGCAAAAACATCCATAATCACTGCTTTTGCTATCATTGCAATCGCCGGTAGTTCAGCCTTTGCACAAAAAGCACCTGAATTCAGCAATGACCTCATGATGGGTGATAAAACATACGTCTATCTGATTGCAGAAAAGCTGGAGTATCGCAGCATCAGCGGAGTCGATCCCATTATGTGGGAAGTACAAGGCTATGTGGGGAAGGACCTGAATAAATTCTGGTTTAAATCCCACGGTGAAGCGCTGACTACCGAAAGTGAGGCCGAAATGGAGTTTCAGGGCTTGTACAGCCGAGCCATTGGTCCATACTTTGACATCCAGGGAGGCATCCGCTATGACCTTGCCTATCAAGGTAGTGGTAACAAGTCCAGAGGATTTGCCGTCATTGGCCTACAAGGCATGGCCCCCTACTTCTTTCATATTGACGGCGGTATGTACATCAGCGAAGACGGTGATCTTTCCGCTTCGGTTGAGGCTGAATACGATCTGCTCTTTACCCAGCGACTTATCGGTCAACCCGTTTTCGAAACAAAAGTCGCACTCCAGGATGCACCTGAATGGGGCGTCGGATCCGGAATTAATAATATTGGGCTTGGCTTCCGGCTTCGCTATGAGTTCGCACGAAAATTTGCTCCATACATAGGTATCAACTGGGAGCGCAAACTGGGCGAAACCGCCGATATGGCTCGCGTCGGGGGCGGTCATGTCAGCAACCTGAGTCTGCTTGCCGGTGTTCGCATGTGGTTTTGACAAGATCATAACTCACTTAATTTATGATGGCCATCATATTACCTAACATCCCATTATGATACCGAGATATGTGCCCGGGTTGAACAATCGCGATAATTTTTGAAAGCAAAGTCCTAACTAAATATTATTCTAAATGGATCTTATCAATCTATATGGTGAATCTACAAAAACAGCACTGGGATTCTTCAGAAAGTCCGGCTGGGCATTCATACTTGGATGTTTTATATCAGGTATGATTCAAGCCTTCGTGTCCAAGAAAGAGCTTACCAAGTATATTGGCGAAGCCAATCTTAATAATATTTCACTATCTGCCTTTTTCGGTGCAGCTTCTTCGAAATGTACCTTTGCCGCCCTGGCTGCGGAACGTTCATTAGTAAAAAAAGTGCATTCACTTAACTGTTATAACTATTAGAACACAATATTATGGATCTGATCCCCGAATGGGCGCCAAACATACACCCGTTACTCGTTCATTTTCCCATCGCCATCATTTTACTGGCGGTAATGATGGACTTACTCAACTTCATTTTGCCCGACAAATGGTGGGATGACCTAAAAACAACTATCCTCTATGGCATCGGTGCTGTTTCGGCCATCGCCGCTTATTATACGGGGACACTGGCTGCCGATAGTGTGTTTCTGCCAGCCGAAGCACAGACAGTCTTAACTGAGCATGCCGACTGGGCCTGGTGGACCGTATGGTTTTTCGGGATTTATGCCCTGCTGAGGATTCTGCTGCACTGGTATGAAAAGATGGATCAAAGAAGCATCCGGATAGCCACTTTTGTTCTGGTTATGCCGGGCGTCTTCTTCCTCTTTGAGACCGGCGACCACGGGGCTAAAATGGTATTTGGATATGGCGCGGGCACCGGTCAACTGTTGCAGCAGGAGGATGTAAATTCGATTTCTGCCGATAGTTTAATCACCGAAACAAACTCTTCATTCGTTTTTCAGGAAAATGGAAACTGGTCGTGGGAGATCGGTCCCAACGGGGTAAGCACGCTCCTTTCCCGGTTTCAGTGGCTCGAAGGTTCCGCCTCCAATCTGCAGCCTACTGTTGTAAACTCTGGTGATAATCACCTGCTTAAAATATCAGTCGACTCTACCACTAATTTCTTTGTAGGAACCAGCTCATTTCAAGATATTCAGGTCGATTACTATCTGGACTTTTCTGATTTTGATGGAGATATTTCACTCGTTAATCACGTGCAGGATGCCCAAAACTACGATTTTGTAACGCTCTCTTCCGATGGGGCCATTTCCCAGGGACGAGTCCGTAGTGGCAATCACCAAGTATTTGCCGAAGAATCCTACTCCGCATCGGGTATGTTGTTTATTCGAACCGTCGGGAATGGTACTCATTTTCGAGCCTATATCAATAAAGAGATGGCGGTTCATGGGCATGATGATGCGCCAAAGGCTGGGAGTGTGGGACTCCGGTTGGATGGAAACGGAACCGTACGTATCGATCGCATTACCTTAACACAACTCAATAATTACTAACCCATTATATATGTATATCAGAATATTATTTTTGGGAACTTTGCTCATATTATCAGGAGCATTGGTCTCCTATGGGCAGCAGTCCACCCAACAAGAAGAAGTAATCGAAACACTGGATGCTTTCCACCAGGCAATTGTAGAAAATGATAGCCAGGCAGCCAATAAACTGCTTTCAAAATCTGCTAAAATCCTTGAAGGCGGAAATATAGAAACCAAGGATGAGTATCTCTCGCATCACTTCCACTCAGACGGCAAATTTTTGGGGGCCATGAATCGGGAAGTGGAATCCCGGTCGGTTGCAGTTGAAGGAAATACTGCTTGGGTCTCAACTCAAACCCATACATGGGGAACTTACAGTGACCAAAAATTGGATCTTAGCAGTCTTGAACTGGTGGTCTTGAGGAAGGAGAAAGGGACTTGGATAATCGAAGCACTACATTGGTCTTCAGGTAATAATTAATCTATTTCTTATTTTAAGCTCTCAGTCATAGGATAGGCTCTGTAATCTTCTTTTAGCAGTCTCAGGTCCTGAATAAGACTGTTAACCAGTCATTGATTTCCTATCTTGAAGATGATAGTACTGAAGTTATTGAGATCGACTATGTAGCTGACAAATAGCTTACTGCAGAGAGGAATGAAATAGAAAATACGAACCTGAAAAAGTCCGGGTTCATATTTCAGATATGTCTGGATCCCCGCGAGTCCCTAAAATGTGACCCGCTATTACCGCAAAATTGCCGCTCAGAGCTGTTAATAAAGGGCCAAGTTGTTGTTTTTATTGCCTTCTCAATACAGGTTTTCGACGCGATTGTTGCTCAAACGTCGTATTTATGCAAAACAAGCGGCTTGGTTTGTTTTCGCTCGTGAGCAGTAGGTTTACTATCATCTCTTCGAATTTCTTGATCTTCTCTTTTTCCGGCACAGCTCAATAGATCTTTTAACGGGTTGATTGCGGGCAAAAGAGATAAGCGCCTAAAATATTTTTTCTTTTTTTTAACCTGAGTTCGATTAATCAATCAAGTTATTGAAAGTCCCCCTTCCCCGAAGGGATGCCAGTGGCGAAAAAAAGGGGGAGAAAGTGGGATGTTCATCAGAATTTTGAAAATCCAATGAACACCCCACTCAATCTCTCCGTCAGCCGACGGAAGACTTTTGTATTCGTTTTTTATAATCGAACTCAGGTTTTTAGATAGTAAGGCAAAAACAATTCTGCAAGAGCTTGTAACCATCATATGATCAATCCGATTGTTCAGGCACTTTACCTGATGACCGTACCTTCATGATTTTATTCAGTAAATCAAACCAAAAGGGTGCTCCCAGACTTATGGCCAATGCCGTAAGCGTCCAACCCAACATTTTCTGGACAATCCAACCCATTATGGGCCAAAATCCCTTGGTATCTTCGGGGATACTTAAACTTAAAACCGAATCCAAGCCGAGTACGGCCTGAATAGCAGGAATATCACCTTCAGTCATTTCCTGAAATTGAAGTGTTTTATAATAGAGCTCAAGCACACGCGTACTGTCTTGTTCGCCAAGTTTCTTTAGGTTTGCTACAAAGGATGAGTCCATCCTCTTCTCGATACTTTTCTCATAATATCCCTGAAGCCCGTTTTCCCCAACCTTCTCCTGGAAGGATTCTGCCATCGCAACCAGCTGCTGCCTCTGCTCCGGATTATCCGACAACCTATTAACAATAAGAAACGTATCAGCATTAAACAGAATGGCTATACTAAATCCGATAATAAACAGATATAGCTGAATCCTTCGCTTATACCATCCCCCTAACCGCTCCATCAGCGTACCATACCAGTTTTCAAGATCTCTTTTGAATGTTCCCAGCTTGTCTTCTGTCTGTTCTGCATCATAGATCAAGGAGAGCAGCATCTGTCTGGTTTCTCCTTCTTTGAGATTTTCTTCAATAGCCTTCTTTATTTTTTCAAAATTTACAGGCCCTGCTTTCGAATTTTCTTCGATACTGCTATTTACAATAGTATCAATCAATATTTTACTAAATCCTTCATTCCCTAAATAAGAGGGGAGTTTAAATTTGCGAACCCATTTGAACCTCGAATAAGGACGGATTTTTTTATAGAATGGATTCTGAAAGAAGCTCACACTCAATTTGTTTGTATCATCGTCAATGAATTGGATTATGGCTTTCGCCAAAAAACGTCCCCTCAACGAAATTGTCCCGGTTATGATCTCATTGACGATGCTTGCCAGCATGCTGAGCAGCAAATAAACGAACAGCAAACCAATAACAACCTCCAGAACTTCCATACCAAACATAAGCGGTAAATTTTTGGGTATTTCAGGTTATATACAGCTATAATTTAATGCCTGAACCGCATTGAAATATTTAGTTGCCTGCTTGTGTACCTATAAGCACACCTGCACCGACTCCGGCTGCCACAACGCCCCACTTGGGGAGCCCCCACTCAATTTTCGGTGGTTTTTGGAGCACTTGAATATAGTCTGCATTTAACGCTTCATATTTGGAGAAAGCATCAGCATAGCCGTTTTTATATGCTTCGGCTTTTTGTTGTTCCAGCACGAATAAACTGTCTTTCAGCGTACCCATCTCCAGCTGCAGAGAATCAACGGAAAGCAACAAGTCGCGCTGCTGTTGAAATGAGAGAGCGTTCTGGTTATCGATAATGAATGTTTCAGCAAACCAAAGGGGTATAAGAATATATTCAATTTCAACACCCTGCTCTTCATTCATAATATCAGTAACACCCCAGTCTGATCGGGCTACCTCGGGATATGTTTCTGCAAATTTCTCTTGTAGGTTTTCTTTCTTTCTGATCGAGCGAACAGTAAGCTGATCACGTTTACGATCTTCTTCTATTAGGTTTACCTGATTGCGCAATATATCTGTTTCTGATTTTAGCTGAGATACTTGAATCTGCATTAATATTTGCAGTGAATCTTTAAACGAAACTACTGTTTGAATAGAATCGCGGGAAACTCGCATTCTATCCATTTCCGTCTTCGCTCGGTTGATCTCTTCTTTGTTAATGTTACTGGCAAGCAAATACGTGAGAGTGAGAGCCATCAGCCCTGCAATTACACTGATTACTATTAAGGCTTTTTTAAGCATTGTGGACCTCTAATTTTATTGCTGTTACCTTTTTAAAACCAAGAGCCAGGCCTATTCTTTTAACCAAGCCTTTGTCGCCTTCCATAAAATCATAGAAAATGACATGCCCGCCTGCTTCTGCATCACGTAGTTTGATGTAGGTATTTCGATTTTTTCTTGAGAGTTCCATAATCAGACCTTTAACCATGCTACCGGCCGGGATATGCATTTTATTCAACTCCAGAACATTTTGATTAAATAGCTCGGTAATCTCTCTTTCGCTCATCTTTTTGTTTGAAATCTCATCAGGAGCCGACAGCTCATTATCTTCATCAGATTGCAGATTGCAATCTGATTTGAGCCGTTCCCAAAATTCAGGAATGGGTGCCGGATCACTTTTATCCTTGCGTACCATCACATGTCCTATAATTCCTTCAAAATCTTTAACCCCTTCACCGTAATACTGCGTTGGATCGGCCTTTACTTTTCTGGGTATATGAAACTGATCACATAAATTATTAACCAGTTCAACCAAAGTATCAACCTGCTCTGGTTCATAGCGGTCAAAATATTTATACCCCCGATAACTGGAGCCCACATCAAACGCTTCTTCTCTGGGCTTTTCAGTTCGGGATGAAATACGGTCAAAACAGTAGTATTTTCCGCTTTCTTCCAGCAAGCCTCCCTCACTTGCCAGTTCGATGCCTATAAATCGTTTCTCAAATGCAATCCTGTCTTCATCTGCCCACCTAAGCCCAAACTGCCAGGCCCAGCATTCAGGGTCGAACACTTCATAAAGTGTCCCATCCCGGTCGATAATATATGCCGTACCAACCATAGAGCTGTCACTGTTCCACCAGTTAAATGTAGACTCTGCCGTACCTCCTACCGTATGGTGGATACAAATGCCTGTCTTTTCTACACGATTGTTGAAAAATTCAGTCTGTGGCAGCCGAAGTGTGCTATTAATTTCCAATGCCATTTCTTCCTCATTTTTATCTTAATGGAATATTTAGAATCCCGAATTCAAATTTTTTTCCCATATAGCTTAAGGTCACGTAAATTTCTATATTTCTTTCATGACTTAGCTTTTCCTTTATAGGTGCCCCAAAGCTCGCCAAGGAAGAACGCTCCGAAATTAGCCACAACGTTCAGTGATTCTACAGAGCTTCCGACGTCTATAGTATGCATGCTACGCAAGAGCTTTACCAGTTCTTTCATGCTCAACTTTAGGATTCCCGCGCCAGCTATCTTTCCTGTATTATCACTTCCTTCAAAAAGTCTTACCTTCAGCGTTGTGGTATCCTCCCAAAGGTCAAAGCCCGGATCATCTCTCACTTCTTTTTTTCCGGCGAGATAATAGTTCGTGCCTTCATGACTGAATCCCATCTCATAGATCATCCATTTTGTTTCAACATCATTTTTTTCATCCACAAATAGATTGAACACGCCTTTTTGGGCGGGCAGGTAGGCATCAAAAGCATTAAAACTTATATGACCGTCCAAAAATCCGGCATGATGGGTATCATCCATAAAACCTGCCATATCCCGAATATAAATCGCAGCATGAAGCGACAAGATGTTTCCTTCTTCCTCTCCCCGTTTCGCCCCATCTTCTGGATCTGTAGTGTTAAGAGAGAACCAACCCTCCATTTTTTCACGAAAAGCAATTCCAGGAGCTGGATCTTTCATTCGGGTTGCTGCAGGCGTCCAGGGAATACCAGCCTCATCCCTACTTGCAAGGTATTGCATGGCATCTGCATAGCCCATGCTTACCAGGGTAGATGCATCAATTCGGTTAAAGAAGAAGTCGGGATCCAGAGGAAGAGGGAACTCCGGCCTGATGACGTGCAATTTCACAGGTTCCCGTTGGCCATAGGGCGAATCACCCTTGCTGATTCTCTCGTTTATTTCCTTAACCCTGTCAAACTCTTCAAACAATACCCCGTTAGCACTCATTTCAATCATGTGCACATATTGATTGAACATCCCATCCATATACTTGCCGTGATTACCGATACACCAGACCAGCCAAATTTCTTCGGCACCTCGCTTTACGGCTTCTATCACATTGGCATCTTTAATCCAGACCGCGTCAATGTACTCCTTTTCCTGATAAGCGACTGCAGGCATAAAAATTGGGAGAGAAATACCGGCTGAAAGCAACTCAATAGCTATTTCCCGATGCGGGACAGCTTCAATAGTTTTATCGGTATAGTTACAGACATTAAAAGTACCCTCCATGCCTTCCGCTTTCCTTATTTGCCCGACATCAATACCCAGATGAGGGAAAACCTTGTCACGTATTCCATCCGTATCACCGAATGCCTTCGCTTTATGAAAGCGCAAATATTCTTCAAATGGCAGCATAGAGACAAATTCAGATACATCCAGAGTTCTCCATCTTTCGCACATTTCTGAAGGAGATAGTCCTGAAAGTAGCATGGCTAAATTCATGGTGCCACCGGAAGTTCCGTCAGCATGGTGGAAACATAGATCTTTTTCCATCAACGCTCGAATTACACCAGCCTGATACGCAACGCGCATGCCACCTCCCGCCATAACAAGAGAGCGCCTGGGACCTGTATAGTCTGCGGGTGGTGCCCCGTATACCGTATGTTTTTCCGAAGTCATCTTCTTTGAATTGAAAACCAGTACATAATGATTAATACCCCGGATAGTAGATCAAATCCGGCAACGCCAAGTGCCAGCCACGAGAAGATGTCCCTTGTGACTCCAAGAGTGACAGCACCGGCTGCGCCAAACTTCTGCATTCCACACCAGAGTACCGCTGCAGAATTCCGCTTTTCACCGATCAGGCTATGAAACAACAATGCACCAAAGAGCACCATGAATAAACCCACGATCCCGAAGAAATGCTCCGTTGTTGGATTGACTAAACCGCCGATCATCCCAAGAACAAAGGCCGGTTTTATGAGCTGAACCATACCACTCACTATAGTGATGCCGGCAATCAGCTTAAGAAATGTTTTTACGTAGTTTTTATATGCCATATGATTCTTTATAATATTACCGGTTATTTATTTAGTGCTGTTTCTTGATTAAATTTCTTTGTTTGTTTCCATATTTCTTTTTGGGAATACATACCTATAATTACCACTCCCATTCCTTCGTAAATCATAAAAAAATAAAAAATCCACCCAGGAGGGCCGTCTACAGCAAGAGATAACAAGCGGGCCAGTACCCCTCCCAGCATTATGGTTAGAAAAAGAATATTGAATTTTTTTACTGAAAAAATCTCCGTTCTAAATACTATGGCAAACAGACCATAACCTACCTCCATCACTCTTAAAAACCGATATTGTGAAAGGATGTTGGCTCTTGTTGTTTCGTTCAATGTCTCGGCATCCAAACCTATAAGGATCTCATAATCCAATTCAGGACCCAGAAAAGCGCCCCAGAATCCGGCCAGTACTACCAGGCCGATATAGGTATAGAAGAAAAAAAGACTAAGTAGCTTCATGAGCTGCTATTTTCTTTTGTATCTGGGTTTGGCCTTAGCAATAAAGAAATACATGGTTATTACCCACATAATTGTGAGAATAATCCATCTAAGGTCGTTTAAGAACATCCATTCCTGGAGCAATTCCTGTAATACTGCTTCATCAGTTATTCCTTCAGAGAACCGGGTATTTACCTTCTCAATGAAAGCCTGCTGAATGATAACAGGAGCAAGCAGGCCCGGTATCCAAACAATGGGCACCCACCTGAGGTGGGTTTTCCATTCTGTTATAAGCATAATGAGTATAGCAACTGCCATTATGGGTATTGTGATAAAGAAAAACTCGGTTGCAAGCGTAGTTTGCGGTATGATGGCATCATAGTAATTATCTACAGTCAGCGTATCCGGGTAGTTGGGAAACCAGAAAAAATGCAGCGCCCAAAAAAGACCTAAATAAATGGAGGCACAAAAGAATATGTATGCATTATTGATATCAACCAGCGTTTGTTTTAGAGGGCTCATAGTACACTCCTTTTTTATATTTTATATTTTTCATAATCGGTAATGGCGGGCGGCTCCAGCCACTCCTCACTTAGCCCCAAATTAACGACACTCTCCATACCCTCGGGCATTTTATCTTGCGCGTTATCGTAGGTAAGGAACCAACTTTCAAAATGATCATCCAGTATTCCGTTGGCTTCAGGTATGAACATGGTAAACATTGCATCACTGTTTATTTCAAGATCCTTGAGAGGCGCCATTTTGGGGTGGTCTCCTATATACAAGCGGGCATTAGCCTTCTTAAAAAGCTGAAAACCCGCTTTTCCCTTAAAGTAGATATAGGAGGCCATCAGCATGTTACGGAATTCACAATAGTTAACCGCACCCACACTGAATTTCAGCCACTCTTTGGGAGGACGGTCAATTTCTATACGCATCGCTAACTTTCCGTCCTTTTCATAGTGGCTGCTTACAACCTCATCGGATATGTTAAAATCAATATTGGCCTGGTGCTTCGGCATACCCCAAATGCCTTTCCCTCCTTTCACTGAAACCTCAGAGCTTACCGGTAAATCTATTACATACTGACCGGTACCAAACCACTTCATAAAAATACCGGGAAGCATACGCGGGGCCCGTTTTTGTCCACGAGTGCAGGCGATAGCAATGCTAAATTCTATGTACTTGCCGATACTGGTCTCCAGGTAATTAATAACCGTTATAAGCAGTATACCCTTGCCATTCCATAGACGGAACGGATGTAAGTCATTACCCGGCAAAATCTCTTTTGCCTTATCAGCATTGATTTGAAAAGCCGCAAAAAGTGCAGGTGAATCCACACAGTTGACGGGCATAACATAAGGAATACCATCAACCAAGGCATGGCGTCCGTAATACTTTTTTATTCGTTTGGGTACCCCCATTATTGTCTCCTCAGCGTAAGTTAGAATTATGATTATCTTCAAGCTCAGCAATCATTAAAGGGAAAACGTCTATGGCAGCATTTTTCCCCATAAATATATCAAGGTGACTATAATCACCAACTGTATGCAAAGCGTGCCGGCCCGGTTCAAGCCGATCAAAATATTCGTGAGTTCGTACCTGGCTTTCCGGTAGAAAACAAAGGTTTTTTTCACCGGCAAAGAAGGCAAAACGGGCTTCGGTTTTTGGTTTTGAATCCACATAGCTGGCCGGCAGCTTGTCGTCCGGTTGCAGGGAAATTAAATTTCCAACATCGATACATTTTTTGATTTGACGAAAAAAATGCAGCGGAACTTCCGCAAACTCATTTCGAAGCCATTCGTGTGTTTCATCGTTAAGATTTTCGTGTCTCCAAAGTGCAGGGAAACCACTACCATAGGTAAAGCTAACCTCTTTGCATACCCCGTTATCGCACTCCCTGTGAGTCGTTTCTACCAGTGCATTAATGATTTTAGGGAATATCCAGGGCGCCTCATTTCCCCATTGAGGATTGAGGTATTTGGTAAACAGTCCAACAATAGGTAAAGCAAATTTAGATTTGGTAACCGACCAATCTGGTACGATAGGATGCAGAGATACGGCATTACTTACAATAGACTTGACCTGGGGTACCAGTCCGGCAACAGCAGACATCATAAAACTGGTAGAACCCTGACAGTGAATTACCGCTTTTATTTCCTCATATCCGGTCTCTTCAACTATCTTCTCTACTGCTTTGGGATGATCGTGTTTAGCGGCCTGGTCCAGATTCCATTCATTGGGTGGGAATTCAATACTGGCACGCCAGTTCTCCAGCCATACATCATAGCCCTGCTGAACCAAATAATCTACAAAGTTGGTCTCCACAGGAGCCCTGAATATGTTGGCGCGTACGCCTGCTCCGTGAACGACCAAAACCGGTCCCTTAGGTGGGCATTCTTCTCCTTTAACGTTTAAAAGATTACAGCCAAAGCCGTCCCCTGCAGTAAAAGGAACTATTTGCTCGTTGTATGTTTTTTTCCGGATCATGGCTTTTAGATATAGATATCTACAATATTTTCTGAAAACAGCTTCACAAACTTTGCCTGGCTCTTAAGTTTATCAGCCCTCCCGTTTACCCCGGTCGATTCCAGGGTTGTCATCTGCTTTCGAAAATCATTGACACGTATTTTTAAGATTCCCTTACCAAGAACCGGAGCCTCTTTATCCTCCCCATCAAATACTGTGATGAACAAAGTTGTGGTATCTTTCCAGATATCAAATCCAGGATCATCATGTATATGTTTGAAACCATCAAAGTAATAGACCTGGCCTTCTTCTGCGTGCAGTTTCATTCGGTATCTCATATATCGAATATCTTTATCTTCAGGGTCTTCGACGAAAAGATTAAACACTCCTTCCGAAACAGACAGGTCATCACTCGAAAGCGCCGGAGCCTGAACCGTTCCAACGATATCCGCTCTATGTTCGGGGTCTTTAACCATACCGTCGATGTCATCAGATTTAATCGTCAAAACAAAGGTAAAGGGAGAATCCATATCCTTTCCTTTTTCATAACCTTTTTCAAAGTCTGTGGCAGACTTTGCAAAGTATCCGGTCATTCGCTCTGTGAATTGAATGCCGGCCTTTTCCGACTTTTGATCCGGACTTTCGTTTTGCTCACCCATTTCCCTGAAATCATAATCAATGGTCCAGCCGCGGTCTTTAGCAATATATTTGCAGTTGCGTTCAGCCAATGCAGAAATAGTAAGCAGAGGATTAACCCCGAGCGTACGCGGTATGATAGATCCATCGCTGACGTATAATCCCTCATAAACATCGGTTCCGGATTGCCCTGAATAGACCTGACCTTTATGGTTTACAGCCCCACCAGTGGCATCCTCACTCATAATGCATCCGCCAAGAGGGTGTACCGTTGTTAACCGATGTTTAAACAGCTTATTCCAGGTTGGATTTTTAACATATGTTCCTCCTAACCTGGCAGTAACTTTCCTGAGATTGTCACTTACTTTCTGAAAGATTGACTGCCTGCCAACATCATCCCAATTTATTCGAATCCGATCGTCTTTGAGGTACATCTTTCCCTGCCCATCATCATGTGTCATTACAAGATAGGTCATGGTATTTTCAGCAGCTCCCCGGTATGCTCCCCCAAATAGGGATCCTAACTTGCGCCAAGACTCTCTTAAAAAATCTTTAAATCCACGATCCGTATCTTTTCCGGTAAATTTAGAAGCGAAGGCAAGCATCCAAGGCACAAAAGCCGAAACAGCACCGGGAATTACTCCTTCTTCGATCACCATACCATCGGTGTTCTTTCCGTTGGTATACTTAGATTTTCTCAAATCTATGATCCCGGTGATGCAAGGTCCTACCGGTCGATCTTTATCCGGTTTTTTGTGTCCCATCCCGATAGCATTGGAATCAAAGTCGTTGTTGTAGCCAAACCCAAGGAAGTCACCGTTGCCGGTAAAACGACTGCCCAGCATATCCGACATTGCCAGCCCTTCTTTTTTTGATCTCAACAATATCTCGGTGGTACCGAGGGTACCCGCTCCCAGAATAACAATATCTGCAGTGACAAAGTTAGTAGACTTACCAAATTTTTCTCTTTCACCCTGCATCAGCTTATATCGGACAACCCACTTCCCTGCGTGATGTTCAATGCGATCAACAGCAACTTGCGTAAATATTTCTGCCCCATAATTTCTGGCATCGGGCAGATAATTCATCAACGTAGTGTTTTTTGCATAGAAGTTGCACCCGGTCACACAATCTCCACACCCATTACATGCTTTTTGATGAATTCCGGCATGATTCTCACCTTCGCTAAAACTTACATTAATAGGCGGGCGGTAAAATGAACCATTTCCCCATTCCGCTGATGCTTTTTCCATCGATTTAAGTTTTTCGGGTGTCGGCCAGTCTGATGGGTAGGGCAGCGGTTTTAGCATATCTTTAGCCAGTAAAACACACTCTTCAAAGGTAATTTTATCTGCTTTCAAAGCCGAAGGCCATTCATCTGAATTCATTACCCAACCCTCAGGCGGCAACGAGACATTTGCATTAACGAGTGAAGTCCCTCCTAACCCACAACCCTGGAATACATTGATGTCCTCATTAAATCGAAAATCATAAAGGCCCGTCTCGGAACCTACATGTTTTCCTTCTATATCCATTTGCATTTCCTTGGTGGCACGCAATTCTTTATCGGGATATTCTCCCGGATGCATTTCCTTTCCCTTTTCCAACAAACAAACCGATCGACCCGCCCTGGCCATGCGAGAAGCACTGATACTTCCTCCGTAACCTGAACCTATAACCACTACTTCATAGTGGTCTTTCATTTGTATAACAGGCAGAGATAATCGTTTCATATTCACCTCGGTAAGTACTTATGGGTTTGTTATGTTTATAGGGTCTTCAATTAGGCCATAATCTAAATTTTCAACGGGCTCATACCACGGACTTTCTCCCTCTTCTTCAGCATTGAACTTCCACTCTCGGCATGCCTTAGGAATTTTTAGCGGAAATATCCTTAAACCCTCTCGGCTTATGTTCAAGCGCAAGAAGTTTTTGTAATCTTCGCCCTTTAATGAAGAAAAAGCTTCAGTATCGTGTGTTTTTAAAATAAGAGTGGCAGTCAGCAGATAAGCTCCCATCACAAAGCCGCTAAACAGCCAACCCAAAATGCTCATTAGTAATAGAAAAAGGGCTATAGCCTTAACGCTTAGCAGATCGATTGACCATGCGTCCAACACCAATTTTGATGTAATCCATACCGCAAGAAGAATGGCTGCTATCTGTAGCAAACCGTGAAAAATACCCAAAATCCAACTCCCAACGGTGTCTTTCCTTTTAGTGTCCGCAAATGCCACTATCCCTGCAAATACAATAATGAGTAGAATAGCAGGTGCAGGATTAATAAATAAAAATGCCCCATAGCTCTGCAAGGCAAGTCCCGGCATATTCAAGGTTATAGAAGCCAATTCTTCTAATATAGAAATACCCTCATTCGATAAATTACTGCCTACTCCTATAAGCCATGTTTCAAGCAAATAAATGACTGCAAAGAATATCCCGAAGCTTCTGTTAATAAAAGGGAACAGCAGATTGCGCCATGCTAATTTCCGCGACTCCTTTCCTGAAGGGTAGGCAGCACTTTGTGAATACGTTTCATCTCCCATCGTCAGTTTCTTGGGAATCTGGTGGGTAGGGTGCGTGAAAGCACCTCCGCCACCGGCCGTAATTTTCCAGTTCGAATTATTCTCTGATGATGACTTGAAACTGGTATAATGATGCAGGTCACCGGCCAATACGAGCCTGAAATCTATTGTCTTGTCTTTTTTTTTGGTGTACCGATTCAGAAAAAAATCAAGGTTTTTGAAAGGTTTGTCATCGCGCTGGTACTCTTGGTAAACCCAAACAGGCTCAGCAGTACAAAGAATAACCTTGTCTGCCTTGCCCATGTTTTTTTGAATCTCGTCAAAATAATCAAGCTGTGGCTTGTCGATGTCGGCATGCAGCTGGATATCCAATCCCCAGAGCCACCAGTTATGCGGAAGCTTAACAGCAAAATAACTGCGTGACTGCCGGGTCTTCCACCCTCCGAGCCATCGCTTTTGGCAAATCAGCTTGATAAAACTCGTAAGACCGTCATACCAGTCATGGTTTCCCGGTACTGCAAATAAAGAAGGGGGATCTTCCTCTTCCGGAACATAAGGCAGGGAACAGCGATAGGGTCCAATCAGTCGATTGTTATACTCCTTCCATGTGGCAGTGGGGTATACTTCGTCACCACCCATTACCAGTATATTTCCTCTGGGCAACACATGAGCGGTACCTTTGCTATCAACAACCTGTAGTTTCTTTCTACCCAATAGATAAGCTACGGAGTATGTTGAATTCCAGCCCGAACCCAAATCCGATACGTAATCGACCCACAAATTTTCCTTTTCAGAAAAGTCCACAAAAAACGTTTCATCATCTCGTAAAGTTAGTGCAGCCTGTATCTCTCTCTTATCTGCGTAACTTCCGAATATAGAAGAGATGACTGCCCTTAAACCCGTTTGGGCTAATTGAGACGGACTGAACCAATCAACCATTGGCTGTTTCTGAAATCCAAGCTCTTTATCGCTATCCTGAGCGGGGCTCTTAGGAATAGAACTGTTATCTTTTGCTCCCTCTTCTCCAGATTTTGAAACAGACGGACCTTTCATAGACACAACCCTCAATTTTTTTAATAAATAACTTTCATCCCGTACGAACATTATGATTCTCACCCAATCTGAAAATCAATCTGCCGACTAACTGCTAATCACTGAAAGGTAAAATTTCCCCTTATCTATAAGAGTACTCAACAGAGGGCTTTGCAGAACCAGTGATTTTGTCATAGTTCAAGGCCAGAGTGACATTGGAACCGGAGCGTATTTGACTATACGTGAAGATTTCAATGTCACGATAACGACTAAATGTGGCAAAAGCACGGTTTTGCAAAGCCCTCTAACAGGCAATTACTTTCCACTTTTATCTATTCATATACGAAATAAATTTGATATATATAAAATTTTGTTATAATTGAATAAATTAAGTTAAATCACAACATGCACTTATCCGTAAATAAAAATAGAACTTTGCGCGAACTTACCTTTTAAGATTACCTTACAATATTTAACGAATTGTCAAATGAGGGTTTCCCATGGATAGTATTGTATATATTTCTCTCACTGTTTTCGTTTCAGTTATTGCACTCCTGGTTTATATCAGATCTAAAACGGGCAGCAAGTATGAAGTAAAAAACCCGGATATCATGCTTGGCATATTGCCGGTAAACTTATTCCTGCTGGTGTGATGTTACCCAGCAATTAGGTGAAAGCAACAGCTCTGAGTAGAACGAATAAGGTACTCTCATTTCTAAGTCATGATTCCTGGTCTTGAGAAATTCGGTAGTAAAGTTAGGTAGTGTAATTCATTATAATTCTGTCAATAATGTAAAAAGGAGACTAATTAATTAGCCTTATCCCAATGGATCAATAGATTTCAGCAAGAGGTACTTATGAAAAAGCTCATTCTCTTCTTTACCATTATTTTTCTTTTCACTTTTGTTCATGCCACGCTTGTTGCCCAGACCATCTCCATCACAGGAATCTATCCTGATTCACCATCCAGCCTTACTTTTAACCAAAAAGTAACAATTAATTTCAATTACTCATTAAGGAATCAAAATGCTATTCAGATATTTATGCGGCCTGTTACATCCGGAAAGCTGACACCCAACTATTCTGCCAGCGGTTCGCCGCTGTACAGGGGTAAAGGAACGGGGACCGCCAGTTTCACCGTCACCGCGGGAAATATTGAGATCGATCAAATCAGGGTTCAGGTTCTGAGTTCACCACAGAATAGGCTGATCTTTGAGTTCTATGTGCCCGTTGATTTTACGTACAGTTCCGCTGTATTTACCCTGTTAAAACCACAGCTTATTGATAGGGGCGCCGTGACAGCCCGGTCACAACAGTATGAACTCCTTACTCCTTCAGATACATTATCTGTTAGCGGCCAAGAAGTAAAACGGACCATTAACAAGGAAGGTATTATCGAGATCCATTACTCCGACGGTAACATTAAAGGTATCATTTCATGGGATCACTGGTATACAATAGATCCAGTAACAGGTGATACTTCCTATACCAAATTAATGCTTAACCAGGTTCAGGGCACCTCACAACCGGCAGATCCTCCGGGTTTTGGAACTACAGTAAATACTTCGGTTGATGAAGAATGGCTAAGTAGTTTGAATACCTGGATTGAATACCTGGGCAACGAACTGCTGTTCAGTATTGAAAACCAGATCCGGGATCCCGACTCATTCGAAAACTATAAGCTTTTTGAGAATGAGAACAGTAGCACTCTGTATGAAAGGGTCAATCTAAGATATACCTTTTTAAAAAAACTGCTTCAAAGTGGCTCTTGATCGAAGACTGCAAACCATACCCTTCACCTTATGCCATTTATAAAACGAATACTTAATTTCAGCTTTTTATTTCTGTTATTTCTGAGTCTTTCGACTATCGTTTTTGGGCAAGTCGATTCGCTGAATTCTCAAAATAAATCCGTGCAGGATATATTAAACGAGATTAAAAGTGAGATGAATGGCGCCGCCAATTTTCCCGACTCCATTCTTAGCCCTCCTACTTCTGCCCAGCAACAACTATTTGATGACTCAACAATGGCCATGTACCAGAATGCACTGTATGCCTATTACGAGTACCGCGTCTCAGGTTTTAAGCATCGCAAGGAAGTTTTTGCATGGCAGCTCTATTCATCCAAGCTCATCTTCTGGTCGGTGTTGCTTCTGGTTATATCAGGAATCAGTTTTTCGGGAGTTCAATTTTATAAATCGATGCGCAAGACTGGCAGTGCCGGGCCAACTGAGCCTGAAAGCATCACAGAGTTTGAAGCATCAGCCAAAGGAATTAAGGTAAGCTCTCCGGTATTGGGTGTGATTATTCTGGTAATTTCACTGGCTTTTTTCTATCTCTACCTCGTTTACGTATATCCTATAAGCGAGATTTTTTAAAGAGATTTAATGGCTTGAAAAGGTACTTTGAAGAATATTTCACCCATCTGCTATGCTGCCTGTTCGCCTTAATCATTTCCTGCTGGAAGTGTTTGAAATTAGAATTCTCCTTTCTTCATATCACTGATGAAAGGGAGTAGGTAAGGACAAACAGTCTTAAAAATACCCGGGTTAGCCGATTTACCGATATAGAAATCCTGTGCCAATTCGGGTTGTGACTCTCGATTTAAATTTTCCATATTTTTCTTGTTGCACGCTGAACAGCTAATGAGCCTTTTCGCTCATAGGCCGTTTTAGGCCGACCCTTAACCACCTAATTACTTCATTTAAGCTAAATTTAAGCCAGCCTTGTCTATATTACTTAGAATCAAATGCCACATAGACTATTGGGGTACCTATAAAAGAGGCTTAAGAGATAATAATATGGAACATTCTCAAGACAGAGACAACGATCATAAAGATCATAACCACAAAGAGAAAAAACACTCCGGTGGACACGCTGCGCACCATGCCCATATGGCCAAAGATTTTATTACGCGCTTTTGGATTTCCATTGCGCTAACGATACCTATACTGGTACTCTCCCCGATGATTCAGGAATTTCTGGGGCTGGGTGATATCCTCAGTTTCAGCGGCGATATATATGTCTCGTTCGTACTTTCCAGTATCGTCTTCTTTTATGGGGGCTGGCCGTTTCTTAAAGGTCTCTATGATGAGCTAAAAGACCGTCAGCCGGGAATGATGACGTTGATTGGTATTGCAATTACAGTTGCCTACGGATACAGCACATTGGTGGTATTTGCTGTTGAGGGAAAAGTCTTCTTTTGGGAGCTGGCTACATTGGTGGATATCATGCTGATCGGCCACTACATCGAAATGAAATCGGTGATGAGCGCCTCCCGGGCCCTCGAAGAGATGGCCAAACTGATGCCGTCGGAAGCCCATGTTGTACAGGACGATGGCTCAACGAAAGATATTCCTCTTGAAGAGTTGCAAAAGGGATTAAAGGTACTCGTCAAACCCGGCGAAAAGGTTCCTGCAGATGGTTTAATCGTTGACGGAAAGAGCTCGGTCAACGAATCGCTGATGACCGGTGAATCCAAACCGGTTACTAAAAAACAGGGCGATGAGGTTATAGGCGGCTCAATCAACGGTGAAGGATCACTGACCATTGAAGTGAACCGGACCGGAGAAGATTCTTTTCTTTCGCAGGTTATTAACTTGGTTCGGCAGGCTCAGGACAGCAAGTCCCGCACACAGAATCTGGCTAATCGTGCCGCTTTCTGGCTCACCATCATTGCCTTGGGAGCCGGTGCTATCACCTTCCTGGCCTGGACTTTCTTTACAACCCAGGATTTTGTGTTCGCACTGGAGCGCACCGTAACGGTGATGGTCATAACCTGTCCGCATGCTCTTGGTCTGGCTGTCCCTTTGGTTGTGGCTGTTTCCACCAGCCTGGCCGCACAAAATGGTTTCCTGATTCGTAACAGGACAGCCTTTGAAGAGGCCAGAAATCTCGGTGCCATCATCTTTGACAAGACCGGGACCCTCACGCACGGGGAATTTGGCGTAACGGACGTCCTCACGTTCAATGGCTATGAAGATAAAGATGAGCTGCTGAAACTGGCGGGTTCCTTGGAACAAAACTCCGAACATCCTATTGCCAGTGGAATCGTCAAAGCTACCGATGGACTCATGAAAGTTGAGGAATTTAACTCTATTACAGGCAAGGGTATCGAAGGTCGTGTAGATGGCAAGCAGGTAAAAGTGGTAAGCCCAGGCTATCTGCGTGAGCAAAATATTGACCTACCGACCGAGCAATACAATGAGATTTCCAGCCAGGGAAAGACCGTGGTTTTCGTTCTGATAGATGATCAATTAAAGGGAGCCATTGCTTTGGGTGACAGTATCCGCGAGGATTCTAAGACCGCCATTCAGAACCTACAATCGATGGGTATTCAGTGCATCATGCTTACCGGAGACAACAAACAAACCGCTGCCCATGTCGCCAAAGAGCTGGGACTGGACGACTTCTTTGCCGAAGTACTGCCCGAAGAAAAAGCGGCCAAAGTCAAAGACGTACAATCACGCGGGCTAAAAGTAGCCATGACCGGCGACGGCGTAAACGACGCTCCCGCTCTTGCCCAGGCTGATGTGGGTATTGCGATTGGCGCGGGATCAGATGTAGCAGTTGAAACAGGAGATATAATTCTAACCAAGAGCAATCCAAAAGATGTTGCTTCACTTGTGGGGCTGGCTAAAGCCACCTACCGAAAGATGGTGCAAAACCTTTGGTGGGCTACCGGGTATAACGCATTCGCAATTCCGCTGGCCGCAGGGGTATTATACAGTTATGGCATTGTTCTAAGCCCGGCCGTCGGAGCAGTCCTTATGTCACTTAGCACGGTAATTGTGGCTATCAATGCCAACTTCCTTAAAATCGAGCGCTAAAAAGAGAGGTTGTTTTGAAAATTGCCGAAGCTTATATCTAATTAATGCTCTTTGAAGATATTTAACACCATATTTATATAGGTAACAAGAATACGAGACGGGAGAGATTTTCAACCGGAAACCCAATCGATTCATTCAAGCCGTAGATAATAAAGGACTGCAACGCATCGTAGATCTGGTTCGAACTCAATTTGAGAAGTTGATCAACAACCCAAAATAACAAAATGCAACTGGTATCTATTCTGAAAATGAGGAGTTCACTATAAAACGTTTAACAATAATGTTCTATAGGAATTCTTGTGGATCACGTGTTTTAATCATCTTGCCGCACCCCAATGCGGAATCTTCATTATTCCATTTCGCCCGGTCTTTTGCAAGGTTTGGAGATCCCGGCTCAAAGACCATGATGACATTTGCTGAGACTCAAACCTATAAGAATTCCTGTAGGTACCTTAAAATCAATTGCAGACTATTTTTTAAAGTCTAAATCTCACGCCCGCGGTAATCATAAATTGAGTCCATCCCCCAAGAGTAACTTTAGGCTCTCCAAAGATTGAGAAACTTCCAAAATCCAGCTCTAATCCTACTCCTGCATTCAGCCCAATTCGCCGGCTGTCAACATTCGCCCCCCATCGTTCCTCATCCCCCTCAACACTCGATATATTAATACCACCAAGAGCATATACAATTATATTATCCCTGTTCCGGAAAAAGTAGTGTCCATTAAAATTGAATTCGCTGGCATTTAAATCACGCTCACCGATAAAATAGTATGTGTAGTCAAATCCCCCCCTGATTTCTTCCGTTATGCCATAAAAGATCTGCAGAGTTATTCCGAATTCACTGTTCTCCAGGTGGCCAACACTCGAACCATTACTTATACCAGCACCTAATGTGATGTCTCCGGGTTCAGTTACATAATTGAACATATATTGTGCATTTGCTGAATGATTAAAACCTAAAATCAGACCCATTGATAGTAAGATGGTAAAAAATATCATTTTTGCGCTATTCATAATTGATGCCTCAGCTATGGTTTATTTAGTGTGATAATGATTAGATCTGACACTGTATTGATAAATATATACATATCATAAAAATGTAATATGCTAATAACAATATATACATTTAATTGGTTCTACGGGAAAGTTTGTGGGTAGAGGTCTAATTTTCCAAAGTAAAACAGAGTAGTAATTCGAAAAACCTCAATGGTTAGCGATCCCCTTTGTAGAGGCTGTGAGAAATTAGAGACTAAAGTTCCGGGCAACTTAATTTTTTAAGACTATAAATTCATTTTGAAGCTCCCCTCTCTGTCAAGTCCCG
>Ga0136589_1000408_pt1 | contig 22007 bp, 24 predicted proteins | sample AntRauMFilla3764_FD_104640 | JGI IMG/M metagenome (GOLD analysis project Ga0136589, IMG submission 104640) | Saline lake microbial communities from Rauer Islands, Antarctica - Metagenome Filla 3 #764 | ecosystem: Environmental > Aquatic > Non-marine Saline and Alkaline > Saline | place...
ATAGTAGCCCACTCTGCATCGGTTAAATCAAATCTTGCCATGTGATACCTCCTGTTTATCAACAGTGAACCACACCAACCGCAAATAAATCAAGAGGTTAAATTGGGTTCAGACCCTAGTTTTGAGATGCTGCATGCTATACTTAAGTTGCTTAATGACGATACATCTGGAGATAAGGAATGAAACGAACATCACAAGCTGGAAATGCTTTATTCCTTATCTTAATTGCAGTCGCTTTATTTGCGGCCTTATCCTATGCAGTAACCCAGTCAGGACGAGGCAGCAGCAGTATAGATCGTGAACAGACTTCACTGAATACGACGCAGATTATTCAATATGCGGGGTTGATTGAGCAAGAAGTCCAACGTATGCAGATGATCAGTGGCTGCAGTGATACAGAAGTCAGCTTTGAAAATGACAGAAATTCAAGGGATTTCAACCGTAGCCCGGCCGCAGACAGCAGTTGCGAGTTGTTTGTATCAGAAGGCGGTAACATTGCTTATAATCCCCCGTTTGGTGGTGACGACGATATGTCATTTACCAGTCGTTTTTGCATCAAAGGGGTTGGAACAGATGTCGCGAGCAACTGTGTTACAGATGAACGTGAACTTTTATTTATCACTTTTGGTATGGATGATGCCTTTTGTAAGGAAATTAATAGGCGTTTGGGGCTTGATAATGCCGTAGACCCCCTCCCGGAATTTGATATGGTCACTTATGCTTTTACTGGTGACTACAGTGCTGGCATTAATCCCAGGCTTGGGTCAACGGCATCAAGCTCAGTTCTTACCGGTGAAAGAACCGCCTGCTTAAAAGATGATGGAGGTTCAATGTCCGGTACCAATTTCTTTTACCATGTCCTGATTGCACGTTAGGTGTAGGTTCTTTATTCAGCCGCGTCCCGCGCTGTATCTTCATAGGCTTCTATGGGTGGGCAGGTGCAGATAAAATTGCGATCCCCAAATGCATTATCAATACGGCTGACCGGTGGCCAGTATTTCTGGGCTTGCAGGTAAGGCAGCGGAAAGGCCGCCTGCTGACGGCTGTATTGACGATCCCAGTCATCAGCGCAGATGATGGCCAGACTATGCGGTGCATGGTGTAGCGGGCTGTTTCCCAGAGTGATCTTTTCATCGGCAATGGCCTGAATTTCATTACGAATTTCTAGCATCGCATCGGCAAAACGGTCAAGCTCGTCCTTGGATTAACTTTCGGTCGGCTCGATCATCAGGGTATGGACAACCGGCCATGACATGGTTGGCGCGTGAAAACCAAAATCCATCAGTCGTTTGGCAATATCATCGACCGAAACATCCAGATCGGTTTTAAAAGCGCGGGTATCCAGAATACATTCATGGGCGACAAGACCGTCTTGACCGGTATAAAGGATATTATAGCCATGGCTAAGACGCCGGGCGAGGTAATTGGCATTTAAAATGGCAATCTGTGTCGCCTTTTTCAGCCCCGCCGCGCCCATCATTTTAATATACATCCATGATATGGTCAGGATCAGGGCTGATCCATAGGGCGCTGCGGTTAATGGCGCAATCGCCTGATCGCCGCCGGTTTTTATTACAGGATGCCCCGGCAGGAAATCTTTTAAATGAGCGCCAACGCCGATCGGGCCAACACCCGGACCGCCACCACCATGGGGAATACAAAAAGTCTTATGCAGATTCATATGCATGACATCGGCGCCGAATTCACCGGGTTTGGCCAGACCAACCATGGCATTCAGATTGGCGCCATCCATATAGACCTGACCGCCATTGCGGTGGATGATCTCGCAGATTTCAACAATATCATTTTCAAATACGCCATGTGTTGACGGGTAGGTGACCATCAGGGCGGCGAGGGTGTCGGCATATTGCTCGGACTTGGCTTTCAGATCATCCAGATCAACATTGCCTTTATCATCGCATTTGATAACCACGACCTTCATACCGGCCATAACAGCACTGGCGGGATTGGTGCCATGTGCCGATTGCGGGATAAGGCAGATGTTACGATGATCATCACCGCGGCTGTTATGCCATGCCTGTATGACCAGTAAGCCGGCATACTCGCCGGTAGCACCGGAATTGGGTTGCAGCGATACACCGGCAAAGCCGGTGATCGAGGCAAGCATGTCTTCGAGACCCGTAATCAATTCACGGTAGCCTGCCGTTTGTGCCTCGGGGGCAAAGGGATGAATATTGGCAAATTCAGGCCAGGTCACCGGCATCATCTCGGCCGTGGCATTAAGTTTCATCGTGCAGGAGCCAAGCGGAATCATTGACCGGTTAAGGGCAATATCCTTGTCCTCAAGCAATTTCAGATAACGCAGCATTTCAGTTTCGGACCGGTGGATATGAAAGACCGGATGGGTCAAATAGGCTGATTTACGGTGCAGTTTTTCGGGCAGGCGCGTTTCGGGGCGGTTATCAAAATCCGGTACGGCGCACTCGAATAGAGAGCATAGCGCCTGAATTTCATCCGCATCAGTTTTCTCATCAAGGCTGAGGCTCAGTGTTGTGTCATTTTTTCTGTTCAGGTTAATGCCGGCCTGTTCAGCCGCATTTAAAATATCTGCTGTTTTGTTACCGGTCGTGATCGTAAGCGTATCAAAGAATTGACCGGTTACAGGATAGCCAGCCTGTTCCAATTGGTCAGCCAAAAGGACGGTGTACGCATGTACGCGTTCGGCAATGGCCTTTAAGCCATCAGGTCCGTGCCAGACGGCATAGAATCCGGCCATATTAGCCAGCAGGACTTGCGCGGTACAAATATTGCTGGTCGCTTTGTCGCGGCGGATATGCTGTTCACGGGTCTGAAGGGCAAGGCGGTAGGCAGGCTTGCCGCTGGCATCTTCGGAAACACCGACAATCCGACCCGGTACGGAGCGTTTATAAGCATCATGCGTGGCAAAAAACGCAGCATGCGGTCCGCCAAATCCGAGAGGCACACCAAAGCGCTGGCTGGAACCCAGAACAATATCCGCGCCCCATTCGCCAGGTGGCGTTAACAGCGTCAGTGCCAAAAGATCGGTGGCAACACACAGAATTGCGCCTTTATCCTTCAGGGTAGCGGCAAGGGCGCTGTAATCTTTAACTTCGCCGGTGGCATCGGGATATTGCAGTAAGACACCGTAAAAATCATCATGTTCGGCCATGTCTTCGGCGGGGCAGGTGATGATTTCAATATCCAGCGGCTCGGCTCGTGCCTGAACGACCGCCAATGTCTGGGGAAAAACCGTATCGGCGACAAGAAAGCGTTTTGATTTAGTTTTTGATTTGCGTTGCGCCAGGCTCATAGCCTCGGCAGCGGCGCTGGCTTCGTCAAGCAGCGAGGCATTTGCAATTTCCATACCGGTCAGATCAATGACCATCTGCTGGTAATTAAGCAGGGCTTCCAACCGTCCTTGGCTGATTTCCGGTTGATACGGGGTATAGGCGGTGTACCAGCCCGGATTTTCAAGGACATTACGCTGAATAACAGGTGGGGTGATTGTATCAAAATACCCCTGACCAATCAGGCTGCGATTGACGATATTTTTGTCGGCAATTTTACGAAGGCTTGTTAGCGCTTGATGTTCGCTTTGTGCTGCGCCCAGATTAAGTGCGCCCTGATCGAGGATCGAGGCCGGTACCACGGTTTTAGATAAATGATCAAGAGAGTCATAGCCAAGCTCACTCAGCATGGCGTTGATTTCATCTTCGCTGGGACCGATATGACGATTGATAAAGTTTTCAGGCTGCAGCACAGGATCCATGGAAGCTCCGGTTTAAAAATAAATTATGATAGTTTTTGTATGAACTCTTCGTAGTCATCTTCATCTTTAAGGCCGACAAGTTCGGCATCATCAATGATTTTGATTTTATAGATCCAGCCATCGCCCATCGGGTCGTCATTGACCAGACCGGCGTTGCCCTCGAGCGCTTCATTGGTTTCAATGATCTCGCCGCTGACGGGGGCATAGATTTCGCTTGCGACCTTAACCGATTCAATAACACCGGTTTCGTCGGTCTGATCGAATTGTGTGCCGGGTTCGGGCAGTTCGACATACACAACATCACCAAGCTGGCTTTGGGCATATTCAGAAATACCGACGGTGCCGATTTCGCCATCAACGCGGATATATTCGTGGTCTTCAGTATAATAAAGTGTGCTCATTTTGCCTTTCCCCTTTTTGTTTTTGATTCGATGAATCGTGCTTCGGATACTTTGACGGGAATCGATTTTCCGCGCAAGAGTGCATTTAACACCGTTCCGGTTTTTGCGTATTCAGAATTAACATAGCCCATAGCCACCGGATGTTTGAGGCTTGGGGCATATGTACCACTTGTGACAATGCCGATAACATGGCCGTCCTGATTGCATAGTTCAACCCCTTCACGCAGGGGCGCCGCACCATCGGGCAGGATGCCGACGCGTTTGGTTTTGGTACCGTGTGTCAGCTCATACATAATACGCTCTGCCCCTGCAAAATCGCGTCGTTCACGGCGGTTTTTTTGAATGACCCAGGATAATCCGGCTTCAACGGGGCTCAAATCTTCGTTCAGATCATGGCCATACAGGCATAGTCCGGCCTCAAGCCGTAGCGAATCACGGGCGCCAAGACCAATCAGTCTGGCCGAATCATGTTTTAAAATATCTTCCAGATATGGCCCTTGCAGCGGTTCGGGGATCGAGATTTCAAAACCGTCTTCCCCTGTATAGCCGGCCCGACTGATCAAAACAGTATGACCGTCAACATCCAGCATTTTACAATGCATGAAGTTTATATCGCAGGCACCGGGGAAGATTTCATCGACGATATCGACGGCTTTGGGCCCCTGGATAGCAACCAGAACACGATGCTGGTCATGTTCCAAGGTCAGATTATCCTGTTCGGTAAGCTGTTGCAGACGTGGCAGGTCTTGTTCAATACGGGCCGCATTCAGCACAATGTAAAAAGAATGCTCGCCAAGACGGGTGACAATCAGATCATCAATGATCCCCCCTTGGTCGTTCAGCAGAACGGTATAGCGCATTTGTCCTGATTTCATCCCCTGAATATCGCTGGGAATGACTTTTTCAAGCACTGGTGCCGGGTCGTGGCCGCCGCCGATAAAGATCTGCCCCATATGCGAGACGTCAAAAACGCCGGCCTGTTCACGGGTATGCAGATGTTCTTTCATCACGCCCATGTCTTTATATTGAACCGGCATTTCATAGCCGGCGAAGGGCACCATTTTGGCTCCATGGGCAATATGAAGGTTATAAAGTGGTGTATGTTTAAGGTTTTCGGCCATATTTGTTTTCCTGGTAAAATTAGCTTTAGTTCATCTGGTAACTCGACTATTATCTATCCATGGATAAGGTTCAACCCGTTAAAGACAGATCTGTGAACATTGCGCTTGGCTTTATTGTCCTGTGTTTTGTTATTTATATTCTAAACGTTGCCAAGGCGCTTTTTGTGCCGCTGGTTGTTGCGATTGGCGTCTGGTATCTGATTAACGCGCTTGCCAAATGGTACAACCACTTTCATATCGGGGCAATCCGAATCCCGCTTCGGCTATGTTTTCTCGTCGCCATCTGTACCCTTGGGGTCGGGATGTGGTTTGTCATCGACCTGATCAGCGATAATATGGCTGATGTTGTTGCCGAGGCACCAAAATATCAGGATAATCTGGAAAACATGTTTGTGGCTCTGTTGGCGGAGTTTAACCTTAATGCCGAACCGACTATTCAGCAATTGTCACGTTATGTAGATCTGGGCAATATTGCGGGCGGTCTGGCCCGCGTCTTTACCGGTATTATCGGCAAAACGGTTATTGTCTTTGTCTATGTGGCTTTCCTGTTGATCGAGCAAAGCACATTCAGCGAGAAAATATCCCGCATGATCGAAGATGAAAAGCAGGAAAAACGGGTGCGGGGCATTCTGCATAATATTGATGCTAAAATCCGGCTTTATCTTGGTGTTAAGACTCTGATGAGCGCGCTGACCGGCGGTTTAAGCTTTATGATTCTGCGCGGGGTTGGCGTTGACTTTGCCGCTTTCTGGGGGCTGATTATCTTTTTCCTGAACTTTATTCCGATGATCGGCTCGCTGATCGGGATTATTTTTCCGGCGCTCCTGACCTTGGTGCAGTTTGATACCTATACCCCGTTTGTCGTGGTGTCGCTTGGCCTGAGCGCCGTGCAGATGTTGATTGGTAATTTCCTCGATCCTAAGATGACAGGGGATACGCTTAATCTTAGTCCGCTGGTGATCCTGCTGTCTCTGGCGACCTGGGGGATGATCTGGGGTATTCCGGGGATGTTCCTGTCTATACCTATCATGGTGATCGTAACCATTGTAATGTCGCAATTCGAGACCACCCGTCCGCTTGCCGTATTGTTATCCAAACGTGGACATGTCAATAGTTAGCGCACTCCGGCATAAACAGGATGGCGCTTTCATATTTTATTCTATGAGATTACTTTTTGGGCTTATTATCCGGTGCTTTTGGCGGTAGACCGCCCGTCGGAAAGATCAGATCAACCATTTTTGATCCTGAACTCGGATAGGTTTTGCGGGCTTCTTTTCTTTTTCTTGCGTCATCGGAGGCATCGCGGAATGATTTCGAGATGTTTTCTCCCGCTGATTTCGTGCTTTTGGAAACGGAATCCGCAGCTTTGCGGGCGCTTTCCTTGACCGATTTTGTTGTTTCTGCGCTGGTTTCTTTGGCGGCTTTTAATGTTTTTTCGGTTGCTGTACGGGCATTGCCGGTAGCCTTGTCAAAGCCGGATCGAGCCGTTGTAAAGGCTTCGCTGGCCCAGTTTTTAAAACCCTTGTTCGATTCAGGTTGATCGGATTTGTTATTATCCGTTTTATCTGTATCTGGCGTATCTTTTTTAAAAAATCTTTTAACCATTAGGGAGCCTCCAAAACAATAAAATAAAAAGCAGATTTAGCATGTTTTGAAAGGCAAGACAAGCCGAATACGGAAAACCTGTAGGTTTTAGACCTGTTTCATTAAGGTAATGACGGTCGTGATATGGCCGTGTTCAATTTTACCGGAGAGCCTTATTTTTTCACCTTTGCGGTCCATGCGCAGAATAGATTGATAGGTAACAGGTTGGCGTGTCAGGTTACCGTTTTTATCTGTCAGGCAGAAATCGCCGTTTGCCGCACTGGGATCGGCGGTCGAAATAAATTCAACCTCGTTTTCACTTAAAATAGCAAGTTGGGTTGTCCAAAGGCAGCCTGCTTCATCAGTGCGTTCGGTCCAGCCACTACGGATTTCGGTCAGGCCGTCGCTTTTCTTAGCAATGGGGCTTTGATGGTCGGTGGCTGTGGTGACAAGATATGTGCCGTCAAGATCTGTAATTTCCATTGATTCTACCTGTTCCCTCTTATTCTTTTTACATATTGTACCTGTGCTTTCTGAATAAAATCCTAAAATTTCGGTGGTTTTAACCTGAAAATTGCTTTATATCTCAAAATCAATCGCGAAAAATGCAGGAGCTTACTTTTATGTCCGATACAGCGCTTTCACATGGCCGGATTTTGACAGGTATACAACCAACTGGAGAAATTCATCTTGGCAATTATGTCGGGGCATTAAAACCGTTTATGGCATCGGTCGATGCGGCCAAAGACTGCTTTATTTTTATTGCTGATTATCATGCTTTGAATATGGTCAGGGATCGGGCCCACCTGAAAGACGCTACTTATAAAATTGCTGCAACCTATCTGGCATTAGGGCTGGATCAAAAAAAAGTGGCGTTTTACCGGCAGTCAGATGTCTCTGAAATTTTTGAATTAACGACGATTCTATCAGCCATCACGCCAAAGGGGCTAATGAACCGCGCCCATGCCTATAAGGCGGCGGTTGACCGTAATACAGCGCTTGGTAAACAGGGGGCTGATCTGGATGATGGTATTAACATGGGCTTGTACACTTATCCGATCCTGATGGCGGCTGATATGCTGATTGCCGATGCAGATATTATTCCTGTGGGTAAGGACCAGATTCAGCATGTTGAAATGGCCCGCGATATAGCCGGTAGCTTTAATCATCTATTCGGCGAGACGCTGGTTCTACCGACTTACAAAGTTCAGGAGGGCGGCACATCAATCCCCGGGCTTGATGGCCAGAAAATGAGCAAAAGCTATAACAATACCATTCCGTTGTTTGATCAACCCAACCGCCGGAAAAAACTGATCATGAAAATTATTACCGATTCCAAGTTACCCGAAGAATCCAAAGATCCGGATCAATCGACAATTTTCCAGTTATATACCCAGTTTGCCAGCGCAGATGAAATTCAGGAAATGCGCCAAGCCTTTGAACAGGGCGGCATGGGCTATGGCGAGGCAAAAAAACGTCTGGCCGTTGCGGTTGATCGTGAACTGGAAGCCCCGACAGAGGCCTATCATGAATGGCTTGCCAATCCGGCAGAGCTTGATGCCGTTCTGGAGGAGGGTGCTGCCCGTGCTGGTGCCATTGCAAAAGAGACCATAGGTCGCGTACGTGAAGCCATCGGTATAGTCTCCCGTTAATAAGACGTATTTTTAATCCGGCTCTCGACGATTTTGCCGATATTTTGCAGGAAATCAGCATGGGCAAAATGTTTGCGCCAGACAAGTCCGATCCGGCGGCCTGGTGCCGGTGTGCCTGAGAGAGGAATATAGGCGATACGGTTATGCTGCGGATCAACGGCCATTTCGGGGATCAGGGTTATGCCAAGCCCGCTTGCAACCATCTGGCGCAGCGTTTCAATACTGGTGGCGCGGAAATCATGTGCCGATTTTAAACCAGCCCATTCACAGACTTCCAAAGCCTGACCTGACAGACAATGGCTGTCCTCCAGCAAAAGTAGCTTTTCATCCTTTAAATCGGCAAGTTCTAATGCTGTATGTTTGGCAAGCGGATGACCGATGGGCAGGGCGGCATAAAACGGCTCTGAAAATAGCTCCATCACTGTGTAATGGTCTTGTTCGGCAAAGGGCAGGGCCAGAAAAGCGGCATCAAGGCTGTGATCTTCCAGCCGTTCAATAAGATCTGCGCTGCGTTCTTCTATAAGATAAAGCTTAACATTGGGAAAGTCGTTGCTGATTTCCGGCATAATCCGCGGCAGCAGGAAAGGGGCCAGTGTTGGAAAGGCGCCGATAATATACTCCCCACTATCGGGAGATTGCAGTTTTCTGATTTCTTCGTTTAAGCTTCGCTCGGCATTTATGACGGTTTTTATATGGCGGATAATTTTCTCGCCGTCATGGGTCAGGGCGACCGTTTTATTGGTGCGCTCGAATAATTGCAGCTCATGGCGGTTTTCCCATTTTTTGATCTGCATGCTTAATGTTGGTTGAGAAACATTGCATATATCAGCGGCGCGGCCAAAATGGCGCTCGCGGGCAACGGTCAGAATATATTCGTAATCACGTAAACTCATATCATAGATATAAACTATCAAAACAATAGAAACAATATATTTTATTAATAGTTACGTTCAGGCTACCTTGCTTAAGTCATCAACAAACGAAAACCAAGGAGAAGTTATAATGTTAGGTGTAGGACAGAAATTCCCCGAATACCAAGGAACCGCAGTTGTTTCCAATGATATTAAACATGCGTTTCAGGATATTACAGAGAAAACTTATGCTGGAAAATGGCAGGTTGTTTTCTTTTGGCCCAAGGATTTTACCTTTGTGTGCCCGACAGAAATTGCTGCCTTCGGTGACTTGAACGAAGAATTTACAGATCGCGATGCCCAGCTGATTGGTGTGAGCACTGATTCTGAATTTGTTCATCTGGCGTGGCGTCAGCAGCATGAAGCCCTGAATGATCTGCCATTCCCGATGCTATCAGACATCAAACGCGAGCTGGCCGAAGATCTCGGCATTCTTGATGAAGAGGCCGGTGTGGCACAACGCGCTGTTTATATTGTCGATCCTGAAGGTATCGTACGCTTTGTTATGGTCACCGACCTTGATGTTGGCCGTAATTCAAAAGAAGTGCTGCGCGTCCTTGATGCCCTGCAAACAGACGAGTTATGTCCGTGCAACTGGGAAAAAGGCGAAGAAACGATAAAAGTTGCTTAATCGAAACGGATATATCACTTGGGGAGGGGAACTCTCCTCCCCCTTTTTTTGTTATTAGAGAAGGAACTAAACATGACTGGTAATCTTGCAATCGCTACGAACGAAGACATTAATGACTTAAGCGCCCTGAAAAATGCACTGGGCCCTTATGCGAAAGATATAAAGCTTAACCTGTCCGCTGTATTGCGCGAAGACCCTGGTTCAAGCTTATCTGCCAAGCAAATCGCAGGTATTGCACTGGCCTCGGCCTATGCAACCAAACACCCTGATGTCATCAACGCCATTCTGGGTGAAGTTAGCGGTAAACTTGATGATGCTGAAATAAATGCTGCCAAAGCCGCGGCAACGATGATGGCGATGAATAATGTTTATTATCGCTTCGTTCATCTTGGCAGTGATAAGGAATACGCCAAAATGGCTGCCGGACTTCGTATGAATGTTGTCGGTAACCCGGGTATTGAAAAAGTTGATTTTGAATTATACTCGTTGGCTGTATCGGCAATTAATGGCTGTGGCATGTGTATTGATGCCCATGTTATGCAGGTTGAAAAGGCTGGCGTATCTAAAACAGGTATCCAGCACACGATTAGAATAGCATCGGTGTTGACTGCATCTGCTCAGGCGTTGATAATCGGATAACGAAAACTTTAAAAGTGAGGATAAAATGTCAAATACAGATCAAAATCTACTTGAAGCCATGAAGAATATGCTGGCGGATAGTTATATTCTTTTTCTAAAAACCCAGAACTACCATTGGAATGTGACGGGGCCGCATTTTGCCTCTCTCCATGGTTTGTTTGAAGAACAGTACCGCGAGCTTTTCGAAGCCAATGATGAAATTGCCGAGCGTATTCGCGCTATGGGTCACTATGCACCGGGCAGCTTCGAGGCGTTCAAGAAAATCGCTACGGTTGAAGAAGAAAAGGATGTGCCGGATTCCAAAGCCATGATCGGCAACCTTGCCAAAGATCATGAGAAACTTGCCAAAGACGCGCAGGCTGTCATTGATGCCGGTGAGGCTGCCAATGATGATGTTTGCGTTGACATGGGTGTTCGCCGCCGTGAGGTCCATCAAAAGGCACAATGGATGCTAAATTCGCATCTGGCATAAAATCAAAGATATCTTTGAATAAAAAACGGCCCTATCACGGGTCGTTTTTTTTGTTTACGGTTGGAAAGATGATATGTCGCGATCAAAGAAATCGAGGTTTTTATCCGGATCGAAATAATCTTTACGTTTGATCCAGATAAAACCATCTCCTTTGGAAATCAGGGCAACATTGACATCACCGCCGACAAAATTTTCACAAGGCATGACCGAGGTTTTAAAGGATGTCACATTGACCAATGATTCCGCGACCGAGGCCAGCGTATCTTTGGGTAAAAAACGAATGCCATCAACAACCGGCTGGATATGGCTGCTTAGAACATGATGCACGAGTTTGTCTTTATACTGCTGAAAGGAATCCTCAATCAATCGATTGAAAATGGTCCGGTTTGCTACCGTTTCGGGAATATCAAGATAATGGCCAACCGCATTGACCAGATTTTCCATCATTTTATGGGTTTCAGTCAGGCTATAGGCTTCGTATTCAGGGTGGACACCCTTGATAAAGGTGGAAACCATTTCTGTTGATGCATAAGGGATTATCTGTGCCTGATTGTGATGCGAAATTTTAACCGGTGGCTCCAGATCGTATTTGACCTACCCAAAATAAAACCCGCCAAGCTTCGCTGTGGCGACAACAGGAAAAATATCGATTTCGCCAAATCCGGCCAGTACAACACCCGAATAGCCCAATGAAAAATCATTTTTTATTGTGAGCAGAAATAAAAGTTCTCTGATCTGTGCGCGGCCTTCATTTCGAAGCGGGTAGAGGCCAAAACATTGATCAACACGCACCGCAGAAAGGTTATCGAGGGATGTGTTCAACTGATCACGGATCTTTTTACCGGACATTTGTGGCGCATTATGTAGGCGCTTTAGATTTTCAATCTTTTGTTCAATATACTGGCTGCCAAACTGCATCAGACTGACCGTTTGTGCCTCACCGTTATGGCGGCGTTCATGCCAGGTCGTTTCTATTTTAAGACCCAGTGTTTCAAGGTAACACAAGATATCGCAGAGCCAGTACAGATCACCGTGTTCACGATCAAACAAAGCCTCGCAGTTTGAAATAAAATCAATCAGGTGATCAAGATAAGCTTCCACCGTATCAAAACTGCAATGATTATGCTGGGTACGGTACATTTTAACGATGGTTTCCCACGGGATACCGTTCAGCCGTAGTTTTTCATGGATCATGATACCGACAGGATGATGTTTGGAGAGTGAGAAGATTTTGTTCTGGGTATGATAGGTTTTACGTGAAGGCAATAATGTTGCTGCGCTATCGGCCGCAAGCGCAATACCATTTTTATTCATGACAATAATTTCAGAAGTCAATGAGCCCGCCCCGATCTCATAGCCTTGTTTTTATCGCTCTTACTATCTATGGTTTCACATAAATATTACTTTATGGTAAACAGATACCGATCTATTGGCAATGCGCAGAAATAAAAGGGGTATTACGGGGTTATTTGGTGCCAAAAATACGATCACCCGCATCGCCAAGACCAGGGACGATATATGAATTTTCGTTCAACTGACGGTCAAGCGCTGCTGTATAAACCGGTACATCGGGATGGGCGGCGGTAAAGTTTTCTACACCTTCGGGTGCGGCAACCAGACACAGAAAACGGATATCTTTGGCGCCGCTATCTTTGACTTTTTGGACCGCGGCAATGGCAGAATGGCCAGTGGCCAGCATCGGGTCGACAATCATGATCCGGCGTTCATTCATATGCTTGGGCAATTTCAGATAATATTCGACGGGCTGTAAGGTTTCAGGATCACGGTACAGGCCGACAAAACCAACAGCCGCTGTCGGAACCAGGCTGAGTAAACCATCTACAAAACCATTTCCAGCCCGCAGGATAGAGACGATACAAGGGTCATAGCCTTTCAGTGTCGGGGCGTTCATCGTTTCAATAGGCGTGTCGATTTCAATATCTGTTAATGGCAGATCCCGCATCAACTCATAGCCCATCAAAAGAGAGATTTCATGCAAAAGCTGACGGAACAGTCCGCTTGGTGTATTGCGGTCACGCATGATGGTCAGTTTATGCTGGATCAGGGGATGGTCAATAATTGTCAGGTTCTGGGTCATGTCTAAGCCTTTTCTGCTGGCTGATAGCCTAAAGAACAGCGCAGGATCTGCAACAAAAATTTCGATTTATAACAGGTGTTTTTAATGATGATTTTGCTATACTTGCTGTTATGAAGATCAATATTTGCAAAGCGACACTGAAACATGCTCCGGCACTGCGCCGTTTAACCGCCAATATGGGCCGTAATCTGGAGGCGCATTATTTCGAGGAATGTCTGGTTCGGCAAGCAGCGGGTGAGCGTGATTTCTATATCGGACAGCAAGAGGGCAGCGAGGAGATTGCCGGCTATGTCATGTTGGTCCGTGAACCGCGCTACCAGCCATTTCGCCGTATGAATATCCCTGAAATACAGGATCTAAGCGTCTCGCCGGATCTTCGCCAGCAGGGAATCGGTAGCCAGCTGGTCACTTTTTGTGAGGATATTGTCCAGAAGGAAGGTTTTTCAATGATTGGTCTGGCTGTGGGGCTGCATGCGCGTTTTGCGCCGGCGCAAAGGCTGTATTTAAACCGCGGTTATCTGCCCGACGGAAACGGGGCAATATATGATTGCCAGCCAATGGGCTTTGCAGAGATGAAACCGCTTGATGATAATTTTGTCTGGAAAATGATCCGCGAATTTCCAGCGACTTAAAGACGTACACTTGAAATAATCTGTAACGTATTGTGAAACCCCTGACCCTTTCCAAAGCCTTTAAAACCTTGCATATTAAAGGAAAATAAAGAGAGGCTTTTTAATGACATCCCCATCCATCAAACAGGCAAATGACCCGATGCGCAGTCCCGTTCCCAGCGCCGGTGAAATTCATCCAACCGCCATTATTTATGAAGGCGCGGTTATTGGTGAAGGCAGCTCAATCGGGCCATACAGCGTCATTGGCCCGCAAGTCGTGCTGGGAAAAAACTGCCGGATTGGCCCGCATGTTGTGATCGAGGGCAATACGACACTGGGTGATTTCTGTCAGATATTCCAGTTTGCTTCTGTCGGTTCAGCGCCTCAGGATCAGAAATGGGAGGGCACGGATACCCGCCTTGAAATCGGCGATAACAATATCATCCGTGAATATGCAACCATCCAGCCAGGGGTCGAGCAATTCGGCGGCCTAACAAGTGTTGGCAATAATAACCTGTTTATGGCCAGTTCACATGTCGGCCATGATTGCCAGATCGGCGATAATAACTATTTCACCAATTCATCGGCCTTGGCCGGACATATTACCGTTGGTAATTTCTGTATTGTTGGCGGCCTTGCTGCTATTCACCAGTTCTCCCGTCTTGGGGATCACTGTTTCCTGGGCGGTGGCACTATGGCCTCTATGGATATTCCGCCGTTTTGCGTTGCGCAGGGGGACCGTGCCGGTCTGGTGAAAATAAATGATGTCGGCCTGTTGCGCCGCGGCTATAGTGAGGCTGATGTTAAAACGCTGCAGAAGATTTTCCGCAAATTGTTTTATGGGGAAGGCTTGTTTAAAGACCGTGTCGTAGCCTTAAAGGCGGAATATAAAGATTTCGAACCGGGGCAGGAATTCTTTACCTTTATCGAAACATCGGAACGGGGTATTACACCGCTCCGCCGCAAAAAGGCGGGTTGATTTATGCGTTTGGCTTTTTGTTTATCCTTGATATTTATGCTGACCGGCGCTGTTGTAACATCGGCGGCAGATCTTGATGTTAAGAATCAAAGAGTAAAACGTGCGGTCTGCGACTGGGCGCCCACAGCACTGAGCGAGAGCATGTCCCTATCGCATGAGAGCTTTGGCGAAGACCTGACCGCGGCTGCGGTTTATTTTACCGAAAGCGGCAAGACCAATTTTGATCTGGCGATTGCAGGATCACGGATAGCAAATCTGGTTTTAAATACACCCGGTTCTGCATTGAAGGCTGAAAGCTTTGGCACGATTAGGATTGGTAAGGTAGAAAACCTTGATCACTGGAATGTATCGGTTCCTTTGCGTTTGACAGCGCAGCCTGTATTGATTGAAAAGAGTGATGAGAGCTCTGCCGAGATGACAGAGGATGCGGCTGAAACGCCACTTCAAAAACCGGAAATACAGAAAGTGATGATCTTTGCCAAAATACGGGGTCTGCCGCCTTATGAAGATGATCGTGACTATGCAATGATGCGTTTTCAGATATTGCCGTATCTGGATATGGATATGGGCAAACACGGTTTATCGATGGATGCCCTGTCCGATTGCCCTTAAATATTATCCATAATTTTTCAAAATTGGCTTGCGGCTTATTGAAAAGGCTGCTAATTTCCGTTTATGTTTCAAAAACCTAATGTTCAATATGTGATGACTATCGCTAGCGATGCTGGCCATATTATCATGTCGCATCGCGGTAAGGTTGATCCGACGCGCAAAGCGGATAACAGCTTTGTCACCAAAGCGGATCTGGAAGCCAGTCGTTTTATCATGAAAAAACTGCAGGCTCTGACCCCTGATATTCCGGTAGTAAGCGAAGAAGAGCCATTATCCGACAATAGAAAAATTGTTGCCAATAATGAAACTTTCTGGATGATCGATCCGCTGGATGGGACTAACAGCTTTATCGATGGACATGATGGTTTTGGCGTTCATATTGCCCTGATCCATAAAGGTAATCCGGTTATGGGCGTTGTTTATTTTCCGGCTGCCGAAGAAGGCCGTGGTAAAATGTATTACACTGGCAATAATGGCAAGGCGTATAGCAAAGTAAATGGTAAAACACCGGAACCGTTACAGGTTATCCCCTCCGTCAAATCAGTAATAACGATAAAAGGCGCTTTTGGCTGGCGTCAGGAGCAGGATATCAAAAGCTTTGGCAGGTATCGTGTTAAGCCGGTCCGCGCTGTTGGTGGTGGCCGTTTATGCGTTACGGCAGAGGGTAATGCCCATATCGCCTGTTTCCCGAAACCGATGTCCTACTGGGACGTTGCGGCAGGCCACGCTATTTTAAAGGCCGCAGGTGGTGATCTTTACGCCGGAAAAACCGGCAGGCCTCTTAAATATACGGATAATCCCTATCTGGCGGTTATGTCCTGTTATGGCGCGCATGCCAATATTTATCAGGCTTGTCTAAAGCCAAATTTCCTCCGCCGTTATATGTCGCGCCCTAAATAATATTTTATCACTAAGGCATGTTGTCGGCATGTCAGAGGTTTCCGAATGGATCTTTTTATTACCGCTTTTATAACCCTGGTCGTTATTATTGATCCATTGGGGAATGCGGCAGTTTTCGCAGGGCTGACAGCCAAGCTTGAAACCCGGGTGACCCAGTTTATCGCGATTAAGGCAGCTTTGATTTCGATGGCTGTCATATTGTTTTTTGGCTTTGCCGGTCAGATTATTCTGAACCATATGGGTATATCGCCCGAAGCCTTTAAAATCGCAGGCGGATTATTGTTGTTCTATACCGCTTTTAATCTGGTGATGGGCGGTCATGAACAGACCGCGCCTGATGCGTCCTCGACCTCCGATAATATTGCTGTTTTTCCTATGGCTATTCCATTGATGGCGGGGCCGGGCTGTGCTGCGGCCTTTATCCTGTTACTGGAGTCTGCGCGTGAGCAGTCCGTTTCGCTGTTGTATATTGTTCTGGCCTTGCTGGCGGTTGAGACGCTGGCCTGTTTTGCCTTGTTGATGGCAACCCAGATTAAGAACTGGCTGGGGCAGGGCGCGTTGAGCATTCTGGCCCGTGTCACGGGTATATTTCTGGCGGCACTGGCCGTACAATTTATTGTCGAGGGTATAGCTGGCGCAGCCGGCACTTAAATCAGTTTCTTAATCTGCCACGGGTGCAGCATTGCGCCTTCCTGTTCAATCTCGGCCAAGGATATCCAGCAGGCCTGTGTATCTTTTATATCAAGCCGTTGAAAATGCGTCACGTCGTAATCGGCAGGGTCGGTAAAGCTGGCATTATAAAGCAGCATAATCTGATGGCCGGGCTGACCTTCAAATTCAAAGATATTTTCAATGCTGTCGATCAGATGAGTGACGGTGATGTCTTTGCCGATTTCTTCGATAAATTCGCGCTGTAGCGCTTCGGCGCCGGTTTCGCCAAACTCTATACCGCCACCAAGAGGCCGGTAGAAAATCTCCTGTTTAACGGAATCATAGCCTTTTTCGACGAGGATTTTTTCATCAGCCCGTTTGATTAAACCAAGGGCGATGACGCGTATTTGTTCAATACTCATTGATTTTCCTCTTAAAACGGGTCGCTCGATATATTATAGTTTTTTTGTCTTTCTCTGGGAACAAAGATCTTGGCCATCTGTTGGTAATGGTGACTGCAGGGGTGCTCCCTTAACGGTTCGCCGTTATATAGCTGAGAATAAACCCTTTAACCTGATGCTGATAATTCAGTCGTAGGAAGACATCGAAGGAGCCTTGTATTTTCGGATACAGGGCTCCTTTTATTTTGCGATTGTTTTTTAGGAAACTGGCTTTTCCGGCAGGGCTTTGATATGACTGTTATTGAACAGGAAGGCCCTTATGACGATTTTATTCAAAGAACTTGCGTATAGTAATACACCGATTGGCGTTGTCAGTCTGCGGCGGCGGCGGGAACTGGTCCTGGATGTCGATGTCTATGAAATCAAGCTTGATGATGATTTTTTAATGTCGAGCCTGTTTACCGTGGCCGAGGAAGAGCTCGCGCATCTGGGGTTAGCCAAACTGGATCAGCCGGAAATGGATGTCGTCGTCGGCGGGCTTGGTCTTGGCTATACGGCCAAAGCAGCGCTGGAAGACAGCCGCGTTAAATCATTGATCGTTGTCGAGGCTATTGGCGCTGTCATTGACTGGCATGTTGATGATCTGCTGCCGGTCGGTACCATCCTCAGCGATGATAAACGCTGCCGGATGGTCAATGGTGATTTCTTTGCCATGGCGCAACAAGACGGGTTTGACCCCGATCAACCGCGCCGCCGGTTTGATGCTATTTTACTGGATATTGATCATGCACCTGATTTTAATCTCCATGACAGCCATAGCGGATTTTACACCAAGGACGGCTTAACCAAGCTTGAGGATTTTCTACACCCCGGCGGCGTTTTTGCCCTGTGGTCGAATGACCCGCCGGATGATGCCTTTGTCGCCATCCTGAAATCAGTCTTCCCCGAGGTCAAAGCCCATATCGTCAGCTTTGACAATCCGTTGCAGCACAAGCAATCTTCGAACACGGTCTATGTAACCCGCAAAGCCGATAAGGATGCCTGAATGACCGATCAGGTAACCTCGCTTCATCAACAGCGGCTGGAGGCTGTTATCGATGTGCTGGCCGGTAGCGGCGCCACCACTGTGCTTGATCTGGGCTGCGGCCCCGGCGTATTGCTGGAGCGGCTGGCCGAAATGAAACAGTTCACCAGAATCACCGGCATTGATATCTGCAATGATGTCCTGCGCGAAGCACGAAAGCTGCTCGAGGCGCAGTACGGCCAGCTGCCCGATCATATCACCATACAAAACAAATCCTTTATGGAGTCTGATCCGGCGCTGACAGGCTATGATGCCGCCGTCATGCTGGAAACGATCGAGCATATTAACGCCGATCGCCTGTCATTGATCGAAAATGCCGTTTTCCGTGATTACCGCCCGAAACTGGTGGTGATAACAACCCCCAACAGCGAATATAACCCCTTGCTGGGCGTACCCGCGCACCGTTACCGCCACCCCGACCACCGTTTCGAATGGCCCCGCGAAAAATTCCAGCACTGGTGTCAGGGCCTGGCCAAGCGGCAAGGCTACACCGTAACCTTCCAAAACGTCGGGGCGGATCACCCCGAATTCGGCGGGCCGACGCAGATGGCAATTTTTGAGAAATAAATGGTCCGGAGAGGTGATTTGAACATCTGATTTAGGCGTTAAAAGTCAGTTCTTCAAGTTTGCTCTTTATTAAAAAAGACGGGATTCTTTTAGTTTACGCCTGAACATGAGATCACCAGCCCGCTATTAAGCTAAGCGTCGCCTCATGTAACGGTAGCGTCGAGAATACCGCACACAAACTGATTGCTAAGCCCAAGCCTGCATTTGCTGAGCTTGGTTAATCATGTAAATTACCAAGCAAAAAACGTACTCTTTGTGTGAATGTGATGGGATGTTTTATAAAGCTGTGTTATAGTGGTTGCATCCATCCCTCGCCAGGCAATCTGGAAGAATGTTGGTGACATTACATGTTATCCGGTGTTGGACTTGAAGATAGGCGTGGCAAAGCGTTTATGCGTGACAGTCTTTATAAGGCTTCATGCTATTCGTCAGTTACGATTAGATTTAAAGTTACGTCCCTAGGGTTTGGTTATAGAAAGCGCATAATATAAGCTGTAATCAACCAGAGACGTTAAATGATTTACCCAAAACCTTCCAAGATAGCCTCGCTACAGAACATTAAAAATGCATGGAAAGCTTCTCGGGATTCCAAAGGAAGAGGTGGGGCTCCTGGTATCGACAAGGTAAGGCCTTTAAAATATAAAGAAAATTTTGAAACAAACATTAAAAATTTGCGCAGTAAGCTTTTAAATGGTTCTTATAGTTTTAGCTCTTTAAAACCTAATTTTATTGAAAAATCTGATGGTCAATGGCGTGTAATATGTGTACCAACGGTAGAGGATCGTCTAGTGCAAAGGCTTGTATTGCATCACCTCTGTAATAAAAAAGACAGACTTAATGTACTTACTCCTAATATTAGTTACGGCGTAGGAAGGGGGACTGAACAGGGTGTGCATGCTGCTATTAAGCAGGCTATTAAAAAAAGAAATAAAAGCCCTTGGGTCTTGAAGACTGATGTCACAAAGTTCTTTGATCAGATACCACGTGAGCATTTACTCAAAAGAGTAAATGCCAAGCTAGGAAATTCTAGCCTAATACCAATTTTAGAATCCGCAATTCAATGTGAGGTTAAGGCTAAGAACTCCCACGATCGTGAAAAGTTAGATAGTTGTGGTTTAGTTAAAGGGGTTGGTTTACGGCAGGGAATGCCATTATCTCCAATTTTGTCAAAGCTTGTCTTAAGCGCCTTTGATAGGAAGGCACGTAGGCGCAAGTATAATATGGTGCGATATGCGGACGATATTATTATTTTTTGTGATAGTAAGGAAGAGTGTGAAAAAGTATTGGTTTTTGTAAAGCAAGAATTAGAAAAATTAAAATTATCAGTTCCATCAATAGAAAGTGTAAACGGTAAGACTGAAATTCTAGCTCCTGATAAAGCGGTGATTTTTTTAGGTGTTGAGATATACCAAAGCGGAGAAAGAAAATATTTAACTCGTATTCCGGCGAAGACTGTCAATTACGCTAAGGAAAAAATTAAAAATCATAGTCATTTGAATTGGAATATTCAAGAGGGTTACAGTTACGCTACAGTTGTCCAAAGGCTTAAAAGTATCCCTGATGGATACAAGGCAGCTTTCTATGATTGTACCAATGTTAAAGATTTACTTAAAGAGTTAGAAAAGCTGGCCAGAGAAGTAAAGAAAAAGCTTCTGATAAAGGTGTTTGGCAAGAATGTATTTGAAAGCATGACTGCAGAACAAAAGAAATTCATGGGTTTTGAATAGAGGAAAATATGGTGCCGGAGAGGTGATTTGAACACCCGACCCACGCATTACGAATGCGTTGCTCTACCCCTGAGCTACTCCGGCAGTGCGGTTCATGTGAAACCAGTTACCAGTTTTTATTATATTTGACCGGGGAGTGCAATATAAAACTCCGCGTTACTGAAAACCGCAATCGTAATAGCCCTTAGCCGCGCAGGAAAAGATAGCTGTTTTCATCCGACCCTTTGGGCTGGAATTTATAGCCATCCATATCAAAATCCTTGAGTCCTTCAGGCGTTTCAATGCGGTTTTTAATCATATAATTGGCCATCATCCCGCGGGCGCGTTTGGCAAACAGGCCGATCATTTTGGGCTTTCCGTCTTTCATTTCCTTGAATTGCGGGGTGATCATACCTGCGGCGAAATTCTCGGGCTGAACGGCGCTGATATATTCGTTAGAGGCCAGATTGATCACGGTCCGGTCAGTATGGTCTTGTGTTTCTGTATTGACGGTTTGGGTCAGTTTATCCTCCCAGAAATCATACAATGTCGCGCCTTTATCCGTTTTCAATTTTGTGCCCATCTCCAGCCGGTAGGCCTGCATCAGGTCAAGCGGGCGAAGCAAGCCGTATAAGCCCGATAAAATCCCCAGATGATCCTGCGCATAAATAAGATCTTCTTTATCAAAATCATTGGCCTGAAGCCCGACATAGGTATCCCCCTGAAAGGCATAGGCCGCTTGTTTGGCCGTTGTCAGATCAAATTGTGTTGCAAAGCGGCGATAGCGTTCATAGTTAAGCTCGGTCAGTTTATCGCTCAGTTTCATCAGGCCGCCCAGTTCGGCACGGGACAGTGTGCGCATTTTTGCTACCAATTCCAGTGTTTCAACCATGAACTGCGGCTGGGAAAAATCCTCGACCGGTGCGGGTTGTTCCATATCCAGTTTCTTGGCAGGCGAAATGAGAGCAAACATGTCTTATCCTTGTTGTTACGATCCAACAGTATATTTGTTATTTAAGGGCCAAAAGACAAGTAAAAACGTAAGCCGTTGTCTAAGATGTCGTTATTAAGCCTATCCAAGCCGCTCGGTGATCCAGAATTCAATTAGCTTTGTTTAGGGTGTGGACTCAATAGCACCAACATTTGATAGCAAATAAATAAACCATATTGAGGAAATTGTGACCTCGTTTTTCAAATCGGGTTGCCAATCTGCGCATATCTTTCATTTTGCAAAAG
>Ga0136589_1000409_pt1 | contig 21975 bp, 17 predicted proteins | sample AntRauMFilla3764_FD_104640 | JGI IMG/M metagenome (GOLD analysis project Ga0136589, IMG submission 104640) | Saline lake microbial communities from Rauer Islands, Antarctica - Metagenome Filla 3 #764 | ecosystem: Environmental > Aquatic > Non-marine Saline and Alkaline > Saline | place...
ACTCGCCCTCGACCTGTCCGTGCTCGGAACACCGTCCGTTCTGGAGGACGCGCGTGCAGTCCTCTTCGGGGCAGCGCTTGATCAGCCCGGAGCCGGACTGGATGTCCACGAGGGCTCCCTCGACGGTGTCGGCGTTGTCGCCGACCTCGATCTCCTCGTCGATCTCGGTGATCTGGGTGGTCCGGTTGAGCTTCACCGAGTAGCTCCCCTCGTACTCGTCGGTGACGACGTTGGAGAGCTCGTACGCCTGTCCCTCAGTCAGCTCGGGGAGGTCAGAGGTCTCGAAGGCGACGAACTTGATCGTGCCCGACTCGTCGCCTAAGAGTCCGACCTGCGAGATCGAGTCGCTGCGGGGCTCCCACAGGTCGACCAGCTCAACGCGCAGGTCGACCCACTGCTCGTCCTCGTCGATCTCGTTGACAAGGACCGATTCGCTCCCGCCGCGGCCGAGCTCGTCGCGCTCCATCCCGGCGTCTTCGAGGTAGCTGTTGGTGACGCTCCGACGCGCCTCGTCGAGGGGGACGCGGTACTCGTTGACGAGGTTTTCCAGTCGCTCCTCGACCTCGTCGGCGCCGACGTCTAGGTGGTCCGAGAACTGTTCCGCTATCGCTTCCGCTTCCTGTCGCAGTTCGCTCATGGGGTGTCTCCGCCTCCGGTCGTGTTTCAATGGGAGGCGTACGACGGTTGGTTCCTCACGGTATTAAAACGTGTGTGACCAGAGTGAAAGTGAACTGATCGGTGCTTTTGGCGCCTCGTACCGGGATTTCGCTGGTTCCGGTAGATCACCGAAGCAGCCGATCGCGCCTGCGTCTGACACGCGTCAGTCACACGCGGGCGTCGTTTCGAGTGGAACAGTAGCATGGAACGGACCAACGAGGGTGCTGGCGAGTCGATCGCGACAGGAATGACGACAGATCGACCGCGACGAGGCGCGCTCGGTCCCGTCCCGCCCTCGGCAACGGACCTATATCCGACGCGCCGAAACGACGGGTATGGACGACCAACTCGAACGCGTCATCCGCCAGCAGCTCCGCAAGGCGGGCAAGCAGTTCGAGGAGGCTAAGCGGGCGTACTCCGAGGCGAAGACGGATCCCGCTGGCGACGGCTCGGGGGCGGAGCAGTACGACCTCCCGACCGACGACGAGGGGCGCGCCCGGATCGTCTGTCGCCGACACGCTGAGCGCCGGGCCGTCGCCGTCGACGCCGAGGGACGACCGTCGTGTTTCGAGGGCGGCCACCCCGACTGCGAGGGGTGCGCGGAGGACGTGCGGGAAGGGTTCGTCGAGACCTGGTGAACGGCGGAGATCGCAGAAATTCACCCAAAGGCGTTTCTCCCCCGCCACCTTCACACGACCCATGAGACGGACGACGGTCGTCGTCGCGCTCCTCGTCGTGGTCGGTGTTGGGCTCGCGGCCTCCGGCTTTTTCGCCGGGGCAGGCGACGAGGCGCCGCCACCGATCGTCGACGAGCCGGCGCCTTCGGCGGTCGAGGAGGAGTCGCTCATCACGGTCGACGGCGACTACCGACTCTGGCCGTACACGAGCCGAGATACCTCGGTGGAGGGGCGGACGCTCGCGATCAACGTCCTCGTTCACGCCGACGCGGAGACGACGCGGCACGCGATTGAGAGGCGGACGGGGACCGACTGGGAGGAGACCGAGGAAGCGGAGGCGGCGGCGACCGCCGACGCCGATCAGGTGCTGGCGCTCGTCGAACGCGACTGGGCGGACGCGCACAGTTCCGACCGGTACAGCTACATGGAAGAACCCGACCGCGGCGTCTGGCTCGGTGAGACGTTCGAACTCCACGACGGGGCGTACCTCGGCGTGCGCGACCACCTCCGGGCGTACGAGTCGCCCGACGGAACCTACACCGCGGTACAGGCCCACGAGGAGTACTACGACTGGTTCCGACTCCGCCACACGGTTCCGGGCATCGACGACCCGGCGGTCCGGCTCGAAGACGAATTCATTTACGGCGCGGTCGACGCCGAGGTTAGCCGCGAGTACCGCGGCATGGAGGGCGGCTGGAGCGATGGCTGGGTCTCTGTGATCGAGCCGGCGTCGGTGGCGATGCTGGGAGGCGCGCTGCTCCGACGCCGGACCCGGGCGGCGGCCGTCGAACTCGCGCGTCGGACCCAGCGGGAGGCGGTCCGACACGCGGACGCGGCGGTCCTCGGCACCGCGCTCGCGGCCCTCATCGTCGGCGTCCGAGTGGCAGGGGTCGCGCTGGAGGCCGCGTACCCCGGGGTCGGACCAAAACTCATCGCTGGCCCGCTGTACCTGGTCATCGCGGTCGGGATTCCGGCGCTCGTCGTCGCGCAGGCACCCGATTCGGACCCGAGCGCGGCGTTCCTCGGTGTCGTGGTCGGGCTCGGCGCCGGGTTCGTGATCGACTTCGCCGCGCTCGGCGTGGCGGTGCCGCCCGATCTCCTCGTCCACCGGGTGGCCCTCCTCGCCGCGCTCGGCGTCGTCGCGATAGGGCGTGCCGCCGCCGACCGCCCAGTGCTCGCGGCGGGGCTCGTGTCGTGGGCGATCGGACTGACACTCCCGCTCGCCGACGTGATCTGAGGGGCCAGCGGATCTGGCGAATTGGCAGGCGACCGCCGCGCTTCGCACCCGGATCCGGAGTTCGGTCCGGCGACGACACCACAGAAGAGATATACGCGAGGGACGAAACAGCGACGAACACATGACTCGGCAGATCAGTCGGCGCGGCGCGCTCGCGGGAGGGTTCGCGGCCCTGAGCGCCGGCTGTCTCGGCCGCACACGGAACATCGCGGGACGCGACCGGTCCTCGCAGCTAACTCTTGAGATCAACGCCCCGCCCGCCGACAGGGACCCCAACGCGATTCGGATCGCCAGACACCTCGCGGAGAACCTGAACGCAGTGGGCATCGACGCCCGGATCAGCACCCTCGGGCACACCGACCTCCGGCGGAAGGTGCTCATCAACCACAACTTCGACGTGTACGTCGGGCAGTTCCGGGAGGCGGAGCCGTTCGACCCGGACGCGATGTACGCGTTCACTCACTCCCAGTTCGTCGCGGAGTCGGGGTGGCAGAACCCGTTCGGATTCACCGACATCAACGGCGTCGACGAGTTGCTCGCGACCCAGCGCCGAGCGGACGGCGACGAACGACGCGAGGCCGTGGCGGAGCTCCAGCGAACCCTCGGTGAGCTGCAGCCGTTCACCGTCGTTGCGTTCCCCGACCCGCTCATCGCGGTCCGCGAGGACCGCTTCGAGAACTGGACGAACCATCAGCCGCTGTCAGTCGGTGGGTTGCTCGGCTTGGAGCGCTCCGCCGCGGCGGACGGGGACGCCGACGGGAGCGGGGCCAAGATCGAGGACGGCGGGACGGAAGCCGGGAACGGGACTGCCGACGGCAACGAGACCGCCGACGGCGACGAGATCGATGGTAATGAGACCGCTGTCAACGAGACCGACGACGGGCTGATCGACGACAACCCGCTCACGGACGACGACGATGGTGCGGACGATGCCGCCACCCTCCGGCTCGTGACGACCGACGAGCGCATCACGCAGAACTGGAACCCGATCGCCGCCGAGTACCGGCGCTACGGCACGTTCACCTCCCTGCTGTACGACCGACTCGTGCTGGTCGACGACGGGGAGGTGATCCCGTGGCTCGCCGCCGACTGGGAACAGGTCGGCGACGCGGGGGTCAAGATCTCGCTGCGAGAGGCCGACTGGCACGACGGGGAACCGGTGACGGCCGAAGACGTCGCGTTCACCTACGAGTTCCTCCAAGACACCTCGCTGGGAACGACCGAGTCGCCCGTGCCGACACCGACCTTCCGCGGTCGGGTGTCCGCCGTCGAGACGGCGACCGCCATCGACGAGACGACGGTCCGGCTGACGCTCGACGGCGTCAACGACGCGGTCGGCATGCGCGCGCTCCAGGTACCGATCCTCCCGAAGCACGTTTGGGGGGAGCGGACCGATATGGCGACGATCGCCGGATTCGAGTTCGACGCGGAGACGACCGAGGCCGTGGTGACGAACAACGAGAATCCGATCGGGAGCGGTCCGGTGCGCTTCGTCGAGGCCACTCCCGAAGAGTCGGTCGTCTTCGAGCGCAACCCGGACCACTTTCTCGTGCGTGCGGCAGACGGGGGGGAATCGGCCGGTGACGCGACGGACCCGCTCACGGAGATCTCCGAGCGATTTCACGGGAAGCCGGCGTTCGGCCGCCTTGAGATCGAGGTAATGGGGTCAGACATCGCCGCGGTGCAGGCGGTCGGAGACGGCTTCGCGGACGCGACAGTCTCGAACCTCGGCCCGGACTCTGTCCCGCGGATCGGGCGCGAAGCCGACGCTCGGCTCGTGACAGGGCGATCCGGCGGGTTCTACCACATCGGGTACAACACTCGCCGGGCACCGCTGTCGAACCCCCGATTCCGCAGGGTCCTCGCGTCGCTGATCGACAAGCAGACCCTCGTCGACGTTGCGTTCGACGGGTACGCCGAACCCGCGGCTTCACCGCTCGCCGCCACCCCGGAGTGGGTGCCCTCGGACCTCCGCTGGGAGGACCGCGAGACGGACCCAGTCCATCCGTTTGTCGGCGAGTCGGGATCGCTCGACTCCGAGACGGCCCGTAATCGACTCCGCGAGGTGGGGTACCGGTTCGACGAGGAGGGACGGCTGCTCGCACCGAACACATGAGCCGGCTTCTGTCAGTCGTGAGTTCGCTCGCGGTGTGGGTGGGGGCGGCGCTGCTCGTCGCGAGCGTCGCCATCATCGGACCGCGGCGACTGTATGCGCTCTGGGACGACCTCCGCGACCGGCTGTGGGAGATCCAGAGACCGCTCGCCGCGCTGGTGATAGTGTTGATAGCGAGCGCGGTCGGCCGGGGCTCTCTCCAGACAGTTTCGGAGCTGTTCGGGCTCCAATTGACGTGGGCTATCTACGCGTTGGAGGGGAACTTCGTCGCGTGGGTGCAGGCGACGTTCGGCTCCCCCGAGCTGACGGTGTACTTCTCGGCGGTGTACGTGTACGGGTACGTCTTCCTGCTCGCGTTCCCGTTCCTCGCGTACCTGGCCCTCCCGCGAACGACGACCCTGAAGCGGCTCGTCGTCGCGTACGCGCTCAACTATGCTATCGGTCTCGTGTTGTACACGGTCGTGCTCGCATACGGGCCGCGCAACGTCATGCCCGACATGGTGACACCGCTGCTTTTCACCCACAACCCGGGAATTATGGCGCTGACGGGCGAGATAAACGAAGCCACGAACGTCTTCCCCTCGCTGCACACGTCGCTGTCGGTGACCGTCGGAACCTTCGCGGTCTTGACCCGCCGGGAGTACCCGCTGTGGACACCGATCGCTGCATGGCTCGCGGTCTCTGTGGTGATCGCGACAATGTACCTCGGGATCCACTGGCTCACCGACGTGATCGGTGGGACTGCGCTCGCGCTCGGTGCGGTGTACCTGTCGTATCGGCTCGTTGACGAAGACGGCTCGGACAGTGGAGCGGTCAGAGAGTGAGCCGGCGAGACGAGGTCACACGTCGCCGACGAGCCGTTCGAGCTGCTCCGGCGGCACCGCGCCCCGGGCAGCGTGGCCGTCGTACGCGAACGTCGGGACACCGGTGACTCCGCGCTCCCGCGCCGCGGTGAACAGGTCGGTGACGCGGTCGCGGAGGTCGTCGTCCGCGAGCGCCTCGTCGACGATCTCGGGGTCGAGCCCGTCAACGTCGGCGGCGATGTCGGCGAGCACCTCGCGGTCGCCGATGTCGCGACCGTCCTGCCACAGCGCCGCGAATATCGCCTCGTCGAATGCGAGCCACGACTCGGGCGCGGTCTCTCGCACGTGCACCGAGACGATCTGCGCCGGGAGCGAGTCGACGTCGGTTCTGAGCTCCTGTGCCATCTCGGCGTCGTACTTCTCCTGTAAGCGGCGGACGTTCTCGCGGGCCTGCTCGTAGTACTCCTCGTCTTTCCCGTCGTCCGCGGTGTCGTCGATCTCGCCGTCCGGACCGCGCTTCCCCGCACGGAGGTCGAACGGGTGCCAGTCGATCGCGAGCGGTTCCTCGCGCGTCTCCTGATACCGCGCGAACGACTGTCGGCCGAGGTAACAGAACGGACAGACGTAGTCGGAGTAAATGGTGATCGACTCGGTCGCGTCGGGAGTCGGTGCATCCGCGGCGTCAGTGTTCGACATACCGTCGGTCCGGTCGCGAGCGGCAAAGGCCGTTCGGCGGCGGCGATCGGCTCAGGTGTCGGCGATGGCGATCGGCTCAGGTGTTGGCGGCGGCGATCGGCGACCGGTCTGGAGTCAAATGAAGTTGAGAGGAACCATCAACAGGACGCCGAGCCCGATCCCGCCGGCGAGTACCGGCTTGCCGCCGCCGGGAAGATCGGCCCCGGTTTCGAGCGCCTCGGGGATGAACTCGGACACCACGAGATAGATCATCGCGCCGGCGGCGAAGCCGAAGCCGTACGGGAGGAACTCGCGGGCGTAGCGGACGAACGCGAACGCGACGACCGCGCCGATCGGCTGCGGCAGGCTGGAGAACACCGACCACCACACCATCTTCCACTTCGAGACGCCCATCGACCGCAGCGGGATGGAGATGGCGGTCCCCTCGGGCACGTTGTGGATCGAGATGGCGAGGGTCATGAACACCGCTAAAAGCGGGACGGTAAACCCGAACAGCTGGGTCCCGCCCTCCAGTCCGAGGTCCGCGAAGGAGACGCCGACCGCGATCCCCTCCGGGAAGCTGTGGACCGTCAGCACGCCGAGGATCAGGACGAGCTTCTTGAAGTCGGCCTCCTCGTACTCCTGCGGGTCGATCTCGGCGTCCATCAGCACGTCGTGCGCGAGGACGACGAGGGCCACGCCGGCGAGCATCCCGATCCCGATCTCTCCGGGCGTTCCCTCGGCGAGCCCCTCGTCGACGAGCCCGAACAGCGACGCCGCCAGCATGATCCCGGAGGCGAACCCCCACAGCGCCACGTTGCCGCGGTCGCTGATCGAGTCGAAAAAAAAGAAGGGAAGGGCGCCGATACCCGTCGCGAGCGCCGTGATGAGCCCCGCAACGAAGACGAACGCGAACGCATCGAGTGCGACCATACGTTCGGCGGTTCGATCGGCCGGCACTTAATAATCGTGAACGGGTGTCGCAATTCCGCGAGCGATCCCGGAAAGCAGGGCGAACAGGAGCAGCACAGCCAAGAACAGCAACACCGCCAGCTTTGTCCCGAACAGAGAGTGACGAGCCGACTTCGCGGTGCGTCTCTCCGCCGGTTCCCGCGGCCGGATCGGCGAGGTCACGCTCACGCCTCTCCCGCAGATCGTGTCGGGGAGGTCATTGACCGACGAGCGTCGGGAGTCATTGATTCGGGGATGCTACCCCTGAACGCCGACGCGCTCTCGGCGGCCGTGTTTCCAGTGTGGGCCGACTCGTTCGTGGTCGGAGCTCCCTCGTCCGTCGGCGGCGTCACCGCGTTCTCGGAGGATTCCGGCGCGTTTTCAGTTGGTTCTGACGCGTTCTCAGGCGGCACCGTCTCGTTTTTCGGCGTCACCGAACCGTTCGTGACCGGCTCGTCCGACGGGAGCGAGACGTTCTCCGGTGGGACGGTGACGTTCTCAAGTCCCTCTGCGTCTCCCGTCCCGTTCCCGACGGGGACGGTCGCAGCGGCGGGATCGCTACCGATCGACTCGTCGATCGCGGTGAGACCGTCGGTCGTCTCGAACGTCGCCGTCACGTTGACGCTCGACGTGAGGACGGCGACGGTGAGCCCGCCGCCGAACGCGACTCCCCACACCAACACGGCGAGTGCGAGGAGGCCGACGAGTCCGCGGTTCCCAGCCATCAGTTCCCCTCCCCGGCCCCGTTCGGCTGCCCCGGTGCGGGCGGCGCCTCCGGCGGAGCCGATCCCGACCCGTCGATCGCTGCGGCCGGGTCGGAGGTGTCGCCCGCATCGGTCGATCCGTCGGTGGGAGTCGGCCGCCCGTCGATGCCGTTCTCGGGGTCGTCGGCCAAGGCAGGCGTCTCCCAGTCGGCGTCGGACGCACCGTCGTCTTCGGACGGTTTCGCGACCGGTTCGCCGCGATCGAGGACGCCGCTAGCCGGGACCCACGCCGCGAGCGCCCCGAGCAGGAGCGTCGACGCACCCACCGCGATCGCGATCGCGGCGGCGGTTCGAAGCTGGAGCGCGACGTAGACAGCATACGGGGCGAACGCCGCGAGGACCGCGGCCGCTCCGCCGACCGCGTCGACGGAGACGCCCCCGGAGCTGGTCGCAGCGGGTTCGATCGGGGTCGCGGAGCTCGTCGTTTTGCCGCCGGTCTCGTCGATCGAATTATCGGACGAGCCGTCGGTTGACTCTGCAGCCGCCGCGGTCGACGCCCCGCGTTCGTCGCGATCCCGGACGACCGACCAGATCTCGGTGATTGCGAGCAGACCAAACGGGAGCAGCACCAGCATGACGAAGCCGGTTCGCGTGCCTGCGAACTGAATCACGTATCCGATGTACGGGATCGTCAACGTCACCGCGCCGACGAGGTTCGCTGCGGGGACGAGCCCGGGGTCCGGTCCCTCGTTGGCGTCGCCCTGCGTCTCGAAGGCGAGGCCGCCGCCCTCGTCGACCACGTCGATCACGCGGTGCGTCACCGGCACGTCGCTCGCGCCGCGAGCGAACGTGATCACGTCGCCCTCGACGATCGCCGTCGGGTCTCGCTCGGCGACGATCACCACGTCTCCCGGCGCGATTTCGGGCGTCATACTCGGCGTGAGCACGACGAAGCTCTCGTCCGCGCCGACGATCTCCGGGGCCGCGTACACCGCGAAGGGGGCGACGATGGCGATCAACAGGACGATCCCGAGTACGTTCGCCGCCTTCCTGAGTCGTGGTGATGTGAGTGGATTGTTCATCAGAGTTCCTCCGAGCCGCAGATCGGCTCGCCGTCCGTGGTCGTCGCCGCGACGATCTCGAAGTCGCCGTAGATGTCTCCGGGACCGATCGAGACCGAACAGCTCGTATGGATGTTAACGCCCGCGGGACGGTTTCCGCCGTTTCCATTCCCGTTGTTGCCGTTTCCGTTCCCGTTCCCGTTGCTCTCGCCGGTCTCCGACCCGTCGTCGACGGAGATGTTCGGACCGATCCAGTCCGGATCACCGGTGGGCGACGCCGACCCGTCGACCACGAAGGTCTCGTCGGGACCCACTGCTGCCACGAACACCTCCGTCCCGCCGCCGCCAACGCCGCCGGCGCCGCCGCCGGTGGCGACGACGACCACGTCAGCCGGCTCGTTGCCGAGGTACCGGAGCGTGAGCGAGCCGATCTTGACGCCGTTCTCGTCCGCGCAGGGAACGCACTCGGGCCCCTCACAGACGCGGTCGGCGAAGGGGTTCGATCCGGCGGCGTCCGCCTCGGAGACGTGGCGACACTGCTCGGCGTACAGCCGGAACGTCAGGTCGGTCGTCTCGGCGGCGACCTCGTCGGGCGCGCTGGCGGGGAGATGCCAGTACACCTCGACCGTCACCCTGTCATCGGAGTCGAGACAGCCCTCGACGAGGCGTTCGCCGGCGACGAGGTCTCGTTCGACGTCGGCGAGGGACCGGTAATCACCCGTCAGCGACTCCCCGTCGACGATGACCTTGATTTCGAGGACGTTCGCGAGGGCGTCGCTAGCGTCCGGACAGTCGGTCGCGAGCCAGACTCGAACGGGGTTCGTCCGTACCTCGATATCGAACCGCTCGGTGCCATCGTGGCCGCGATTGATCTCCGACACGTCGACCGCGAAGGTCCCGTCAGAGACTGTGTCGTTCACGACCAGCTCGACCTCTCCGGCACCGAAGCCGTTGTTCGGGAACGTCTCGCGGTCCGAGAGATACGCCCCCGTCCCGAGCCCGCTCGCCATCCCGGCAGCGCCGATACCGCCGATGCCGGCGAGCAGGCGGCGCCGGCTCATCTCGCTCGGGCGCCCCGCGCCGTCGTCTCCGAGAGTCATGCGGATCCCCCGTCGGCGTCGAGCGAACTGTCTCCGCTCGCTCCGTCGGTCGCCTCGAACGGGTTCCCCTCGGCGCCGCAGTCGTCCGCGGCGAACTCCACGTCGAAGTCGACGGCGCCGCCCTGTCCGGCGTTGCCGCCCTCCGATTCGAACTCCCACGCGAAGATCAGACAGCGACGCTCATCGGTTGTGAGACAGCCGTTTCCGAGGAGTCTGGGATTGAGTTCCACGCCCGTCGCGAGCGCGGAGCCGTCGAGCGACGCGAGGGTTCCGGACGCGATCGGTTCGCCGTAGCCGGCGAAGTCGCTCTCGGCGCCCCCGCAGCCCCCGATCCCGAGGATTCCGGTGTCGTACCGGACGTCGAGCGTGATGCGCTCGGCGAGGGCCGCGCTCGCCGCGTCGGCGTCACCGAGGCGAGGGTCGATCCGCAGCCACACCCGAACGCCGTCCGGGGCGGTGCCCGCGGGGTCGTCGAGTCGGAGCCCGACGCTCGCGGTCCCGTAGTCTCCCGGAAGCGCGTCCTCGACGTCGACGAGTCGGATCCCAGCCGCCTCGACGTCGACGACGCCATCGATCGGGCTCGATCCGACGACCGCTCCGTTCACCGTGCGCCGCCAGCCGACTCGCAGGTCCCACGGGGTGTCGGACTGCGCGTACGTGTACTCCGAGTACTCGCTCCAGCCGTCCGTTCCCGTCGGCCGTCCGGAGGCGGCCCCGAGGGTCGCGAAGCCGACGGCCCCGACGCCCGCGAGTGCCTCCCGCCGCGTGAGTTTCGATTCTTTCTGTGTCATTGTGTGTCGTTGCGGCTCCGAACGGCCGTTTCGTCGATACCCTTCCTACCCTCACTGCACTCGTATGTATGCGCGTCCTACCCCGCCGGAACGGCGGTCGTACCCGGAAGTACGAATGTCATACCCCCGCGTAGTCACCCGATCTGCCACCCGGTCCAACGTGGATCGACTGCTCAGCGGGCCGGCGTAAGCCGGGAAATCAGGCCGGCAGATCGGGACCGGTACCGTCGTTGTGGCGCGCCTGTTCGGTGTAGAACCCGAGGTCGAATCTGAGCGTGTCGCCTTGGATCTCGTTGCCCACGTCGAACGGGAGCTCCCACGAGAGCGCGACGCAGTGCATCACGCCGTCACCGCGGAACGCCTCGCGGTCCGGGTCGTTGGGGTCGTCGCTGAGTTCGTCGTACAGCGTCGCACGGTTCCCGTCGAGCGGGACGCCGTTCCCGTCCGCGAGCGCGTCGAGGACGTTCGCGAGCGTGTCCTCCATGATGACCTTCTCCGCGACGGTCTGTGCGGCGAGGTTGCCGAACACCGTCGGGATGTTGAGCGGGTCGTTGATGTCGTTGAAGAACACGGGATCGCCGCCCGAGCCGCCGGCCGGGCCGGCCATCGCTTGGAGCGTGCTGGCGCTGCCGTTGACGTTGATCGTGTACACGTCGGTCGCGGGCGCCGGGGACGCGGCGCGGGCGTTGGCCGCGGCGCTCGCGGGCGGCGCGTAGTTCGTGTTCCCGTCGCCGTTGAACGACTCGCCGTCCGAGAGGACGATGTTCCGCTTTTCCGCGCTCGCTCGACCGTTGCTGGCGAGTTCCGTCTGCGCGTCGTCGAGCCCCTCGCTGATGTAGGTGCCCGTGGCGATGCCGTCGGCGTTCGAGTACGGGTCCGGGTTCCCGTCGTTGTCGAACGGCGTCGACGGGGCCGCGTCGCTCACAACGTTCGCGAGCTTCTGACGGAGGTTCGACAGCGCGGTGTCGACCGCCGAGAGGTTGGTCGTTAGCGGTTCGAGGATGCCGGTCCGAGGGGTGTTCTCGCCGCTCCCCTCGCCGTCGAAGTAGACGACGCCGACCTGCACGTCGGCATTCTGCGCCTGCAGGTAGTCGATGAACTGCCGCGTGCCGAGCTCGACGAGGTCGATCTTCGTCGTCTCGCCGTAGCTCTGGCCGTCGACCTGGATCGGGTCCGTGCTCACCACGCCGCCGTACTGGTCGTACAGCATCGACCCCGAGAAGTCGAGCGTGAGCATGATGTCGATCGGTCCCGCGTCGTCGTGAACGTTGTCGCAGTCCTCGTCGTACCAGAGCTTCGCGTCGATGGCGTCCGCGAGGTCGGCGGCGTTCTCGCCGGCAGCGACGTCTTCCGGCTCCGTGAACGCGCCGCCCTCATCGCTGACGTTGCCCGCCTGCATCCAGATGTAGCCGGGGTTGTCACAGAGGTGTAACGAGAAGGTGATCTCGCCCGAGTCGCCGGGCTTCACGTCGGTGAACTGGACGAGCGTCTCCATCTCCTCGCCGGTGACGGGGTCCGTGCCGAAGTCCGCCTCCGAAAGCGGCGGGATGGTCTCGCAGTCGAGGACGGGGATGTTCGCCCCGTTGCTGTCTTCGTCCTCGTCGTCCGGGAAGTCGCTGTACTTGATCTCTCCGGCGTCGTTGTCAGCGGCGATCGACTGCTCCCCGTCGCCGTCGTGGTCCGGGTGCGCGCTGACGAACTGATGGCCATCGCCGAAGTCGTACGTCTGCTGCCAGTCGACGAGCAGGTCGAGCTGGCCGGCGGTGAGCGTGTTGTTCTCGAACGACTCGGTGTCGTTGAAGTACGCCGTCGTCCCGAGCCCAGCCCCCGCTGAGGCCACGCCGATCGCGCCGAGGCCCGCCAGCAGCGTGCGCCGCGAAAGTCCGATTGTGTCGATGTTGTCGTTGTCTGCCATGAGTGTGATTCCCCGAGGGGAAGTCCCACCGACGGAGTCGAACCGTCGTCCCGGCCGCCCGCGCGGGTCCGGAGTGGGAGGTGGGGGAATACGCCCCCGTATGTCAGTGAAGCCGTCCGCCTACGCGTCGAGCACCTCGACGTACACTGCGGGGTTCTCGTCCGAAGCGCTCGGGTCGTCGTCGAGGCCCTCGAACGCCACGTCCGCGGTCAGTTCCCAGTCGGCGCTGGCGTCGACGTCCTCGATCAGGAGAGAGACGGTCTCGCTGCCGTCCGCCTCGACTGCGTCGGGACCAGTTGGGGCCGTCCCGTTGACCCGGACGTTCGAGACGCTCGCGAGGTGGCTCGCGTCGCTGCCGCGCGCGACGATAGAGATCACGTCGCCGGCGGCGTTGCTGACGGCGTAGCTGACGTCGGTGGTGGTACCGTTGGCGAGTTCGAGAGTCGCTTCGCCGGTGTCGGCGTCGTACGCGACCGTCAGGTCACCGTCGAAGCTGCTGCCGCCGAAGTCGTAGTCGGCGGTGTCGGCGTTGCTGTTGTCGTCGCCCACGATCAGCTCGAAGGTGTTGGAGCCGCCGTTGCGCGCCTTGGAGGCCCACAGCACGTCGGCGTCCGGCTCGTAGTCCTGCTTGCCGAAGCCCTCGACCTCACGGGAGGTGATACAGGGGTTGGCCGAGCCGTCGTTGTGGCGCGACTGCACCGCGTAGAACTCGAAGTCGAACGCGACAGAGTCGGTCTGAATCTCGTTGCCCACGTCGAACGGGACCTCCCACTCGAAGCAGACGCACTGCTCGGCCGCGTTGACCTCGGTTTCGTTGACGAAAGCCGAGTCGACGCCCTCGAAGGGCGCGCGGCCGTCGACCGGGGCCTCCGCGTCGCCGTCGCCGGAGAGGGGGATGCCGTTGTCGAGCGCGCTCATCACGTCCGCCAGCGAGCCGGAAGCGATCTCCTCGCCGAGAGCGTATTCGCCGTCGTCGTCGGTGCAGTACGAGACAGTCACCTGCATCGCGTCGGCGAGTTCGCCCATGCCTTCGCCGGGGTCGCCGCCGGTCGTGTCGGCGTCCATCTCGGGCTCGGACTGCCCATTTTCGTTGTTCTCAGTCACCGCGCCACACATCCACATGTACGCGGGGTTGTCGACGATCGAGAAGCAGAACTCGCCCTCGCCGGAGTCGCCGGGCTTGAGGTCGGAGACCTGGATGCTGAGGGGGTCACCCTCTCCGCCGCCCACGACGTTGCCGTCGATGAAGGTCCCGTCAGGGGTGGAGTACTGCGCGTAGCTGCCCTGGTCTTCGGAGTAGTCGACGTGGACGAACAGGTCCAGTTCGCCGGCCGTCAGCGTGTTGTCATCGAACGACTCGGTGTCGTTGAAGTACGCCGTCGTTCCCAGTCCTGCGCCCGCGGAGGCGACACCGACCGCACCGAGTCCGACCAGCATCTTGCGCCGCGAGAGTCCGATTGTATCGTCGTTCATTGTGTATCATCCCCTGAGGGGAACTCCCGGTGGCGGTCACGAACCGCCGCGTCGGCCGCCCGAAGGCGCCGAACCGGGAACCGGGCGAGTACCGCCCGGGGGCGAGCGGGTGTCCCGCTCGGAGTCGCGTGTCTACTGCGACACGTTTGCGGTGCTGTTGCTGGTCGGGGCCGTTCCGTTGAACGACACGTCCGGCGCGTCGTTGTGCCGCGACTGTTCGGCGTAGAAGCCGAGATCGAAGGCCACGGAGTCGGTCTGGACCTCGTTGCCGACCTCTGCAGGCAGACACCACTCGAAGCCGATACACTGGGTGAGGCCGCCCTCGTAGGGCTGTCGGCCCTCGACAGAGCGGTTGCCGTCAAGCGCAATCCCATCCGAGAGCGCAGCCATCGCCCCGGCGAGCGATCCCTCGAAGATGACCTCCTCGCCGACTGTGATCGTCTCGGCGACCTGTCCGAAGATCTGCTCGATGGCCCCGTCGTCGATCGCGAAGAACACGTGCTCGTCGGCCGGATCGCTGGCGAGGTCCTCGAGGTCGCTGAAGCTCGCGCCGCCGACGCCGATCGCGAAGATCTCGGTCCCAGCGACTTTCGCCGCGCTGCCGTCGGTGTTGATGTCGCCGTCGCCGAAGACGACCATCACGCGGTTGTCGTGGGGGCAGTTCTCGAGTTCAGCCTGTCCGGCGTCCACGCCGGCCTGAGCGTTGGTGCCTCCGCTCGCGCTGAGCCCGTCGATCGCGGCCTCGACGTCGTCCAGGTCATCAGTCAGCTGTTGCGGCGTGCTGGCTCCGTTGTTGAATCGCGTGACGCCGACCTGGTTGTCGGGATTCGCATCGAGGATAGTTTCCGCAAGCTGTTTCGCGCCGCTTTTCGTGTTGGCGATACGGCTGCCACCCATCGATCCGGACGTGTCGATCACGAGCTGAACGCACACCGAATCCCCTGCTTCCTCGGCGTCGGCGTCCAGGATATTGTTGCAGTTCTCGTCGTACCATACCGTCACGTCGATGGCGTCGGCCAGCTCGCCCTCACCGCTGATCGGGCCGTCACTGTCGTCGCCGAGCGCGTTACCCTCACCGTCCGCGCCCGCCTCGGGCTCGGAGACGGTGTTCTCGTCGTTCGCGGTTAGCTCACCGTTCATCCACACCCACGAGGGGTTGTCACAGATGTGGAGGCTGATCGTCACCTCGCCGCAATCACCGGGTTTCACGTCGTCGAGCGTGAAGACCGGGATCTGGTCGCCGTTGATCAGGCCCACGTCGGGCGCACAGAAGTCGCGCTCCTGCACGATATCGGGCCACTCGCCCTCGTCGATATTCGGGACCTCGCCGATGAGGTAGACGCCGTCCTCCTCTTCTTCAACCTCGAAGTCCGGATACCAGCCGTTGATCTCATCGATGCGCCCAGGGCCGCCCGCGTACGTGGCGCGGTAGTCGAGCTTGAGATCGAGCTCGCCCGCGGTGAGCGTGTTACCCTCAAACGACTCGGTGTCGTTGAAATACGCCGTCGTCCCGAGTCCCGCGCCCGCAGAGGCCACGCCGACGGCACCGAGGCCGGCGAGCAGCGTGCGTCGCGAGAGTCCGATTGTGTCGTTTGTGTCCGGGTTCATGGTTCGTTGCCGACTCGCCCCCGTCCGTGCCGGTTAGCCGAAGTCGGTTACTCTCTCCTCCGAGGGATACCGACGTAGTTACGCGTAGCCACGTCATCGTCGAACGCGCCGTTCGACCGGGTAGAACGCCAGATTTTCTCGGTTCAACGGGCCGTTCGATCGGCGGTTTGGGTGCCCTACTCATGGCGCCGATCCCGGAACGAAGAACGTACTCGCGGCGGTCCGAGCGGTACGAAGGCCGTATCACGTGGCGTCGGCGTTCGGCGGGCTCACCGAGTCGCCCGTAACTCAACTCGCTCACGTGTATCGGTTTTCGGTGATTTCGCGAGGAGAGCGGAGCGGCGAGGTCCGTCGCCGACCGGGTAGCCGGACCATACATATGCTCCCATCGGACGTGTCAGACGTATCGACTGACGCTCCGTTTTTCGGACGTCGGCGGCCCACATCCATGAAGCTCCGAACAGACCTACTTCCGGCCGAACAGGTGTACACGATCCTCGCGAACGAACGCCGTCGGCGCGCTCTCGAACAGCTCGGGAGCGTCGGCGGCGTCGTGACGGTTCACGAGCTGTCGGCGCTGGTCGCGGGCCACGAGACCGGCGAGAGCCCGCCGCCGAAGCGCTGTCGCGAGAGCGTGTACACGTCGCTCGTGCAGACGCACCTCCCGAAGCTCGAAGAGCTCGGCGTGATCGAGTACGACCGGGAGACCCAGACGATCGAGGTGTCCCGGCACGCGCGGGACGTGGCGCTGTACACCGAGGTGGTCGCGAGCGCCGGCGTCACGTGGTCGGAGCTGTACCGCGCGCTCGGCGTCGTCTCCTTGACGGTCCTGCTCGCGGCGCTGCTCGGCGTCCCCCTCGTCTCCGCGATCGATCCGGTCCTGCTGACGAGCCTCGCGCTCGCGCTGTTCGCCGCCGCGAGCGCCTACCAACTGTGGATCAACCGTTTCTCCGTGCTCCGGCAGCTTCGAGCCGGCCGAAGTGCCACCCTCCGTCTGCGACGACGCGGCTGAGGCGACCTGCGATTTTGCGACGTTTCGGTGTTACTTATAAAAGTCGTCGCCGAGGCGGTGGCGTGCGCCGGCGAGCGGCCAACGGGCCTCGCGGCTGGGGCTTTGGAGGTGTTCACCGTCGATCCGCCAGCAACCACTTATAAACAGCCGACAACGACGCTGTAGATCCCTTATAAATGCGCGTTCGCCGCGGCGAGCGCCGCCGATCGAACGCCGTCAAAAACGGGTCCGTACTACCGCGCTTCCGCGAGCGACGGCGGGAGGTCGAGTTCGAACAGCCGCGCGGTACACGCGGTACACCGCCCGGCGACGACTTCGTAGCTCGAACAGCACGACTCGACGACCCGCTCTTCCAACTGTACCGGCCCCTCACAAGTCGGGCACCGCTCGACGAACAGCCGGAGCGCACCGAGCACGCCGCTCCGGGAGACGAGCGGGAGCGACGCCCAGTCGTCGAGATGCGCCGTTAACGCGCGGTCGGCGGCGACATCCGCGAGGAACGCCGATCGGGACTCCCAGTGACCGATTCGCTCGTTGCCGGCGTGCGCGAATCCCGCTTCGCCGCGCCACCGCAGCGAGAGCCCGTCCTCGTCGACGCCGGCGAGCCGCGCGAGGGCGGCGATGTCGGCGGGAGAGGCAGGGCAGGTACCGTCGGGGGCGGTCTCGGCGGCTCCGACCGCCTCGCCCGGCACCGACGACGCGCCGAACTCGGCGTCGGCCGCGTCGCGCAGCGCGGCGAGGTGCGTCCGCCACGCCGACTCGAACCACGGCGCGAACGCGAGGTCGCTCCCGTCCGGCGTCTCGACCAACACCTCGGCCGACAGGAGGTACGATTCGGCGTCGACCTCCGCCGGCGGCCCGGCGTCGCGTCCCTTTCCGAACAGCCGCAACGCGCGCCCGGGGAGGTAGCGCTTCGTGAGTTCGGGCGTGCCGGGCACGAGGTAGCCGCGGAGCCAGATCGCTGCGAGCGCGACGGCGAGGACGACCGCGCCGAGTTCGACCGCGATCAGCGCGCCGACGGCGACTGCGCCGACCGCGGCGATCGCGACGTTGACGACCGTGCAGGGGAGACAGCGGTTTTCGCCGGTGTACTCTGGACGCCGAAGCCGGCCGAGAGGGGTGTCGGTATCGTGTGATGCCGTCATGCCAGTCGTTGGTGACGAGGGAGCCTATGTATGCGCGACCTACCAACCGGTATGAGATGCGATACAGAGCCGGGATACACATATTCATTTGGATGACAAGTTCTGAGCATTCACACGATGGTTTCGATCGCGGACGGCTCGCGAGTAGCGCTGTGATTGGCAGTTTATACAAATTTACATCCTCCTCCGCGTGAACGCAGAGGAGGATGTCAAGAGCTGTATATCTTCCAGACAGTCTCGGCGGAATAGTAATAGATAGTGATATGTGATCTGGTCTCAATAGGTAAGGTAATTCAACACGTGACTGAGCCATGACACCACAACTCATAGGGGAGAAGGAAGCGACGAACAACGACGCCGACGAACCCTCACGGGACGAGGTGTTCAAGGCGCTCAGTAACCGGCGGCGGCGGAACGTGATCACCTACCTGAAACAACACGATGACGACGCTCGCGTCAGGGACATCGCCGAGCAGCTTGCGGCGTGGGAGAACGACGTCGAAATCCCCGAAGTGACGTACAAACAGCGCAAGCGGGTGTACACCGCGCTCCACCAGTCTCACCTGCCGAAACTCGCCGGTGGGGGATTCATCGATTACGAGCCGAACCGCGGGATCGTCTCGCTGACCGAGGAGAGCCGTCAGCTCGAGATGTACCTCGAAGTGGTCTCGGGGAACGAGATCCTCTGGGGGGAGTACTACATCGGCCTCGCAGTCGTGTGCGGACTGCTCGGCGGCGCGGCGTGGATCGGAACGGTCCCGTTCGCGGCGGTTTCCGGATACGCGTACGCGGTCCTGTTCGCGGTGCTTTTCGGCCTCTCCGGGGTCATTCACCGGGTGTCGACGCGGCGGAACCGTCTGGGGTGACACGGACGCCGCGGCGACCATACGCCCGTTAGGGCCACGGCACACCCGTAGGGTTTTACCCGCCGACGGCGGGAGTACGGATATATGCCAACGGGGATCGTCGGGGAGTTCCTCGACCTCAAGGCCGAGACCGACGCGGACATCCTCGCCATGCAGTGCGGCGACTTCTACGAGTTCTTCGCGGACGACGCCGAGCTGGTCGCCGACGAGCTGGACCTGACCGTCTCACAGAAGTCCTCGCACGGCTCGTCGTACCCGATGGCGGGCGTGCCGCTCTCGGAGCTGACCCCGTACGTGAAGGCGCTCGTCGAGCGCGGCTACCGGGTCGCCGTCGCCGACCAGTACGAGACCGAGGACGGCCACGCCCGGGAGATTACCCGCGTCGTCACGCCTGGGACGCTCCTCGAAACCGCCGACGACGACGCGCGGTACCTCGCGGCGATCGTCCGCGAGGGCGACGACGCGGACGGCCCCTACGGGCTCGCGCTCGCCGACGTGACCACGGGCCGGTTCCTCGTCACCGAAGTCGACGACGAGGGCGACCTCCGCGCGGAGCTGTACCGCTTCGACCCCGCCGAGGTGCTCCCGGGACCGCGCGTCCGCAACGACGACCGACTGCTCGGAGCGGTCCGAGAGGACCTCTCGGGGTCGGTTTCCGTCTTCGACGCGGAGGCGTTCGCGCCGGGACGCGCGAAACACGCGGTCCGCGAGCAGTTCGGGCGGGAGACCGCCGACAGCGTCGGCATCGACTCCGAACTGGCGCTGCGCGCGGCGGGAGCCGTCCTCGGCTACGTCGAGGAAACCGGCGCCGGCGTGTTGGCATCGATCACCCGTCTCACGGCCTACGGCGACGGCGACCACGTCGCCGTCGACGCCACGACCCAACGCAACCTCGAACTCACCGAGACGATGCGCGGCGACGCCGACGGCTCGCTGTTCGAGACGGTCGATCACACCGTCACCGCCGCCGGCGGCCGCCTCCTCCGAGAGTGGATCACCCGCCCGCGCCGGGACCGCGAGGAACTGAACCGCCGGCTCGACGCGGTGGAGGCGCTCGCGTCGGCAGCGCTCGCGCGCGACCGCCTGCGAGAGACGCTCGGCGACGCGTACGATCTCGAACGGCTCGCGGCGCGGGCGACTAGCGGGAGCGCGGGCGCGCGGGAACTCCTTTCGGTGCGGGACTCGCTGGCGCTGGTGCCCGCGCTCGCCGACGCCGTGTCCGGGACCGCGCTCGCGGACTCCCCGGTCGCAGCGGTGCTGGAGCGAATCGACCGCGAGCGCGCCGCGACCCTCCACGACGAACTCGCGGACGCGCTCGCGGAGGACCCGCCGAAGACGAAGACGCAGGGCGGGCTACTCAGGGTGGGATACGACGGCGAGCTCGACGAGCTGATCGCGCGCCACGAGAAGGCGAACGAGTGGCTCGATAGGCTCGCAGAGCGCGAAAAGCGGCAGTACGGGTTGAGTCACGTCACCGTCGACCGCAACAAGACGGACGGTTACTACATCCAGGTCGGCAAATCCGCGGCCGACGGGGTTCCCGAGCACTACCGCGAGATCAAGACGCTGAAGAACTCGAAGCGGTTCGTCACCGACGAACTGGAAGAGCGGGAACGCGAGGTGCTCCGGTTGGAGGAGGCCCGGGGCGAGCTGGAGTACGAGCTGTTCGAGGAGCTCCGAGAGCGGGTCGCCGCCGACGCCGAACTCTTACAGGACGTGGGGCGAGCGGTCGCCGAGATCGACGCGCTCGCGTCGCTGGCGACCCACGCCGCCGGCAACGACTGGACGCGACCCGAACTCGCCGACGAGCGCCGGCTCGACGTCGAGGCCGGGCGCCACCCGGTCGTCGAGCGGACGACCGATTTCGTGCCGAACGATCTCCGGCTCGACGGGGAGCGCGGCTTCCTCATCGTCACCGGGCCGAACATGAGCGGGAAATCGACGTATATGCGGCAGGCGGCGCTGATCCAGCTGCTCGCGCAGGCGGGGTCGTTCGTCCCCGCGCGGACGGCGACGGTCGGGCTCGTCGACGGAATCTACACCCGCGTCGGCGCGCTCGACGAGCTGGCACAGGGGCGCTCCACGTTCATGGTGGAGATGCAGGAGCTGTCGAACATCCTCCACTCGGCGACCGCCGACTCGATCGTCATCCTCGACGAGGTCGGCCGCGGCACCGCCACCTACGACGGCATCTCCATCGCGTGGGCCGCGACCGAGTATTTACATAACGAGGTGCGCGCGCGGACCCTCTTCGCCACGCACTACCACGAGCTGACGACGCTGGCAGACCACCTCCCGCGCGTGGAGAACGTCCACGTCGCCGTCGACAAGCGCGACGGCGAGGTGACGTTCCTCCGGACCGTTCGCGACGGCCCGACAAATCGGTCGTACGGGGTCCACGTCGCCGACCTCGCGGGCGTTCCGGCTCCAGTCGTCTCCCGCGCCGGGACGGTGCTCGACCGGCTTCGCGAGGAGAAGGCGATCGAGGCGAAGGGCGGAGCGCGGGGCGGAGGGGGCGAACGCGGAGGCTTCACCGGCACCGCCGACGGCGACACGAAACAGGTCGTTTTCGACCTCTCGTCCGGGTCGTTCTCTGAAAGCGACGACGCGGAGTCGACCGCGGCCGGCGCCCCCGGCTCCGGAGGAGGTCGAAACGGGGCGACTCCGGGGTCGGCATCGGACGGCGCCAGTGGGTCCGCGGGGACCGCAGAGACCGCAGGAGCCGCAGAGACCGCTGAAAGCGCGGAGACCGACCGGTTCGATCCCGAGACCCGCGCCGTGATCGAGGAACTGGCCGACGTCGATGTCGCGGAGACCGCGCCGGTGGAGTTGCTGTCTCGGGTTCAAGAGTGGCAAGAGCGGCTCGACGAGAACCGCTGACGACCGGCTCGACGAGAGCGTCTGACGTAAGAACTAATGTCTGACCTCGTCGTGTGGTGTGTATGGGTATTATGAGCAAGATCCTCGGCGGCGGCGGGAACCGCTCCGTCGACGATTACGTCGAGCTCGACCTCGACGACTTTGCCGAGGCGCACGCGGAAACGGGCATGCAGGTACATATTGCGGAGATCGGCGACCAGGGCGACGTGATCCCGATCAAAGACGCCGTCTACGACGGCGACTTCGTCATCGCAGACATCACCCGCCACTCTACGTCGGACCGGACGATCGAACACATCATCGACGA
>Ga0136589_1000412_pt1 | contig 21754 bp, 20 predicted proteins | sample AntRauMFilla3764_FD_104640 | JGI IMG/M metagenome (GOLD analysis project Ga0136589, IMG submission 104640) | Saline lake microbial communities from Rauer Islands, Antarctica - Metagenome Filla 3 #764 | ecosystem: Environmental > Aquatic > Non-marine Saline and Alkaline > Saline | place...
CGGTGGACGGGCTTCCGGATAGGATCAGCAATGGTACCGCCAGCAGGCGATGGGAGCAGTCCTGCCCCTATCGACCGTCCAATCCTCGAGTTTGTGCAGACACGGCTCCAGGCCACAAACCAAGTCGAACAGGCGACCATCACTGACGCCAGCGGTCATCTCGAACTTCGTGTCTCGTTCGCATCGCCGTACTACCCGGCGACCGTCACAGAGGCAACCCTGACCATCCGCTGGTACACGAACGACGACTTCAAACTCCACTATCGAGAGGTGCATCCAGAGAGCGCCTGGGAGTGCCGGTGGGACCGCCACCCGAACCCCCACAATACGCGGGATCATTTCCATCCCCCACCGACCGCCTCCACGCCTGGCGACGACGCCTCATGGCCAAACGACCATCGTGACGTCCTAACGCTCGTACTTGACGATGTCGAGGAGCGGATCGAGACGCTCTGGGACGCCTGACAGCCTTCGCACCGTCGGCAGTGGGACAACCACAACGCCCGTATGCTGTTCTGCACAGTACCGACGTGGCTGTCCCCGATCGGGTACGGCTAAAGATCACGTTGGGTTTGTTGTCCCCTGAAGGGTGAGGGGACCTGCTTGAAGCGGTCTTCTCGACTTTCCGGTGATTCAGATGGCGATCAGAGATATCTATGAGACGACCTTCGACGAGAACGTACAGAGTAAACCGACCAACGAGTGCCCCGAGTGCAGTGGCGCGGTACGGCCGAGCGGGACCGAGAGCGTGTGTACATCGTGTGGATTGGTCGTCGACGAGCAACGAGTCGACCCAGGGCCGGAGTGGCGACCGTTCGAGGACGAACAGCGCGATCGGACCGGTGCACCGATCACGGTAGCTCGGCATGACAGAGGGCTCTCGACGGAGATCGGCCATGGAAGCGACAGTACAGCAAAACGATCCCAGAGACGGCGTCGACAGCTCAACCGACTGCGACGCGAACACAAGCGAGCAAAGTGGCGCTCGAAAGCAGAGCGCAATCTCGGCCATGGCCTCGGCGAGGTCCGTCGCGTGACGAGTGCGCTGGATCTTCCCGAAGCCGTCCGCGATCGAGCGTGCGTCATCTTCAGGCGAGCACACGCAGGAGATCTCACCGTCGGCCGGTCGATCGACGGGATCGCAGCAGCCAGCGTGTACGCTGGCGCCAGGTGTCTCCAGCAGCCGGTTACACTCGACACAGTGGGCCGTGTCGCTCGGGTCACGACGGACCGCATCGCAACTGCCTACCGGACGCTGAACGCAGAACTCGACCTCCCGACAGAGCCGATGGGACCCAAGTCCTACGTCCCAAGACTCGTCTCTGAGCTAGAGGCGTCCGCACACGTGCGTCGACGCACTGAGCGCCTTGCGGAGACAGCCGAGGCAGCAGGGATCACGATCGGCAGTAATCCAGTCGGCTTCGCTGGAGCCTGCATCTACACAGCGGCGAGCGAAGCCGGTGAGAGCCTGACGCAAGCCGAGGTCGCAGAGGCGGCAGACATCTCGACGACAACGCTGCGATCCAACCGGGACGCGCTGCGAGAGGCACTTTGAGCCGAGCCACAATGCATCCACTCAACCAACTGGTCTATACCGATCGTGTCGCAAAGCGCGCTCAGTACGAGGCCTACGAATTCGAGCTCGTGTCAGAGGGCGTCCGAGTTCGGAACTGTAGCCACGCCGATCCAGCAGCACACGAGTACGTTGTAACCGTTGAGAACGGCGTGCCGACTAGCTGTGACTGTCCAGCGGACGAACACTACGAAGGGGCCTGCAAGCACCGGGTTGCGGTCGCCATCCGTCGCCCGATCGTCGACGCCGCTGCGGAGCGGCAGGTCCGTGCCGACGGTGGGGAAGTCTCTCTCGAAAGCGAGACAGAGGGAGAGTCAGGTAGATCTGATCAGTGTCAGTGTTCGGATGATCCTGATCGGCTTCCATCTTGATTCAGCGAGAGAATCCCGGCGTTTACGCCGGGCGTGAATCGCGTACGCTCCGGGGAGACACCGACACTGTTCCAGCTGACTGGATATTCCACTCTGATCCACAATCATTAAGTAATTCTACTGTCATAGGCTATGTATAGTGAATCTGATCACAACGCGAACCATTACCGCGTCACTCACCAACGACCGTGAGGGTGTCGTGCGTGATCTTGATTCACTCGCTCGTTCCGGCAGTAAAATCTGGAACGTTGCCCAATGGACCATCATCCGCATCTGGGACGAAACCGGAGAAATCCCGACAGAAGGACCACTCAAGTCCTACATGAAAAACCAACAGTGCTGGAAAGACTTGAACTCGCAGTCAAGTCAGGCAATCGTTGAAGAATTGTCTGGCGCTTTCCAGTCATGGTTCGAACAAGACGATCCGGACGCAAACCCACCGGGCTACCGCAAACATGGCGACGAACGACCGCGTTCAACAATTACGTTCAAAGAAGACGGCTTCAAACTTGACACGAAACACCAGCAGGTCCGGTTGTCGAAAGGCAAAAACCTGAAAGACGGGTGGGCTGATTTCATCCTCTGTGAATACGAAACTGGACCAGACGCCGACCTGACCGACGTAGAAGACGTACAACAGGTCCGGATCGTTTGGAACGGTGAACAGTGGGAAATCCACTTCGTGTGCAAAGTCGCCATCAACTCAACCGACCAGACTGGTGAGAACACCGCAGGTGTTGACCTTGGGATTTGTAATACGGCGGCTGTCTCTGTCGGCGACGAGACACTGCTGTATCCGGGGAATGCACTGAACGAAGACGCACACTACTTCCGCCGAGAAGAATACGACACGGAAGGTGAGAACGGCCCGAGCACCCAAGCAGAGTGGGCACGTCGGAAGAAATCCCGGCGACAAGAGCATTTTCTGCACGCGGTGTCAAAAGACATTGTTGAACAGTGTGCGAACAGAGATGTTGGCACAATAGCGGTCGGCCATCCCAAGAACATCCGCGAGGATGAAGACTGGGGGAGACATGGCAACAAATGCCTGCACGACTGGGCGTTTGAAACACTGCTCAGTCAGATCGAGTACAAGGCTGAAGAACGCGGAATTGACGTGGAGCGGGTTGATGAGTACGAGTTGGCAACGTCGATTACCTGCTGTGAGTGCGGGACGAAAGCCGATTCAAACCGTGTCGAACGTGGGTTGTACGTCTGTGATGCGTGTGGCTTGGTCGCCAATGGTGACTTGAATGCGGCTGAAAATATGCGAGCAACGGTAACTCCGAATCCGTCAAAGGATAGGAGTAACGGCTGTCTGGCCCAGCCATCGGTACGCCTGTTCGATAAATTGACGGGGAGAGTAGCCCCACAAGAACAGGTGCGACCGTAGACCAGTAAATATCCCAACGCTTGCGGTGCGGTTCGGGAAGCCGCGTCCTTCAGGACGCGGAGGAGGTCACGTAGAGAACGAATCCAGTTTTCCTATGATTCTCGTGTAGACATCAGGAGCGCAGTACCAGCCTGCATCGATCATTGCATCGATTACTCTTCGAGCCTCAGCAACGCTGATCGCGCCGGACTGAGCAAACTTCAAGACGAGATAGGCCGTCCCGCGAGTCGTAATTCCTTCTGTCGTCGCAACATCGCGACCATAGGTTTCGTCCATGACAGCGATACCGTCGTGAATAGCAGCACAGGCAAGGACGGCAGCATCAGCCTCACTGAGATTTGGATTAGACTCAAGTTGTGCCAGTAACGAAGTTGCTGCAACCGATTTAATTTCGAATCGGGTCGCTTCGACCTGCTGCTCGATACGGCGAGCATCCGGATACCCTTCTTCGACTCCTGTTGTGACGACCTCCTCATAGACTCGGTCGGGGAGTACGCGTGGTTCGTCCAAGTGCTGAACCAGCGCGAGCCGATCGACTTTGGCGAGATAGATGAGCGGCGTCGCGTCGAAGACCCACATTCACAATGCCTCGAGATCGTCGTCGACGTGGTCTTCAGCAACCCACGTAATATCGTGTTCTTTGGCGAGTTGGGCGAAGTCCCAGACGGACATCCCCGCCAGTTCGGCAGCCCTGTTGAACGTGACCTTGCCAGCCGCAAGTTGGTCGAGTGCCTGTTCGCGACGCCATTCTTCGAGGCCTTCGGAGAGCAGCTTTCGGACAGCCGTACTACGGTCCAGATTCTCGTCGTCGAGATAGGCGTCGAGTTCGGCCTCCAGCTCATCAGGCACGCGTGCAGAGATCGTTCCCATACTGTTTACTTTGTATGCATCGTATACAAACGCTTCGGTGGCTAAACAGCATGGTTCTTGCTTAATTTGGTGAAACAACTGTTGAGCTGCTGATAAGGTTACAGGATGCCGTGCAAGATACAGAGGTTCCATTCAGCATCCGAGGGACGTTTTATTCACGCAGAAACAACTGAACTAGCTGTAAGAGCTTGCTTGCGAACTTATCGCTGGAGTTTCTATCAGATATAGAGGTGATTCGATGAGTCGTGCCGAATACAGGACACGGACCTTGTTTAGACGCTTTCGAGAGCGGTTCTATTACCGGTTTGTCCCTGATGAATCGGAAAATTAGCGGGAAATACTAGCCTGGATCCGGGCTGGTGTGCAGACGTTTTCCCGGTAGACTGCCTACACTACCGGAATCAGCTGACCACTAGTTCTGCCAGCGATCTCTTTTTCGAGCCTTGCCGGGTTTGATTGGGCAGTAGCGGCCATATTACGGAGGAATTCGAGCATCTAAACACGGGCCAAGACGCGTATTCGCCGGAGAATGGGGCGGTAGGGTCTTCGATACATGTGTGTGGACGGAAATTAGAAAGCTATCAAAGTTCAGACGATGAACCAGGATTCGGACTTTTTTGACTGAGGATCATCGAGAAGCAGCGCCGACAGTAGTTACTTGCCTGAATCCGAAAGTCTCTATCTGAACATACGCTCGGAAACCGTCACGGATGCGGGTTGAATCTTCGTCCTTCATCGCCCTCGACGCCGACGAACTCGAATAGAGCGGCATCTAGCTCAAGAAAATTTCAGGAAACCGATTTATTACCTGGTCGCGAACACTCAACTGATGTCTACGAGCAGCATCGTGCGCCGGTATTATGCCTATTCGATGACGACATCGATTGGATTCTACATCCCCGTCGGGGTCGTTTTTCTCGCTGAGGTGCGTAATTTTAGTCTGGATGCAATCGGTGTGATTATGGCGGCATACCTGGTGGGGATGCTCGTCGGAGAGATACCTACCGGATATATCGGAGATCGTCTCGGACGCCGTTTCAGTCTTGCTGTCGGAAATGGGCTTACGGCGGTTTCGCTGCTGGCGTGGGGGGTGCTTCAGACGCCGATTCAGTTTATTGTCCTCAACATTGTATGGGCCACTGGAACGACTTTCAGGTCGGGGACAGCAGACGCCTGGCTCTACGAATTGCTCGAGAACCGAGATCGAGCGGCGGAGTTCGCACGGATCAGTGGCCGTGCACGATCTGTTCGATTACTTGTTTCGGCGGGTGGAGCAGCATCCGCAGGCGCTCTCGTTACCATCGGATGGTCACTTCCGTTCTACGTGAACGCTGGGATAGCGGCTCTCGGACTCCCGATTCTCGCGTCTCTTCCTGCCGTCAATGCTGGAACGGACGAAATATTTACTGTCAGAGATGCTGTCGAGACGCTCCAGATTCAAGCGAGACGTCCCGAATTGAGATGGTTTGTCGCATATACGGCGCTGTTCTACGGCCTTTTCCAGGTCGCGCTGGCGTTTGAGCAACTCGCTTTGCGGGAGGTCGGCGTATCGTTGACTGGCCTGGGGGTTCTCTATGCCGGATTCAAGTTTGTATCCGCTGGGGCCGCTTCAACTGCCGGGTGGTTGCAGGATCAACTCGGGGCAAAAGGTGTATTTAGACTATACGCGCCGATGATCGGGATCGCCTTCGCTGGCGTTGCCATCCAGCCTGTCCTCTTACTACCAGTGTTGTTTCTCAATCGCGGTCTGAATGCTCTCACCCGGCCGGTCCGAAATCAATATATCAACGACAGGTTCTCAGGCACGGGCCGCGCAACAGTGCTTTCGGGGGCTTCGATGGTCCTGTCGCTGTTCGCCGCAGGTGCTGATATACTCGGCGGAGTCGTCGCTGACATAGTCGGCCCAGTTCAGATGCTCGTTGGCGCTGGCATTGCCGCCGCAGGGACGGCGGGAATACTTTGGCTAGCAGTCTCACCAGTCCGATCAGTTGATATCTCTTTGAACGACCGCGAATCGTCTGTCAAGAATTTGGACTGATTCGGATTTCGCAAGTATCCTCCACTTTTGAATAGGGATCGTCTCTGTAGATGCGGATCTCGGAGCGTCGCGCCGAATACAACCTCTCGGCCTTGTTTAGACGCGGTGCAGATCATCCGCTTCGGTCTTAGCACAAACAACGAAATCAAATAGAGCCTCTCGCGGACCAATACTACACACTCCACACAGCCACTGATCGGCGTCTTTAGCAGCGTCTAAACAAGACTCAACCTCTCTATTCAACACACTGTTCCTGAACGATACTGCACATGTCGTCCTCGACACGTTACATCGTTCACCTGTATCTAACGATAGGCGAGATCAACACCGTTGATGTGTGAACTGTTCTATGACTCCCTCGGAGAAGCTATGCAGTTGCGGAGTCCCTCCCCTGGACGTCGTCGAGCGCCCGGATGTCCACCTCGATCTTGACCGAATCGTAAGGGATCACGGGCCGGTTAGCCTGGCCATCGGTCTGGATGTAGACGATCCAGTGATCGGCGAGCAGCATAATGTCCTCGTGGACCTCTGGGTAGTTGCGATCGAGCGTCTTCGCGAGCGCGCTGATGCTGCTGGGCGTCTCGGTGAGCAGTTGCTCGATCAGCTCAAGGTGGCGGTCGGTGAGGATCCAGCGGAGCTCACTCGCGGACTCGAAGGCCCGTACTGCCTCGGGCTCTTTGTCGCCCTCCTCGACGGCGGCGATCGCGTCGAGGACGCGGCCGCGCACCTCGTCGTAGGACTCGATGGTCAGCCGCAGCGTTCTGGATGCGTTCGTGTCCTCGTCAGGAGGTCGGCTGGGCATCGTAGCCTACGCGATCAGCGAGCTGCTGTTTTCTCCGTTTTCGGCAGGCCGAGGGAACCGAATCGAGAAATCAATGTTCTCGGCCCCTTCCCGAAGAATTGGCTTCTTGCTCTGTCCATTCGTCTCGAACTCGATGACGCCCAGCGACTCGAGTTCTTTCAGGTTGCGGTGCACCTCGCGGTAGTCGCGGTCGACAGCGGCCGCTGCCTGACGGATACTCTCCGGACGCTGGGAGACGATCGCCTCGACGAGTTTGAGGTTCGATGTTCGCATGAGTCGGTCGACGTCGTCAAACTCCTCGAAGTTCAGGACGAAGCGGACGTCCTGCTCGATCGCCTCGCCGCTCTCGCCAGCCTCGGCTCGACGGAGTCGCTCGCGGGCCGCGTTCTGGTGCTCATCGTGCTGCTTGAACGTGATTTTGAGTGTGTTTTCGGTCATGGTTGGGATTCGACTTCCTCGATGAATCGGTCTCGGAGGGCCATCATCCCCGGAAACTCGATCTCTTCGACGCCGTCTGGTGTGTGGCGCTCGTGTCGTCCGATCGTCTGGTTCTCGTTGTCGTAGCGAAGGATGGTGCCTCGACCGTCGATGTAGCCGTGGTGGAGCGCGTAGCGGAATCCGCTGGGGTACTGGGAGTCGTCGGTCTTGATGATCTTCCGGCGGATGACCCGCTCACCAACCCGGTCCTCTACGTTCTCAACGACCGTGTACACCATCGCTATGCTATGGTACGAATCCCATCGGTATAATGGTATGGGGTGTTTACCATAGGCCGGTGCGTGTTATCGGTGGAGTGTGCTTAGATCCTCGAATGACAGGGATGATCCCGCAGCTCATCCCAACCCACTTCGCCAATCTCAGCACTGTCGTCAGCGTAGTCTTCCTGCTGGCGATCGGGAAGATGATCGCGGACAATTGGTAGGTCCTCGTCGCTCGCCACGATTATGTCCAACAAATGGCGTCCAGAAGGATTAGTTCGGTGGACAGTGCCGCCAGAGATTTGCGGTAAAGACCACTGCCTACTCTACAGACAGTTCAGCATCAAACAGATCATATGTGATATATGTCGTGTCATGATCCATCTCCCTTGTCATTTCTTGACTCGTACTTTGACTAGCTGGAACTTCGATGAACTGAGGCAGTCCTCGGTAATTGAGCCTCAGTTCTCAAATTCAGGATGGCCTTCGAGACGGAACGGATAGCCGTCTCCGAACACCTCCCGAACAATGTTACTTCGAACTGATAGGTCTCGCACTTCTCCTACATCAATGTCCTCCATGTCGAGCAGCATGGCGACCATCAACTGGTTGGCGGTGAAGGGGTAACGCCCCTGGTCGTCTTTCACCGGGCGGTCGTTCTCCACAGCGTACTTCACGTTCGACGCCATCCATATCGCGTTATAAATGAACGCCATGTTGGCGACGAATTCCCGTTGACTCCGGAGTTCGCTTGCCGACTTCGCGGTAAAGTCGTGTTTCATCAGTCGATAGGATGTCTCCACCGCCCAACGCTGCCGATATCGTCGCCCAATCTCTAGACCGCCGAACTGCTCAGGATTGAGATTGGTGTAGTAGACCTCCCAATTACCCTTGTCCTCGGTTCCGGTGTCAGCCCTGGATATGCGTTTCTCCGACGGCATCGTGATGAGCCACGACTCCGCCTCGCTTTCCGGGACTTCCTCACCGATGCGAACGTCGTATCCCGCTGCGTTATAATCCAAGTCGTTGTAAATCGAGCCTTCCTTGAGCTCCCTCACAACAGAGGGTAGACGCCCTCGCAGACGGGAAATGAAGTCGAGACTGTGATTTTCGAGACACTCGTGCATTCCGCGACCGTAGAATCCCCCGTCCATACAGACGACATCGGGATCAACGTAGTGGTCGGCGTAGGTGAGCAGTTCGTCTATCTGGTGCTCGATGCTCCCGCGGCGCTGGATGCTCTTCGCGGCCAGCGTCACGGGTATCTCGACATTGGCGAGGCTCACGGACGCGATCTGGAACGCGTAGGCGCTCCCCGCCTTCTCGTCCACACCCTCGACGCCGATGGGCTGGTCTTCGTGCGGAATCTCATCCCGGTCGATCGGCTTCCCGTTCTCGTTTTTCTGATTCGAGTGCCGACCGTACCACATGATATTCGTGAGGTCCACGGCGATATCGGCCGTCTCGGGCAGGTAGCCGTACTCGTCGATTACGGTAATGATCGACTCCAAGGCGGCGAGGTACATCTTCCGCAGTTTGAGCATGTCATACTCGCGGAGCTGGTTCCAGAGTGTTTTGAAGCCGGGCACGTCTCGGTAGTAGAAGTACGGGAGCAACCGGAGTGATTCCTCGGCGTCGTTAGGGTGGATGTTGCACACCCCGGCGATCTCCATCAGCTTGAACAGCTACCACTTGGGGTACGTGACCCGTGACTCGTCCCGGTCCAACTGGATATACTGGTACGCTCTCTTCCGCATCTCGCGCGAGATGACCACGAGCGGCGGCTCTCCGCGCCCGTCGGCTGAGGATTCCGGCAGCGTGACGACCTCGTCGTTGTCCTCCAGTTCCTCTAGGACCTCCCGAACCTCGGTACGTACCTCACCGCCGAGTTGTTTCTCGACTTCCTTGCTGATGCGCTCGATGGTGTTTTCGGTGACGGTGTCGTTCAGGCCGAGATGTTCCGCAACGCCGTCCTTCAACTCCTCTTCGATTGCGTAGTCTTTCGAGGCGGTGAGGGACCGGTAGAGATAGAGCCGTGCTGCATCCTCCCTGTCGAGTTTGTACCAGTTCTTCTCCAGCTTCCAGAACGGGACAGTCTCGGTGACGAGGTCAAGCTTGCCGACGGCTTCGGCTGGATGGAAGCCCTGGTCCAGGTAGGCCTGAAGTTGCTCCGAGATGGATTCCGTCGACCACATCTTTACGTGTAGCAGCTCGAAACCGAGCTTCAGGAGTGCCTTCGAGTTATCAGGGAACTCTGTCGCCAGCTCGGGCTTGGACGAAAAATCGACATCGACAGACCCAAAATCCTGTGGAAGATTCGGAACGTTTCCGGAACGTTACTGCTGTATAGGCTATAAATTAGCAGGTGTCATCTCTCTACCATCCCCATTTCATCCTCCGCACCGTAGTACTGCGATGGGCTCCGGTATTGGGCTTTCTTCCAGTCGTCCCCGGCATCGTACACGTCGGTACAACCTATTCAATCAATGAGGGGCAATAGAGTTCTACGCCGGTTTGATAGATTCGCTGGCTTCCTGTTCCTGAGTGCTTACAGCCTCCTCGAACTCACGCATGAACTCATCAACCGTGTTTCCCATAGTAACGATAGGCTCGCCCTCTGCGAGAAGATCGGTCAGCACTGTCTCGGCGTCGGTTCCTTTGTCGTGTCGGGTAACCGGTAGCTCGGTGTTCTCAGCGAACGCACGCGTGTTGGCCCCACCAACGTGGGCTCTATCGATGTGGCCCTGCTCGTAGAGAAGGTCCACATACTCTGTAAAGGAGGCGGTTCGACCCCGCCGATCTCGTCGGAGGTAGACGAACGGCAGTATTTTTTCATCAGCAACGAGCGCCTGGCGCACCATCTCCGTACTCTCAACATCATTCACCTGTGCCGCGTTGAATAGACGCCCGTTCGGGAGTTGAGTCCACTCCGGTTGGATCGCGTCTAAAAACGCTTCGAGTTCGCCCTCGGGGAGCGGCGATTCGTCGAGAAATGAGAGAACCGCGTCAATCGCGTGAGCAGTCTCTGCACCAATCATTCCCTCGTGTCGGTCGGGAATCTCGACCCGTTCGATAGTACCGCCCCGTCGTTCGATCTCCTCTTGCATATAGTCGTGAAGAACAGGATTTTGTTCCCCACTGACGACGTGCGTCCCGGCAGAAATCGACCGTGCGAACGACCGGGCGATATTGGTTCGCGTCTTGCCGAGTGTATCGGTGTGATCCTGGCGGACGTTTGTGAGGACGACGATATCCGGATTTATCAATTGCTGATTGATCAGCCGCGTCGTGTATTCGGTGATGCCCTGGTTTTCGAAGATGCCGATATCCTCGGCGGCATACGCATCAAGCTCCGGAGCGAACTCTCCAACCACGCTGATGTTCTCGTACAGCGTCGTCCGAGGGCCGCCCCGTTCGATAGGATGAACCTCCCCGTTATGGATGAGTACCGGATGGTTCCCGGTAATCTTCGTCAGTGTATCGTAGCCCCGGCGATTGAACACGTCGTCGAGGCGACGGGTCGTCGAGGTCTTGCCACGGCTCCCCGCCACGGCGATGCGAGTGTCCAGGCGTCGGAGTGCCTTTCGGTGACGGAACCCACGTTTTAGCTCCTTCAGAATCCCGGTCAGACTCGGCTTGCCGACCTCGATGGACCGAAGGGCCCCCCGCCACTCGTATTCGGCACCGACCATGAACATCGGGAGCGCACCGGCGGCCCGCGTGAGAAAGCGATCCAATGCAGTTTTGGCCTCGCTCTCGGTTGGAAACCGGTCTGCGCTGTTTGCGAGGGTGCGATCTGGCGTCTGTAATTCCCACACCCAATTGTTCCGGTCCTGTGGCAGGTCACCACCCGGGGTCGGGTCTTCCCTGACGACCGTTCGAGGATCGGCAATATCCTCGCTTTCGAACGCCTCGTCATCACCAGTGAGCGAGGCAACCGCTCCGCGAACGCTGTCTACAGCCTGTCGGGCCTCTCGTGACGTATCGTAGTGATGTCCTCCGGTTGCAACCACGCGTTCCTGAATGCGAAGTCGCCACGACCAGCCGAATCCCCGTCCATATATTTCGTATGCAGTCGTGCTCATGAGTCATCCCCCGAAAGAACGGACACAGACTGTACTTCGGTCTCGTCAGGTTGGGCGACTGAATACCAGTGTCCAATTCCCACGCCTGCCACCACCACGAGTATGCTTAACAGTATGACTGGCAACGTGAGTTCTTGTGGGATACCGAGAGGATCCGGAACGGAGAATAGTCGTATGACGAGCAACGCCGGGATGAACACGACAGCTTGGAGGGGGAGAACTAGCCGCCGATCAAACGAACCTGTCACGTGAGCGTTGTACGCTGTGATGCCAGCAAGGAATGCAACGAAAAACGCGGATAGTCCCCGACCAATCGGGAGCGAGAGCGTGAGTGGAACTGCCACGAGAAGCGCAAACGCGGTAGTGGTTCCAAGCAGTACTCGCCCATACCGCAGTGTTGCGTAGTTCACTGCCTGGACAAAGCCGAACGCAAGGACGAACAAAACCACGTACATGACGATGAGCCAGTAGTTCGTGTTGGCGTAGACTGCCAACAGGACAGCCGTGATGATGCCGACCCGGACGCCGAAGCGGGATCTGATGCGCTCGGATATGATCAGACCGAAAATAAAGAGGCCAGCCACGATTTCCCTCGAAATGACGACTGCTTCTGTTGGGATATCAACAACTACATTATTATATACCGCAACGTCGGCGGTTGCTGCGAACAACACCGGTGGGGTTACTGTCCCGAACCGGGCAGCGACTCCGGGGGAGACCAGTCCCAAACCGAGGACGATCAGCCCGGTGAACAAGCCGACAGTTGCAAGCAAATCGTTCCGCCGAAACTCCGGCTTGACACTGTGGTAGTTGTAGGCCGCCAGACCGGGGAGAATACTGCCAATTAACACGATAATGTCTGCATCAAATCCAACCTGAATTAGACCAAGGATTACTACCAACGGGACTGACGTTCCGATGATCAATGCGGCGAGGAATTCGTCTCGACCGTAGATCAGGGTCCGCTGTCGAAGATACCAGAGGCCGATGTACGCTGCGATAGTACTGAGGACGAACACCGGCAACATCAGGACGTTCTTGAGCGTGTACACCGCGAGTACCGGCACGGTGATTGATCCGCCAAGACGGTACCCGGTAAACTGCGTAGTCACTGCTACGCCGAGTAATCCAACAACGGCCAACAGCGTAGCAACCCACATTACATCCGATTATGAGTACTACGAGGGTAAGTCTGTTCGTCTGCGACTGGACGTTGGTTAGTTTAGTCTGTACGATATCGATAGCTTCGTGTTTATGCTTTTCTTCCGACGCTAAAATTGCTCGATTATCTGACTGGAGCGCCGAGTTACTCGTTACGCTCCGCCAGCATCTGTCTTATTTCTTCCAGTTTGAAGTACGAGGCGAGGCCGAGTATCGTGACGGGCCAGAGACCGACGAACTGGCCGCGCTGTTTGTCGCCGCGCACGTAGTAGAAGTACAGCGCAAGGGCGACCGAACCGACCGATGCCAGCACGGCAGGGCTGAGACCGTCGGCACCGATTCCTTCCGCAGTTTCTATCGGCGTCTCTTCAGTTGTATCACTCACACGTTTAGTTAGGTTCGTGTAGGTAAATCACTTCTCATACCGCGAGATACGTTATTTCGGCCCAACCGGCATTGTCAGCTCCGAGCGGAGTGGGCAATCCCTAAGAGTGCCCCGGAAACGGCGATCGGGGCGATCCCCGAACTCGATTTCTCACGCTATTCCCTCCGTTGAAAGGCGGCCTCCACAAAAGCCTCGAAGGATGCCAAACTGTTTCACGTCTACAACACCCTGTCCCAATATGGACGAAATCGATCCGGATACCGCAATGGTCGCCGCCGGCGTCGTGATCAGTCTGATCGCCATACTGGAGTTCTATCCGGCCTGGAAGAAATCGCGGAAGAACTGATCGCGTCACAGGTCGAACGGGCCAGTAAGCGTTCGATACAGGGACGATTCGGAGCGCCGAGAGCTGAAAGAGTTAGAGAGACCGGTAGCGATCTGCCGATATCTCAGGATTAAATACAACCAGTGGCCGATTGCGGCGATTGGCGATGGAATCCTCTCTCACGCTTCGTCGAGCACTTTTTCAACTCGACTGACAAGCTCGACTTCGGAAAAAGGTTTTGCCACAAAATCGTCAGCACCGGCGTCGAGGGCTTGAACGATATCTTCCTCCCGGTTACGGGATGTCAACATGACGACTGGCAGATCGACGAGTGCGTCATGATTTCGGATGCGTTCGAGAACCGATACTCCGTCGAGTCCGGGCATCATCACGTCCAACACCACGAGGTCCGGTGGGTCGTTGGCTCGTGATTCGAGATGCTCCCAACACTCATCGCCATCCGTAAACGCCAGTACGTCCCACCCTTTGTCACTCAAGTTGAATTCGACGACGTCGCGGGTCGTCTCATCATCCTCAGTAATGACAATTTCAGAGGTCATGTGGAAGTTCTTATCTACACTTTATTGCGGGCACGTTTGATTCCACGGTTCACCCGCTTTGCTCACCAGTCCGGATTTCGAAGCGTGCTCCCTGCTCCATGTCCGGAACTGTGAGTCCCCACCCGTGTGCTTCTACAACATCGGTAACGCTCATCAAACCGATGCCCGTCCCCGAAAGTTCGTCCGTTTCTCCGAGCTCTTCGATCTCTGTCCGGCTGTCGTCCGAGAACCCTGGCCCGTCATCGGCAACATAGAACCCCGTGTCGTCAGCGAGGAGGCCGACCTCCACGGTAACGTCGTCGCCGCCGTGTTCGACGCTGTTGCGGAAGAGATTGCCGAACAGTTGCAGCAGTCGTGTCTCATCGGCCTGTATCTCACCGAGCGGGTCGTCTACGGACAGGGTCGCGTTCGGGGCGTCGGTATATGACCACGCCTCCGCAACGAGTGGTTGTATTTGGTATGTCTGTACGTTGGTTGCCTGGCGATCACCGCGTGCGATCATCAGCAACTCGTCGATGAGTTCCTCCATCCGGTCCAGAGACTGTTCGACGCGTTCGAAATGCTGTGACTCGTTCGTTTTGCGGGCAATGTCAAGGAAGCCAACCGCTCCCGTCAGTGGGTTTCGAAGGTCGTGTGCCACGACATCGGCAAACTCTTCGAGGCGCTCGTTCTGTCGCTGGAGTGTTTCACCACGCTCGGTCAGCAGTTCTTCGCGTTTGACTGCGGTTATAGCCTCCGTCACCAACGCCTCAAGCAGGCGGAGACTTTCGATATCGATCTCGCCGAACGCACGTGGCTCGGTCGCGGCACTTGAGATGATTCCATGCTTCCCGCAGGGAATGAACACCTCTGACCGCAATGGGGTCTCCGGGTTGTACACTCCTGGCTGTTCGGTCAGGTCCTCGTAGTGGCGGATTTCGCCACTGTCGAAACTCTCCCAAATGAGTGCGTCATCTCGCTCGAACGTCGGGGCCTCTCCGACTATCCGTACTGCTTCGTCGGTTTCGGCAACCGCGCGTAACACGTCCTCGTTGGCATCGTACTCCCAAAACGCACTCACCGGGAGATCGAACAGGTCCATGCCCCTCTCGATCGTGATTTCTGCGACTTCTATCGTCGTTTCAGCCGTCAACAACTGCTGTGATATCTCGTGTAGACCTTCCAGCCGTTCTTCGAACCGCTGGCGTTCGAGTTCGTATCCAGCCCACTGTCCGAGGAGCCTGATTACCTCTCGCTCCCCGGAGGTGAATTCCCGGTCACGATCGTGTGGGGCCGCAAAGCAGAACGTCCCGTAGAGGTTCTCCCCGACCATGACCTTCGTTCCGATATAACAGCCCAACTCGTATCGTTCGTACGCCGGGTCGTTTTCGCCCAACTCCTCTCGGGCATCTTGCATGCCGACGAGGCCGTCGCTTTCGACGGTTTTCCGACAGTACGACTGCTCTAGCGGTGCCGATTCGTCCGGCTGTTGGAGTTTGTGATCGCCAACAGCGTGGACAATCTCCTGTACGTCCGCGTCCACTCTCGATAAGAACCCATACGGCAGGTCCAGGTACTCACATCCGATAGAGAGGATGCGATCGGCTTTTTGTTCGAACGTGAGACCGGTCTCAGCGCCAACCTGGTAGAGTTTGGCCAGCACCACCTGTTTTTTTTCTGCAGCACGGGCCCGCCGCTCGCGCTCTGTCACATCCCGGACGACGCCGACGATATCTTCTGTGCCATCGTCACGGAGATGTTTCGAGACGCGAACGTCTACTATCTGCTCGGTTTCTTGGCCGATTTCGAATGTAATAACCTCATCCTGGAGTTCTCCATCGGCAATATCGTTGATGACCGTAACGAATCGATCAAACTCGCCCGATTGAACCAGTCCTGACGCAACCAGCGTGTCGAACGTCTCGCCAACCAGTTCGTTCCGCTCACGTCCAGTCAGAGAGCAAAGCGAGTCGTTGACGTAGGTGATGGTACCGTCCAGATTGACGACGAAAACGCCATCCCGAACGGCTTCGATGATGGACCGATACGGGTTGGCGATCTCTTCGTTATCCCCCGAAGCCTCATTGTGGGGGCCTGTCTCCATATTTATATATTACACCCACTCAACATAGCAGTTTTGTTCGACGGATCGCAACGTCGTGAAGCGGGAGTACCGAACAGTGTGGGGTCTAGCACCACAGCATTGGATACGAGTTGCGGGAGATCATCTGTAACAATGTTCAGTATTACGAGGGGTCGGGAAGAACTCCGACTAGGTTACGCGTTATAGACAAGTCGAAATGAATCCCGGAATTACGAATCTAAATTTGAGAATCGAGTCTCAATTACCGAGGACTGGAGTGGTTTGATCAGGGCGGTCGTGGTTCTGCAGTCCAGACACTCCCTGCTTTTAGTAACCGGATTCAGAGCCAGTCATCGGGGAGTTCGTCAGCGTGATCGTGCATCAACTGCAATAGTGGCTGAATCTCCTCAAACTGTGGGCCAGTCCGGATAACGTTCGCCTCCCGATCCCACTCGATGACCCCTGACTCTTCAAGTTTCGGCAAGTGGACGTGTCGCATCTCAATCTGCAGCGTTTCCACATTCTCGTCCTCCATGTGGATATCGGACGGAACCTGTGTATCGTCGTCGTGCTGTGGATTGTGCTCCAACAAGGCAGCCAGGAGTCTCCGACGGTACTCGTCCGAGAGGGCGTCAAACACGGTATCCAGTGAAGTCCTGTTCGCGTTCTCCGGTCCCCTTGATATCATTACTTCATACACAGCCTGTAACGAGGGAAAGCGTGACTTCGAACTTTTCGTATCGTTATGAATCTCCGTACGTATTATCTAGACCGATCCCGACGGCAGTGGTCTTCACGGAGTACTCCCCAAACACCGCTTGATCTGCCATCTAACAGCTATCTCCGCGAAACTGATCGATGACAATAAAACGTATCTTCGAAATAGTAAGACCAGGTATCCGGTACATAGCTGAAACGACGATCAGGTGTTTTCGAACACCAGTTCACAGAGCCGGCGCTGGGCTTCCCTGAGATGGTGCGAGAACGTTGATTGGGTAATATCTAACGCCTCCGATAGTTCCTTCCCAGTTTGTACCCGTGGTGACTCGAAGAAGCCGCTTCGATATGCGATTTCGAGGATCTCTCGCTGGCGTGCTGTGAAACGCTCCGCGAGGGTGTCCCGCAAGTCCTGGCGCGTCGTTATCGCCCGGTCGCGCGTGTGCCGCGCCACGAGGTCGGTACTCGGATAGGATTCTTGGATGGATTCGACGAACTCCCGGACGGTAACAGCCGTAGGGAGGTCGACGACGGCGGTGCTCGTCTCGGGGGCCGCGGTGAGCGAGCGAACGAGTCCCCCCTGTTCGACGACGGACGACGGAAACGTACGCTCAGTGACCATCGCCTCAAAAACGCCCTGCGAGTCGTCTTCTTTAACCAGTGTCACCTCTGCAATCTGGGGCAGGCGGTGCGCTACTGTGAGTACGTCGTCAGGAGTAACATCCTGGGTCGTAAAGAAGAGGTGGAATTCACCGTCACGCTGAGGCACGAGTCCGTCGAACTCGAACTCGCCGCCGGTCTCCTGGGCGAGGTCAGCGAGGACGTCGTCCGCCTCCGGTACGTCGAGCGTGAGTTCGGTGACGCTGTCGGTTAGCAGCGTCTGTCTGGTCTCTACGGCTTCGATCGCGTTGGCGATGGTCTCGCCGAGCTCGGCGAGCACGGTCGTGTCTCGCTCGTCAGGGTGCGGACGCGCGGCGTACACAGTTAGGACACCGTGCACCGTCTCGTTGTAGCTCAACGGGATGCTGATACATGACCGACCCCCGCGTTCAAGCGTCCCCTCGCGCCAGCCAGCGGCGCGGGTGTCAATGGCGACGTCCGCCACGACCTGGACGTCCTTCGTACGAGCCGCCGCGGAGATGGGGTCTTCGCCGAGTGGTTGCTGGTCGGTCGAACGTGCCAGCATGTCCAGATACCCCTGATCGACGCCGGCCCATTCGCGCGGGCGGATCGTATCGGTTCCCGGGTCGTGCTTGCCGATCCAGGCGAACTCGTAGAGATCGGAGTCTGCTAGCAGTTCGCAGACGGCCTCGTCGATGGCTTCGATCGTCCCGGCGTCAACTAATGCCTGGTCGATGCCCCTGATGAGCCCGTTCAGGCTGTTGAGGCGTTCGAGTTCGGCGTTTCGGTCGGCCAACTGCTGTTCGCCCTCAGCGCGATCCCATGCGGTTTCGACGGTCGCGGCGGTTGTACTCGCAAGGCCGACTCTGTGTGTGTCGGAGATTCCAGACCGTGTAGAGCCAGCACACAGGACACCGTGTCGTCCCAGAGGGACGAGCAGCCAACTTCGCAGCGCCGATCCGTCGGTCCTCTCGTCGGGCACGTCGAGGTCGGTGCTGACTGTGACATCGTCTCCGATGAATGTTTGCCAAGCTTCGTCCGCGATTTCGTTGGGCACCTTGACTTGGTCGAAGTTCGCCGCTGGATCTATGTCGCTAGCGTGTTCGCGGAGTTCGCCACTCGTCTCGTCGTACCGCCACAGTGCGGTGTACTCCACGTCGAGCACCTCCCGCGTGAGTGTGACGACGGAATCTTCGATCTCCTGTATCCCAACGTCGATCAGCTCGCGGCTCGCAGTGGTGAGGCGTTCGAGCGACTCTGTTAGCTCTCGCTGGTCGTGGATGTCGGTGGCGGCACCGAACCAGCGGGTGATCTCACCGTCGTCGTCCTCGACTGGCCGTGCCCGGACGAGGAACCAGCGGTGCTCGCCGTCGTGGCGGCGGATACGGGATATCTGCTGGAGTGGTTCGCCCGTGTCGATGGCGTTCTGGAAGTTCTCCCGTGACTGCTCGCGGACGGCGGGATGAATGGCGTCCAACCAGCCGTCGTCGCAGGCTTCTTCCATCGTCTGGCCCGTATAGTCGAGCCACTGCTGGTTGTACCAGCGTGCTGATCCCTCGGGATCGTTGCTCCACAGGAGGCTCGGCACGAGATTTGCAACGGCGCTGAACCGCTCGTTGCTCTCGCGCAGTTCCCGCTCGGTCTCCTTGCGTTCGGTGATATCGACGAGATATCCCAGATAATTGATGATCTCCCCGGACCCGTCCCGGATGATCTTCGTGACGTCTTTCACCCACTTGATGTCACCGTCTTTGGTTTTGATCCGGTACGGGTCGTGGCTGAACTGTTCGGTCGTTCCGTCGCTGTGTTCTGCGACCTCGTTGGCGATGCGATCGAGTTCTTCGTCGAGGAGGAGGTCAGTGTACGGGATGTTACCGGATTCGAGTTCCTCGGGACCGTATCCGAACACGTCCTCGACGTTCTCGGACACGTACTCGACCGGCCATCCCCCTTCGGCTTCGGGGGTCCACCGGAAAACGACCGTCGGGCCGTCAGCAAACATGGCCCGTTCTTCTTCCAGTTGCTGTCGGGCTTGCTCACGCTCGGTGATGCCGATGACAAACTCGACGTACTCGGTGTCGCTCAGTTTCCGCGACTCGAAGATCCCCCACCATCGGGAGCCGTCTGCGTGGTAGTACTGTTTGTCGTACAGGACGCCGCTACCGGTCGCCTCGACCTGTTCGATGTGCTGCTCCGAGACCGAGTAAAACTCCTCCGGGGTGAGTTCCCGCCATGATTTGTCCAGCGCCTCCTTGTACTCCAGTCCCGCCATGTCGAGAAATGCCTCGTTGGTGTCTTTGATGGTGAGTTCGGTCGCGTCTTCGCTGCTGTCATTACGCGACCAGACGACGACGCCGACCATCTCGGAGTCGAAGACTGGGTGAGTGCGAACGTTCTCTCGTCCTTGTGTGATCTCACTATGCCTCGTTTCGATGTCGGCGGGTAGCCACCACACCCGGCCACGGGCACCGACTTTCTTCGTTTTCAGCGGCCCCGATTCGACGAGTGCGTCGAGCTTGTTGTAGATGGTCCGATCCGTGCAGTCGAACTCGGCTGCGACTTCGGGCGTCGTCAACGGTGTGCCGACCGGTGCGAGCGAGTCGAACACCTTCAGGACTTGATCGGGCGATACCGAAGCAGAACTCATGTGTCTAAACGACCCCGGACAAGCAAAAGATTTCCGTTGATAGAATCGAGGGGCAGAAACGTGTCTTAAGAGTACAGTGAACTGATGTCGACGTGCTGATTCCGGCGGCAATCGAGAACCAGATCACGGCGGATAATATGGCAGACATCAGGGCTGACGCCGTCCTGGAGATGGCCAATGGACCGACGACCTCACAGGCCGACGAGCATCTCAACGAACAAGGAATCCCGGTCGTCCCGGATATTTTGGCAAACGCGGGCGGAGTCACAGCCTCGTACTTCGAGTGGGTGCAGAATACGACGAACGAATACTGGACGGAGGAGACGGTGCGTGAGAAGCTGACGACGCAATTACGAGAGGCGTTTGTCGATCTCCGGGAAATCAAAACTGCGTCGGAGACCACATGCACGTGGCGAGAGGCGGCGTACATGCGCGCTGTCGAAAGTATCCTCCGAGCCGAGGAGTACCGGAGCAACATTACACGATAGCGGGAGAGTTTCGCTCCGAAGGGGGGTTCAGTCAGCTACTGACCGGGTCACTTGTGTGGCTAATCAGTTTGCTATTCAATTATGTCTTCCTGCATTTCGTCGATTTTGACGAAGTGGGCAATCGGATTACCGGGATAGACGACGGGATTTTCGAGGACGCCGACCAGAAGCCCGGTGAAGGGAGCTTCGACGACGGTTGCGTCGGATTTGAACGGATTCGTAATTCGACAAATCGTCTCGCCCTCGTGAACTAACTCGCCCTGTTCGTAGTGCATATCGACGATCCCGCCGGAATCAGCCCGGAGCCATGTCTTTTCGCTCCAGTCACCGATAACGGTTCGCCACCCCGGCCATCGAACCGTCTCTTGCTGATAAATCCCGTACTCGGCGAAGACGCTCCGGACGCCCTCGAGCGCGTGATCGATCAACTCCCGCTCGAAGCGATGCGCTTCACCCAGCTCAAGGGTGATCGTTGGAATCCCGTCGTCCGTTGCTACCCGACGGAGCATTCCCTCCGAGCCTTCACCGGCCATGATGAGATTCGTCCCGAACGCCCGGGCGAGCCTGGCAGCTTCCTCATCCTCCATGTCAGCACGGACGTGGAACATATTGGTCCGGCCGCGCGTCGACGTGTGGAAATCGAGGCCGAAATCACAGGGTTCGATGAAGTTGTGGTATATCTGGTAGGCGATCCGGTTCGACCCCGTACTGTTCTGCTTCCCCGGGAAGGCACGATTGAGGTCGCGTTCATAAATCGGTAGATACCGTTCTTGGGCGACGAAGCCCTGGACGTTTAGAACGGGTAAACAGACGAGCGTTCCACAGATATCCGAGTGATCCCACTCCTGAGCGACTTCCCGAACGACTTCGATGCCGTTGAGTTCGTCACCGTGAATCGCAGCCGAAAGAAATACCGTCGGTCCCGGTCGTGGTCCGTTAATAATCGTAACTGGGATGC